>CYGL01000018.1_pt1 | contig 82609 bp, 119 predicted proteins | sample 485531 | NCBI WGS metagenome assembly CYGL01 (sample SAMEA3497897, study PRJEB9818) | human gut metagenome | reverse complement strand
GTCCGTTTTTGTCGCAAATAAAGTACTGATTTTCAGTGATTTATATGTATATAGGGCAAATTACACCCCACCCCCCCGTTTTTGACACTCGCAGGGTGGGTCAGCTCTCTTCCGAAAAATTTTTTTATTTTTTTATTTTTTATTTTTTTGTAAATTACTATGACTTTACCAATTCAGCTTTTCTACCGAATTTTGAGCATTTTTGAGAACATCATATCTACTTTTCTTTTTGCATAAAGTTTCATCGCATCTACTTTTGCTTATTTCTGTGCGTTCAGGTAGCGTTTTATGCAGCTTCGTGGTATAGTTTATCACCAGATTATTTTAAATGCCTTAGAACGCAAATTTCGAGCTTATTTTTGTTTTTGCGGAAAAGTAAGACTACATTCTATTTTAAGGTTTGTTTTTGCTATATATGGATTACATTTTGGTAGTCTATTGCAGGGGTTGTTTGCGAAGCCTTTCTTCTTAGGGGATGAGTATATAGTTTACTATATACAGGGGTTGACATCCCCTACTACGGCTGCGCGCGAGGGTACAATGGTTTATTTACGTGTTATTATTATATGGGAATTGCTTCAAATGTTAAATTTTCAATATGAAAAATCGGATTTATGAGGATAACCTATATTTAATTGAGGATATGGGGATTTTGGTACAAATTTGCAATTTGTTAAACTATGTAAAGTTCATTTTTGGCTTGATTTTTTGGCGTATATTTGCAGCATAAATGTTTGATTTACAAATTACCGACTTTGGAATATGGCAGAAAAGAAATTCTATATACAGCGTTACTTGAAGTCCGAGCAGGGAGCTTGGAAGATAGACGGAGTGCGCAAGAGTCTGGAAGATGATTTCGGCGGCGGTTCTGTCCGCTACAAGTCATTGGACGGATTGAACTCCAAGGGTAAGCAGAAGGGCGTATATACCGAGAGCTATCCTGAGAGTGACGCGTTGAGAGTATTCGTTGACCCGAATGCTAGGCATGAGAGCACCAACGCTACGTTGTCAGTCTGCGTGTTCGGGTATGATGTTGACGGAACAACCGAGCTTTCCGTTACTGAGCAGATAAAAGCTGCCGAGAAAGCATGGGATAGTCTGTATGCCTACTTGGAAGGTGCGCTTATCCTGTGGTATGACGATTACAGACAGAAGAAGGCGTTGTTTTTGGTACAGGATGCTACAGAGCCATCAACGGACAACATCAAGAACATTCCGTATCTGCTCTGTTCGGTCAAGTTGGTAAACGTCTTCGGTCAGTCGTTTGATGGTGACAGTACCACGATTGAAGATTGGTTGAAGAATGGAGGAAAATAGAAACAACAGCATCCGCAAGGCGGTAGGACGTGTCTCTTAGATACAAGTCTAGGCAAACAGAAGGTTCGAGTTCCTTCTACGGTCGGTGGATGACTTTAAAAATATATGCGAATTATGAACAAATACAAGACATCAATTGAGGTCAAGGGCGAAAACATCAAGGCATTGTTCGACTGCCCTATCGTTACAGACATCAAAGAAAGCAACCGATGCGGTCGATGATGGTTTGGACGTTACCGATATGCTTTATAGCGTTACTGCCGTCAATATGGCAGGTGCTCACAAGCAGGTAAAGCGCGGTTCTGTATTGGCGCAAGACGTTTGCGGTCATTGGGAGATTATGACTGCCGATGAATGGGAGTTGAGGAAAGACGATACCATAAGCGATGGTTCTTCCGAGGAGTTGTAATCATTTAAAAGTTGAGAATATATGCGAATAAAGGAAGAATCACTTGATAGGGCGTTGGAAGCGGCATCGTTGCAGACGAAGGGATTGCCGAAACGCTACACGGATGGCAAAGACCCATTCTGGATAATGGCAGTTGTGCTTGTTCAGAAGCGCAATTTGGAGGAATGCTACTGTATTTATCAGCAGAATGCGGACAAATACATGAAGCTTTTGCAAGACTTCGGCACACCGAGTCCTATCATGTCTATCAAGAGCATTCATCCTTATATGTATCTTGATGAGGCTCAGTTTTTGCCGAGCGGATGCATCGAAGCAAAGAAGAACTTTCTGAAAAACGAGCTTGGTGAAGACCCTAGGGCTTATGAGGTCGATGAAATGACGGAATCAGACGTTAATCACGCGTTATTGGAGATTGCCATTGACAAACAGATGAAAGCTGATGAGGAAAACAAGAAAATCAACGTACTCAATGAGGGAAGCGATTTGGACGGAACGAGATTTGAGGATATTGAACGTCAGAAGTTCGAGTTTGAGTTGGCAGAAATGAGGAAAGATGGATGCTCCAAGAAAGAAATTAAAGAGTTCATTGACGAGTATAATGCCAGTCATAAGCAGAAAGTTGATGATGAGCCATACATTTCAGAGGAAGACCGCATCCATCAGGAAATGGAATCAAAGGACGTTGAGAAAACTCCCGAATGCAGTATTGAAGGTGAGTTTGATGCACCTGAGATAGACTACGATAAACTTCATGAGGAATCAGAGGCATTACAAAAAAGAGCAGTTGAAGGTTGCCAAGCGCAAGTGGAAACGTGCCTATGATGCCGATTCTGAGAAGCGTAGAAGGAAGAGAGTTCGAGAACGAATTTGGAGAAGATGAGGAATGCGAAACATTGCAGTTACCTTATCAAGAGCCAGTTCCAGTAAAGCGAAAACCAGGAAGACCGAAGAAATCAGCATTGGATTACACTGCTAGCAAGCGCGATACGACAAAGAAACGTGGTCGCAAAAAATCATCAACTAAAAAGTAACTAATTATGAACAAAGCAGAGCTTTTAAATAATACGGAATTTAAGAAAGCAGACGGTAGTTTGCCTATCATATATATAACATCAGATGATGATGTTGTAAAAATCGGCGGCATTATCAATGCACCTATGGTTGGCAGAATTTATTTTAGTGAGGTTAAGAAAACCATCACAAAGGATGAATTGATTGCCAACAAAGAGTTCATTTGCGCAAGCGAAGATTCTGAGATACTTATTGATTTCGGTGGCTACAGACGCGAGACGCTTGGTTGCTATGTCACAGTTGATGATAGTTGCATTAATATCATTGAGCTATGAGAAAGAATCATCATAATCCTAATAAAGTGCCGCCGTTCAAACCAGACCCCGAACATTGGACTAAAAAAGTTCATTCTTGGAAGGCGAAGGTCGCATACGAGACTGAGGATGATGCTTGGGAGTTTCTGAATCAGAATCCGAGATTGAAGGCGAAAGACCCTGTAGTTTACAGGTGTTCTATATGTAACAAGTTTCATATTTCAATACATCATAAAAATGACAAAGGAAGAATTTACTAAAAAGGCTACATGCGATATACGGAGACAGGTATTGTTAACGAAAGAACAATACTAGGAGGGCACCTTGACAAAATCTGTGTAACATGTAAAGAACACGGAGACTGGTATCCTGTAAGAAAAAACTTTCTTAGTGGACATGGATGCCCAGAATGTGCAAAAGAAGCCTCTTCAAGTAAACAAAAGAAGAGTATTAAGCGATTTGTCGAAGATGCTCGCAAAAAGCATGGAGACAAATATGATTATTCGAAAGCTGAGTACAAAAATGCGCTAACAAAAGTTTGCATTATTTGTCCTACGCACGGAGAATTTTGGCAAACGCCAAATAGTCATCTAAATGGGTGCGGATGTAAGAAATGTGGTGACGAGTTTCGCGGAAACACAAGGAGGTTTACAAAAGAGCAGTTTATCGAGCGGTCTCGTCAAAGATGGGGAGACAAATACTCTTACGGAAAAACAGATTACGTTGATAATAAAACGAAGGTTTGTATAACATGTAAAAAACATGGAGATTTTTGGCAATCTCCTGCAAATCACATGACATGGGAAGGGTGTCCAGTTTGCGCAAGACTACAAAACAATGATTTGGTGTTCGGAATTGGAATCAACGACGAGATTACTCCAGCAACAAAATGCCATAAGGCTTATAACCATTGGCAAATGATACTTAAAAAGTGCTTCGACCAAGAATACAAAGCACAGCACCCAACCTATAAAAATGTGACTATGTGCGAAGAATGGAAAAGATTTTCTGTGTTTAAGAAGTGGTTTGATGCGAATTATGTAGAAGGGTACGATTTAGATAAAGACTTATTGTCCGATAATGGTCGTAAGATGTATTCTCCAGATACATGCTGTTTTATACCGCATAACCTAAACGTTCTGCTTTGCTCAAAGAAACTTGGCAAAGACGGATTTCCTAGAGGGATAAGAAAGGAATTCCGTTCGTATGCGGTTAGAGTTTGCTTGCATAAGGGGAAAAGAATCAGGATTGGCAAGATACGCTCTATAGATGAGGCTATTGACATCTATAATAAAATCAAAAGAGAAGATATAGCTTCAGTCGCATTAGAATATTATAAAAATGGTTTAATAACCAAACGTGTCTATGATGGTTTTTTGAACTACGACTTTAGGAAATTTGTCGCATGATATGTTTATAACAAGAAATAGTTGAGAATATGAAGAAGAAAGGATATTACGAATACGAAAACGGAATCTACCCTTTGAAACTTTGGGTACACATCGGTAAAGACTTGAAAGAGCTGATAGATTCCTGTTTTGACGGGTGCAATGCTCCCGATAGAGATTACGGCGGCGTTACGTATTCCGGTGCTGTCAGAAAGAGCGACAGAAGGCGCGGCGTTCTTGTATCGTTTCCGTGTCAGAAGGTTATGTCAATGAACTATTGCTGCCATGAAGCTTCTCACGTCTGCGATGCCATCGAGGAATATACTGACTTGGAACACGGCGGCGAGCCTTCTGCCTACTTGATGGGTTGGATTGCCTCTTGCATCAACAATGCTCGTTTGGGTATTGGAGATTTCGTTGAACTAAAAGATAAGGAGGAATAGATTATGATTGCATATATTCCATACGCTCCAGTAGCGCCACAGCTACCTCATAACGGAGGTGGAAATATTGTGTTTCCATGTGTATTACTTGCAGTGGGTATTGCGTGTTTTGTGTATACAATGATTGTGTTTTACAAAAATAAATAGCTTATGGAAAGGTATTACAAAAAGAATCTGTTTGTTGCACCTGCGGCATATTTTATCGAAAACCTAGAAGGTCAGGAAAAGGAAAGCTTCAAGAATGTAGTCTTCCAATACGATAATATGGTTTGCGGAATGGTTGATGATATTGACTATATAAACAAGCGATTTTCAGTGACGTTCAAAGTTCCAGACAAGAACTACAACTATCCAATAGTAACTCTATCAATAGACTGTTACGGGGTTGATTTGAGCAAATTTCACTGCGTAAAAAGTGTTCAGAGAATCGATTTCTATCACTTTCTCAAAATTAAAGAGCAGGATATTATAGACATAATTAAAAATAAAGATTATGATTAGAATAGAAGATATTAAGATAGGGTCTGTCTTGCAGATTACGAAGTGTAATTTGATAAAGATTGCAGGCTCGGTGTTTGCTGATAGAATAGACCCATTAGGCTCTATTGATAGGATTCAACATATCAAAGTTATCGATATAGCTATAACGGATAAAAAATGCGAAATCGTAGCATTCTTTAAACCCGAGTTAGCAGCAGTTTGTGTGGATATAATTGATTTGGCGGTGTATTCTATTTTCTCGGATTTTAAAGAAACACCAATCAAAAAAGAATCCGAGAAGAGTGATGCCGACCGCTTCTCGGAAATCACAGACAAGATGAGCGATACCTATAAGCGTAAAAATCACGACTATGGGAATGCTTTTTCCGAAATGTATGATGAGCTTGGTATCAACTACGGCTACGGAAAGATACGAGAGAAAGTGAATCGTATCAAGACGTTGAAGGATAATGAAGCGCAAGTTGCTAACGAGCCATTGGAAGATGCTCTTCTTGACTGCGCTAACTATTGTATCTTGACATTGATGGAATATCAAAAACGTAAGAAACATGGAACAGACTGATTACACTTGCAAGGATTGTTTCTTCTTCAAGAATGATATTTGTCATAATACCACGGAGAAGAGATACACATCGGAAGAAAATCCTTCATGTAGAAACTTCGAGTACAAAACGATTGTAGAACAAAAAATAAATATATAGTTATGGTTAGAATTGCAAAAAAGAAGACTGTTGACAACAATGCAGGTTTGCTTAAAGTTGTTGTCGGAATCAACAAAAAAGATGTTAAAAGCGTTACCGACTTCGGTCATTTTTTCATCGTAATTTTGAAGGATTGTGCTATTTTCCACACACATATTGGATTTGAAGCACGTTTTAAGCGTTGGGGCGGTGTTGATATGGAAGGGCACGCGCTTACCACTACAACATTCGCGTGGCTTGAAAATCTTGTCGCGATGAAGAACGAGGTAAAGGGGAAAGAGAATGATATTTTCCCTGAGACAGATGTTACTTATCAGGATATGCTTGATAGTATGGTTATCATCACAGAAGCCAACATTACTCATCCGATTACAGCGTTCACTGATGCAGATGATGCTGCAAAGTTCGCAAATAACAAGATGGATTACCTCGGTCGTATGCAAAAAGAGTTGGAAACTGTAATGAACACTCCAGTTTCCGAAGAGACAGAGGAAGACTTGAAGAAGAACTTTGAGCACGGTCAGCAAGCAATATTGGCAGAGCAAGCAGCCGAGGCTCTTAATCAAGGAAAGGAATAGCTTATGTATAATGAATGGTATATAGAACTGAAATACGGACTATTCCGAGATTACAGAATTGTAAGGATGTGTGATGCTAACGGAGTGAAGCGAGACGGTATCTTTATACCATTCATTCAGAACGGAATCAAATGGGATGGTGTAAAGGTTAAGAATCCTGTTCAGTATCTAAAGCCGATTTGGGCTGCCGCCGATGGCTCAAGACTTCACAAGTTAGTTCCCATGGTTTCTGTGGATTTCAGGCAAAAGATGGAAGATGCAGGTGTATTGTCACCAGATGACAAATACCCTTGTGATACGGTAGGTTACGTTTATAAAGATAAAAATAAGATTTAACGGCTATGATATACTTAGGTAATGAGACGATGGATAAGGTAGAGCGGATGGTTTGCGAACAAGTGAACACGGCTATGAGTACTGAGGAAAAGGAAGGAGTGAATGCAGATGATTTATATGTCGGCAACACTAATATTCCTTTTGCGAGAGCGGTAGCAAGGAACTTTGTTCTTGACGTTCTACACAATCGGTATGGCTTTTCCTATGCCGTTATCGCACAGCGCGCAGACATCAATGAGAAATCTGCTATGCGCTGTGTCCGCAAGTGCCACGAGCTTGTCGGGTACGATAAAACCTATGCGTATGTGAACACTTTAATTAACGATAGATTGAGAGAATGGTATGGGGAATAGCAATGAATTATTGACGTTGAAGCGCAATGCCCTAAGATTGGGATTGTGCGGAGAATATAAAGGGAAATGGGATTCTGCCGCGAGTAAGCGAGAATTGGTAAATATGGCTCTTGATTCAAACGGAATTGAGTTTATGGCTGATTCTATAGCTTTCGGATGGGGATTGTCAAAAGAGTACCTTTTGAAAGAGTTTGGTGAGTTTGCCAATGGATTCTATCAATGTAACGAGCACGGATATACCAGCGAAATGTATATAGGTGCTCATGGAGTTATCAAGGCGCGCTCTACGATTATTCTAGTCGCGTACTGCAAGGATTTGGAGATTGAAGTTCCAGAGAATATGGTTACTCGCATTTACGTGTGCGGAAAGAGTGAAGTTCGCATTGAATGCAAAGGAAAATGTGACCTTATAGAGTATGGAGAGGATAACGATGTTAAAATCATTGGCTACGATGACGCAAATATGACGCTAGGAACGATTTATGTGTCAGAGTGGAATAGTTGTAAGGATGAGCAGAAATAACGTCTTACAGCTCATTTAAATAGCAAAGTTTGGTAAAAATATTTATATTATTTTCTTATTTACAGAGTGTACGGCGGTACACAGACATAAAGTGTAATTTTACTTTTTGTATTAGTTAAGGTTTAGTTAGATTTATGTTGATTAAAAAGGGCAAGTTCAGTTGTGAAACCGAGCTTGCCCTAATTTTATATAAACTAATTCATAAATACCGATATTGTTAAACTAAATATTCTTTTGGCACATAGTCTTCTAATCTGTATTGCATCATCCTTTCATATACCTTTTCATCAATATTTCCCCTCCAACGTTCGGCGATGCTTTGTATTACAAGTCTTTTAGTTTCTTTGTAAATTTCAAAAGCTACCTTTATGTTGTCCGTAAAACAAAGGTATTTATCTTTTCCGTTATGATTTATTCTTGCAGCATATTTACCAATGTGTTTTATATATGTAACTCCAATAGGCAAATCTCTTTTCTTTCGCTTGTAAGAGAACTGCGAATTAATTTCGTTTGGCACAAGGCAACATGTTTCAGGTGAATATATTTTATTTCCAGGAACAAGAATATCTTTATCTAGGTAATACCCTTTACGATAATTCATTCTAAACCATTGAAAGAAATTACTAAAGCTATGCCATTCGTCACAAACAGTACAACCTACACAATTTGGCTGCATTGATTGCACATAAGACGAGTAGCACCTACCTAGCATTGTTCTCCATTGTGTGTATGCTTCTGTAATAATAGGGTCACTATCCATTGGAAGGTAGTAATCGTATCGACCTACGCCGAATACCCCTCTTCTTCTTTTCTTTTCCCAGCACAAAGGGCATCCGTCACCACGTAAATGTGCGTTTGGTGTAATCGTAAATACACCATGCTCTTGGCATATAAGCTCTACCTTTGTCTTGTTGTTTTTGTACACAGCAAGCGAATAATCGTACTTATTTCCGTGAATATTCCTCGCCTTTTTAACAAACTCTTCTATAGTCATTCTTTTAGTTCCTCCACACATAGGGCATCCTTGATGCTTCATTCCTATGTGCATATTTGGAGTTTGCCAAAATGAACCATGAATAGGGCATATAATCTCAACTTTCGTGTTGCTATTAATGTAGCGTACATGGGAATAATCGTATTTATCCCCATGTATGCTAACTGCCTTGTTTACAAAATCTTTAGTCGTATATTTCATACTGCAAAGATACAAAATAAATGCAGAAGAAACAATAAATACAACGTTAAAGATACTTAATTCATAAAAACTTTAAGACCTCTACCGCCTTGGCTGTGTCCAGTCTTCATTACAGATGCCCAATTATCGCAAATTTGGCGCAAATAACCACTTTGCTGTTCCATAAGAGTTATCATTTGGTTGCTTGAACCTCCACTTATGGCTTGCGACACAACATTTCCGAGTCGTTCTTCTAATAATGTGCGAATAGCTCTAACGTCTTGTTGTTGTTGAGCTATATACCATCTACATGAATTGAGTATCGACTCCAACGCCTGTGCGGTTGATTCTGTAACGGACTGAATACCTTGCTGCAAAGCAGAGATATTTGAACTGCCATTAGGTTTGACGTTGAGAACGTCCATCAAGTTCTTTGCATACTCATTGAATAATGCAAGGTTCTTGTCTTTCAGTTCCTTGATACCTTCGAGTTCTTTCTTGGTAACGTCAAGACCATTGTTTCCACCTTCGCTGCCCTCAGATACCGCTTTGTTCGAATGCTTCAAGGATAGGCTGAATGTATTTTGTAAGTAGCTCTATTCATCAACTGCTTTGTGAGCATTGTGTTGAAATACTCGTCAAACTTATTATTGAGTGCTTCGAGTGCATCACTACCTTCATTGAATGCATCTACCCACGCTTCCGAGAAAGCTTCAGCAGCAGATTTATAGTTAGACTGAGAACCGAAACCGCCAAGTGCTTCTGTCATAGACTCGCCTAATTCTTGGATGGTTGTGTTCAAATCATCAATCTGCTGTTCCCATTCTTGAATCTTTCCTTCATCAGGTTTCTTGCGACCGCGCTCTGCGTTAATCATTGCTTGGTACGCTTTCTGCTGCTTTTTAAGGGCATCGACCGATTTTTGGTTGTATTCATAGAGCCTTTGGGTATCAAAGGCATCATCCATACTCTTTTTAAGCTTTTCGTAAGCGTGTTGTAAGGAATTTATTGCGCGTTCTTGGCGTGCAATTTCCTTATCAATCTTTCCTTCGTTGCTAAAGAGTTTAGCTATGCCTGTGAGTGCTCCCATTGCACCAGCCGCAACACCAGCATAGTTTCCGCTATAGTATGAACCGATTGCTTGACCGATATTGTCAACTACACTAAGAGTGTTTTCGAGTTGTTCATCAGAACCGCCTAAAGCCTCAAACAATCCATTGAACGCTGTTGCCATAGAGGAAACAATAGAGGTAATATCTGTTACGGACTTGCTAAACTTATTCTTAGCATTGTCGGTCTCGCCTTGAACATTGTTAAGTGTGTCAAGAGTGCCTTTTGTCTCACTGTGCTGCTTCTTCATATTGTCGAGTTGGTTCTTCGACAAATCAAGATTGGTTTTCAACGTCTTGGTCTTCTCATCGTCCAATCCGTTAAGCAACATAGACTTGTTGTATTCAGCATCCAAGTTGGCGATAATCTTACCTTGGTTCTCTATATTCTTTTCTTCTTTGTCGTACTTGTCGCTTGTGGAGATTAAAGCATTGTCTCCACCGAGTTTCTTGTATTCCTTAGTGTACTTTACCAACTCCTTCAGTCCACTTGTGAAAGCCTTGAAAGGATTTCTTGAATTTCGAGTTTCCTGCAATTTGCTAATCTGTTCCGTGATAGCCTTGACTTGTGTAGGGTCGAGGTTCTTCATTTCATCACGCAAGGATTGTAGCCTCTGTATCATATAGTCGAGTACCTTGGTGGATGTATGGTCGAGGTTCTCGAAAATCTTAACATACATATCAGAGCCTTGGAAATTCTTCCAAGTGTTCTCGCCAGTCTTTTTCTTGTATTGGGCAGTCAAATTCTCCTGCAACTGCTTTTGTAACTCAGGATTCTTGGCAATATTCGCATTGTTTTGGATTTTCTGCTTTTCCTCAATGTACCACTTATCTAATTGCAACTGGTCGGAAAGCTGCTGCTTATATGCCTTAATCAGCTCTTGCGCTTGATTAACTTGGTCTTGATAGACTTCCTTGTCAAGTTTATCCATCTGCTCTTGATACTGCTTCCAAATATCGGAACTCCACTTTGTGTTGTTTCCAAACTTTGCAGTGAACTGGTCTTCGATTCCTTTTCGTACATCATCGAATGACGATGTAAGGTCTCCGAACATTGACTTAATTAATCCGTCAGACAACCCCTCTCCTTGCAGTTTTTTGTAGAGATTAAGTTGGTCGAAAGACTTACTAATCTCATTTTTCACATCATTCAACTGCTGTTGGAAAAACTCGGTGTCGAGTTGTATTTGCAGTTCCACGATGTCATTTTTGAGCTGTGCGCGCTTCTTGAAGTCTTTGATTGTTGGTTCAATCTGCTTCAAAGCTTGGATAAGTCCTTGTTTGTCAGGAACAAAGTTTTTAACAACCTTGTTAGGCATACCAACATATTTCAGATTGGCAGCATAATGCTTCATAACAGATTGCGCTGCACTATCATCATCCATATATTTATCAAGCTGCTCATATTGCTTATTCATCTCTTTGAGAAGAGAGATTTGCTCTGATTGTATATCGCGCTGTTCCTTTGCTATCTTGGAAGTATTCTTTGTCTTTTTGTCATACCCCATAATATGGTCAGCAGCTTCCTTGTAGCCTTGACCTAACTGAGAAATGTCCTTATATAAGTCATTTATCTCTCTTGTGGTTGCAGCTTCATTGTACCAAGCCAGTTTCATTGTACCACCTTTGAGATTATGTCTCTTGGTTACAAGTTCTTGCAACTTTTTGAGCTGTTCTTGTGTTTTAGCATCAAGTTCTCCGTATGCACTATTCGGGTCTAACTTAATAGGGTCGTAAGTGAAAGTGATATGATAAGTGTTATTCGCAAACGCCTTATCCATCTGTTCCTTAATAGACGCAATATCATTCTTTGCTTGTGTCGTATCAAGTCTAGCTGTAACTTTGAAATACTCCTTCGCGTGTTTTTTAGACCAGCTATTCCATCCTTCCTCTGCTGCCACAGTATCAAGAACGAGTTCTACAGTTTTCTTGTCGGCAATTTTGTTAAGCCATCCTAGCGAAGTTTCAAGCTCTTTATCAAACTCTTCTGCTTTACTTGTAATATCAGCAAAAAGACCACTGTATGATTTCTGCAACGGAACAAGCTGCTCCCAGATACCACTACCTTCTCCTGATAATTGTATCACTTTACGGATTGCTTCTTGCATTGCTTTATAGTACTCAAGCTCATCCGCATAATCTTCCTTGTTTTGTTTGACAGAATGAAGATACTCCTTTGCTGTACCATTTAAAGACTGATAATTTATCTTTAATATGTTTACAGCTTGGTCTATCTTTTCTGTATTGGAAAGCATTTCGTCAATTGCATCATTGTACTGATTTGCATCTTTCGTTATTCCGTCAGAAATAAATCCATCAGGATTTTCGGCAATTTTTCTTCTTGCCTTCACAACCAAGTCTTGGAATTGCAGCAGTTTAACTTGTAGGTTTCTGAACGTTTCGTCAAGTTCTGCTTCGTTAAGACCTAAAACGTTTAATTTTATATCAAAGCCCTTATCGTTTAGAGATTTAATGAGCTTTTCAATAATTGCGCGCTTCTTCTCGATTGCATCATTTCTTGAATAGCTTTGTTCTTTGGTATTTGCACCATCAATAGCTTTTCCAAGTTCTGCGTATTGTCTTGCAAGGTCAAAAACCTCAGCTTTTTCCTTTACGTGTTCTGTATTTAACTTTTCTATCTTCTCATTGTAATCAGAATACAAAGAATACAACTTATACAAAGCAGAAAAAACTGCCGCAATAGCAATAGTATAAATGTTTGATGCAAGTGCATATTTGAGGTTTTTACCAAAAGTCAATGCAGCAGCACCAGCAGACTTTATACCACTGGTAATCAAATTCCAAGTTGTTAAATTCTTTGTTGCGTTTGCAGCCACATTTGAAGTAAACATCGCACTGAAAGCAACACCAGTCTTTTTCGATTGCAGATACATAATCGACAATACGGAAGCAAGGGCGATACCTACATTCTTTATAGACTCCCAATGCTTTAGTAATTCTGTCGCGGTAGAAATCATTCCCTTGAATGTACCATCGTTAGCCTTTCCAATATCATTGAGCATTACATCGAAAGCATCTTTCAGGTTGGAAATCTTACCTTGGAGAGCCTCAGCCTGAATCTCTTGCATATTGTAGAATGTTCCACCCTTATCGGTCATGCGTTGGAATATCGCTTCGACATCCTCAAATGTGACCTTACGCTTGGAAATCATATCAACAATCTGCGCGGTCGTGTACGCTTCTCCTTTAACTTCCTTGAAGTATTGTTGCAGCTCGCCATACATATTAATACCAGCCTCAGTAAACTGACGAACCTCAGAACCGCGAAGGTATGCAGCAGCCTTGACTTGTCCGTATGCAAGGATAAGTCTTCCCATATCAACGCCAAGACCTGCTGAAACATCGGCAAGTCGCTTGGTTGTATCATAAAGTTTATCAGACTCAATTCGGTAAGCTGAGAGTTGTCGTGTGTAATCCACCAAGTCTTTGATACGGAAAGGTGATTTAACGGCAAGTTCTACTGTCTTGTTGAAAATCTCGTCTGCCTTTGGCTTGTTCTGCAAGATAGATTCGAGTGAACGTTCTGAAAGTTCAAACTGACCTCTGACTTCTGCTATTTGTTCAACAAAAGATTTTGCTGCACCAAAAGAGAAGACAACTGCTGTCCGCTGTGCAAGACGTGATAAATATCCTGCAATGTATGACGTTTGCTCGCCTAAACTCTTTGCATTCACACCAGCCTCTTTGAGAACTTTAGAGTGTTGTTTGATAGCCTCGTTTACAGACGCAAGGTTTTGCTTGTAGTTGTTGTCAGTTGTTATAAGTGACAATCTCGCTTGTTTCAAATCTTTTACGGCTTGTGCGTGTTCTCTCAAAGATGATGCGTTTGCGTACTGGTTAATAACACCCTTGAAATCAGAAAAGTTGGTAGTTCTGTTATTGGCGTTATTTGCACTTTGTTGCGCTTTAGCTATTAACTCTTTTGCCCTTGCTTCTTTTGCGACAGCTTGCGCATTAGAAAGATGGGCTTGCGCCTCTGCTTTCTTTGTACGTGCCTCCTCTACAGAGAGTCTTGCTTGTGCTGTTTGCTTTTTTGCAGTCTCCGTCTGAACTTTGACTTCCTCTGTAAGTGCTTTGATTTTCTCTTTTATTGCCTTTGTCTCAGCTATAGTAGCGCGAGTTTCTTCTGCTGACTTATTTATACCAGCAGTCTTAGCTTTAATTTCTTCTTGTTCTGCTTTAGCTGATTCAGCTTGCGCTCTAGCTTTTTTTTGCTGGTATCTGCTTGCTTGTTGCTGAATCTTCTGCTTTTGAGATTCAGAAGCAACTATTGTAGCAGCAGCCTTTTCTTCAGCGATTGCGGTCTTTGTGATTTCTTCTTGCGTTTTCAGTTTAGCCTGTTGTACTTTCTCTTCCGCTTGCTTACGTTTTTCTGCATAGATTTCTGCATACTTAGCTGCAAGTTGCTCCATAGAATTAACACTCATTTGAGAGTTAATTAATCTGTCTATATTTTGTGCAGCTTGAATGATTGCACCGCCCATTTTATTTATTTGCTTCGCTGCGCTCTCTGCTCCAAGATTAGAAAAACTGCCAGACATCTTTTTAGATTCTGAATTGATTGCATCTAACCTAATAATAATATCTTCAAGAGATTTTGAAAATATTTTTGCATCAGCAGTCATAGATGTAAACGCATTATTTACAGCTTGCCCCATTTGTTGAGAATGGTTTTGTATAGACTGAATACGCTCGTCAGCCATCTTGATTGCGTCCAATGCACTCTTAGGTATAGCGAGAGCACTGCCTAATGCTGAATCTGCCATAATTCAAAAGTTTAAGAGTTTATAAAATAGGTATTCCAAGGTCATTGAGATTTCGTAAATCCTCTGCACCATTGATTACCTTTGCAATCTTTAATTTGTCGTTCTTCTGATTCTCGTCTTTGTCTGACGAAATATATTCAATATGAGTAAAATCCATAGACGCAAGACGAATCTGAGGAACAGTCATTTTCCATTTATATTCTTCTTGCGAGCACCATGTGTTGGCACGTAAGAAATCTATCATTTGTCCGTATTCTGTTCGTGACGGGATAATTCGGCTGCTTGTTTCTTCCTCATCAGAGCTTGATTGCGGACGGTCTGAATCACATTGGTACTCGCGAAGAAAAAATCCACATCTAGCAAATTGAGAATTTCAACGAGTAATGTTGCCCAATCCTTGATTTCATAGTCTCCCCAAAGCAACTGGTCGTAAACTTGTTGGTATTCCTCAGAATCAATGCGTTTTTTGTCATTGAGCAAGGATAGTGTGATTACTCTTGCCACCGATGGAATGTTGATAGCAAACTCCTTGATAACGTCACCCATTGATAAGTTTTCGCCCTTGACTATCTTGCAAGCCTCCTCTGCAATCATCCATTGAGTACCAGGCTTCAATGCTCTTATCTCCCACTCTGTACCTTGTAGTTTTACAATTGTAGGAGAATCATTCATAATTTGCGCTAGACGTTCCATTGCCGCATCAGACAAAGGAGAACTAGGTAACACCTTATTCTCGTCTTCTACAGCTTGTTTCTTAGCCTTATCCGGGTCTTTTTGTGCTCTAAATACTTTTCCCATATATATGAATTACTTTCTAATCACACTTACTGTTCCGTTATACTTCTTGGATAGGTTTTGTAGCTTTTGAAAAGACATGGAAATGACTCTGTAAGATTGTTTCAGATTGCCACCGCCATCTTCCAATATCTTAACATAGGGCATAGTCGCAACGACAGCCAAATCAATTACTCCACTAGGGGAATAATCGTTTTTGAGATATTCGTTTATCGCCTCACGACCTTTAATTTCTTCTCCATACCAATTCTTGCCTTTGGATGCTTTTGGCGAGGATGATAAGTAACCTATCTTTTCAAGCTTGCCTTCGACATAAATGCCATATCCGTAAGAATCATAGAGGTTGTATGTTCGATGTGTGTACGTAATTTCTTGAATACATTCTCTTAACACATTCTTTGCATCCTTGTCTAATTCCTTCGTAATAAGCTTTAATGCTTTTTTGTATAATGTTTCAGCCATAAATGATAAAACTTAAAAAGGAGCGGACAGCATTAAAGCCGCCGCCCCTTGTATATAGTCGAGAATTGTTGAAGAATCTGCATTATACACTAGCAGTTGGCAATGTGTATGCAGGGTCAATGTAGAATGGTGTCTTGCGAGTTACACCGCCATCTTTAACCTCAACCAACTGACCTGTGCCAGCAAGTGCAACCTTTGCCAAGTTAGAGTTCAGAGACTCGATAGTTGTCTTGGAATTGAGCTGCAACTTAGGCAGAATCAATGCTGTGTGTGTAGTACCGTCTGCATTGTCGAAGACAACAGCGACCTCTGCATACATCAGCTTGTAACCAGATGGAGCGTAAATCTTACCATCAGTACCCTTTGTAAAGCCGCACAATGCAGTCAATACAGGAGCTTGAGTATCTGCAACTTCGGCAGCAAACTGATACTTACCAGTTGTCACGATAGACATGATAGGAGTATCAGAAGTCTCGCGCTCAATATCGGTAGTATCGTTATCGTCCTGAGAGATAGATGTGGTGTCGCGAACAACATCGTCCAAATCGTAGTAATCGTCACCAGCCGCATTACCATTGAACGGACGAACAATAATGTGTGAAGGCTTAGAGAGCTTGATTGCACCTGCGCCTGTACTTGTAACTTTCGTTGCCATATTGTTATGAGTTTAAATTGTTATCCTAAATAAATGAAATAATTAACGTACAATAACCGAAACAGAAATCATCTGAAAATGAAACTGGCGGTTTGAGTCATATCCGCTATCACGGTATAATGTACTGATTGTATAGTTTGCGTCTCTTGATTCATCAATGATTTTGTCAAGAACACCTTCCATCTTGTCAAGTAACTTTACATTCTTTCTAAGTGGAGTTCCCTTTGGTCTTGCATAAAGATAAATGTTAGCATAGCCAGAAGAATAACCGCCATAATCTCTTTGCTGACCTACGTCAACATTGACAAAATCATCCCAGTTCTTACTAGTTGTAGGTGGTAATTCCCCGACAAATATGTTGTCTGAGATTTTTCCCTTAGTAAGAAGCATCGAAAAGAAATTCTCAATTCGAGACAATCTGCGATTAATCCTCTGTGCCATACCTTGTTATCCTAAATACATTTTACCTTATGATGAAAAAACTAAATATCAGTACCCTTGATGTAAGCTACACATCCATGCATTTGTGTCGGGTAAACGCCAATAACCATTCCGTCAACGTCCATTCCGTACATCTTTCCACGAAAACGAATGCCAGCATTCAATCCTTCAGGAATATATTCTTCCTCATTTCCGTCTTCTCCTTCTTTCGTTGGCATCGGAAAATAGATTGTATAGCCTAATGTAACTACTCCCGAAGTAAACAGTTTGTTGGTTTCCTGAATATCGCAATCAGTTTCAAAAATGATAGTTTCTACATTTTCTGTTTCGTCTGAGCTAGTATCAGTATCACCTAACATATCCCCATCGCTTCCGATAAGGTCTCCATCTTCTTTCGGTTTTTGTTCCGAGCGGTAGAACACGCCATGATAGGCATATTCATCTAAAGCATTTCTGTCAGTGTACATAGCTTACCAATCTGTTTCTTTAATCCATTTAACCTCTCCATCGGTTTCATTGAGAGCTTCAAGTTTTTCATCCTCTCCATACTTCTTGTAAAGTCTTTTGAGTTCTGATTTGATACTCAACAATGCAGCCGATGTAATGGTCTGAGCACCTACCGTAAGAGTATATGCGCCATGTTGGTTTGTGGTTGATGCAGTTTGATAGACACCGAATACAATCTTTTCCAAGAGTGCAATCTTACATCTGTCTTTCTGTTCTTCTGTCAAGTCCAAATAAGACTCGACATCAGAAACGCCGCAATCCAAAGCGACATTGTTTAATGCCGACTTGTCAAAGACAAAGTTAGTCATGCCGCTAAGATAGTCCAATATGTCAAACTTCGATGCTGCCATTGAGAGATAAATGAATTAAATGTTATCGTATATTGTGAGTGAACCACCATTAATTACCTGCTGTTGAGGTATCAATGATTACGTGGTTCATAAAGTCGAGAAGTGCAGGGCAAGCCGACATCATGACCTTAGTCTGCCACTCGCGGAACTGACCGTTATCCATTGCGTAGTTTCCTACGGTAACGAGTCCGTCAGCGATTGAAGCCCAAGATACATCAATGTTCTTTGCGCCATACTTCTGTTGAAGTGTCTGGTCGTAGATAGGAGTCCACTTGAACTCAACGCTATCACCAGTAGGGCAAAGTACAACAATCTTATCATCCCAACCTTGCACGAATGCGTCAGTTGTAACGGTCTTGTTGCGCTCCTTCTCAACGACAATCTCAATAGGAGAAAGACCTGTCATATCGGAAAGTGATTTCTTGAAGTCTTCGTCCAAAATCTGCATATTAGCAGTGTATGCGCGGTCGTGAGCCTTACACCAGTTGATGTACCACTCCTTAACTTCCTTGTTCTGCAAGAATACATCGCGGTACATCTTGCGAGTCATCTTCCATACGAGAGAAATCTCAGTACCGCCACGCTCATCGCGATAATCGTCTTCAATCTTTCTCATCTGTGAGATAAGGTTGCAGTCTGGGTCAGTCCAAGCCTTTGCACCAGCCTTCTTGCGGTTCTCTGTTGGGAATGGCTCAACCTTCTGCAAGAACTGCTGCAAACCTTCACCCTTGCCATTCCAACTCATCTTTGCAGTTGTCATAATCTGTGCTGTCAAGTTAGAGAGTGTTGCCTCTGCTGAGTTCTTACCTACCTGAACAACATCGCGCACCCAAGCAGCCATAAGGTCTGCATCGTTGCCGAACTGCTCAAAGAGTTTTTCCTTATACTCGCGTTGTCTTGCGTTCTCAGACCACTTGTAACCGATAAAGTCTGGAATTGTACCTGTGTACATCTCCAAGCCCTCGTTATCCATTTCTGGAGCATCACCAAGTGGAGCGCGAAGGTGCATCAAAGGAGCTGCCTCTGCCTTGCGAGACTTGATGCTGAATGAAGCCACGCCATCGTAGTCTGTAGGTGTAGGCATAGAAGCTCTACGACCTTGTGTGAGATACCAGCCATAGTTGGTATAGAGCAACCCCTTGGTGTTCAAGAAGGTTCTCAGAAAGTTGATGTTATCCTTAGAAGAGAACAACTTGGCGTATCTCGAATTGTTAAAATCAAATTGTTGCATATCCTGAATACTTAAATTAATGATATGTTATCCTATTGTTATCCTATTGAATTGGAGCGGTTAGAATCCGAACCATCCGTTCTCTGTTCTTGTGTTCATCGCAAGTACGGCTGGTGGAAGCTTGTTGCACTTTGCCAAGTTCAAGATTACTCTTGAATCCTTAATCAATGCTGGAGTATAAGAGTACTGAGCACCCTCACCTTCCTCAACATTGGTTGATAAGTTAGGGTCATAGAAGAAGTCGTTGTCGCGGTCGAAGTAAGTGTTAGGATTTGTAACCATAGGAGCTACGGTTGCGCCTGCCTTTTCTGCCTCTACGAGAATATCTCCAACCTTCAATGCAACTGCAAGAGACGCTGAAAGAGTGAGCTTCCAAACATCCTTGCCACCTTCGGTTGTTTTCTCTACAGCTGTAACGGTAACACCCAAAGACTTCTTCGTAAAGTCTGACTGTGCCACCATGATATTATCACCTGCAAAAGGAATGTGATGATAGCCATCATTGATAACCAAAATATCAGTGTCGGTGATTGTAGCTGCCCTTGCCAATTCGTAATACTTCAAAATCTTGACGGTCTGACCGCCATTCTTGCCGTAAGTGTCTGGGTCATATTCGCAAAAATCACCTGCGTAAGCCTTAGCGCGACCCTTGAACGGATTTGTGATAACACCACCAAAAGGAGGGTAAACGAATGCGTCCTTGTTGCCGCTTACGAGGTTAATGAAAACGCTTCTATGACCGCCAATCTTACCATGTGCTTGGATAAGTGTACGACCGCCAAAGTGACCGCCATATCCATGCTTCAAATAGAAATCATCTGCTGCTGCCATAATTTGTAAATTTGTTTAATAGTGAATGAATAATGTTATTCGCCTGCGTCAGGGTTCACGATACTCACAACATCAGAGAAATCGTCAGCCTTGTCATTGTCACCACCGCCAGCACTACCTGGAGTGTTGTTGTTTGGCTTCGAATGAGAGAGATTGTAGAACTCCTCTGCATCCGTAAATTCCTGTTCGATGTCAGAATCCTTGGTGAGGTTCAACTTGCTCATGTACTTGTCAATCCACTTACTATCGTTGATACCTTTCTCCTTGAACTTGGCGAGAAGTTCACTACGTTTCTGTGATACAAGCTTAGATGCTTCGTACTCTGCATCCTTCTTCTCTAGAGCTTCCAAGCGTTCCAAGAGCTTCTTTTCAACATCTGAAGGCTCTTTGTTATCGTCCTTTGGATTTGGCTTAATGTCTGGATGCTCATCGTTCCATTTCTTGATGAAGTCGGCATTGTCCTTCTCGTAGTTGCCGTTAAGGGAAACATACTGCGGCAAAATCTTCTTCACCAAATCATCTAACTCTGTATCTTCACCAACTAAGAGGTCAAAGTGGGAATCACTCAAACTCTTGATTGTCTTTTCACTGATGGAAAGGTGTTTTCCGTTTGCAGTGAGCTTTGCTTTTAGGGTGTCTAAAAGTTGTTGTTTTGTAAACTTCATATTACTAATTTTTAAAATTCTGATGCAAAGATAATTAAATAATGTGTTGAATTATTTGTTTTTAGAAACTCTATTTGTTACGTAACCAATATAGAATTATTTTCACGCTATTATATATTATAAATTAGGTATCTTTGCAGCATGAACACGAATAAAGATATAGAAATCAGACCACAAGAGGGCTTTCAAATGTCCTTTGCAAGTAGCAACGTCGATGTGGTTTTCGGTGGCGGAAATCTCGGAGGAGGCAAGCAACAGCCGCTTGATTCCAAGATACTCACACCATCGGGATGGCAGACTATGGGCGATATGCAAGTTGGTTCTAAGGTGATGACTCCATTTGATGGAATTGCCACCGTGATTGCTGTATTTCCACAAGGCGTGAAAGATGTGTACGAGCTTACAACGTTAGATGGGCGAAAGTGTGAATGCGGTCTTGAACATCTATGGACGGTACGAACTCCAAAGCAAGTGCATAAGTATCGTTCCCATAACAAGGAATGGGGATGGACTATGACTTTGCAGACAAAAGACCTTATTGATGGTTTGTCGCAAGGAAAGAAATATTTCATTCCAAACAACAAAGCTATAGAATTTGGTGAAAAAGAACTGCCAATACCGCCATACGTATTAGGTGTTATGCTCGGTGATGGGTGCTTAACTATTTGGCGTAACGAGAAAGGTTTTAAAATTTCCAATACAGAATGGGATATAATAAATAAGGTAGCAAAATTGACCGACACGACAAGAGTGTATGAGCAACCAAGCTGCTTTACTAAATTATTCTATACACCACACTATAAGGAGTATAAGGAATATTTAAGAGAAAAATGTTTGTTGGATTATTCCTACAATAAGTTTATCCCTGAAGAATATCTACACTCTAGTATCGAACAAAGAAAGCAATTGCTCGCAGGGTTATTTGATACCGATGGAAGTGTAGAACCTTACGATAATAGTTATAGCTTCTCTACGACAAGTGTAAGGCTTAAAGATACATTTATTGAACTGTGTCGTAGTCTTGGATATACATGTTCTTGCAGAGAAGACATAAGAGAAAAATATACGAAAGGTGTTGCTTACGACATAGTAATACGCACTGACGATATTATCTTCACAAGCGAGAAGCATAAAGCTAGGTACAATAATGAGCGGAACAAAACAAGAAAGTATGCTCGAAGTAACGACCATTCACGGATTGTGTCTATCAAAAAGGTAAGAAGAGCCGAGTGTCAGTGTATTTTGGTTGATGATGAAAAGCATTTGTATATCACAGATGATTACATTACAACCCACAACTCGTATGGTCTTGTACTTGCGATGGCAGAGCCGTTAATGACCGACCCAGATTTTCGTGCAATGATTTCACGCCGTTCACTTGGTAATCAAAAAGCAGGTGGAGGATTCGTAGAGAAGTTTAAACAGATATTCGGAGCTGATTTTGTAAAAGTCAGAGAGAGCGAGAATCCACGCGTTACATTTCCGAATGGAACGTTTGTCGATTTGACGTATCTTGACGATTCCAATATGGATAAGTTGAGAGAGCGCGCGAAAGGATGGGAGTACGATTTGATTGCGATTGACGAGCTGACGGAGATGACTTGGGAAGTTTTCTCATACGTTATGACTCGAAACAGAGGTCAGAGCAAGACGTTTACAGGTAAGTTCTTTGCAACACTTAACCCGAAGCGTAGCCACTGGACAAGAATATTCCTTGATTGGTATATTGGTTCAGATGGTTTTATCATCCCAGAGCGTGATGGCGTAGTCAGATACTTCTATTGTGCAGGACCGACTGTTAAGGATGTTGTCTGGGGGATGTCTAAGCGAGAAGTCTATGAGAAATGTAAAATAGATATAGACAGAAAGCTTAAAACCATTGGCGGCAACTTTGGATATGAAGTAATGATTAAGAGCTTTGTTTTCTATCAAGGTAAACTTGGTTCAAACAAGAAGATGCTTGAAAACAACTCTGGCTATTTAGGTTCTGTAGCTGCATCGGGCGGCAGAATGGCACAAGCTCTTATGGAAGGTAACTTCAATGTTGACCCAGAAGAGGATGAGGATATACCGATTCCAAGCCAAGCGGCAAGAGATTGCTTCATAAAAGACCCTGCTGTGAATGGTGATAAATGGATAACAATCGACTTGGCAGACTATGGTAAGGATAATACTATGATGTTATCGTGGAACGGATTTCATGTCGTCGATTACGAAATCGTGATGCATTCGACACCGCGAATTAATGCAGAAAGAGCTAGATTGTTTGCGGCAAGTGAGGGAGTAGCAGAAAGCCATATTATCTATGATGCCACGGCAGGTAGGTATTTCAATGACTATATACCCGATGCTATACCTTACATATCAGCGGCAAAGGCAATGGGAATTTATTATTTGTCTGCTATGACAATAAAAGACCTATGCTACTTGCGACTGAGCTATATGATTAAGCGAGGACAGCTTACATTCTCTGATAAGGTCGCAAATGCGGTTTATACGCATCAAAACCTCAAATACAGAGTTTCCATACAGAATGAGTTCATGGAAGAATGCGCAGTAGTTCGCTTTGATAAGATGCAGAGTGGAAAGAAGAAGTTGCAGAGCAAGAAGGAAATGAACCGAAATCTTGGAAAAGACCGTTCTATGGACGTGCTCGACCCTTGCGCAATGAGAATGTACCCATGTTTGAATATGGAGTATGGTAGCGAACTACAGGAAGGGTTCAGACTCGCAGCACAGGAAGTTGAAGAGAAAAATCCTAATGCACAGAGCATTTATGATGATACGTTGTACTATTAATTTTAGAATATATGCTGAAAAAAGAAAATATAAAAATGATTCTTGAATCCGTGCGGATTGACTGGGATAAATGCGATGAGAAAGACATTGCGTTCGCTATCCTCTGTGACGCATTGGAAGATAAGACTTTAGCATATCGTCTTGCGTATCGTAAGAGCGAAAAGGATGCAGCGAAATTCTATGAAACTCCACGATTCAAGAAACTGCTGGACGTTCTAGAACCTTTCGGTATCGGCAATGTGAATAACAACGCTATTACTAAGGAAGAGAACAAAAATGAGCTTCTTAAAATGCTTGATAAGATAGACCAAGCTCTTACTGATGGAAATCTTGAACCGAAAGATGCATTGAAGATGCAGACTGATATACGTGTAAAGCTGAATGATAAATTCGAAATGGAAGAGTCACAGAAGCAGAAGCGAATCATCGTAGTACCAAGCAAACACGATATTGTTTGTCCTACTACAAACAGAGAATGTAACTACTGGGCTTCAAAAAAAGCTTGTTGCAGACATTATGGATTGATTGACCCACAAGAGAACAACGATTCACAAAATAGCAACGATGTTGAACCATCATTAAACGACAATAACGATGAGTAGAAAGAGACAAGATATAATTAATGATTTTTTGGAGAATCCACAGAAACTGCTTCTGAAAAAGCCGTTTTTAAGGGGTTCGCGCTCTATTACCATCAATGACTCTTCTGATGGTTCGGATATTAAGACAAACTTCCGCAAAGAAGCACAGCTCCCAAATATCAGTAAGATAGTCGTAAGCCAAGAGCGTTTTGCGAAGGAGTTAGACCCTTATTCTCACAGGGTATTGTTTGATACGAACTTACCTTCTATATGCTGCAAGCTTGATGATGGCAGTTATTGCGAGATTGAGTTTAAGAAGTTTGGCATTCCTATGCAACGGCGTATTGTTGACAAAAAGGCTCTCTGCTTGGGTGGCAACAAACGCAATCACATACTGCATGACAGCAATCCGACTGATAAACTCAAAAAGAACTTTGCCGATTTCAAATGGCATTGGGATGAAACGAATCAGGATGGTATCGAAATGGAAGCTATACGCATTCAGCAGAGTTACGGTGATGTAGGATTACTCGTTTACATGAATGAGGATAACGAAGTGAAATGCCGATTGTTCTCGTATGAAGATGGCTATCAGATTATCACCCATAAAGACGATAACGGAGAACCGCTTCTTGATTGCGTGTATTATCGTACTGAGGACAATGTAAGACACATTGATGCATACGATAAGACATATCATTATCATTTCACAGATGTATTCGTTCAAGACGTTGATACAAACGAAGTACTGAAAGGATGGTGTTTGGAAAGCAAGGAAGTGCATGGATTCTCAGAAAGTCCACTTATTACAAAACGTGGTGATGTTGCTTGGAATAACGGTCAAGACCTTATCGAGCTATTCGAGATTATATATAATCTGTTTGCGGTCATCCAGAAACGACATGGATGGGGAATCCTTTACATCAAGGGTCAGCTCAATGAAACCGCAAAGAAGATTGCTGGTTCTATCATCTTGAATGATACAAGCATTGAAGGAAATGGAAGCGCAGAGTTTAAGACTCCACCTTCTCCACAGAACATGATTGAGTTCATGCAGTCAATTCTCGACCAGTTGCAGATTGCTACAGGATGTACATTTATCTTGCCAAAGGATATTAAGTCTAGTGGCGATATAAGCGGTTTGGCAATTCAGATGACACGTTCTTTGGATATTGAGGAGGCTAACAATGCAGCTATTGAGTGGCAGAATTTCGTCAGCAAACATTCAAGACTATTCAAGGAAGGACTGGCAAAGCAGTTGGTTGCAAGCGGTGAGAATCCTACTGCAATTACTGAGTTTAAGCAGATGAGAATCAGTACATCATTTAAGCCTTGGCAGCCATTCGATGAAAGTGCATGGAATCAGATGCTTTGTACATTGAGCGGTGCAGGTTTGATTTCTACTAAGACTGGTGTTGAAAAGAATACTGTTTCTGCACCTGACGAGGAAGTAAGATTGCAGACTCAGCAAGAAGAGGCAGATGAACGTGCCGAAAAACAAGCTGAGATTACCGCAAGGACAAAGAATACAGACAACAATAAAGAATAAACATGAAGGCAAAATCATTATACATACAAAAGTTGGCTTACGATGAGAACACTGGTAATGAAATTATCGGTTTGTTCCCATCGGAAGCTAACCCTGCTATTGTATCATCATATACCTACGATGCAAAGCGTATGGGTGGTGCTCCTACCCTTATTGCTACAATATATTCTTCTGAGCCTTTGCAATGGAAGAAGGAAGAGTTCGTGGAGTACAATGGCGATAGATTCTTTGCGTCCTATACACCAAACTCTACAAAGGATAATTCGTCTAGAATGTGGAAGAGTGAAATCACTTTCACATCTAGAAGAGAATTGCTTGATAACACTCTGTTCTTTGATGTTGTCGTTGATGATGTTGATACACAGAACAAAGACAGATACCGCTCAAATCAGACAAAGTTCACGTTTGGTGGAACTATCTATGAGTTTGTTGCTCGCATCAATAGCTCAATGGCATATTGCGGATTGTATCGTCCTACAGATGAACACAAGGGATATTACGTTGTTATTGATGAAGGATATGGAACAGATGAAGTTAAGGAAGTATCATTTGAAGACCAATATTTGACTGATGTTTTACAACTTATCAATACAACTTTTGAGCTTGATTACTACTGGGATGGCAACGTTTGTCATGTCGGCAAGGTACAGCACAACTTAACCGATACACCTATCAAATATGGTAGTAGTGATGCTCTTATCTCTGTATCTAAGGAAAATGCGAACTATAAGATAGTAGATATGATAACTGGCTACGGTTCGTCCGACAACCTGTCATATTACTATCCTAATGATGATGAGTTTGGTGAAGCAGTTTTCAATACAGAGAATATCAGCAAGGATAAAGTCAGTGTAGAGTTGTCAAAGTTCCTCAAAGATTCAAGATACAATGATAATCTTATCCTTTATAAAAGCAAGGAAGGAAAAAGTTACAATGGAAGTGTAGCTGTAAGCTCGCATACATTAGATAGATTTACTACTCCATCTAACTTAACACAAGCTGATAATCAGTCTAACCCAACGGTTACTTGTCGATTTTCGTTTAGTATTCCAATCAGCACGATTAAGGGGCAGTCGGTAGATTTGACAAACTTGAATTTTATCTCCGAATTAAATAGTTCTGTTTCGAGAAAAGACTATATAACAAACGTTGGTAATGCCGTCAAGAGCATATATATATTCAAAGGAAAAGAGTTGTACAAGACTATCTCTAATAAGACGAGTTTTGGAAGCGTTGCTACATACACATTTGAAGAGGATGGAGATTTCACATTATCTATAGAATCTGAGTTTTCTTACAAATGCAAGGTGTACAAAAATAGTGCTGGCATTAATGACTTTTATGGCGCGGATAGTTGGAATGCAGCTTTTAGCGGAAGTATTGAGTTCTTATACGATTCAAAATCGGAATACGAATGGAAGAATGGAGACAAGTACATTCCTTATAGTGATGCTGGTATTAATGTAAGTGAAATCGGCGAGGCAAATTGCATTGAATATGACTATCAATTTGTAAAAGATGGTGACAGATACGGATTCAATAAGGTTTATACTGGAACTGAGGATAATGCAGTAAAGGTAATAGTTACTGATAGAGTATGGATTGCACCATCATCGGTACTTATGCCTTCTATATATCGCAACACGAAAGGTGCAGAGCGTTTCTATTACGCTTTGAATAACACCCACAAGTTGCCAAGCGGTAATGGATATTACGAGTTTGTAAACTTGTATAAGAAAGGAAATCCTCATCAAGGAACTGTTACTTTTGATGGTATAAAACCAACTATCAATGGAATTGTAAACGCGGAAGGACAGTTATTCGGAGAGATTGCAGATGTTGCTTTTGATAAAGATGATAGTGACGTAAAGGATAGCGATGGAAATTATATTCATAGCTATTTCTATATGAAGTTGCACAAATTTAATGGTGATTTTGGATTTGACTTATTTGCTCATGCTTTGGCTAGTGAATCAGCAAAGATAAATCTCATTAAGAGTAATGGATGTCCTGCTTGCTCATTTGTTATCGGGTGTTATTGGGATAGTGCAAATAATAAGTGCTATAACAATGTACTTACTGACGGAAATGGAAATTTGAAGTCAGATAGCGGAAAAATGAATAGCAAAGGTGATTATATACTTAACGACACATACGTTGAGGATAACAAATCAAACCAAGATTCAACGAAAGAAGAACTTTGGATTTGCGTTCAGAAGGACACATCAACACTAGGTATCGTAATGCCAAACGCGAGTGCTGGATTTAAACCGCAAAAGGGAGATTTGTTTGTCATCACAGGCATCAAACCACCAAAGGTTCTTGTAACGGCAGCAGAAAAAAGACTAGATGATGCTCTTGTCAAGCACATGAGCGAAAACAATACAGACCAATTTAACTACTCTGTTAAGTTTTCTCGCATATTCTTGCAAGAGAATCCTGACTTTGCAAGCAAGCTAAACGAGAATGCAAAGCTGTCAATACAGATACAAGGCGATTCAGATAGCGATGGAAATCTTATTAGTCACGAAGTTTTCGTCAGCAACTACTCAGTAAAGGTTGATAACGATGAGCTGGCAGAAGTTGAAATTGAGCTTGTAAATTCGTTGGAAGTTACAAAGAGTGATACAAAGCAGATTATTGATGCAGTAAAAGGAGAAGCGGTTAAATCTCTATCCAGTATGGTTGGTGGTAGTAATACCAATAGCTTTAATGCTAGTATAACCGATAAGATGTATCTCTCTAAATTAATCGATGACACCGCCAAGGGCACTATCACCTTCGAGAAGATTCAGAAGTTCTTGAAAGGATTGACAGCAGAAGACTTATCTCAATTTAAGAAGGGCGCAACCTTCGGGGAGTTCATTCAGGGAATGCTCTTCGGTACGGGCGGAAGGATTGACGAGCTGGGCAATGCCGAGTTTGAGAGCATCACATCCCGAAGCTCTATCATCGCCAAGGAGCTGATCGTGAACCGACAGACGGCGATGGAGAGCAATTTCGTCTTCACAGAGAGTGGAATGGTTGAGACTGTTACAGAGATTCCAGCGGCAACTGAAGGCGGCAATGTAACTTATGATTTGAAGCTTCAGAAGCGGTGGAATAACGACTTCACGGCATTCAAGGAGAATGATGTTGTCTTGGCTTCCATCAATACCTTGGCAGAAAACGGCAAGTATTATGATATGTGGCTGCGAGTATTATCTGTTAACACCGTGACGAATACCATCACGGTTGTATGCTATCCAGACAACGAATGTCCTAGCAAGAAGAATTATCCACCTTGTGAGCTGGCAAGATTGATACGTTGGGGAAATGCGGTGGATGAAGACAGGCAGAGCTGCTGGTACATATCATCATCCGAGGGCTTACTCGTGTGGCTCGACCACGTTACAAAGCCAATAATCGACAAGACGAACTACTCTCTTGCGTTGGGTAAGCTGCCAGATGCGCTATCGTTCCTGTTCCAGGACTTCCCTACCGCCAACAAGCGTGATGGAGCGTTCTACGCTAAGTGGATGATGGCTGCATCATTCCAACAGATAGATTATCAAGGAAATCCAATCTACACGACAAGAGACAGAGGTGTTTGGAGCTTGGCTGTGGCGCAAGGCGACAACCCTTACCGCAATGGTGACAGAACGATTGATACCGTCTATTACCTCGGGTGCAAGTGGAAATGCCTAGAAGACAAGACTACGAAGCCTCCAACCTACTCCTCTACAGCTTGGGCATTCGTTGAGGGCAACCCGTATTTTACACTCGAAATGTTATCATCGAAGCTGTGGAACTTCCGTCTCAACGACTTGATGGCAACGAACGCTGATGGCTCTTGGAAGGTATTCACTACGTTATCTGTTGTCGGAAGGCTCTATAATCAGGACGTGACGGACTCGATGACCAATGTTGCATGGACTAGGGACAGCGGAGACCCAACGGCAGACAACAAATGGGCACTCTCTCACGCCAACTGCGGATTGTCGGTTGATTTGACCTATGAAGACCTTGGCGGTGCAGCATTCAAGATAGGTAGTGTGACATTCCGTTGCGAAGCGCAAATCAAGGATGGCGAGACGATTTATTCCGAGGATGTGAGTGTTAGTTTTCGATAATGTTGAACTTTAAAATAAATAGAATATGGCTAAAGAATTAGCGGTTAGCGTTGACAAGATGATGGAGATACAGCCTACGGCTTACTCTCAGTCCGTCAGCATTGAAATAGTTGGAAATATCATCAACAGACAGCAATATGATGGTATCGAAGGCTCATTCTCTCCAGACTTCTCTATTCGCCCTTGTACGATGTTTCCAGCCTGCTATCTCATTGACCCAGATAATCCAGGCGAGACTACGACCTGTAACAGCCGTCTTGGTTCATTTAAGTGGTCTGAGGTAACATCTAGCGGAATTATTGTCGTTGCTACAAGCGAGAATGCAAGTGTGAAGGCTGGATATGAAGCCGTGATGGAAGGAACGAATAAGGGAACTCTCTACATTAAGCAGAACTCGGTATTAGGTAAGCCACGAACAATGCGATTCGAGGGAAGCTGGACAGACCCAGTTTGCGGATATAAGTACACATTCGTTGCTAACAAGGCTCTCTATCTTGAAGACTGTACGAATGCTCGGGCTGAGATTATGCTGGATAGTCCACCTACTGTGCTGTGGAATCCTATCAAGCACGCTGCATCTAAGACCCTTACTGCAAGGATTATGGTTGGAGCTAAGGATAAAACGACAGACGGCAAGACGAGGATATGGTGGTATCACATTCTTGACAACGGAACGAAACAGCTCATTTCTTCCGTTGATGATGCCGAGAATTACGAGATTACCGCAATGACAAAGGGCGCGAACGGACAGATTTCTTCTATCACCATCGACTGCGATATGATAGGCGAAGGCATCGGATATGAGTTGAGAGCGTGCTATATCTATAGCGGCAGTATTCCTTCATCTCCCCGTGATGCAGATGCTCGTAAGGTTACGTACATCAACAGAACCATTCCGCCGCTCACGGCTCAGTTTATCGGTGACGGCTTCGGTCTCAACGAGGATGCCACGTCTGTTGTCTGCCAAGCAGTAGTCAGCGACAACAACGGAGTTATCGAACCATCCGTGTGGGGGAAAGTGCTGAGAGCGAAGTGGCAGAAGGTAACGTATGGAAAGAGCGTAAACAACGGCGTTACCACAATGACTGAGAGTGTGGAGGTGTTAGGTTATGGTGAGACGTTTCCGTGTCCTTTCGAGGCGAAGAAGAGCATTCGTCTCACTATCGAAGACAGAGGAGCTTACGAGCTTCTTGTTGATGAGAACGGGAATGCCCTTGTGGATGAGGATGGAAACTATATCATATCAAGGGAGATTGATGAGAATAACGGATAATGTTGTGTCTAAACTTAAAAAATAAAGAATTATGAAATACTACGTTAAGGTTACGAAGCAGGTCGCTGAGAAAATTATCAGAAGCGGAGTTCCGCTGACAATGACAAGTGACGGAAACTGTCTGCTCTACCAGAGTGAGTTGAATGATGTTGATGGCGTGAACCTCAATGAGAGAGCAGCCAATGTCGGCGGCTCGCTGATAGCTGAGAGCGATGCCCTTGCGGAAATCAAGGGAACTACCGATACTCCTGCCTACTGCTACACTCCAGTCAAATTTGGCGGCGAGGGCGATACAAGAAGCAATGACTATATCGGTTCGGGTGGCGGTGATAACCCGTCTTCCGAGAATACAGACACTAAAGAAGAAAGTGAGGTAAGCGATGAGTAAAGCTACGGTAACAGGACAGATTGTTGTCACATCTAATGGTACTACGTTGCATTCGGTCTTGCAATGTAGTACTGGTGATATATATCAGAATTATGATGGCAACCCTGCATCACCTTCCAATGTTGTGCCTAATTTTGAGGCGAGCGGTGCAACGAAGCCGAAACTGGTTATGCAGGCGTATTCAGCGGAACAGGGTGCTGGTAACTCATTCGACCTTTCTAAGGGTTCTCCTACTTGGATAGTGGCTGGTGTGACGCTGACTTTCAATGCTTCCCACGTCTCAACTAATACAATCGGTGGCACGTCTGGGCATTTCACGGAAGGCTCTGATGCAAGCGGAAATCCAACGCTCACGGTCAATAAGAACCTTATTAATATTAATGGTGGCGATTCGTTCAACATCATCTGTAAGGTCAGCGTATCAATGTCAAACACGAGCGTTACGCTACAAGCTATGTACCCAGTATATATAGCCGAGGGTGTGACTGATTCTAAGCGAGTGAATATTATCGCCACGTCAGACAGGAACCTCTTCACGATTACCGAGAAGGGCGGAACTTGCACTGTCAAGGCACAGGTTACGGATGGTAATATGGTTACATCTACTGGATATACGTTCAAGTGGTATCTGCCAGATGCTAATGGCGGATGGGTACTCAAGCAGGACAGCACCTCCGCTACATTCACCATCAACGAGACGGACGTGGATTCTTCCATCATCGTTAAATGCGAGGCATACAAAGGTAATGACTTCTACGCTTCCGATACACAGACCATCAATGACGTGTCAGACGAGTACATTATTTATCCGAACCCTACAGACGGCAACGACAACCCTGTAGCAGAGAACTTCAAGGTGAACTCAGGCGGCAAGATTGTCTATAAGCCGTATATGCGCAAGAGAGGTTCAACGGCCAATGAGACAGGAGTAACATTTTCGATGTCTCTCTATTCCAATGCTGGCGTGCCTATCAACTCTGCTATCACGAAGTCGGGCAATACGTTCACGATTACAGAAGCTGGTATCAGAGATTATAAGGGTGCGGTATATTCCATAACAGGAACTAAATAGTATAGCTATGGCAAAGGTATTGGCAATAGTTACAGGCTCTATATCTTTCTCGCAGAGAGGAGAAAAGGGCGAAAAAGGCGATAATGGTGTTGGAGTAAAAGGCTTCAACACCTACTATGGCTTGTCTAGCAGTAAATCGTCTCCGCCTACAACTTATAGCTACGATACACTTTCTGAGACTATAATTTCACAAAACAGTGAAAAATACGTATGGAGCGCAGATAAGGTTCTCTATACAGACGGAACTGGCGATGATTTTATCAACGCATACTGCATCGGCAAGTGCTCGGATTTGACTTCTGTGAAAGAGCAGTACGGTACATCTGCGTCTGCGGGAACAAAGCCATCATCATGGGGGTATTCCTACCCTTCCAATCCTGCAAACGGCACATACGTATGGAGTCGTGATGAGATTGTATGGGCAGGGGACAACAGTACAACGCATTCCGATGCGCAGCTTATTGGTTATATTGCGGTCAATGGTGCAACTGGCAACGGAATCAAGAGTACCGAGGTGACCTATAAGATAGGAAGCAGCGGCACTACTCCACCTGAAGGTACTTGGGATACGAGGGTTCCGAATATTACGGATGAAAATCCATATTTGTGGACACGTACCATTTTCGTATATACTAACGGAAAACACAGCGACCCATCCTTCTCTGTAGCAACGAGGGGAACAAAAGGTGCTCTGATGCGAGAGCATGACGGCTTTGAGTCGGGGAAGTACAAATATCTATCTGGCTCTGGTGCAGAAGAGTATATTGACGTTGTGTGTATCAAAGGTAAGTGGTGGCAATGTATTGTCACTTACGATGATAAAACAGATACTCCTAGCTTGGATGATGGACACTGGGAAGCGATGAATAGCTATAAGTCAATAGCAACTCATCTTCTTCTTGCTGAGAATGCTACCATCAATATGCTCGGAAGTAATCAGATTAACCTGTACACTCCATCAAATGGTGCGATGTTTGGATCGTTCAGAGTGGTTGAGGATGTTAACGACTGGAGTCTTTGGCTTGGTGGTAAGGATGGAAATTCTGCTTCCTTTGCAGTGACACGTGGTGGCGCAATAAAGGCTACAGCTGGAACCATTGGCTCTTTCATCATAAGGGGATCGCAGGGAGGTTATTACGAACTTTACGCTAACTACGGAGGAGTTATAAATTTCAGTGCACCATCGAGTATTTCGTTGAACTCGCGAGGTATATCTGTATCTACAGGCGTTCCGGGGAATGGGGCGCAGTTCTTCTTCGGCAATACCGAAGATACCGAAGGTACACCGTCTTGGACTAACGGAGCGTTGCGTATAATGTTAAATACACCAAAAGGTGCAAATACAGACCAAAGTGCTGCGTACATATCAGTTATTGGTACGTCTGGCTATACGGCAAAAGCTCTTGAACTGTCTGCGATTGGCGGCACGAAAAGCCACGCTATCGCTATAAACAACGGAGATGTGGCAGGTCTTAGACCATCTTTTGCTAATATAGCATCGAACTACACTCTTACTGAGTATGACCACACGATTGAATGCTACAATTCCTCGGTAATCACAATTACGCTGCCATATTCTCCGAAATACGGGCAATGCTATACTGTCATCCAGCGAGGAGGTAGGGTGATTTTTTCGTCAAGCAAAGGTATCTACGATGCACGTTCCACCGTTACGGGCACGACCTGGAACTCAGATTCGAGAGGGCAGGTAAGTTGGATATGGTATAATGGTAGCCAGTGGATAGTAAGTTATGTGGTAAGTTAAAATAAGTTATATATGAAAATAAAATTTGAACATTTGGAAGTATTTATGACACTCGATAAGAATCAGTGTCAGGTAGTGAACGCTCGCAAGCAGATTGCCAATCTTATCTACTCGCAGGGTGCAGGTCTTGGATTGGCAGGACAGGCTCTTGCCGTTAAAATGTGGAACGGAAGTGACGATACCGAGTACACCGATGACGAGGTAAAAATCATCAAGGAACTCGTTGAGCGCACTACCGCTCCCTGCTTCATTGATGCAGTGGATGCCGCTATCAGTAATGCGGCATCGGCAGATAAGGGAAATAAGTAATAATATCATTTTAAATACATAATATTATGGCTATAAGAACAAGAAAAATCAGTGATTGGCTATCTGTTAACGGGCAAGCCATCACCAATGCTTCAGCGGCTAGCATGAAGGCTTATCTGGAGCAGAATCTCCGTTCATTGCAGGATGGAGTGTATATTGGTAAGATACAGAAAGAAACTTGGGGCAGCTATATGAGATGCGAAGCATGGCAGACTACTAGCATCGGAATTAGTAGAGCTGATGCTGATGCTGTCGTAGTTCAGCACGGTAGCACACGTATTGGTATTGCCTTAACAGAACCTAGTGCTTCAATGAAATGGGGAAGCGTACAGAATGCTAGTTCTGTCGGGTATCAGACATCAGCCGATTGGAGTCTCCTCGATGGCAAAACTAGAACAGCCGCTATTATGGCGAGCAGTTATTACAAGAACGATTCCCCTCAAACATACGCAGTTGCTTACTGTTACAACTACTCAAAATCACATGCGGGTGACCCAGGAGGAGACGTTAGTATTCCAGCCAAGTCTTGGTATCTCGCTGCTACAGGAGAACTCGAAATTATCCGCTCTCATTTCGAGACTATCAATCTTGCCTTGCAGCGAATCAAGAACGCAGGAAAGCAGCAAGCAGATTTGCTTCAGCGGACGCTTTACTGGTCGTGTGTTGAGAATTCGGGCAACCATGCGTGGAGTCTGAATTTCGACGATGGCCTTCGGGGCAACAACGGTAAGGTTGGCATTCGCATCGAGTTCGCCCGGTCACAGCATTTTAATCATTTTATCTCTTTATCTCTTTACCTCTTCCGGCCGTTAGGCCGGCAAGCAAGATTGCTGATCAAGAGGAGTCTGGCGGCTTATGCCGCCAGACTCCTGTGCCCCCTCCGCAAAGGAACATGCAGCAGTTTTTTTGCATAGCTGAGGTATTTTGATATACGCATATAAAAGTTACAAAAAGAATAAAACAATATCACGATTTATTAGCAGTAAACCGATAGAAAATTATGGCTTTAGCAAAGGATTTACAGATATACAAGGATACTTTTGAGTTGGTCGATAAGCTCACGACTATGAAGGTTGGTTTTCCGAGAATGTATCGTTACGATTTAGGTGAGAAAATGACAAGCGTTGCTCTTGAACTTTTCGAGTACATTCAGCTGGCGAATATGTATGCGGATAACCGACATCACTACATGATGGGATTCCGTGTCAAGTTTGAACTCCTTAAAACAATCCTTCGTTTGGCTTTCCGGAGAAAACTCTTCTCGGAGAAGCAGGCCGCGGATATTTGTCGGTTAACTACCATCATCGGCAGACAGGCTACAGCTTGGGGAAATTCAAAGAAAGGTTAGTCCTGCTTTGAATAAAGCTAGAGTGTAATTAGGTTAAGGCTTATTATAGAATGTGATTCTTCATAAATAATGGTCTCGCTGCTGTCAAGTCGTATCATCATTTGTTCGGTGTAGCGAAGCAGCTAAGATGTATAATAAAGAGCGAGAAAATAGCGGACGAATTACTGGTCGTGTGTTGAGAATTCGGGCAACAATGCGTGGAATCTGAATTTCGACAATGGCAATCGGAACAACAACGGTAAGGTTGACAATTCGAATCGAGTTCGCCCGGTCACAGCATTAGTTTGAAGAGTTAGGGAAATAGGAACAATTATGGTAAAGGAAGAAGATATATTAGAGGCTTACGAGAATTGTCTTAAAGATAAGGCATCATCTCCTGATGCTATCAGGTTCATTGTAAATCTCTTTGAAAATATCACAGATTTAACTGATGATATCAACTCTCGTACCTACGAGCCGCTTCCATCCATAACATTTGTCGTTTCTCGGCCTGTCTATCGAGAGGTATTTGCTGCTAATTTTCGTGATAGAGTTATTCACCATTATATTGCTTTACGGCTAGAACCGCTATTCGAGGGTGTTTTCAGTGATAGGACGTATAACTGTCGCTGCGGCAAAGGGCAGCTCTATGGAGTAAGGCAGCTTGCGGCAGATATTAAAGAATGTTCTGAGAACTTCACTAAGCCGTGCTGGTATCTGAAATGCGATATGAGAGGTTTCTTTATGAGCATACCTAGAGAAGAGCTTGCAGACAAAGTGGATGCGTTTATTTTAGATAATTACAAAGGAGATGATATGGAAGACCTGCGCTACTTGTCTCGTGTCACGATAATGAATGACCCGACAAAGAACTGCATCAAACGCTCTTCCGAAGAGACCATGGCAAAAGTACCGAAAGGCAAAACCTTGCGAGGAGCAGAGAAAAACCACGGTCTCCCTATCGGCAACCTTACAAGTCAGCACGATGCCAACTTCTGGCTCAATGATTTTGATTGGATGCTTGAGATAATTCTGCATATCTATCACCACGGAAGATACGTGGATGATTTCTTCCTGATTCATCAAGATAAACGGGTATTGTTAGCTTCTATCCCTAAGATAAGGGAATATCTTGCCAATATAGGCGTTACCTTGCATCCGAGGAAAATAGAACTGCAATCCGTATATAAGGGTATTAAGTTTACCGGTATGGTTGTGAAGCGTGATAGATTTTATGTTAGTAATCGTATGGTAAGCAACTTTAAACAACTGATACATCATATGAATACATTGCCCGATAACTACACGATAGAGGAATTGCAGCACTACGTTTGTTCTATCAACAGCTATCTAGGGTTGATGAAACATTGTGATAGCTATGATATCAGAAAGGGCGTTATACTGGAAATGGATTTGAGATTCTATAAACACCTTTATATTAAAGGTCATTATGAATGTGTCTGTATCAAGAATAAATACAAGAGAGATATAATTAATCGAAAGAAGCTAAAGAAACACAACAGCAAGGATTTCGATTTTCTAATGGATAATTACTATGAATCAGATAAAAAGAACACTAGGGAGAATCCCGACCGAGAAGGAAATCAGCCTGCTTCTTGATGAAGGGTATGAGGTTGAGGTTTATATGAGAGACGGAGAAGTTGCTATGGAGACGTGTGAAGCACCATAATGACAAATAAGCGTTATGGTGCTTTTTGTTATTAACACATATTAAGCTTGCTTAGATGAGTACCTTCCAGTGAGTACATCTCTATTCCCATCGGAAGCCCATGGATATTATTACCGATATACTGACAGTCACCTATAGATACCATTTTACTCAAAATCCGCCTTTGGCATAAATATAACACGAAGGATTCTGTCTGTTCCAGAATACTCTTTGACATAGTAGAATGCGACCGCTATTACATCTCCGCTTTCTATCTGCTTATATAGTTCGTAGGCGGCTGTATCTTCTTTTGGTTTGCATACGTATTTTGTATCAGTAACCACAACGGAAACGTCACCTTTTGTACCGATAGTATCTACGCAGACACCTCTATAAGTATCAAATCTTTTAATATCCATAATCTTAATGTTTTGATTTCTGCCGCAAAGATACAAAATTAATCTGAAATCGCAATGCTTTCGTTACTGAAAAATGAGAAAGAGGTAACTAGAAAGTAGCAATAAACTTTCGGATTGTTACTTTTTATAAAGTTTAACACAAAAATCAATCAAAATTTAAGTTCTTTTCTTAAAAAAATGCGTATCTTTGCACCATTAAACTTATGAACCGACATTTAAAATCAACGAATTATGACTAAAGAAGCCGAAGCCGAAGTCCAACGGCTATTAAAGAATGTGGACGTTACCGAGCTGATGGACTTGATTATGAAGCATGGAAATCGGTATAGCAGAAGAATACTGAAGTTCTTTCGATGGTTCTGCAAGTACGTACCCATCACCATCATGTTATTCCATGCATACGGAATGTGGGATTTTAGCCAGCATCCTCGTGAAATGTTCATAACTAACAATGAGAATTTTCCCTGCTATTTATTCATCTACTTTATGTTGTATGTTTTGCCGATGGTTTTGATATTAGCAAGCAGGTTCTTCTTCCTATGTTGGAGATACAGAATACCATTCTTTTATTTCTTTGGTGTGAATGCGGCTCACATTGTTGAATGGAGCTGGTACACAACTCAAGATATGATTGATTCTTGCTTTACCGTAATGATAGTAACGGCAATATTTTATATATACGGATTCTTTGATATGTTTATTAGCAGAACCAAGTTAGGACGTAAAATTTGTGCATAAATATGGGAAAGATATTGAATTATAAGATACTCGGCACGGCTTTAAAGTCGCTGAGTGATGCTTGCTTTAAGGCTGATGAGCAGCAGCGAAATGGCGAGAAGGTCACCGCTTGCGGAATGAGTGACGATGATTTGGATAGATTGTGCGACATTATCCCCGATATGCTCAATCCTATGATGAGCACGGAGGAGGTCAAGGAGAAACTGCACGTTTCTGATGCTACACTTAACAGAATGGTAGCGAGGGGCGATATACCAAACGGAGAGTGTAAGAAACGAGGGCACACCCGATATTGGAAGAAGTGGGATATTCTGCACTTCATTAAAAGTAAGAGAGGTAAGTGATTGCCTCTCTTTTTTTTGTTATTTATGATATTACCTTCTATCACCTTAAACTACTGATAATCAACAACTAAAAGAAAGTGTGATAGAGTTATATTTGCTCTTCCCTATTCTTTGTACCTTTGCATCCGTAACGTTACAATAGTGTTAGTTAATATTAAGGATAACTTAAAAAGATTGTATCATGGAAATGACAGATGCAAAGGTCGTGGAGAAGAAAATCTACGAAGATGGAAAGAAAGAGTATGCCAGCAAGGGTTTGGCAGGAACAGCCCTCGGAATTGGCATCGGCGGATTGGCTTTAGCTTTGCTCAACGGCAATGGTCGTGGTGTATTCGGCTCTCTCGGTGGCAGCAATATGCCTGAGAACGTGAACATCAACACTTACGGAGCCAACTCAAGCTCAAATCAGCCAACCGCCTTACAGGTAATGGAGAAGGAATGCGCTGACGAGGTGAAGTTGCTTACCGATATGTTCGGTTTGAAGCTCGACACCGCCAACAAGTTCTACGCTATGCGTGAGACTGACATCGCAGAGAAGTTCGGTCTTTACAAGTCGCAGGTAGATGCTATTAACGCTGAAAACCGCAGAGCGATTGACGCAGAGTTTGGTCTTTATAAGGCTGGCAGAGACCAGTATGATGCAACCAACGCTAAGATGGCTGCATTGGAGACTAAGATTGCCGTTATGGAAGCACTTGCTCCTTACAAAGAGAAGATTTTGCTCCAGGCTATGGATTTGAAGACTGCTTATGATATTAAGGGGCAGTTGGTACTTCCAAGTACACCAACAGTTACAGGTTATGGTAGCTACTGTTGCTGCAAGGCAGCTTCTACTCCCACTACAGGAGCGTAACAGAGCAGTAAGAAAGTCCGTAAAAAAGACTAAGAAAAAATGAGTTGGTGAGGGGTGTTTGCCATCGTTGGTGGATGCCCTCTCACCTCTCTATAATATATCACCAACTTTAAAGATATTAATTGTTATGATGAATTTCGGGAACAGCCCATTATTGGATATGGGCACAAGTCAGCAACAGCCGCCGATGATGGATGCCGAGCTACAGAAGATGTATGAGGCTATACAGCAGAAGCGAGCATCTATCAATATGCAAGCGCAGCAATCGCCCACCCCACTTTGGGATGAGATTGATAAGATTGAGGACAATCTTACAGGCGCACAACGTCAGTACTTGATGCAGAATCAGGAATACGTTAATAGCTTGCAGTATGTGTCTAAGCTAGTGCAAGACGAGGAATTGCGCATTATACGCCCTCGTATCGAAAGCACTCAGCAAGGACAGGAGGCATTAAAGAAACACTTGTCCTTGATGCAACGACTGAGAAAAGAAGTAGCACAAGCAGAGGAACATAAATCTGCTATGCTAAACGATTATATGACTAACCACAGCGACAAAACTTGGCAAGAATATCTCGTTTGGTACAACAAAACAAAGAAAGGAGAAACTAAGAAATGAACGTAACAGAACTTAAAGAGAAACTGCTTACATCGCTTGATTTGTGGGCAGATGCTAGAATAAGTGATATGGTGAAGGAGAACCCAGCACTGGCTATCCCTTCCGTGTATATGAAGCGAGCTTCACATAACATCATCGCAAAACACAAGGATAGTTGGGGCAAGAGCATTGACAACGCTACCCTATTCATCGCCGATGAAGACGGAAACATTGATGCCGATACCATATTTTCAGACCTCATGCAGATGCTAGAGAATATAAGCAACTATGAGTTTGATTTCGGATTTATTAAAGGTCGCATTGATGGCGGTGCTTTGGTTATTGATTTGCCCGACAACATCATAACGACTATCCTCTTTGGCAGTAAGAAGAGTATCAGCTTTACAAAGGATGATTTTGAAGAGTTGAGAAGTCTGATAACAGCAGAATAATCACATATATAAATACAAGACAATATGGAAGCAAAAGAGATTATGAGTAAGTTTGATGAGCTGTATGGAATGATGGCATCATCAACTAACGTGAAGTATATGCACGTATTCGGCAACACGATGCGTTGCATGATGAAGGATATGACATCCAAACACCCAGAGTTGGCGCAAGAGTATATCGATAAATTGTGCGCAATCAAGTGGAAGAACTATCTCACCAAGAAGGAGGCATCTGAGATTGTCAACGGTATGAATCCATCTGCAACTTGGGATATGCAGACATGGCTCAATGCTATGACTGGTCTCGGACTTGCAACAGAGGAGAAGCCTTACTACAACGATTATGCTTTATATGTTGCAATGAATCAAGTCGTAAGCGACCATGGATGTACCATCGCAAAGATACTCGGCAAGGAAGATGTGAAAGACATTGATACAGAACATCTGGTTAAGTATGCAAACCACCTTGCACTCGACTTGTTGAAAGATAAGGATGGCGTGTACGACATCAGAGAGTATTTCTTGAAGTAACACTAAAAATATACGGTTATGAAAAAGGTATTTGAAAACATATTGGCAAGCAACGATATACAGGCTATTAAGAATTGTGTTGCGACAATGGCTGATTGTTGCGAAGTTGGAATGAATGACGGTGTAATGCTTGATATGATGAAGCAAGTTCAATGTGAGATTGGCGAGTGCCATTTTGATGAAGAAATGGCAGATATACATCTTTGTCTCATTAACCAGCTACACACAAAGGATGTTGCTAAAGATTATTGGCATGAAGTCAATAATGACAACATCACCATCAATGATTGGTGCGTCCTTTGGGGCGAAATGGTTAAGCGAAATAATGAGAAAATAAAGAAATGGTTTCCTAAAATCAATGCGCTCGATTACGAACGTAAGATTTTCGATGAGTGCATTTCTTTCTTGAATAACGGAGGATTGCCGTATCATGATTTAAAAGTATTAAAGTTTTTCGTTATTCTGAATGTAAGTTTTCGGTTTTTTTGCTTATCTTTTGCAAACGGAGACCGAAACTTTATATTTATGTATTATTCAGGATAACAGATTATGACAGATTTATTAGATTCTTCACAGATTCGGCAGATAGGTGTAACTATATTTTCAGCTATACTTGCCTTTGCAACGCCAACAGAAGGCTTCGTTTTGGCGCTGGTTATCGCCTTCGGCTTCAATATCTTCTGCGGTATGAGGGCTGACGGCGTGAGTGTTGTGCGATGCAAGAACTTTTCTGCATCGAAGTTCAAGAACGCACTTTTAGAAATACTCTTGTATATTGTTATTGTGTATGTCATGTATGGAATTATGGTAAGTTGCAACGACAATACGCAAGCTTTATTTGTGATTAAGATGCTTACATACATATTCTGCTATGTGTATCTTTGCAACGCATTCAAGAACCTCATTAAAGCGTACCCTAAGAACATCTCATTCCGGGTTATTTACTATATTCTGAGATTCGAGTTCGCAAAGGCGCTGCCTAGCTACTGGAAGCCGATTATTGACAGACTCAACAATGAGTTTGACAAAAAAGAGGAGGAAAACAAAAATGGCAAACAGTAAGATTTTGGAGCCTTTCATTCTCAAGTGGGAAGGTGGCTTCGTTTATGATAAGGATGATTTGGGTGGAGCTACCAATATGGGCGTGACTCTCGCTACGTACCGCTCAGTATTCGGCAGCAAGAAGACGGTTAACGATTTAAAGCGTATGACCAGGGCACAATGGGGCATAATCTTCAAGAAGTTCTACTGGGATAAGTGGGAGGCTGACAACATCAAGGATCAGAATGTTGCAAACATCCTCGTGGATTGGCTTTGGTGCAGTGGTTCTTATGGTATCAAGATTCCTCAGAGGGTGCTCGGTGTGTCTGCCGATGGTATTGTTGGCTCGAAGACAATCGCCGCCATTAACGCAAGAGATGGTAGAGATCTGTTCGACACCATCAAGCAGGAAAGAAAAGATTTCATTGACCGTATCTGTCAGACAAGGCCTCAGAACAGAAAGTTCAAGAATGGTTGGCTGAACAGAATTAATTCGCTTGCATATGAAACTGATTGATAAGATAACAAGAGTTGTAATCGCTATTGCAGTAGCAATGCTGATTCTATCAATGTTCTGTAGATGTAAGGCGAAAGAACGTGTGATAGAGAAACAGACATACATCACCGATAAGCATAACGAGGCTAAGTGGGATTCACTCTTTAACGCAAGGCTTATTAAGGAACTGGAATCATATAAAGTATCTCACAAGGAATCGGTGAAGTCTACAACGAAAGAGAAGACTCATATAAGGGATAGTACAGCTTCGAAATACGATGCGAACGGAAACAAAGTCGGCGAAGACAGATTTCACTACGAATTTCACGAGATATCACAGGAAGATGTACAGATACTGAGAGATAGTATTTCGAGCCTTAAGGAATACAAGGATAGTGCTGCGATATATCATAGCAAGTGTGACTCCTTAATCTCAGTGATAAGTAAAATATCGAAAGATAAAGTATATGTCGAGAGACCACTATCAAAGGCCGATAAAGCTTTCTTGAACATAGGTAAGATAGCTTCAGTTTGTCTTTTTATAGGCATTCTCGCATTTTTAGATTGGATATACTGGAAGTCAAAGCAACACAAACGTTCTTAGTTTTTTCTAATGTTTTTATTTGGTTATTAGTTGATTTACAAACAAAAAGGGGTGACCGCACGCGATGTGTAGCCACCCCTAAACATATAGATAATGCACAGAAGTTATTCGTCAGCCTGAGTAAAAGAGATTCCATACTTTTCAGTATAGTAATTCTCGTTTTTCACACGTCTTGTTTGCGAATCGTAATATAATTCAGTTTTGTCAACAGTTTCATAAAAATAACCATACTTTTGCCTAAGATGATACATCGCATTTTGTATGCGCTTTGGAGTAATACGAACTTTATATTTTGTGTTTTGTTCTAGACCACTTCTTACACGCCACGATTCCATCTTTCTTGTATGAGTAATCTTCTTACTCAGTTTAGAATAATCGTATGATTTTCTGCCAGAAGACCTCCGCTGTCTTACATATTCATCTATTCTTTTTTGTGTTTCTTCGGTGTGCCTAAGATGATTCTTTGCAGCACACCGAATTATAGTAGTCTTGGCAAATCCAGTAGCATCTGCTATTTCCCTTGAAGACATCGTGGGATATAACTCAATTACTTTCTCTGTAAGACCTTTTACTTTAGAGTACCATACCATTCTTATCAGAAGAGCCGTAGCCGTTATCGCCGCGCTCTGTTTTGTTTAATTCATCCGTCTCTACAAACATGATGTTGTCACTTGTTTCTAGGTGGAATTGCACGATTTTATCACCAACATTGTATCGCGGCATTTTTGGAAATACGTGATAGAAGACAGCAGAAATCTCACCAACAAAACCATCATCAATGGTTGCTTCTGAGTTACTGAGAACCATGCCAGTCTTCCATACAGAAGAGCGAGGGCGGAGCGTGAAGCATCTTGAAATGTCAACAGGTTTGTTGCGGTTTTCAATCTGCAAAGCAAATCCAAGACCATACTTCCATACATTAGGCGCAACCTCTTCTTCTGAAACCGCATAGCAGTCGTAGCAGAAATCATCATTGTGCGCCTTCGTTGGCATAATAGCGTTCTCGTTGGTCTTTTTGAATAAGACAGGCACACCAACAACCTCGGTGAATCTATCAATCTCCACGCCATCAACGTTCACCTTTCCGTAGAACATACCAGCAGGACGAGTCCACACCTTGTGCTCCCCATAGATAGCCTGATAAGCAACTTCTTTCTCCTGAGTTTCACTATTAGTGACCTCAGTAATAAATCTGTAATAACCTCCTTTGAAATGTCTGTAAATCTTTTCCATTTATGTTTAAAGTTTAAAATTTATGTTCATCGCATACAATGTCGCAAGATGATTCGTGCTCGTTATTTCTGCACCATCCTACGCCGTAAGCGTCTTTCGTTTGTCAAACCAATTGACAGTTTACCGCAACATCTTTTCTTCTTTTATTCCATACGTTTTATCTTTTATTTCTTTTTCGAATGCAACACTAAATTCAATTCCCCACAATAGAAACAATTACGGAAACGCCAAATGTAAGGCTGTACACTTCGCTATGTCTGCTCTTGTTACAAAGACAGATGGTATCAAGCACACCTGCCAACGAGTACGCTTTGGCTTGAAGAATCGCCATTCAACGTGAACTATTCTATACTTTTTCATTGTACACATATCGTTTAAATTCATATAAAATCTTTTTAATTTCACTATCACGAAGGTGTAGAAAAGGCTTAAAAGAAGGCTTTCTATATACCTTGTTTCCTATCAAAATAATCGGAATCATCCATCCATTGCCAAAGAATACGGTGGACGGTTATCCAAACGAAGGGTCGTCAACACGATTATTGTAAGACTCTTCGCAAGATTTCCAAAACTTATTAAGTGCAATCGCATACACAGAGACAAGTGTCAACCTGCTTAATCTCTCGAATTGTTCTGCGAATAGCAGTGGTCTGAAATCGCATACACATGGAACGTTCTTCATCATTCCACTTCCTCCCAGTCTGTTGCGAGAATATCTTCGCAAGTGAAATAACTCCAACAACTTGGAAAAATATGAATGAAACCTTCCGAAGAATGTGTTGTTGCTTTATAGAAAATGTTGATATTTTTATCTTTATCTATCCATAGTTTGTCAACTATACCCCAGCCGATTCTTCTCACTTTCTTCCCTTCCTTCATTCTTCTCAGAGCCTCCGAGAAGTCAAATGTTTCCTTCTTCATTTCTTCTTTCTTTTTAATGCCCTGCGCTCTCTTCTTGTGAGAGGAACAGAAGCGTTTGTTAAACCTGTGATAAATTTTGGAAGCACCCAAGGAATGCAATCTTGATTCTTTTTAGTCTCCATATTCGAATAATTTATTTGCTAATCTAACCAAATCCTTCTTTTTGAAAGGTCTATTATAACTCGATTTTATCAATCGCTTGACTCTAATACGAGCATCATACTTAACCATCATTGTTACCGCCTTATCAATTCTATGGTCTAACTTTCCATTGCCAAGACACGATGGGTGTACATAGTTATTGTATCTATTCCAGGCACACAGCCAGTACAAGCTCGTTTTATGCAGAGACAAGCAGTTATCTGGCTGCTGTTTCGTTATCTTTTTCGCTAGTCTAATCTTCATATTCTTTCTCCTTCTTTAAAGTTGCAAGAATCATTATAGTTCCAAAGCAAGGCGTTGTCAATGAAGTCATTAACATAGTTGTAGGAATCAAGTTCCATTGTACCAACTGCCAACCACAACCACTTTCCTCATTGAGGACTTCTGTTAGCTTAGATGCCATATCCTCATCAGGATTGATAGTGATAGCTCTTACTCTGTATTCGCACTTCTTCATTCTTCACCTTCCTTTCTGTCGAATTTATTGCCAATGACTTCCATATTTTCAGAAGGGAAATGGCACAAGAAGAAACCATACCCAAAGCAATTACATTCTTATGGTCTGAACGTCTCTCAAAATCACAATATCCAAATCCTCTATTCATACAGGTGAAATCATAAAAAAACATCCATCACATAAAGAATGACGGTCTCGTTCTTGAACTTCAATCAAACGTCCATCATTGCCATCTGGAAGTAAAAATCTATCTCCAACTTTAAACTCTTTCATTTTCTTTGCCTTTTACAATATTGTACACTTGTTTTAACTCATCTGTTGATAAGCGTTTGAAATCAAAAGAACTGATAGCGTAGATGAGAGTCTTACGAAGATTCTCTTCTTTAATATCTGATATTTCCTTTTCTGTAGGAACAGATATACTTTTCCTATTCCAGCTATCGCCACCGCATTGCCAGCCAGAAGCTCTTCTAAATCTAGCGTTATTAACAACAATTTGAGTCTTTGTCACTTTTATCAATTTTTGCGATACGTCTGCAAGACCTACCTACAACTAGTACATCATCACCAGCAACCAAATCTTTAAGCTCTTTCATTGCTCACCTCCTTTGATAATTAAGTCAAACAACTCATCTACGAATATCCAATCAGACAATTGGAACATATAGACTTGCTCTTCCCACATTTCTTGATATGTATTGCAAGTAGTCTTATCGCACATAGCGTTCATGTCGTAGAGTTTTCTATTACAGAATATTCTTGAGAACGCAAGAACCTTTCCGTTGTCGTTACGTGGAACTTCGCTAGCAGGGTGAAGCAATCCCTTTAAAGCTCGATTATATCCACGTATAAAACCATACTCGAAGTAGCATCTATCATTATCTGATAAACTATCGTAGTATTCTTCATCGTCAAGTCGTGCAACTTCTTCTATTTTATCTCCTATCATAATCTACCCTTTCTTTTTCTAAGTTCTAACATTCTTCTAGTTCTGCGATTTTCCTTGCCGCTAGGAGGGTTGCCACCAAGCTTTACTTCTGGGATTTCATAATTCATATAGTTGGAAGCTTCATTGAGTGCCTTAACTACTTCTTCAGTCAAGGCTTCTTTAAGTGATACACCAGTTGGTGTTACAATTATCTTTGCATCGTCTCTAATCATACCTAACCCTCCACGTCTTTAGTTGTACCTAACAATGATTCATTACCGATGTAAGGAATACAGTATCTCCAATAGCATTCTCCAAGACAATAATACATATCTCCAACTTGATAGCTGAATATATTTGCAGACCATTGGTCTTCTTTATCATTTCTAACAAGTACCTTATCAAAAGGTTTCAGCTCATCAACCTTTGTCTCCAAATCAACAATCTGTTTCTTCTCAGAATCCCAAGCCTTGCCTTCCTTTGCTAGGGCTGAAAAGAGTTGCTGCTTCTCTTTTTCTGTGGCAAGGCGAAGATGAAAAATACTTGATATACCAATTTTATGGGAGATAGCCCCATATTGCTTAGAGAGACCTGCATAAATCTTTATATGTTTATTGCTAAACTCTTTAATGATATATGTGTTATATCCATGCACATCATGAACTATATCCCCATCCTTGAACTCAGGCTGAGCCTTCTCTACTTCAAGGGTCTCACGATTGAGTTTGCCACCTAATTTTTCCTCAATACATTTGATAAAAGATTTCGCCTCCTCTTCTGATGCTAAAGTATGTAAATTGGTATCAAGAAAACCATCTTCTACCAAATTACTTGTCTTTGCATAGAAACTAGTATAGTTGTCATTTGCCCATCTATCGAAGAGTATCTTTAAACCTCTGCTATTTACCAATACATCGCCCTTCTTCCAGGCGAACTTGCCCCAGTTACGCATTTCCTTTGAAGGTACTAATATAGACTCTCCTTGCGTAGTGTATCTCCCGTCATTATAGAAAACCAATTCATCTCCAACACTACTTAAAAGAGTAATACCAAGTTCATCTTTATCTTCTTTATCTCCTGTATATATATCTTCTATACTAAGTTCTCCAAAGGCATCAGCATAAAGCTTAGTTCCTTTCGGCTTGTCTTTTAGGATAGCCGCTACATTAATTTTTTCTTCCATATCACTTTACTCTTTTGAATTGAATATTCTTTCCGTCTTTTCGCTCATTTGATGCGCACTTGATTCGATTACACATATCTATATTGATACAGTTTGCAATTTCATCAAAGAAACAACCGCTACAATCAGCTTCCTTGGTCTCAACCACCTTCAAGACGATTTCTGCGCCTACAGGTAAATCTTCCATAATTAGACCTCCTCGTTATATTTGTAAACAAGCCCAACAACTAACTTAACAAGCTCATTGTTTGTCATAACTCGAACATCTGTATTACCAAGTCTCAGCTCATCAATGATACGTTCTGCAACCTTCTGAATGTGCCCCATCTTAGACAGAGGGAAACGCTCAATGTCGGAAGCCTTGTCAAGATGGAAGCTCTCACGAAGATAAGTGCCACGGATATGCTCTATTGTCGAACTTTCGCGAGTGACTACCCATACGCCCTCTTCTAGAGGACTATACGAGAGCATACTAACAGGCTCATACTTTCCATTTATCTTACGATAAAACGTCTTCGATATATCAAGGTCAGGAATCTTGTATTCCTGATAGCGACCTTTACTGTTCTTTGTGTACAGCTGTGGAATCTTTTTCATTTTTGCTTCTTCTTTAAGTTGTTAGTTTCAATCTCGTTGAGCGTTTTCTCAATCTCATCGCCACCAGAAAGCATACTGGCTTTAGTTTCCTCGTCCAATGTATCGAACGCAGACTTGGCGGCATTCTTCTGCATCTTTTGGTCGATGAAGATACGCTCGATGTTGGCGAACATCTCAGTTACCTCTTTCTTTTCGTTGAACTTCAAGACGAACTCCTCGGAGAGACCTCTTGACACCATAAACTTCTTTGCTTTCTCGGAAGCGAGCTCTGGGCAGAGATAATGAAACAGTTCTGTGAAGTCGAAATCGTAGTCAGTCTTTGCTCCACTCATTATTGCATTGTAGTTCACGAATCCCTCACAGAGCATCTGGAAGCAGATGTAGGACAATGCAGGTATGCTGACGTTCTTGTGCCCAAGATTAGCGAGCTTGACCTCTATAAATTTCAGAAACTTCTCCATATCTGGAGATACGGCATCAATGTAAGACAGAGAAAGCTCGTTGAAGTAGTCGGCGTTACAGAAGTCGAACTCGAACCAGTTGATGATTTTCCTCACTATCGACTTGATTTCCTCAAGATTTCTCTTAGCCTCGAAGCGATAGAGGTTCTTATGCTCCATCACTCCCTGAAGCTTGGCTAAGTACCAATCGGAGATGACGCAAGGGATATACACATACGTTGCGAGGAACGTCTTAACCTTGCGAAGGATTGCATTGACCTCTACTGTAGAGTATTTATACTTGCAAGGTATCTTGTACGTCTTGTACTGCGACTTATCATCGAAAGTGTACATCCTCGGAATAAGCCACTTGACACCTTCCATAGGGGTTGGTTTCCAAATCTCCATATCCTACACCTCCATCTCTACTGCCAATGCGCAACTGATACAGAATACCATCAGAAGCGAAAGGAAAATGTGTTCAACCATAAAACAGATGAAACCGTAACCTGCGATGAGTGCTGCTATTACAAGCAGAATCATTATTATTGTATGTTTGTACTTTTTCATATACTACTATTTGAGAAAAATATCAAATGGGCTATCCGCTTCACTAACAATATGAATACCTTTAGTCAAGAAATCGCTTTCGAGAATTTCATCAATAGAAAAATCCCAATAACAACTGCCAGTAAAACCGTATAATGGATGGAACGTCTTAAAATCAGACGATACATTGTTGGCTGTGTCGTAACTGTACACACATTCATTATAACGTTTAGCAACACTTCTGTCGTGCTTAGATAAACCGTCCAAAGGAATCCTATTAACGTAATATTTTAGAGTCAACGTAATTCCATTAGCAATTGCATCAATATAAAAGTCGCTACCACACTCGCCAAATTTTTTATGTGTAACACGAACGTTCTCATACATATCTCTTATCGCGTTCATCTTTTTTGCCGCTAATCTTTGCATTAAGATTTCCATAATACCTCTTTGTTTTCTAGCCTCAATAAACGATTTCAGAAGTTCTTGCTGTAACAGACTACATTCTGTATTTGCTTGTGCAGACAAATTATTGATTACTATTCCGTCCATATTACTTTGATTTTAAGTTTCCGTATGCAGCATAGAAACTATCAAGCTGCTGTGTTGCGTGTACTAGCTTCTGGTTGTAGCTATCTCGCTCTGCTCTAGCCTTAGAAATAAAGATGAAGCTAACGATGAATGATATTACAACCGTTACCACGATGAACAACCAGGGCAGCTTGTGTACCGCCTTGTTGATTGCTCTTCCTAGGTTTCTCACAATAACCCAGGAGTAGATACAAATGAACACTACCGCTTGCTTTGTGGTTGCGTTCTCAATACGTTCTTTCTGTGTCATAATTCTAAAAATTTACTTGGTTCGGTTACACCAGTTATCAGTTGACTTCCAATAACCAGCCATCCATATTTCTTTCTTTGTCGCATCAGGGTGCTCACTGAGCCATTCCTCTGCCATTTTACTTACGTCTGCCATAATCACTTTCTTAAAGAATCACCTGTAAAAGGAACTGCTTTTGTTGTTGCTATCAGTCTATCCACAACTCTATCTCCATATCTCTGAGTAAGCTCGTCAATACTGAGGTTAGTGGTAAGGATAAGCAATTTCCCCTTCTTTTCAGCAGCGTCACAAAGTTCAGCAAATGGCATACGCTTGTTGCCATAAGAGTTAAGATTATCCTCTGTACCAATATCATCAATATAGATAATATGAAGTTTGAGAATTTCATCAATCTTTTGGTTCAACTCTTGTGCGCTAAAGATGTTTACCACCTTTTTATGTACATCTTTAATAAGAAGAGGAAGGATATACATTCCGATTACCGACTTACCTAATCCGCAACCGCCGAACATCAATAAACCTTTTCCTTTGTTGTCTGTCATCCAATCAACAATAGGTCGGTAATTGCGTTCGTTCCATTCGGCATTACATCCAGACTTCATATTAACAACATACTGCAAGCCGCCACGCAAACGTTTCTCTGCATTAGGAATGCTTATCTGTACTCTGTCAATTTCTTGCGGATAACCAGTATCTCGCATCTGAGATACAAGGTTCTTGAAATATTCGTTATCAATTATTTGTTCCATCTATCGTCGAGCTTATATCTTTCACTGTTGTTACTATTTTGTAAATTCATACCAACCGGAAGAGCGGAGTTTACTGGTTTAACAGAAACGTCTTTCAAAGGGAAAAGTCCAGAGTAATTATTTGACATCGACTGTTCGACTATCTGTATTGCAACCTTTCCATCCCCTTTTGAGAGATTAAACAGTTTTGTTTTTAAAGTTTCAATACCTCTCGGTTTGTATGTCTGCTTTTTCTCTCGCTTGTATGCAAGCCACTTTAATACAGCGTTATTCATATCTTCATCTTCAAAATATCGCTCATTTTTTTGTTCCAATTTCGTTCCAGCACCGCTAGGTTTACGTTTATAAGTATCATATCCAGTGATAGTTATCTTTAATCGGTTTCGTTCCAAACTCGTTCCAAGCGCACCTAACTTACTTAATGTTTGAACGTATCTATAAACTTGCGTTTTCGAATATCCAATATCAGCAGCAATATCAATATAGCTTGCAGAAACGACCCCATTCACATCTGCTAAATGTATCAGCCAAACAAACAGCATTGTACAAGGTGGGTCATTTATTTTCTCAAATAACTTATCTGGTATATACATATTAGAGCACTTTTATTTTCCCCTGTTTTTCTGCAACACCACACATATACTCGGATATAGTGTCACAACACAAGCCAACGTCTTTCCTATGAAATGTTAGTCCATTAATTGTCATATCGTAGTTGTATGCAAGAAAATCATTCAAGCCACACCGAGAAGGATATTTGCCCTTTAAGAGGCTTGGTATGCTCCAAAAAGAATCATCATCAACCCCATCTTGGTCTTTTATTTTATTTCCGATTAGGATTACTCTCATTTCGTAATTTGAGATATCTCTTGCCCACAAGTAACTTTGAATTGCGTGACAATATCTAAACGCTTGAATAAGCGTATTAGGAGATGTCTCATCCTTCTTTAACTCTATCACGTTAATTCTTAAAGCGGATATTGGATATGATTCTCTTTCTATATAAACCAAATCAGCCCTTCCACCAGGCCCAAGGTCTAATTGTCTATATCTCTTTACAAGATTATTTGTTATAAAATCAAGACCATGAGCTTTAAGTTGTTCAATAGTTGAGCTCCAAATGATACCCTCAACATCCTTTTCTAATATAACCATTATAAATATTGTTTGGAATTCTGAATATCATGTTCGATGTGCAGAAGCGCTATGTACTCTTCAGAAGAGGGAATATAAATGCCGGCTACGTTACTAGCCCAGTTTCTGAAACGTTCGATAGCCTCAGACAACTCTTCTTTCGTAAGCTTTGCGGTCGATATTACGTATTCCCTATCTGTTCCGAGCAGATCATCGTGCTTCTGCCGCACGAACAAGTCTCTATTGACAATTCTCTTGAAGTAACAGGTCTTGACTTCATCTAGAGTGTTGCCGGTCTGTAAGCCGAAGTAAGCGAGGATCGTATGAAGGTATTTCAACTGCTGAAGTGTCTTTGCCTTCTTTTCCACGACCTCTACCATACTCTGCTTTTCAATCAGCTTCTCTATCTTCAGTCTGAGATTCTGCACTTCAAGAGGATTCTTGGTATTATACATCATACTATTTCAGCATTGAATGTATCTTTAATCAGTTTCAGCTTGGATGCCAAATCAGAAGGGTAAATTATCAGCTTGCCCTGCCGGTGCTCCTGGCTGCTGTGCTGGTGGAAACGGATTCTGCGGGTTCATCGGGTTTGGTGCTCCGGCCATAGCCGCCTGTTGTGCTGCTTGTGCCGCCTGTGCGCCAGCCTGAGGACTCATGTTGTAGCCACCCTGCATAGGAGCCTGCTGACCGCCCTGGCGAACTACCTGCCAAGCATTCACTGAGTTATACCATTTTCCATTATACTCACGCGCGTCGATGTCAAATGATACAGTCACTTCCTCGCCAACATGCAAGTTGAACTCTGTTATCTTGTCACCAAGTACATCAAAAGCAACCCTCTTAGGGTACTGCTCGTGTGTTTCGATGACCGCAGTTTGTGAACTCCATTGTGTTCCTCTTGCAGATGTTCCGCTTTTTGTCGGCAACACTGCGATAATTTTTCCTGTTATGTCTGCCATTTAATTATTTATGATTTCGTTAATAAAATCGTTTGCGAGTATTACTCTGTCTTCCATCAGCTTGATATCATCCTCTACTCTCTCAATCTCAGCCCAGTGAATAGGCTTTGACAGCCAAGGACAATATACGATGAAGATTCCGCCTTTAGCGCCTGTACAACTCATCTCAGCCATCATCTGCCAGTAGTACTTCGGCTCGGTTTCTTTAAGCGATGCGGCATCATGGATGAGAGTTCGGTACTTCATATACGTATTGATGTTCGGGCATTTGACCTCGATAATTTTGAGGTCTTCGCCGTCACGGCCATAGATTGCGCCGTCAGGAGAAGCCGCGAAGTAAGGGATTGTATCGTGTTTGCAGGAAGAAAGCTCAACAATCTCACCTTCCGGGAAGTTCATCTGCATGAATAAAGATTTTGCAGCGTCCTCCTGATCAGCTCCCCACTGCATTGCCTTGGTGTTTACAGATACCTGGTCGATATAATCTTGAAAGATTCCGTCATCATTCAAGAAGGTCGGATTGAACAGACGTTCGCCGGCAACCTGAAACAGATAAGTTTTAGCTGTCTCAGAGAAAATCTCATCTTTCTTACGACCAGACTTCATGATGTCGGCGATTTTAGAACCTGTCAAAAAACCGATGCGACTACGGAACCACGAAATCGAACGCTGTTCTATGCCATCGGTAATCATTTCTTTTCCTCCTTCTTGGCTGCGTCAGTCTTTGCAGCATCAGCGGCCATAGCGGTGATACTCTTCTTGTTCTCTTCCTTTCGGTATGGCTTCATCAGTTCGTCGACTGTTGTGTCACCATCAGTGAGAGACTGAGTAATACCGAGAAGCAGGGCAATTTGATCTGCCTTAATCTGGTTGACCGTCTGCTTACCACAGAGCATAACAACCTCCTGCTCGGTGATACCATACTCATCCTTAAAGAAGTCGATACACTTCTTGCGTCTTGCAACAAGCTTCTCTTCATCGGACAAATCACCCGTGATGAAGTGTTGAGCAGCTTGATATACCTTATCGGTAATTGCCTTTGGGATGACAGAGAACACCGCATTACGATAAGCGATAGCATTTGCAGCATTACCGGTAACTGTAATCATATCATCAGTGAAGCGTTTTCCACCCTTACCGACAATAGAGCGACGCACCTCAAATGCTGTAGCTACATTGTTCTCCAAATCCCAACAAGTACCACGACTGATAACTTGCTTGTCCGTGATCTGAACAACCTTTGCTTCTGCTCTCATATTTCCCCAATTTGAAACAAGAAGCTTGGCAAGATGAACGCTCGGGCCAGTAATAGGCTTGCCGCCACGGGGAAGAGCATAACCACAGCTCTGTGCGGTCGCATAGTCCATTGTAGCCATAGCGATTGAGTTGTTTACACTTCTTGCAAGGTCTCTAGGATACTGCTTTGCCGTTGCAACCTGAGAATCAACGTTTGCTCGTTCTACAGCATCCACTTGAATGATACCCTGGTCATGGCTAACCTGCATGACCTCGTATCCTTGATTTTCATTTTCCATTATGTTTTATTTTAAAAATTAATCACTCGTACCTCCAATCCCAATGCCTGCAAACGTAGTCTCCAGAGTTACTAGCCTTTGGGTCGTCGCATAAACCTAGCAAGATGCAATCGTGGCAGCTTCTCTTATAGAATGGAGCGATTTTACTGTTTGCCATAGCTTTTGGGGTTTAATGTACTCTATTAATGTAACAGAAGTAAGTTTCCACGTTAACCTTTTCTCCCTTAGGAGTAACCCTTTCGTAGTATCGTGGAATCTTACCGAGCTTTCTTCCCGTACCCTCTATATAGTCTAGGAAGACAGCTCTAGCCGCCACTTCTCTTGACTTGTTTGCAGTAAGTTCCATCAAGCAAGCGTGCAACTTGCGTTGATGGATTACTGCATTAGCCATTCTTGGCGGCATAGATGCTATAAGTTTGTCGATTCTACTCATTCTTTTCCTCTTTGTTTTCGGAAGATGGAGCCCATGATGTTCGAAGACATCGAAGACCTTAGTTTCGTTAAGACCTACAATGTCGTAATCAATCATAGTCTTTCCCATCGCCTCATCAACGTATCGAAGAGCACGTGCCAACGACTTAGCCTGAACCAAGTAAGTAACGTTAGAACGCTTCTCTTTTTCCGGAATTTCTCAATCAATAGTGATAAAACTGGGAGTTTTGCCTTGTACCACTTATCATCATCATCCAAGTCAGAGAAGAAAATCTCGCCATAGTTGGTTTTCTTTGCGCTTGTAACGGCAGAATCACCACTAATATAGCAACTCATTTCGTCAATGATAGATGTTTCTGCCTCGGTACAAGAAAGTGCATCAACAACATAAAGTTCGTTGACTACTTTTTCCGAGCCATCCTCCATTGTTTTTTGGTACTTGATTCTAGTCTCATACCAAGATGCTGTTCTTACTCTCATTACTCACCATCCTTTCCTTCTTCTACCAAAGACGCAAGCTTATCGAATAAGTCCTTGGCAACCTCGCCTTTGATTTCGATGCACTTTACGTTGCTGTCACCATCGTTGTCACCATCACCGTCACCTTCGCCATTGTGAAGTGTTTCATTCTCGCTCTCCAGGCGTTTGCGAAGAGCCAAATTCTCGTTGTTGTGCAACAACTGGTCGAGAATCAGTACACAGTTTGTCTTCTCAATTTCTTTGTCATTGCGAACAACCTCATCAGTACCATTGATGATTTTCACCAATTCATCGTACTCTTCCTTTGTCTCACAGTTACGTGCGACACAACCGATAACCTTAAAACGGTCAATCTCGAAAACCAACTTAATTTTGTCTTTTGCCATAATAGCTACATATTTAATTAATTAAACAATAATAATCTTTCTCTTTCTACTCTTTTCTTTTTGCATAGTGCTACACTAGCCTTGCAAAGTTCAGTATTGTCTCTGTAATAATCTCTTTGCTTTTGCAGTCTTTCTTCACGATTTCTCATATATCTTTCGTGGTCGAGCTGGCTGCGCCTTGATTCGCTTCTCATTTTGCTAATCTTCTTTATCCAAACCTAACATCATTGATATTGCGCCAACGACTGCGAACATAAGAGCGGTTGCAGCAAGTGCAAATAAAATTATACTCATAAATCAAAACATTTGATAACTTTTTTGCCGCATACAGTCTTGCTTGCGAAGTTGATTATCTCAGCAGCAACTACAAGAACAAGCATAGCAACAAGATAGCATATATAATACATACCTTTCATAATTCAAAAGTCTTTTTTAACTTTTCTATCTTTTCAGAATTTAATCTACGATAACAATCGAAGTAGCCAGTTACATATATGGAGAACAGATTTAATGCTCTCATATTAAAGTAACCATCATCACAAAAATCCAATATCTTACAAACTAACGCCCAAGGCTCGTTTGCGTCTAGCCCCATAATTTTCATGCGTTCAAAATCGCCTTTTGTCAATGGGTCTTTCTTTAATTCTTCAAGCGTTAATCTCGCCATTATACACCTCCAATACTTTGTAAAAATGAGCCTCGGCAGTTGGCAAAATTTAAGTGATGAATCCTACAAGGATTGTATTGACTATTCCCCGATGGTCGGTCGGAACTGCCTTGGCTCGTTAAACATTGACCTATTCTAAAGACATCTAAAGTACCGATGATAGCCCCTAATTTCAAGAGAACCACTATTTATAGCAGTACACCATTATCGTTCTTGCCCAAGGAACACTATCATCGGTTGGGCTTGGTTATGAAAGAAAATAATATCCAAAAAAAATAATCGGTGTAGTGCTCAGACTATTACATAGTGAACATCACGCAAGTTCCACCACACCGATTCACGTGAATTGCATATATAAGGGCAAATGAAAAATCCTAATCGAATAATGATGGTGCATTTACGTCAGCCTCGGCAGACTTACAATTCTTTACAGCCTCGTTAAAATAACTATCCTTTAATTCAAATCCAACTCCAAAGCGACCCATTTTAATTGACTGATACACCTCAGAACCAATTCCAAGGAACGGAGTAAGAACTTTATCGCCCTTATTACTCCAAAGAGTGATAGCTCGCTCGATTGTTTCCAATTGAAGAGGGCAGTTCTTTACAATACATCCCTCTGCCGTATAGGAATGGTCTTCATCAACAGTAATGTTGTAAACATCACTAGTATATCCATCCTCAACTTCCTTAACTGGTTGCCAATATCCTTCATTATCAACTTTCCCAAATTGATTTTTTAGGCTCAAAGCACCAACCCATTCTTGATGGCAATGAACTTCTCTTCCTTCAATAACAGATATACGCTTACCTCTACCAGCATAAATAGCCATAGTTTTTCCATACACCCTCTGAACAACAATGTTTAATCCAAGAAGTAAAGCCCTAGATATAGACGAAAATAGGATTTTTCCTCTGCAATTACATCCGTCACCAGACAAATATCCGTCAAGTAGGCTACGGCTTTTTTCCTTATCTAGACTAATAGCCTCGTAAGGAAGAACCTTGTTTGCAGCTCCGAAACCAATCTTCTTTATCATTTCTCTAGCATCATCTGACAAATTCTTTAAACCGATTTGAGTACAACCCTCCATTGCGTGCATTGCGCCAATGTAGCCATCAGCTTTATCCAAGAAATCATCAAGTTTGTTATTGCCAATAGAAACAAAGAATTGATGTTCTCTGCAATCTACATGACCATCAGCACACCATCTGCCAATTATCCACCATTCTTGATTTGATATTGGCGAATCGACAACTGGCGGTAATTTCTGATTTACATACTTACCTGATAAGGTTGAAGCCTCATTCCATTGTATTTCTGATACGAGAATATGCTTTTTGCCTTTAAGAACTCTATCTCTAGAATAAACCTTATGGTTAGGCGTGCATATTAAATTAGGTACACCCTTTGCCTTTACCTTGACACACTCTTTATTGATACCAGTTTTCTTTGTAACGAGAACTTTTCTCCATTTTCCTGTATGTGTCAATGTTTCATCACCAACAACAACATTTTCAATAGGTATATATCCTCGTTTGGTAAGAACCAAAGAACCCTTTGCCAAACAGATATGCTTCTCGTCGTTCTCGTCACGCCCCTTAACGCCATTAAGCGTTTTGGAGTAATCAATATCCATCCACACTGGCGAAGCGTACTTCTGCCAAGTATCAACTGATATATCGCAATGAACTGGGTGTTCATGTTCTCCTTCCTTGCGGAATACCATAAGGTAATCAGGGATTCCGACACGGCTCATAGCCGCATCCTTCTTCACTTGCTTATGGAGAAGACCGAGTGCCTTGGTTCTCTGCATTTCAGTTACAGGATTCTTCCAAATCGTTACTCTTGAATGATAAATAAAACCTACTTCTTGAAATGCTTCAAGAATCATACCTGAGAAGTCACGAAGACCGATATAACCTTCCTTACCCTTTTGGATAGGCAAGTCCATACAATGTACGGCAACATTACGACCACTCCAAAGAACTCTGTACAATTCCTTGACGAGATATTTGAATGCAGTAAAGAACTCTTTATAGTCCTTTGAATTTCCCATATCCTCCAACTTGTCGGAATATGTATAAAGTTCCGCAAATGGTGGAGAGAAAATAGAGAAACCTATACTCTCATCGGGAACATTCTGAATGAGCTGCACACAATCACCTAGGCGAATGTCACAGTTCTTTGATTGATACTTATTATCAACTTCCATCTTCTTTAACTTTATCTGATTATTGATGTTACGACACATAGCTTCTGTCATAGACTTCTGCATTTCAAGGAACTGCTTTTGCTTTTCCTCGAATGATGATTTCACGTTCTGCATCGTATCAAGAGTAATGATGTGGATATTCACCTCATCTTTCTGACCGAAACGATAAGAACGTCTGATACCTTGATAGGTAGCTTCAAATGAAAAATCAAGTGAAGCAAACATCTGGTTACGGCAGTTCTGATAGTTAAGACCGAATGATGCAATCTTCAACTTAGTGACAAGCACTCTGAACTCGTTATTGGCAAATCCGAGCAACTTATCTTTCTTGTATTGCTTGCTATCACTACCTTTAACCTCAACTGCATCGGGAATCAGTTCACAAAGAACCTTACCTTCCTCATCTTGCCCAATCCAGATAATCCAATTCTCAGAAGAAGCATTAACAATCTCAGCAACTCTTTCAAGACGTTGCTTGATAGTTCTTCTAAGCTCTTTATGGAAATCCGTTGCAGACACAGCCATATCATTAAAGAGAGCACCGTTATCTTTCTTCTCGGTAACGATGTAGTCTTCAATAACATTCATCGGTGGAAGAATATATCCATCATCGCTAAAACCAATATCAGAAGGTTTACTGAGCATGACTGCCCAAGTAGAAACGAAATCCCAGAAGTCTTGTTGCGCATGACCTTTCAGTCTCCAATCAGATGTAGAACCGCCATCATGTACAAAATACATCGCAAGCATTTCGTTTCTTGTCATAATATTCAAGAACTCTGCATGATTACAAAGCTCGGTAGTATCGTTTGGAGAAGGCGTTGCGGTACAACACAACTTATAAGGTGTATTCTTGAAATCCTCAATAAGAGCGGTTCTTGTCTTACCTGCAAAGTTCTTCAATATTGAACTCTCATCAAGAACGACACCCCCAAACAGATAAGAATCTATATTATCCATATTGTCATAGTTGGTAATATAGATACCAGCCGCAATGTCTTGGTCGAATGTCGTAAGAGCAATCTCAGTTACTTTGTACCCGAAATGAACTCCTTCTTTGATTGTCTGACCTATAACACCCAATGGTGCAAGAATAAGAACAGGCTTATTAATGTGATTTACCACTTGTTGTGCCCATTCTAATTGCTGATACGTCTTTCCCAATCCACAGTCTTCAAACATAGCAAAGCGACCAACTTTCAATGCTCGCTTAACACAATACTTTTGAAATGGGAATAGTTGAGGACTCAAATCACTATCCTCAACGTCAAAACCGCTTTCTTGAACGGCAGTCTGTTTTTCTGAGAGAAATTTCAGATAACCGTCTAATTCTTTTGTATTCATCTATTAAACTATTTTTAAAAGGATGCTTCGTTTCCGAGATTTCAAAAGGCAGACCATCTGCCAAACTTACGAGAGGTTTTATTTCCTCTTATGGTGCGTTCCCAATTCATGCTCTTGCCCAAAGAGCAACTCCACATCCTATTCTACGACAACCTTAGTCAGCGTAGGGGCGGTTTAACAACTAACCAAATTTTGAAATTATGAATGAAATTAAATCTCACAATAACTGTTTCCGTCAGGTGGATAGTCGATTATCTTCCAATCATTTTTTTTGATATGGATAGCTTCACGAAAAACTACAAACGGCTCACCATTATGACGTTTCTTGTTGTGTGCAACAATCTTATTGATACACCCCTTGGCAGTTATTCTGAACTCCCTGAGAGAATGAGTGTACTTTGATTTTACGTCACAGACAATCAATTTTCCGTCTTCCCAAAATATGAAGTCTGGTTTATAGCTATGACCGCTAACCATCAGTCTTTTATCGTACCGAATCTTTGTTTTGAGCTGTTTCGGCACAATCATATAAATGGATTTGAATATGCTGAGTTTTACTTGTCTATGAATACAAGAAACTCGTTTATCAGCAAGAAGAATTTGGTGATACAGATATTCTTCTCTACTATCGTACTCAGTACCATCTCTCGATGTGTACTTGTGTTGAACAACTCTTACACCCATTGGCCTCCTTCTTTTGCTGGATTTTTGAAAATTCTATTATATGCTTCGCACCCAACTCTCTGCCATTGTTTGCTTGCAAACTGAACTATATAATCACCTTCCCTAACAAAAAGGCTACCTTTTGTCTCCGTTGCATTCAGATAAACAGTCAAAATGCCATCAACTATTTTGTCTGATTTATAACATTCAAGGGTTCTTATTATATCAATATTTTCTTTTTTTGCCCTAATATCTTTTATTATCTTCATTCTGTTAATTATATAAAACAAAGATGCGCTATTTTTTATCCCAAATTTCTCTTTCGTCTTTTTGTACGAATGGCAATTATTGTAAAATTCCAACACATCTAAATAATCATAGCGTCTTTTTCTTGATAACTTTGCAATCTTCAAGCTCTTATCTCTATTCACCTTTTTCATATCCCAATAATTCTCCTTGTAAGAACCGATAGCGATATTGCAAGGTCTATTATCTGTCGCAACATCGTTCAAATGTCTAACTACTTGAGCTTTCAGAAAATCCTCACCATATTTTTGAAAAGCGCATAATTGATGATGCATAACGTGATAGCATTTCCCATCTATCATAATATTTGTACCAAGATAACGAATAGCACGTATCGTTCCTGGGATAATCTTTCCATTGTGAACCATATTTCCGTCTTCGTTAATCCTATACCCACGACGATATGCTTCAATTACACCTAATTTTGAATTTGAAATTTTTGTTTTATCCATACATACAACATTAAATTAATATTACATAATCGAATGATGTTTAAACCCTTGCAGCGTTTTCAAGTGGTCTCTGTGAACCTTTATACTATATATAATCTTCATATTCTTTTCATTAAAAACCTTGGCGGCAGACTAACTTAATAATCTGACCGCCAAGGGAAAACAGTCTAATTTTAAAATTTAATCATTTCTATATGACAAAGTAAAAATGCGCCCTTAGATGGTATCGAGCCATCTTCTCTACATACTGGTCGGAGCATTAAATCTGCGTATGTAGCGCATTACCTACATGCTTTAAGGGCAAAACTCAACGACTTATCACAAGCAGTTGAGAAAAAAATTAAATTATTTAAGTAAAAAAAACACTTAAAAAAGTGTATAATAAATAAAGCACTACTACTTTCACAAGCAGAAGCACATATATGAAAAAAATTGCAGTAGTTCTAGACTGACTCGAACAATCTCTAAGAGAACCAAAATCTCTTGTGCTACCGTTACACCATAGAACCATTTTAAAAGGCATGCTATTCTCACGAACAATATGCCTTTCGATAATAACTAAAAACTAATAAACCTTATTTTGTATCACCTAAAAAATATAATGGTGCAGAGTGCCAGACTCGAACTGGCGACCTCTAGGATATGAACCTAGCGAGCTACCAACTGCTCCAACCTGCGATGTGCAGCCTATCTTCACAGACGAGCTGCATTTAATTATGATTTAAAATATAACATTCAGTTTCGCTGAGTTCTTGCAATCTCACCAAAACAATTCAGAAAATTTTGGAGATACTATCGGATTCGAACCAATATTTCCATACGATAAGAACGGTATCTTCAAGTTGTATGGCGTGCTTCCGATTGCACTAAGTATCTCTTTGATTTATGTATTTAAAGTACGAGAGTGTTCTCGACCTCAAAGTAGTGTTAAAGTCTCATTCTTTGACTCAACCCCTATATGGAGTTGGCTAGACTGCTATATTCGTAATAAACGTTGTACTATCTAATAATAATTGAAAATTTGTGCAGGGAGGCGGAGTCGAACCGCCACTATCTCACACGATAAGAAGATGTATCATCTATTGTGCGAGGTGTGCAAGAATACCACTTACACCATACCCTGCTGTTTTATGTATCTAAAACCATGGAACTTTCTGTCGTTTGTGAATGCCACGATATTAATCGTTTCCGTATTCCCGATACAGCTAGCATTGACGTTCCGTTGACACTCCATACATATTATAAATATCTTACACGTAAGATGGCAATAATACATACTTCGACTAGAATACTACATAGCAAACGATACAGACCTATATTATTCCCTTTGCTTGTGCTGATGTTTCAGCATAGTTCATCGGTATAGTCTATGTAATATCTGTTACTGACTAGTTTTTCGTATGTCGTGCGTCCTTTTCGCCAGGTCACGGCATCTATCGATGCTCTCCGGCTACTTCTTTTCCACGCATACTATTTTGTGCGTCAATATATCAAAGAACTCTTCTCTAGCTTTCAGTTTCATCACTTGTAGTGATAATCTGATTCTAAAAGAATTGCGGTAACGGCAGGACTCGAACCTGCGACCTATCGGTTAACAGCCGACCGCTCTGACCAACTGAGCTACGAAACCATATTGGGCGAGCACAAACGAATCAGCATTTACTCGCCCATTTACCACGCTTGGTAAGTATGAAACAAAACTTCATTAATACACACGATGGCTTTCAAGCAGATTATCTATATCGCTTGCGAGGAAGAATGCAGAATGACCTATCATGCAGTGTGGTAGCTTTCCGCTCTTTCTCAACTCAACTATGAACGACTTTCCCATACCTATGTATGATGCAGCTTCATCAGTTGATAGCCATTTCTTAGCAATCTTTTCGACCACTTACTTTCTTCTTCGGTGTTTGCCTATTTTTATTATTCTCCTATTACTTTTCAAGCATCCTTTGCAGAAATGTCTTTTTCGTTTTCTAGGCTATTTGTACTCGTTCTTCTAAGTCTTGCCTTTTTCGATTCGTAATTGTGTTGCGTCATCTATCTGACCAATCATTACAGGTGCATCACCTTTTCCATAGGCGAGCCATTGTAAATCAACCTTTAGGTTAGAGCAAATAGCCATCATAGCTGCCTTGGTAAAATTCTGCTTACCTCTTAGCATCTTTGATAGGTTAGAGCAATCGAGACCAACATCAATCGAAAACGACCTTGTGGACTTGTAGTTGCCCAACTCTATAACCTTTGCAACCCTCTGGCGAACCTCTTCTTGATTATATTCTATCTTCATTATTTCTCTTCAAATAACTATATTTAACCAAAAAAAGTTTGGTGGAACGAAGTTAAATAACTATCTTTGCAGTGGATAAATAGCTTAGACGGTGTTTTGAACTCCGTCCCACCTTTTTCGTCTATCAGTGTTGTAACTGATTAACGATTGCAAAGGTACGGAAATAACCTCAAATAACCAAACTTTTTGAAGAGAAAGTTTCGTTATTCTTGGTTATTTAACCTTTGTTTACAAAAGATGGCGCATAATGTGTAATTTCTAAACAGATTTTAAGAATTATGAATGATATTGCGAAGAACTTAAAGTTTTGCTTCGACATAAGTAAATTCAAGTCGATGTCTCAGTTTTGCAAGGTAATAGGTATAGACCAAGCTAATCTCAGCAAGAAGATGAGCGAAAGCAATACCAAGTATTCTTTCACAAAGAATGATATTCAAAAGATTTGCTACAATCTAGGTCTGAGAAAAGAGTGGCTAGAGAACTCGGATGGCGAAATGTTTGATGATAAAGCTGCCGTTAGCCCAAGTGATTGGGTTTTCGGTAAAGACAGAACACCTAATATAAATATGGTGAACGAGGATAATGCCCACCACAATAAACAGATTGTTAGCAATAATGATTCGAAAGAAGTAGAGTTGCTGAAAGAACAGATTGAAGACCTGCGCAAGCAAGTAGAGAGCAAGGATGCTCAAATCAAGCAGCTAATGGATTTACTTGCAAAGAAGTAGGAATGCAAGCAATATGCAAGCAGACATATTTTAAAACAACCACAACATTATAAATATCAAAAAGTTATGGCTGATACAGACAAGAAGATCATCCTCTTAATTACATAAAAGACATTCTGACTGATTATCAGTAAGTTATAAACATACACTTGTTATATTGCAAGCGAAAATAGCCCGAAATACCCCGTATCTCACGTTAAATCGGGTAAGTTTTGCAAGCAATATGCAAGCATTTAGAAGGAGAATAGGATATGAAGATTTACATCGACAACAGAGACTTCAAGGTGTACTTGTCCGTTACCCACAAGTACAAGAGGTTCTACGTGTTCACTGGTTTGCAGACTACGGAGAAGTTTTCTGGTATGGTCTTTCCACGTTCCGACAAATCGGCAAAGGCGAAGACCAACAGACTGGCGCAAGTGTACAAGCTGTGTGATGATTATATCAACACGCACAACAGCGAGACGGTGGCGCAGCTAAAGGAACACCTAAAGGAATTGATTGTAGGCAAGAGAAAGGACATCAAGAATACCATCGTGGCGACAATCGAGAAGTTCATCGACACCAAGGGTAATGATGGCACAAAGAAAGCGTACCACACCTTGCTTACGGACATAAGCGAGTACGATGCGGACGCTACCATCGGCGGCATTGATTTCTCCTGGGTAGAGGCATTCTACAAGCACGAGGAAGAAAAAGGACGTTGCAACAACGGAATCATCAACGACATTGACAAGCTAAAGTCCGTCTTCAACTGGGCAAGAAGAAAGAAGCTCACCACCAACTATCCTTTTGAACGAGCAGCGTTCAAAAAGGACAAGACACGCAAACGCAACCTCACCATGGAACAACTACGAGCCATCCGTGATATTGGCACGGACGCACATGATGCACCTTACAGGGACTTTTTTATGCTTGGCTTCTATCTCATCGGTATGAACCTTTCCGACATCTTGGACTTAAAGAAAAGCGATTATAGGGATGGTAGAGTTGTGTTCAACCGAAACAAGACCAATCGATTGTATGACATCAAAGTTGAGCCAGAGGCGCAATCCATAATCGAAAAATACATGGAGAAAGATAAAAAGAAAGAAAACTTGCTGAACTTTCTTTCTCTCACTCACTCGGCAGGATATGCTCAATTCACCACGAAGCTGAATCATTGCCTACGCACATTGGGCAAGCGAGCCTACGATGGCAAGCACTATGATTGGAAGGATAATGCTATTGAGCCAGACTTGACGAGCTATTGGAATCGCCATACGTGGGCAACGTTCGCCGCAAAGATAGGAATACCTATGGAGATTATCGGAAGGGCATTAGGGCACTCTATTTGGGATAATTCAATAACTGGAGTGTACGTAGAATACGATACATCTAAGATTGATGAAGCCAACAGAAAGGTCATTGACTACCTGAATGCTGATTTATAGTGTAACAAAGACAACAAATAAAACTAAAATAATGTTTTGAGTTTTCTAAAAGAGCAAATAAAAAGGGAGGCTGTTAACCTCCCTTTCTTGCTATTGGTTCGATAGAATAGTTTCTATCTTCTTACGATAGTCAACAGAGCCGTCAATGAATGCGTGCATAAACAGACTGCTATCGCTTATTGGTACGCTGACAGGCTCGTTGATAAAGTCCTTTGTGACTTCCGAATTATTCACCAATGCAGCAACAAGACGTTTCTTCTCGTAATTGAATCCTTGCGTGAACCCTGCCGCAAATGGTGTAAGCGAGTGAAAGAATGGTGTTTGTTCTTCACTCAGATTTTGCAGTCTCTGTTTCAGAGTCAGTTCCTTGGTCTTTTCCATCATTATTCTTCTTTTTAATTTCTTCCTCCATTTTATGCAAGCGTTCAACTTCTTGCTCGTAGATGTTATCAATCGCATCAGAATGCTTTAGGTATTGTGTAAGGCTCTTCTTGCGCTGCATAAACTCAGCCTTATTCTTATACTTCATACCTTGTATTGCTGTCAGTCTGTGACGCTGCATTTCAAGGTGCAGTTCATCGTAAGCCCATAACGTTGTCTGTACCGCTTTTTTCTCATTACTCTGTATTTCCTTTGAGAGATTAACAAGAGCTTTGTATCTTCTGTTCTCCTCGCTTATTACCAGTTTGAATATTCCCCAACTGATTACGAATCCAAACCAAACGAATGCAACACTCCAACTACCAGTACAAGCGTTCATTATGGCGAACGCTATACCTAATAACATTTCGGCATAGTAAATATCAAACCAGCCAAATCGTTTCTTAATCATTTTCTTCATATTTTTTGCTCATTAATTTGTTAAGACGCATATAAAAGTACTCGTCAGATTCTCCTTCATTTTTGAATGTTAAATGATTTTGTTCCAGGAAATCAAGGATTATATAAATGCTTTTCTTTCCTAGATTTCTAAGATTCTTTAAAGAATTAACATCAAGCTTTCTTAGTAAGTCGCCAACCGTATATACTTCACTACATCTAAATATGTTCATAATACGTACAGGGAAACCAAAATTGCCGATATTCTCAGATAAAATCTTTGGCGGAGTAGCAATATCACTAGTAGGTTTATCGCCCTTCTCACGTCTGTAGGAATCAAAATCCATCTGCATATCCTTAATTTTTTTGTTCAGTCTTGCAACCTCAGATACTAAATGTTTGTTGGTAGAAATATGCTCGATAATCGTAATTTCGTTACGTGATAACTTATCGCATGTCTTCTCTACTATCTGACGAATCCTAGTAGGTGTAAGGTCGTACTCATCTGCTAGGTCTTCAAAAGTCTTACCTTTGATAATCCCTTTTAGAATTTGGGATTCACGATAACTAATATGCGGCGCAATATCTAGATAAGAAATGGCATCTATCGCCACAAATAACATACCTATTGCATTAGCTGATAATTGCCCCTTTGCTGTAGCAGCGTTTCTCGTTTCGGCAAGTTCTATATTAATAGCATTCTTGCGCTCTTTGAGTTCTTTGAGCTTATCATCTATCATCTTTTCGTTGACTGCAAGCATTTTGTACTTCTGAGCGTACTTCTCAATATCCTCGCTATTCACATACACGATACTATGGTCTTTATAACTGCCAATCAGACCCTGCTCTATATAGTTACTAATAGTCTGTCTTGATACTCCCAGTATCTCGGCAGCTTTTCTTCTTGTGATTCTATCCATATTACCAACTCTTTTATTGTTTCAGATTTAATCTGCCAATCTCAGCTCTAGCTGCTGAATAACGTTGTCGATTGTCTTTCCCTTATAGTCAATGGCAATTTCCTTCAATATTGCAATCTGAGCCGTAATTTTAATTCTATCTGCTGCTGTCATAATCAATTTCTTAAAATATGAACACTAACAGCCTTGTTTACTGCATTAGGCTGCGACTCGTTAAAGCTCTTAATAAAGTTACGTTCCATTTTCTCTGGAAACATAGCTTTTTTCGGTTTCGGCATTGATAATGTGCCTACTACTTTGTGCCCCCCCATAAGCGTTATTACACACTTGCGAGTGATTGTTTCTTCTCCAAACATATTATCTAAATTTAAAATGAATCTATATAGTAATATCTAAAAAAATATTCATAAAACCAGCTCTACTTTCACAAGCAAAGACTGGTATGAGATATTTTATAACTGAATTATTTCAAATTCTTTCTATTAACATAAGACAATACTGCGTTGTTTATGGTTTTTGAAGCATCGTGACAAGTTTGAGCACACTGTTCTGTTCCCCATAATTTGTTTTGATTAATATCGTCTTTTGCCAAATCTTCCGCCAATGATAATGCAAGGAGTTGTCTTCTATATAAATTATCACGTATGCTATCTTTCTTCGTGATGCCAAGTCCGTCTCTTATAGCAGGTGCATTCATTCCGAATAGACCAGTATAAGATGCGTTGGTGCATACTCGATAGCCGTTACCCACAACACCATGTGAACTCAACGTAGATGTCAGTTCCTTTCTAATACCGACTCCTTTCATTCGCTCATCTATCCAGGCATCGTCCTTTCCCTTTTTCTTATAGGCGTTGCGATACTTGTCAAGATACAGGTCTGGGTTCTGCTGTGCGGCAACCTCCTGTAGGAAGACTTCGTTCACGATAACTGCGAGGTCTTTATCAAGATAGCGAGCATACTCCAACAATATACGATTGCTAGCATACGTGCCACCGTTTCGTCCACGCTTTGATTTTAAAATATGGGATTTTCCCACATTTTGTGCCTTACACTCTGAGTCTAAATAACTTATAGTGTCTGGTAATCTTAACCATTGGCTAGGGTCTTGATTTTTTGGAGACCCTACCAGTTTCCATAAGTCGTTTAGTGACTTCAACTCGCCATCAACTCCTACTAAGTTCTTCAAAGTCGAGGCTGAATACTTTGAAATTTCAGTCATAATCTCTATCTCGATAATATTATTCATAAACTATTGCAACTCTTCTCTCGCATTCTTCGACAGAAAATGCAGCAACGTATGTTCTGAGATTTCCAACTTTTTTGTACTCAGTATAGCATAACTCCCATATATACTTAGCCTTTAGACCAGTCTTTAGCGTTGCGTCTATGATATTTTCAAACGTATAAAACATACCAGTTAGGTTGTTATATAACGTAATCTGTCTATCATCGTTAAAATCAACACTATCATTGTTAGACGTGAAGTCTTCTACCGATTGAGCATGGTTCTTTTTGAGATTGAACTCGTAGTAGCTCTTAGCTCTTTCGTATGTGTCTGCCTTTTTGCGAATAAATCCAGACTTTTCTATATACTTGCAAAGCAAATCTTTTGCTATATCGAAATTAATTTCGGTCATCTCGTCCAAGACGTAATCATTACTGATTCTACAGATAAATCGCTGCTTCTTGCGTATGATGCGGTCTTTTTGAGAATCGATAATCTTTTGCTCTTGCGAGTTGTGTGATGACCCATCGAGTTCGAAGTACATTCTCCAATACGGAACGAAGAAATCGTAATAGCACCATCTTGTACCAATCTTATAATTTCCCTTCTCTCTTGTGAAGTAGATGTTGGCATCAATTAACATCTGCTCAAATTTGGACTCGGTTTTCGAGTTTTTATTGAGCAACTTGTTCTTTACAGGAGTAAAACTATGTCTTACATACCCTATATTCTTTTTATTAACCTTCATCTTCCCCTATATTTAATGATTTATAATTAATATTGTTCCTTATAAAAAGGTTATATGAAACAGGCAATAGACCTCTGACCGAGTGGTTCCCCCCTTACCCCCATCATCTATTGAAACGATGGAGTTTAGGAAAGACTATTCCACTCGAAGTTACATGAACCCAGTATAATGAGCCCCTTCGGTCGGGTCAGTTGCCAAATCGTACAGCACTTAACCTAAGCAGCTTTCGGGGTACGCCCCGCCCTGCCCGCCTTCTGCCTTCAGTTCCTGCGGTGTCACCATGCACCTCTTGTGACGTGGGTTTTAAGTCTGTGTAGCCGAGTGTATTTAGCCGACAAGCCACCAAGACTACTTGTTTACTCTCGAAAAAGAATAGGGAAAATGAAAACCCTATCCTTTGTTCGTGTTGCGCTCCGAACTCTGGATAGGGTTTCGTATAGGGAAGTGAATAATCACTCAAATATACTTAAATGTCCGCTGTTTAGTGCGCAACTAACTAACAAGCACTGCAAAAGTACATAAATTCCTGCGAACCACCAAATTAGCTGATTTCTCATTAACTCGCTTTATTGTGGATAAATATGGATAACCTATATTTAATATGCTTTACGGGGATTTACGATTTTAACCTTTCTAAGTTTAATTAACACAAAAAATGCCCTGCACCACCAAAAAAAATGATGATGCAGGGCGATATGATAGGTATAAAAGAAATGCGAAAGTAAAGCCCCACCATTGAGCACCAACGGCAGGGCTGAGATAGATAGATGAGTTCCAATGAATAATTGCTTTGCAAAGATAGGCAAAATATCTGAGAACTCAAAGAGATAGTGAAAATTTCTTCTGTAAGCGGTTAAAACAGTCTGTTGGTAACACAATATATCTAAACCAATTCCGTTAGCTTAGATATGAAGAAAGTATTGTCTGTATTGATTTTGGCTCTTATATCCATTGTTGGATGCAAGAAATATGATTTTGGGGAAATACCAGATTGGCATTACCTCATAGTTGATAACACATATACATATTCGGATAATGGCAAGGTTTGGATTCATTATATTTGTGATTACGAAAACGAAAAAAGACTTATCTGTAGAGCCTATTCATTATTGCGATTGGGTATCGGACTTTGATATAAGATACGAAAGGATATATGTCCAAGTTGATTACAAAACAAAACAGGGAAAGATAGGTCTTGTTTATTCGTTGCTTACAGCGACAACACTGGGCAGAAAGATACATTTAAGATAGAGCAAGCTAAAGTATATGTACCAAGTGGTTCTTTAAACACTGGAGGTTCTTCGTCTTACAACGGTCAATGCGCTGCACGCACAAAGAAAGGCAAACGATGCAAGAGAAGAGCCTCCAAGGGTAGTATTTATTGTTGGCAACATGGAGGATAGTACATGAAAACGTCTAATTTGGAATATTTTTGTTATTTCTGATAAATTCTCCATCCCAAGAGAACACTACGATTTTATGGTCATCGCTATCGGAAAAATGACTATACAAAAACTTATATTTATTCTTGTATTGTCTCTGTATGGAATAAAGACCATATTGTTTCATTATTCCATATGTGTTGTGGTGTAGGTAATATAAAGCAGAATTATTGCTTGTTATCTGCATTCTCCATTGCTGCCAACTCTTTCTGTCGGTAGAGCCAAAATAAAGTTTTGGCATCCAGAAATCACCAGTAAACAATGCTAAAGATTCATTAGTCTTATGGAGATTAAGGGTAATAGAACAATAGGCATCTTTGTTTACGCCGTCTTTAAGTTTACATTTTAAACGCAAATTATCGACAGAACCAGATAATTCAAACTCGTCAGTCATTCCAGTATATTCATTTGGAACTACAAGCGTATTTCCGTTCAATACACCAATTCCGTTTCCCATATAAATGCTGCCGCAATAGTATTTGATATTTCCGTTTGCGGATATTGATATAAATAGGGTATCATTATCTTCGTCCTCCCATACGCCATCATAGTCTGCCAGTGTCTTTTGTGTATCTTCGTGAATATTGTCTTCTCGGCTATCACTACTGCAAGCCACCATAGAGAAAACTGCAATCATAATTGCCATAAACATTAAAATCTTTTTCATTTATAGTGACTTAACCGTGGTGTCGAGGGCTTAATATTTTTGTTATGGGTATTGTATGGCTAGAAATGCCAATGTTGGAGTAAGACTTGCGTATCAGATGAAACCGTCATTTTTGCGAAATCTGGTATCGTGTTACAGATTCCGTTTAATTCCGCTTTATTCATCAATTCCTGTGCCTCCTCTTTTGTATCAAACAAAGCTGCATCAGTTCTTTCCGAAACATAATGCAAACTACTACCTAAGAATGCAACAATCATGTGTCTGCTATTATAGATAGTTACGTAATACACCTTTCTTCTATCTATTATTTTTTCTGTAGAGTCTTGTAATTTCATATCTAATGCCTTATCCGTGATGGCGAGGGCTTAATTCGTTATTTATTCGCAAAACTCATTAAACTCCTGCTCTGTAATATCCTCAAATACGTCTCTCTGCTCGTCCGCAAAGAATGGAGATGTGCGCTTGATATATCGTTTATTGCCTTCTTCGTCAACAAACATGAATGCATCCTCATACTCTTGTGTAGGGTAGTCTTGCGGTGTGTGAAGTGGTGCTTCGTACACTTTTCCACAGATAATATGAGCGTCCGTCACACATATCTCATCTGTATTGATACCATGTTCAACGTCAATAAATGACCGCTTGATGTCTGACGGAATCTCCGACAACTTGCGAACAGCGATTTTATCAAAATCAAAATCGCTATCCATATATACAGTATTGTCATCCTCATTACATGGTTGAACTCTCTCGTACAAATCGTCAAAATAAGCCTCGCTGTAATTAATCTGCTCGTTAGGCTGCATAAGTAAGCCGTTATCACCCTTAATAAGGATGTCATAATCACACAAATCATTACCAAATACACCTTGGTATATGTCTGATTGCTTGCATAGCAACAAATTATCGTCTATTTCGATAAGTGTATCAAAAAACTTTGAAAGTGATAAATTGCTAATCATAACTTATTCGCTTATCCGTGATGCGTAGGGCTATATATTTATATTATTTTCAAAAGATAACGCAAAATGCGTTATTATATTGTGTATGTAGTGCAGAAATTTTAATCTTTATTTCTGCCCATGGCGCAATCGAACAATGTGCCGATTAGCCAAATTGCTATTAAGAATGCCATAACTTAAACCTCCTCTGTATTATTGTTGTTATTCAGTTTCTTGTAATACTGCTGAATCTCCTCATCAGTCATACCCTTTTCTCGCATTACACGATAGTTGGCAGAACCACGTCTGAAATAAACCTGACTGCCATAGACTGAACGTAAGTTGTAGTACGCACTTCTTACTAGTTCTTTGGTTAATACCTTACCAGTGGACGAATAAACGCCCATCTGCTGCAACATCATAGCTGCATCCGCAAAGTTAGGTGTAGTCAATTCCGTGAAGTCATTGGTACACTTCTTAACCACATTCCATATAGCCTTGTTACAAGGTTTCTCAGCAGCCTCTTTCTTGCGCTTTTCCGATGCTGCCTTCTGTGCATTTGATAAGTCACATTTTCTAGGTCTGCCCAACTTCTTAACGACCTTACCAGACTTTGAGATAAATTCTCCGTCTTGTGCCAACTTCTGCTTGCGTACTTCCAATGCGCTCTGTGTTCGCTCCTGTATGAGTTCACGCTCCATCTGTGCCGAGAATGAGAAAGCGAACAACAACATTTCGTCAATCGCTTTCAGATGGCTGCAATCAAGGTCAATGCCCATCTGAACGATAACCAATCGCACACCACGTGGTTTCAGTTCGTCATTCACAAACTTGTTGATGTCGCTCATGGAACGACCGATACGGCTGACTTCGGACACAATAAGTATATCACCCTTATCAAGCATCGGCAATACTACCTTACCAAGGTTTCTATCCTTATAAGATACCTTACCCGATACTCCTTCCTCCTTCACTTCGTGAGTAGCTTTGAGATTGTGACAATTCAACCATTCGTTGATAGTTCTTTCCTGCTGCTCCAATGTCTGCTTCTCAGTAGAGACACGACTGTATATTATTACTTTCTGTTTTGGCTCATCATCATCATCGGTCATGTTTGCCTTTGCGTTGCAGCTTTTGTCCGAACGGCAAAGGTAGTGACCTTCTGCCATCATGCAGTAAGGGCAATCCTTACAGCCGATGTTCACGATGTCGTATTTTACAGATGTGCCACCTTCATTCTTGATTTCTGTTGTCTTCATTTCTCCTATCTCCTATCCTATCTCTTATTACTTAAAACGTTACTTTCTTCTATTTATTATCCACGATAATAGAATGATACATGAAAATCGCTACTTTTACGCTCTCGGTCATTCTCAATCACTCCAAACATATAAGTATCAATTATGTAATCTACATCATTGTTCTTGTCATGTTCAATTCTCTTCACCCATTCCTCAACAATACCAGAACACCAAGCATCGCCAAGAAATCTAACCAGCAATTTGTTATCGTTTTCCTGTCGTACCAATATTGGCTCGTTGCCGACAAATCCAACCATTTCTGTATTGTCTTTGTTCCAAGAATATTGTCCATCATTGAACAAATCTCTTACCAACTCATCAAGACAAAGGTCTTTGTCATTGATAGGGCAATGAGCAGCATTCTTAATCTCCATAGTCTTTAATATATTAATAAACATTACAATAAGCGTCATATATTGGCAATGATGTGAACTTGCGCAAATAAGATGCAATCTGTTTCACTCTCAGCATATTTACAAAGCTGCTCATAAATGAGTTCCAATTGATACAGATGTATTTATCTGCAATCTCTACCCATATATCTTCGTTGTCGATACTATTTATATTTGAGATATAATGTATCAATCACTTCTTCGATAGTCTTTTTTTTCATAGTCTTACTTCAATTCTTGTTCTACAATATCAAAATTATCCCACGTCTCACCTTCGTTGTCTGAGATATGATTAGAAGAAATACTGAAACGCTGAAATTGGAAATCATCATAATCCAATGAATGCTTATAGCTTTCCAACGTGTTCAGACCTTTATCTTCCATCGCTTTTCTAGCCTTGTCTCTGGTATCGAAGACTTCTGCATCAACCTCAACTGCCTCACCCAGTCCATGCTGGTGTGAATTGATAACTACATATACTTTCATAACTTAACCCTCTACTTTAATAATTCCACGTCTTACCAAAGCTTTCACGAACTCCTCTAGAGTTAACTCCGACTTGTCATTGGTATATGCGCTATTGTATCTCCAATCGACTTTGAGCGGCTTATCCAAATCATATCTCCAAATTTTGTCCGTGTCACGATAATCTCCTGCCAAAGCTATCTCTATCATCTGTCTGCCGTGAGTGATGTGTATTTTTGATTTATCATTGCAATTATCAAGCTCGCAGTCGTAGTTCTCTAAGAAACTCAGTTTTTCAAGTGTCTCATCATGCCACTTTTCAACCTTTTTGTCTTCCACGCTCTTTTCGATAGCCATCTTCTTTGATTCTGCTATCATTAACTTTTCCAACTCGTTCATAACTTTACCCTTTCTGTTATTAAATTACACCGATAACATTAATCGGTTCTTCAATACTCGCTACCAATGCAGCATTATTATTCTCTGTAGTAAGGCTATCAACATCTACGTAAATAACCTCTGGTAATGATGTCTGTTTCATTATGAATTATAGAAATTAATCGGCGTATATTCTCTATTTCTGCAATCGTTTCCATCCTCATGATAAGGGCATTTGTTGTCTTTCTTGTAATAACTGCCAAGTCGGTCATTCATACCCATAGATGATACTACCAATCGGTTGCATTTTCCATTTCTGAATGCAAATCTGCAAGATAAACAAATATTCTTTTCCATTTCTGTTTCTTTATTAATTGATTTACTTTTGTTAATTCACTCATTTCTGTGCGCTGTGGAGGCGGCAAAGGTAGTGTATGTACTACTTTGCCAACACCACATAAGCAATCGCCTACAGATGTAGGAAACGGCTTGTCTGCTGCAATATCCAACCGCATATTGTTCGGTGGAATATCCAAGCATGAAGGAACACCGATAGAGATAGCCACAACCTTTGCGGTTGATGCCGTTTCTTTTCGCTCTGAGACGTTTTCCTTTGCAGGTGGTGTGATTGTCCGCTCGGTGCATTTCTCGCTCGCTAGATGCTCATTTGGCACGCTATCCAATGTATCATCAGGTACGGCTTCAATCTCTTCTTTGCTTGATACCAATGATTTCTTTTGTTGCTCCTTAAATAGCTTTTCCAATTTTACACCATCCTTAAAAAAGAAAGCGCATCCACGATAGGAATTACTCTTTGTTCGCTTTTCATCAGGCATAAACTCTTTGCAGAATCCAGACAATGTAAACAATTCTCCACAGAATATAATCTTATTGTTTTCTGCTGCAATAACCTTTGTGCCATCAATGAAGGTAAGTGCATCGCCTACATTTACACCGATAGCATCAAAGCTAAACTTATTGCTAGACTTATCCAATGATACTACCTTTGCAGGTGCATTCGTTCGTACCTTTGCTTTCTCGCTTTTAAGGTACTTTTGCGTAATGTCGTAGCTTTCTTGACAGAGTATGTTATTATAGCATTCCTCAGTTATTTGGTAATTGGCTAATGTGTATTCAAGTTCTTTTCTTGATACTGCCAATACCTTACACTCGGAAGGATGCACAAATGTTTTTGAAACGAGATAGCTATCACTATCTTTATAATATGTGCCAACATCGTATCTGACAATTCTGCCATTCTCCTTTGTGTAATAAATCTCGCAGCTTTCTTCTTTGTCTGTAGGCTCTTCTTTTTCCTCAGTTGTAACATCTTCCACCTTTGCGGGAATAACGTTTTCTGTAGGCTCATTTGCAGGCATATCAAAAGATTCTGCAAAGCCACAATAATCGTATGCACCAATGTAGCCATCAGATAGTTTGAATCCGTCATACTCATCATCAATATACATCGGCATCATCACACCAACTTCCAAACTACCTACATACACCAAAGCTTCATTAGCATATCTTCCAAGTGCAAAATTAAAGTTTTCAAATCTCAGCAGACTATCAACCTTTAATCCCAATCGCAAAAATTCTTGTTTTGGTATATTTCCCGCACTCGCAAGAAATCTCAATACCATCATGATTATCATACATTCCGTTAATTGTGAATGTAATACGATTATCATTTTCTTTATGCTTGATTATTACTAAACCGATAGAGTTAAAACCTTTGTTTTTCTTCAACCATTTAGAAATGCCATTCCAAGTCTTTTTGTTGATGGTGCAAAGATTATCAGGACTAATCTTAGGTAATACAGAAGAGTAATTTACGTATCTGTTTGCCTCAGTCTTAGAGTAATATCCACAGCATTCAGATACCCAATATGTATTGCCGTTTGGTTCACGTACCAACTTGCAAGTAAGTGTACTACCAGACTTAGCCAATGAGCACATCTTTTTGAAGTCTTTTCCATTTACCAAAGGCAAATTGTAATCGTATGCAAAATGTTCCGTGCTTACCACATCCAAGCCCTTAATTAGCATCGTGTGCCCATCACTAGCGGCTGCCCTGCCGTTTCTAATATCCAAGCATACATTTCTCATAATAGGGCACAAATCATCATTTGCACAATGCAAAGATAGCTTAGAGTAGTATTTGTTGATAAGTACTTTCACGGTGCAAAGTACTTCATTATTATCTTTCTTGCTTGATAAACATTACTTTTCTTTGCTACCAATGCTAGCTAACTTTTCTAAACTTAGCTACCAATAGCAAAGATTTGAACTACACAGAAGGAACACACAAAAGATAGCACATTCACGCTCGCCATCGGTGCAATAAAGCAATCTTTTTCTACTTGTTTATTACACTCATTCTTGTATGATTTCGTTTCAGTTTTCAAATAGCCATCCTTAAATGCGCTATCCTTCATCTTTGCCAAATCTGATGCGGTGTAATTGCCTTCTTTTACATTTACACCCTCATTAAAAACCTTATCGGCTATCTCATACAACTTGTTTAAGATAGCCAAATTCATTTCTTTGTCACTCATATCTTTATAGATTAATTGATGTATCTAAATTCATTTTTGCCCAAACAAAACAAAGTATATCCACCTTTGAAAAACTGGATTAATCCACCATATTCCAATGTGTAATCATCCACCCAATACGTATCACCCCATTTATCAATACGCATATATGAATTAATGCAAACACTACTTTTTAACTGAATCTTTCTCATATATCCAAATTGATTAAAAGTTATACATTTAACGGCTCTAAGATTGATATACAATCATTCCCGATTTGATGATGTTGCTTGTACCATACCAATGTATCAATAACACGCTTATCATCTACGATATTCTTTCCAGAGTGAAGGGTATTGTCTGTAATACTCTCGCCAACTTCAAAAAGACTACCTACTGCAATATGGTTATTAATGCAGGCTATTTGATTCTGTGGCATATTTGCCAAAGTTACAATATATTTTTTCATATTCTTTTCTCCTATCTTTTTTGTTTATTATACTTGTTTCATATTACAGAGAACAAATGTATTATTGCAGCCGAAAATAATGCTTTTGTACGCTGTTATTCGGATGCTTGCATCCAATGAGGTTACACCTTTATTTCTTTCCTTTGCCCAATCTATATATTCAGGCAAATTTGCTTTAATAACCTTTGCACTCTTATTTATAGCCTTAATCTTTTCTACCTTATCAGCCAAGGCGCAAAGATACTTTATTTGTTTATCTGTTGCTAACATGATTATTTTCTTTTATCTTTATATTAAACTTGTGCCGTGCCAAATCTCGCTTTTGGATGGCGGTCGCTAACCGCACACGGCTATAGTAACTTTTAAGCAATATCAAGCTATCTGTATGTAGGCTTATAACTCCAATCGTATGCGGTATATTTGCCGCTTTTTATTACTACCTTAAACTCAATCACCCTTATAAAGGCTTTATTGTTCATTCTTGCATCCATATAGTCTAGTACTTTCTTTTCAATGTTATCTTTTGTGCCTACTATCTTTTTAAGAATATAACGTTTGCCTGAATGAGAAGGCTTTTCCAAATATTCTTTTATTTCTGCTATCATACCTTTCTAAATTTAGCCGTTTATTTGCTCTATATAGCCTTATCTTTTCCCACTTGATAAAGTGTACCAAAGGGAAAAGATAAGGGCGCACACATTATTTTATTAGTGCTTTTGAATATCACTTGTTAATTGTCCGACAACAAATAATGTAGTATATAAATATGTTTGGTCATACACTAATTCGTTATTAACGAATAAATGCAGCTCATAATAGTCATAATAGGCTTCATCGTGCCAAATATGCCATTCATAATTTGAACCACCATTCTTTTCGCGAACGCAAAGGAATTCGTTTTCCGTTCCCTTTTCTTCTATCTTTGCGTAAACATCAAGTGAACGCAAGATTTTAGCTAATTTCTTTAAATCTTTCATATTGCTAATTATTTAATGTTACTTATTTTGTGGTGCAAACGGAATCGAACCGTAAACAGATACCGACTATCTTTGCACCTATCCAATTAATAATGAAACAAGCGATTAAATAATATTATTCTATGTTCCTTATTATTGCTTACTTCTAACAAATCGTACATCTTAAAACAATTTTTGCCAAAAGAAATACAAAAGCTTTTACTTTCATACAAATGATTGTACCAAATATGAATGCCACAAAATGATATACCTTTATGGCGTTTATTAAACTCTGTATGCATATTTTTGCGTTTTAATAGGTTATTTACTCTTTTACGTACTTATTCCAATTGCGCCCTACAATAATGCCTAATACGTAAGATATAAGGGCGAAAACGAAAGGTATTGTTATATCCATAACCAAATTAATCTTTAATCAAACTGTTTATCCATCCGTATGAACTGCAAGCATTAAATAATACCCAATTAATCATATTTAAGGAGCTAGAATAATCTTTATTAATGCTTTCTTTTGAAGTGTTCAAAAAGTAATTGTTACCCTTTGCGTAATGGTCTTTTACTTGCATCATTTAAAAGTAAACAAATGCGCTTTTGTTATTTACTTTTAAAAACGACTCATTTAACTTTTTGTTACTCGCTTTCTGGTAATGCAGCCGTTTACTTTGCCCTCATCAAATGCACGACAAGCAGACTCTAACATATTACGTAAATCTCCTAATTCAACCGCCAAAATATCAATAATGCGTAAAATTCTAATATTCTTCATATCCTTATATTATTTGTACCTTTGCACCCACAATAAAAGCGAGTGCAAAGGTTATTGTTAGTTACTTGTTTACTATCTCATTAATTTTGTTTGCCGTATCAATCAAAGAATAAGATTGCCCGACAAAACCGCCTCCGTACCAATTAGCACGATAAACAGAAAAGCCCAAATTATTTGCACGCTTTTTGGCAATTGCATACAATTGGTTTCGGCTTAAATTGTCGTTTCTCATTTCTTCGTCAGTAGTAAAAGCGAGAAAATGCACTACATATCGGGGATTTCCGTTTATATCATTATTCACACGGCAAAAACCAATACCATTCACCACTTTATAACTATTTCTATAGCTTTCAATTTCTTTATTTATCATAATATAGTCCTCCAATTAGTTTAAATTACTTCTTTTCTCCTAATTCTCTTTTTGCCAATTCGTTTGTAGTTTCCCATTCCACATAGTCCCAACTTGTGCCGAAATGGTCAACGCAAAGGATATACTTATCCAAAAGGTCTGAATAAGTGAAAAGCAATCCGAATGTTTGCTCAAGGTACTCTACATCTTCATCGGTGCAATCTGTAATGAACCACTGATAAATATCTCTTTGAGTTCCGTCTTCTTCATCAAACAGTTCAAAGCGCATATTATCATAAACAGATGGGTCTATCTCTGTAATATTGTTGCAGAGGATAAGCGCATTATTACACCAATTTACAGCTACTGAATAATTTGTTTTATAAGTCTTCATACCTAAAATATTTAAAAGTTACTAATTAATTTTGCTAATTCAAGAAAAACTAATAACTTTGCAACCGTCTTAAGTAAGCAAGTTATTTCGATTTTTCGATTTAATTTGATTCGCCCACTACTTTTTTAAGGTAGTGGGTTTTTTTTGTTTAAATACACTCTACATCTCTTTTGATACCCTCAAGCAAAGAATAAATTTCTTTTTGGGCATCGTCTATAAACTTACTATTTTGTGTATAAGCCTCAGGGGTGTAATTGTCGCATGATGTTACAACTTCTGCATTCTGAGTCATTTTCAATAACTCCTGTAATCTAGCTACCTTTTGAAGTGCTAAATAAGATAATGTTTGCTTTTTGGATAACTTTTTCATATTGCTTTATTTTTAAGTTACTAATTTGTTCCCTTTGCAAGACTCGAACCTGCAGAAAAGCCGATGTTTTCGCCTGCATCTAGTATGGGTATGTATTCCTTTGGTTTTCATTTATCATCTAATTTATTTCGCTACTCTAACTTTTCGCTACTCACTTTAAGATGTTTCAACGCTGAATATATAATGTACTTTGCAGCTACATTCTTTATAAAGGGAAAACCGTTTTATAATTGTTGCTACTAGTTTCTTTATTGATGGCAAACTAGCAAACCGCTTAATACTACTATATCGTATTGTTACACTAACATTTTGTTAGATTTCTGATAACGATATTAAGATAATGCCTATCTTACGTTTGCGCTATCTGAATAAACAGAATCACGGCTGCAAATAGTAAGCATTTCATTATCACGCTAACATGTAAGTAAATCAAAGAACGAAGCATTGTTATATATGGATTCCTATGTCTTAAGTAAGCATTCCTATTTCTTAAATGCACTGCAAAGGTACGGACTTTTTTTCCGTAATCTGCTAAAAATATTTTACGGGCTAAAAAA
>CYGL01000017.1_pt1 | contig 84693 bp, 134 predicted proteins | sample 485531 | NCBI WGS metagenome assembly CYGL01 (sample SAMEA3497897, study PRJEB9818) | human gut metagenome | reverse complement strand
TCTGCTGGACCGTCGTAAGAACGCCTGCGGAAAATAGCCCTTGGTTCGGAATGCGACAAGGAAACGAGGAAGGCTGAAGTGGCAGCCGGTCGATGGGTGGCGCGCGATCAGAACAAGGGTTTTGATGAATTCTTGCGGCGGCGCTCGCAGGCATTACGAGACAAGCTATCGCGTGCTTTCCTGCCCGCAGTACGAGGTTGGATGATATGAGCTGCTTTAACTGTCAAGAGCGGCACGTCGGCTGTCATTCGACCTGTGAACGATACGCTGCGTGGCTGAAAGAAAAGAAAGAGGCAAAAAGCAACGAAATGGCCAGCATAGCCGAAGAAAGCGCAATGGTTAATTACATTCAGAGGTCAAAAGACCGATACAAACGGAGGGTGGGGAGAAAATGATCGAATATCCCTATTGCGTCTATCCGGCGCTGAAAAAGGTTTTCTGCGAGCGGCAGTACACGCGCCGCCAGCTTGCCGAGGCGGTAGGCATTTCCAAAAGCAACATCTGGTGGTGGCTTTCGGGGAACAATCAGCATACCATCGACGTAATCAAAGGCATCCTCAGAGAGAGCGGCCTGACATTTGAGGAAGCGTTCGGAGGTGCGGAATGAAAGTAGGCGACAAGGCGCGGGCGCAGTTTATGACGGTGCCGGAGGAGTTTCCGGGAAAAGCACGCGGCGAAAAGCTATACCCAATCCGCACCGGTGTGGTGACGTACATCCATCCTAAGAGGCGCTATGTGACCGTGGCGATCATGGTAGACGGCAAGGAGATCAAAGAGAGTTTCCGACCGGAGGAGGTGCTGGCATGAAATGCGAGTTATACCATGACAATTTTCAGAATTTTAAGCGATACAATATTCCAAAAGCACAGCTTGTGATTGCGGATATACCCTATAACATCGGCGTGGACGCCTATGCAAGCAATCCGATGTGGTACAACGGAGGGGATAATAAAAACGGAGAAAGTAAGCTTGCAAAGCAGAGTTTTTTCCACACGGACGGAACATTCAAAATCGCGGAGTACATGCACTTCTGTAATCGTATGCTGCGCAAGGAACCGAAGGAAAAGGGGCAGGCTCCGGCAATGATCGTGTTTTGCGCGTTTGAGCAAATGCAAACGGTGATTGAATACGGCAAGCGCTACGGGTTCATGAAAAGCTATCCGCTGTTTTTCTGTAAAAACTATTCCGCGCAGGTGCTGAAAGCCAACATGAAGATCGTGGGCGCGACGGAATTTGCGGTCGTCCTCTACCGGGACAAGCTGCCAAAATTCCGTAACGTTGGTTCGGATGGTGAGCGGCACATGGTATTTGATTGGTTCGCGTGGGAAAGGGACAAGCGCAGTCAATATCCAAAGGTACATCCGACACAAAAGCCGGTAAACGTGCTGAAAAGGCTGATTTCCGTATTTACAGACGAGGGAGACGTTGTAATTGACCCGTGCGCGGGAAGCGGCTCTACGCTTCGCGCAGCGTATGAGATGGGGCGTAACGCTTATGGGTTTGAGGTGGACAAGGGGTTTTACGAGGCAGCGAAAGAAAAGATGCTTGCGCCGCTCTTTGAAAAGCCGAAATTTGAGCAGATAAGAATGGAGGAGATGGCGTGAGAGAGCAGACGGTTGAATATATCCGCTTATACTTTGAGTGCGGTTGGCGCATGAGCCAGATAGCAGAGAAGTTTGGCGTTAATAAGTCGACCGTTTCAAGATGTATCGCAAGAGCAGAAAAAAGGAGATGCCCGTTTTCTTGCCACTGCAAAAGCTGCCAACTCAAGGAGTGCGCAATCAAGGAAGAGTATGCGCCTTATGTCAACATTGAGCGATTTGGCGAATAGTTGTACTAAAAAGGGCAACATTTGAAAAAAGTATATTAGCATAAGGGGTGCAGAGGGTGTAACGGGGCTTCTGCACCCTTGCTTTTTCATTTCCTCCTCCCTTGATAGCCCGCCCTTCGGGGCGGGCAGTTGAGGGCAAAAATGGCAGGACTCCTCGCACTTCTCAACGATGTGTCCCAGGGGAGACATACGCAGACGTAGCTCAATCGGCAGAGCACCGCGCCCGGAGGTATGTGCTGGTTCAAGTCCAGCCGTCTGCACCAAATCCCAAAGCTGACAGCGTACAGGGGCAATATTGCGGCAAGCCCATACTTGGCGAGCGTTGTGTCCCGTCAGCAGGGCGTGGCTCCGCGAAGGGCCGTTCGATTTGCCCGCGTTGAATCGAGCGTTACTTAGAACGCGGATGAGGCTCCGTGACGAATCCGTAAACGCGGGATACAGGGGCGAATGTTCCAAGGCTGGCGAGGCGGTCTCCAAAACCGCTTGGGTGGGTTCGATTCCCAACCGTCCCTGCCAGTGGCCGGGTAGCGCCCGGACAATGTGAGACCGTTCGTCGTGGCTCACATGGAAATGACAATGCTCGCTGAAAACTGCACCGTGGGAGGGAACCGCCTCAGCGTAATGGTGCTGCACATGTAAAGCAGCAATCGGTGATGTGACAATCTAAGCGGGAAGACGGCCAATATGCGGGCACATGTACCAAGGTGGCGACGCGGTCTCCAAAACCGTGTGCGGTGGGTTCGATTCCCAACTGTCCGTGCCAGAGGCCGGGTAGCTCCCGGATGATGTGAGAGTACGCAGAACGCCTCACAGAGAATGACAATGCCTGCTGAAAACTGCGCGTGGGGATGCGTCCCCCTTGCCGTGACTGATGAAAGCGCTTGAAATGCTTGCGGGGCCTCAAGCGGGCATGAGCGTGTGACAATCTAAGCAGGAACTGCACATACACGGCATAGGTGCCCCGTAAGGGGAGACCACAGCGAGTGACGGGGACTTTCCCCGAAGCGCTAAAGCAGGGTAGGACTGCAATGCCGTACCAACCACACAAGCGGGCGAGGAAGCGCGAGAAGTTAAGTGCACACAAGCTGGTGGCCACAGCGGCGGACAGTTAATCCGCAAAAACAGTGTGCGGCTGATGAAAAGGCGCAGCGCGGTGTGGTGTCAAAATAACTGTGTACCCCATGTTTGAGAGCTTCCAGAAAGCCGCATGGGCGGGTAAAGACTGCTATGTATGGGCCAAGGGGCGGGGGCTGGTAGCAAATAAAGGTGCGAGGTGGTGACAATGGCTGCGCGTCTGACAGACCGGCAGAAAAAGAAAATACTGGCGGACTATGTGCAGACGAACAACTATTGCGCCACAGCAAAGATCAACGGCGTGTCCGCAACGACGGTCAAGAACCTTGTGCGGGCGAATGCCGACATTGTGGAAAAGTGCGAGCAAAAAAAGGAAGAGAACACCGCCGATGTGATGGAATACATGAACGACCACAAAGACCTTGTGTGTTCGTTCATCGGAAAGGGGCTTGAAATGCTCAACGACCCAGAAAAGCTGGCGGCGGCAAATCTCAGCCAGATCACAACGGCGATGGGGACGCTGATCGACAAGTGGGCGATGATCGGCGGCAGTCCTGCCGACACGGTGAGGGAAGACGCGCTCAGTCAGAGCCTTAAGGAAATGGCAAAGGAGCTTGAGAGCGATGATTAGCCCGAAACAAGCAAAAATCCTCGCTTTCCCCTATTCCAAGTATGACGCGCTGATCTGTGACGGCGCAGTTCGTTCCGGCAAGACCTCTATCATGATGTGGGCGTTCGTCCGCTGGGCGATGGAGAATTTCAGCGGTCAGCGCTTCGGCGTGTGTGGCCGCACGGTGGACAGCTGCACCAAGAACATCATTGTGCCGTTTACGGCGATGAGCCTTGCAAAGGAACGCTATATCATCCGCTGGCGGCGCGGTGACAAGGTGATGGAAGTGCGGCGCGGAGCCGTGACAAACTACTTTGAAGTGTTCGGCGGCAAGGACGAGGCAAGCTACACGCTGATCCAAGGCCGCACGCTGGCTGGTGTGCTGCTGGACGAAGTGGTGCTGATGCCGCGCTCGTTTGTGGAGCAGGCGCTTGCACGTTGCTCTGTGGACGGTGCAAAGCTGTGGTTCTCTTGTAACCCTGGAAGCCCGCACCACTGGTTTTATCAGGAGTGGATAAAACGTCATAAAGAGCGCAATACACTGTATCTCCACTTTGAGATGCGGGATAACCCAGGATTAAGTGAGAGAACGCTTGAGCGCTACGAGAATATGTACGCAGGCATCTTCTATGATCGCTACGTGCGGGGCCTATGGGTAGCTGCGGAAGGTGTTGTTTATAAGGACTTTGCTAATAACACGGAGAAGTACCTGATTGATGATCCGTTGCAATGGGCTGCAGAGAATAGCACCAGGTTTTCAATCATCTCCATTGGAGTTGATTTTTGGGGGGGACCAAATCAGCGACCAAGTTCCAGGCGACCGGAATCACACCAGAGTTCCGGGTGGTTGCGCTGGAAGAAGAATACAGCAAAAACGAAGAGATTGACCCAGACGCGCTGAACCGGCGCTTTTCCACGTTCTGCCGCCTGATTACATCAAAGTATGGCAATAGCCAGACACGCGCAGATAGCGCAGAGACGGTGCTGATTCGGGGCCTTGCACACACAGCACAGGTGCAGCAGCTTGGCACGCAGGTCAAAAATGCCTTGAAATTGCAAATCACAGACCGGATCCGGCTCGTGGTTCTGCTGATGAAGCAGGGGCGGTTTAAGGTGTCCAGAAACTGCCCACACCTGATTGATGCTCTGCAATCTGCGATTTATGACCCAGATAAATTTGAGGATGAGCGTCTTGATGATGGCACGTCAGATATCGACAGCCTAGATGCAATGGAATACTCTTTAGAGCCTTACTATAAAGCCCTTGAACAGGCGGGGCATAGAACAGGAGTTTACGCATGAGTAATGCAGTCATCGTAAAACTGAATGAGCTGGGTTATACCACGATCACCGAATCGTTTTACAGCAAGGTTGCGGAGTGGAAAAGCTGGTATCAAGGGAACGTAAAGGGCTTCCACAATTACCGCGTTCGTAACGGTGAAAGCATGGTCAACTGCAAGCGGTATTCCCTCGGAATGGGAAAGAAGCTGTGCGAGGATTGGGCGAATCTGCTCATGAACGAAAAAGTAGCAGATAACGCTTGAAGGGAATAAGGAGCAGGAATTTATTGACCGCATCTTGACGGAGAACAATTTTGCCGTTAAGGCGAACGAGATGCAGGAAATGAAGTCTGCGCTTGGCACGGTGGCATACATTCCCCGCGTGGTGGGGCAGGAGATCAACGAGAGCGGCGAGATCGTACCCGGCAACGCCTCCGGCATTGTGCTGGACTATGTGACCATCGAAAATATCTATCCGCTGGCATGGCAGAACGGTTATATCAGCGAGTGCGCGTTTTCCTCTGTAGTTACAAGGAGCGGGTGCGATTACCTCTATCTGCAAATCCATCGCAAAGAGGATGGCGGCGAATACGTCATTGAGAACCGCATTTATCGGTATGATAATGAGCAACTTGCAGACGAAGCGCTGACCAATGTTAAGGGCTTTGAGCGGATCCCTCCGGTTGTGCATACCGGAAGCGATAAGCGTCAATTTGCCATTGACCGACCCAACATTGCGAATAACTTTAACTATTTGCTTCCAACCGGCATTTCGGTGTATGCAAATGCTATCGACGTAATGCAGGGCGTGGATATTGCTTATGATAGCTACGTCAATGAGTTCAAGCTCGGGAAAAAGCGCATTATGGTGAAACCAGCCGCAACGAAGTACCTTGACGGAGAGCCGGTATTTGATCCAAACGACGTCGCGTTTTACGCTCTTCCGGAGGACGTAAATGACGGTGCGGTTATTATGCCGATTGATATGACATTGCGGACGGCGGAGCACAACACCGGCATTCAGGATCAGCTCAACATTTTGTCCAGCAAGTGCGGCTTCGGCGAGACCTATTACCGCTTTGACGGTGGCAGCGTGGCAACGGCTACGCAGGTCATCAGCGAAAACTCTACCATGTTCCGCACCATTAAAAAGCATGAGATCGTGCTGGAACAGGCTCTCGTGGAACTGTGCCGCATTCTTCTGCGGCTGGGCAACACGGCCATGAACGCTGGGCTGAATGAGAATGTGGAAATCTCTATCGACTTTGACGATTCCATTATTGAGGACAAACAAACCGATTTCACCCGCGATATGCAGCTCTTGACAGCTGGCATTATGAACGACTGGGAGTTCCGCATGCGCTGGATGAACGAGGACGAGGCAACCGCAAAGGCGGCGCTGCCAAAGATGCAGGACATGACAACCGAGGAAGAAACGGAGGTAGAGTGATGGGATTTGGAGAAAATAATGGGACTTTTGGGGTTGTGAAAGATGAGCCGGTATCCGTTTACCCCGGAATTACTTGACGCACTGCCGGAAGAACTTGCAAAACTGTTCCGTGCGCTTGAGATAACGCTGCTGGAAGAAATCTGCTCCCGGCTGAAAGCCGCGTATGAGCTGAACGAGGTAACGGTGCAGGACATCCGGGCACTGCGATCCCACGGCATCGACCTAAAAGACATCGAAAAGGCAATCCGCAAGACAACGGGCATCAGCGAAACGAAGCTTAACAAACTGTTTGACGATGTGGTAGAGCGCAACCAGAAGTATTACACCGAGTTGATTGACCTTGCGCATATCACGCAGCCTGAAACGCTGGTTGACGCTGCGGAAGTTGCGGCGATCAGAGCGCAGACGCTTGATACATTCCGAAATCTGACCGCATCGATGGGCTTTTTAGTGGACGCTGGGCGCACAATGCTGCCCCCTGCCAAAGCATACCAGCACGCCTTAGATGCGGCAGAGATGATGATACAAAGCGGAGCAATTTCTTATAACGAGGCAATCAAGCGAAGCGTTAAAGAGCTGGCCGATAGCGGCATAAAGGTGGTTGATTACGAAAGCGGCCATCGAGATCAGATCGATGTGGCGGCGCGCAGAGCAGTTATGACAGGCGTTTCGCAAATATGCGCGAAGTACACGGAGCAATCGGCGGAATATCTTGAGACACCGTATTTTGAGGTTTCCGCACATTCCGGCGCGCGTGATGTGCCCGGACCGTCCCCGTGGTCGTCACACAAGGAGTGGCAAGGCAAGGTTTATAGTATTCGCGCAAATGACATTTACTCGAGCATCTATGAGGCCTGTGGTCTTGGCGCTGTGGATGGTCTGGAAGGAGCCAACTGCCGCCACCGCCGCAACGTTTGGGTTGAGGGCGTAAGTGAGCGCACATACACTGACGAACAGCTTGAGCATATTGACGATGGTCTGGGCTGTACGTTTGAGGGCAAGACCTATACGGCATACGAGGCCACGCAGGAGCAGCGAAAGGTGGAGCGCACCATACGCAAGTTCAAGCGCGAGAAAGCCGCCTACAAGGCCGCAGGATTGCATGAAGAAGAACAGGCGGTAAACATACGGCTGCGGCGGTTAAACGCCAAATACAAAGCGTTCAGCGCGGCGTCAGGGCTGCCGGAGCAGCGGGAGAGAATGAAGGTGCTGTATTGAATTGGGAAGAAGTAAGAAAAGCGACAGACGCGATTTTAAAGCGCGGCAACGATGTGGAAATCCGACGCAAGGGCGACGGGTACATCGTTTTAGAGGTCAAGAAAACAATCAAATACAGCACTTCCGCGCAATAGGGCGCGGGAAAGGGCAATAGGAGCCGAGCAGTACGCAGATTTTGTGTGTTGTTCGGCTCTTTTTTGTAATACGCGGCGGGGAATGACGCTGTGGAAATAAAAGGAGAGTAAAAATGGCAGACGAAATTATGACTTTTGATGAAATACTGGCTGACCCGACCTACAAGGCGGAGTTTGACAGGCGAATCACAAAGGCACTTTCGACTGTTCAGAGCAAGCTGGACGCGGAAGTGGAAAAAAACAAGCAGTTTGCAGCGAACGGCAGCGCGGAAACGGAAGCGCTCAAAAAGGAGATCGAGGGTTACAAGTCCAAGATCGCCGATTATGACTACGCAGATGTGATCCGTAAGACGCTTGCTGAAAAGGGCGTGAAATTCAGCTCTAAGGCTGCGGAAAAAGCATATTTGGCAGACCTGAAAGCAAAACACCTTGAAATCAAGGACGGTGCGCTTGATGGGTTTGACGAATGGCACAAGGCGCAAGTAAGCGCCGATCCGTCCGCGTTTCAAGACGGCGTAAAAATCGACTGGTCTGCCGCTGTTGGCGGCGGCGAAAAGAAAACAGATACCAATGCCGCGATGAACAACCTGATTCGCGGCGCACTCAAGTAACGAAAAGGAGATTACAACATGGCAAGTATTGATCGTTCCGCACTTTCCGGACTTATCCCGGAACCTGTAACCCGCGAAATCATGCAGGGCGCTATCGCAGAATCCGCTGTCCTGCGCATGGGCCGTCGTCTGGCGAATATGTCCAGCAAGACGCAGACCATCAACGTGCTCGACGCACTTCCCTCCGCGTATTTCGTCAACGGCGAAGCGACCGGCGACGGCGCGGGCGACGCCTTCAAGCAGACCACCAAGATGGCGTGGGACAAGAAGAAGCTGTATGCCGAGGAAATCGCGGTTATCGTCCCCATCCCTGAAGCTGCTTTGGACGATGCGGACTATGACATTTGGGGCGAAGTCAAGCCCCGTTTGACCGAGGCTTTCGGCAAGGTCATTGACGCGGCTATCCTGTTTGGCACGAACAAGCCGAGCACTTGGCGCACTGGCGTTGTTCCGGCTGCTGTCGCTGCCGGCAACGGTGTGCCCATCAGCTCCGACATTTTCAGCGACATCATGGGCGAGAACGGCCTGATCGCCAAGGTCGAGCTGGACGGCTTTAACCCCAACGGCGTGATGTCCGCCATTCAGATGCGCGGCAAGCTGCGTGGTCTGAAAGACACCACCGGCCAGCCTATCTTCAAGTCCGATATGCAGGGCGCTACCCGCTACGGCCTCGACGGCATGGATATGTATTTCCCAATGAACGGCGCGTTTGACCCCGCGCAGGCGCAGATAATCGTCGGTGACTGGAGCCAGCTCGTCTACGCCATTCGTCAGGACATGACCTTCAAGATTTTCACCGAGGGTGTTATCCAGGACCCCACTACGAAGGCCATCACCTACAACCTGATGCAGAACGACATGGTGGCGCTGCGTGCGGTCATGCGTCTCGGCTGGGAGATTGCGAATCCCGTCAATGCTTACAACGTGGACAAGGCTGATCCGTTCCCGTTCTCCGTGTACGGCAAGGGCGGCGACATCTCCGCTGTTACCGTCTCGCCCGCTACCGCGACGATGGCAAAGGGCGACAGCAAGGCGTTTACCGCTGCCGTTACCGGCGAGGGCATCATCAACGGCGAGGTCGAGTGGAGCCAGAATGGCACGAAGTCCAAGATCAGCGAAGACGGCTTGCTGACTATCGACTCCGCTGAGACTAAGACCAGTATCACCGTCACGGCCAAGTCCAAGCAGGACGGCACCAAGACCGGCACTGCTACCGTTACCGTTTCTTGATATGAAAGGAGCTGACCCGTATGACATACGCTGATTATGCATACTACGCCGGAATCTATGTGGGTTCTGTGAGCGAGGAAGATTTTCCGCGTCTGGCTGTTCGGGCCAGCTCCTTCCTCGACTACTACACGATGGGGAAAGCTGAAAGCCACGCCGATTTGGACGCGGTGAAGATGTGTTGCTGTGCGTTGATCGACCAGTACGCTTTGCTGGACGCGGCGCAGAAGGCAGCGACAAAAAGCCTTGCCAATGCAGGCGACCCGGAAACCAAGAGCGAATCGGTAGGCAGCTATTCCCGCACGCTTACGACCGGCGGTGAAGCGGCAAAGTCTGTGCTGGATGCGGTAAGCACCAGTAAACAAATGCTTGCAAACATGTGCAATGAGTATCTGGCGCATACCGGACTTTTGTATCGGGGAGGTGGCTGCAAATGTACGCTCCCCACACTGTAACGATCTACAACTCCGTCAAGGAAACCGATCCGGCAACGTTTAAGGACGTTACTAAGCTCTACGTCACGATTTTACGCGGCGTGCTGTGTGAAGCGTCAAAGGGCGCAAATGTGCGCAAGACCGGGTTAGAGGGCGCGGATGCGGTCAACCTGTATATCCCGTTTTCCGTAGAAGCAATAGACGGGGCGACGGGTAAGCCCAAGAAATACGTCGGGCCGCAAGAGTTTTACCGTACCACGGATAAGACCGGACTGTGGACGCTTTCAGTCAGCGGCAACGGTGGGGTTACGTTTTTCATCAAGGGCGTGTTTATCACCGACAAGGAAGATGTGGCGCTTTCACAGGATAACTGTTGGAATCTGACAAAGGTAGACGCAATGGACTTTGGCAGCGAAGATATGCAGCATTGGGAATGCGGAGGCGTATGAGATGGCGCTAAAATTTACCATCGACGTCTCTGGCATGGATGCAGTCAAAGAATCCATTGCAAGAGCTTGCAGTCGCGCAGAACACGCGCTTGCGGTACAGGTGGCAAAAGATACCGCGCCATTTGTCCCGATGCGCACAGGATCGTTGAGGACGCGGACGCGGGTATCCGGGAACGAGATTATCTACCCCGGCCCATACGCTCGGTATCTCTATTACGGAAAACTGTACGTTGATCCGCTGACGGGAAGTTCCTATGCGAGAAAAGGCGTAACAAAAGTTCCGGCGGTGCCTGAGAAAGACCTGAAGTTTTGGCATCCAAATACATCTTCGCACTGGTTTGAATCGTCGAAAGCTCAAAACCTCCCAAAGTGGCTACGTGTAGCAGAAAAGGCGGTAAAGAATGATCTCTAAAGAAAAAACCGTAACGCTTGCGTCAAGCGTTGAAAAAGCCGATCTCGACCGCCTTGTATTGATTTGGGCGAACAAATGCCCCAATATCCCCGATAACGTGGAGCTGATCAAGTATGAGTATTTCGCGGCGAAAACGGTAGGCATGGCGCTTTCGTCCGTGCAAGGCGCTGTTATTACCAAGAAATACATCTGCGGCGGGTATCAGGCGGAATATTCGTTTGAAATCCATTATCAGATCGCACCTCCGGGAACAAGCGATGACACGCGCTTAAAGGCAGTCGAGGCTTTGAACAAATTTGCGGACTGGGCTAACACACAGCGCCCGGACATTGGCGAGGGGAGACGCGCCCTCCGCGTAGAGACAGCGGCTTTTGCGTCGTATCTCGGCGCAACCAGCGACAAATACGAGGACTATATGGTTCCTCTTAAACTAACATACGAGGTGAATGTATAATGGCAGATTTAGCTTTTGCGACCACCGAAGGCCAGACCATTGACCGCGAGCTTTTGATTGCGTATCTGAATACCGGCACGTCATCGGCTCCCGTTTGGAGTGCCATCGGTAAGCGTGTGGAAGATTCCACCGAGGAAATGGACTGGGGGCAGGAGAGCAAGCAGGACATTCTCGGTAACACCTTTACCACCATGAAAAAGCCCGTTATCACGCAGACGTTTGACCCGATTCCCTTGGATGCGGGCGACGCAGCGGCGGTCAAGATGTGGAATCTTGCGGTCAAAGATCACGACGCTCAGGCCCTTGCCAATCAGGACATGATGATCGGGCACTTCTACGCCACGAGCGGCGACGCGAAGTTTGCCGAGCGCTATGATTCCTGCGCAATTGCGGTCACGTCCGTTGGCGGCGACGGCGGCGGTACGCTCAACATTGCGAGCGAAATCACTTACGGCGGCAACCGGACGCTTGGCACGATTACCAAGAGCGCCAGCGGCGTGACCTTTACGGCAGATACTTAACAGAAAAGGGCGGGAACCTTCCCGCCCTTATTCGGAGGAATTATGAAAAAAGTAATTATTGATTCCGGCGTACAAGAATACCGCCTGAACGACAAGTGCAGCGTTTTTTTTAATCCGGCCGACACGGAATTTGCCGACAGAATTTATACGGCATTTGAAGAGCTGAGAAAAAAGCAGGAAAAACGCACGCTCGATCTTGAAAAAATGACGACGCGGGAAACCTTTGACTATCTTAAGCAGCTTGACAGAGAAATGCGCGATACTATTGACGGCGTATTTGGGCAGCCTGTATGCGAGTCTCTATTTGGCTCTATGAGTGTATACGCAAGCGCGGGCGGTACGCCTGTGTGGATGAATCTGATGCTTGCTATTATCGACGAGCTGGACGAGGGTGTGAAGCGTGAAAAGGCGTTTCATAGCGAAAAGCTCGCCAAGTATACAAAGAAATATCACCGATGATGTATGACTTGCCGCGCACCGTGATGGTGTGTGGGACGAGCTATGGGATCGAAACAAATTTCCGCGCGATCCTTGACATCTTCTCTCTACTGGCGGATGCGGACCTGACAAACGAAGAAAAAGGCATCGGTATGCTTGGCATTTTCTATAAGGATTTCTGCCAAATGCCAAGTGAGCATTTTCAGGAGGCCGTGCATCAATGCTTTTGGTTTATCAACGGCGGCAATGAAGAAACGCAGCAGAAATCACCGAAGCTGATGGATTGGGAGCAGGATTTCCAGTATCTGATCGCACCGATCAATCGTGTGGCAGGACAGGAGATTCGCGCGGTCGAATATCTGCATTGGTGGACGTTTCTTTCATACTACTATGAGATCGGAGATTGCTACTTTGCACAGATCGTCCGCATCCGTGATCTCAAGGCCCGCGGGAAACTGACGGACAAAGCGGATAAAGAGTTTTATCGCAAGAACCGGGATGCGGTAGACCTAAAAATGCGCTACTCGGAAATGGAAGAGGACATTATCAAGGGCTGGGTATAAAAATCCGCCCTCCAAAGAGGGCGGAACGGGTCAATTTGTTGCAATAAATGTGATGTCCTTCCCTGCCCAAAAGTCAGGGGTAAACCGAATTTCCAATTCTTTCCAATCTTTTGAGACTTCATAACCAACAACACCGTTCATTTTTTTCCCGGCGGCAATCGAGCCATCAAGCTGTTGTTTGCCTGTTGATACTGTTCCTGTAAGGCTTAACGTTGTTGAATAATCATCGACATACGCATCGAAAGAAACAAGAGAACTTACAGCAATATCTTTTTCGGATTTGTTGTCAATAGAAAACTCGCATATCAAAAAGACGTTGCCATCTTCTGGCTCGAGGTATTGTTTTCCGTTAGATTCTGTACAAGAAACAAAAGTAACCTCAATATTATTTAAGGAAACGACGTCACCAACATAAAACTCGGTTTTTTGTTCTTCCTGCTGCTTCTCCGGAGCATCAACTTTGCCAACTTTTTTAGGCTCGTTGTCTCCTCCGTTAATTGCTGCACCAATTAGACCAATGCCAAAGACAACAAGAATTATTCCAAGGATTGGATGCCGCTTTTTTTGCTTTGCGCCGCACTTAGGACAAATATTCGCTGACTTTGCTATGGGTTCTCCACAAGTTCTGCAAGTAGTCATTTTATCCACAATATTCCCCTCCTAAATTAAATTTTTGTGGTTTATTTAATATACCACATTGCAAATTCAAAAGCAAGCAGGTGATTTTATGGCTGACGGTTCCGTTATTATCAATACGGAATTAGACGCAAAAGATGCTCAGAAAGAATTAAGCTCGCTTGAAAAGAAAATTGATCGGTTAAATAACAAAGTATATCAGGCAAAGCAGGCAAAAATGCCGTTAGAGCAACAGGCGCTTGAGCTTGGTGCAGCCCTTGATAACGCAAAGAAAAAGCTCGATTTGCTTCAAAACAGCAATGCCCCGTCCGATGCCATCAAGGATCAGGCCGAAACATTAGCGTCGATTCAGTACCGGTGGGATCGGGTCAACAATCAAATCGACCGCTATAACGCAACAATCACGAATGCAGATCGGGAGATCGAATCTGCAAAAAGCAAAGCCGGTGAGCTTGCAACATATCTGGCGGACGCGGGTAAAAACGCTGGGAAGATGAACGAGGGCACCAAAAGGGCCGGTAAGAGCGCAGACTCGTTCGCAAAGCGTATCAAGTCTGTTGTTCGCAGCGCATTGGTATTCACAGTCATTACACAGGCTCTCTCTAAATTGCGCAACTGGGCGGGCGACGTTATCAAGACAAGCCCTGAAGCGGCGGCCGCTATCGCGCAGCTCAAAGGCGCGCTGTTGACAATGGTACAACCATTGGTCAATGTTATTATTCCGGCGTTTACCGCGCTTGTACAAGTGCTTACGGCTGTTGTGGCAAAAATTGCGCAGTTTGTAGCTGCCATTTCCGGCAAAAGCCTTGCGGCGTCCACAGAATCCGCGAAAGCCTTAAACAACCAAACCAAAGCACTCAAAGGCACAGGAAAAGCAGCAAAGGATGCGAGCAAATCCCTTGCGTCGTTCGATGAAATCAATAAGCTATCCGGAACGAGCGACAATTCAGGAAGCGGCGCAGATTCGGAAAGCATCGCGCCTAATTTTGATTTTCTTGACGGTGTTTCCGACCGTCTAAAAAACATCGCTACGGCGGTTGCGCTGATCGGTACGGGCCTTGCTTTATGGAAGGTATCCGATTCGCTTCCGGGCACTCTTGGCCTTATCGCCACAAAGCTTGGCGGCATCGCAATCGCGGCAGGCGGGTTAGCCTTAATGTGGGGCGGTCTAAAAGACGCATGGGAAAACGGAATCGACTGGACAAATTTTCTCGAGATACTTGCGGGCGCGGGCGCTTTGGTTGGCGGCCTTGCGCTGGCGTTTGGTGAGGTTGGCGCGGGTATCGGCCTTGTGGTCGCCGGTGCAGCTCTGATCGTCACTGCGTTTCACGATATGGAAGAAAACGGCATCAATCTAAAAAATGTCCTAATGCTGATTACAGGGATTCTGTCTGCTGGACTTGGTATTTCAATTTTGACAAAATCTTGGGTCCCGTTGATGATCGCCGCTATTGCTGGCATTGTTGTGGCAATGCTCGCATGGACGGGCAACCTCGGAGAGTTTATAGACAGCATTAAGGGAATCTTTTCCGGCTTGATCGACTTTATTACAGGCGTGTTCAGCGGCGACCTTGATAAAGCGTTTAGCGGGCTGAAAAAGATGCTGAAAAACCTAATTAACGCTGACATCATTCTTGTGGAAAGCTTTATCAACACGATTATTCGCGCGGTGAATTGGCTGATCTCGCAACTGAATAAGATCCATTTTGAGCTGCCTGATTGGGTGCCCGGGATCGGCGGGCTGTCTTTTGGTGTAAATATTCCTGCTATTTCAGAAAAGAAACTGCCACGGCTTGCACAGGGAGCGGTCATCCCTCCGAACCGTGAATTTTTGGCGGTGCTGGGCGATCAAAAGCAAGGGACAAACATCGAAACACCGCTGCCTACTATGATTCAAGCGTTCAAACAGGCGCTTGCGGAAATCGGATACAACGGCAGCAACGAGGCAGTATTGGTTCTTGATCGTGAAGTGCTTGGAAAGGTAGTGTACAAGCTCAACAAGGCGGAGAGCAAGCGTATCGGCGTGAATCTTGCGGGGGTGTGACATGAGCTATATCAAGCTGAATGGGATCACATTTGACGCGGATGTGGCGATCTCCAAATACAACCGTTATTTCAACGTGCTCGACGGGAAAAACGCTGGCCGCGTAATGACGGGACGCATGGTGCGCGATGTTATCGGCACATACCTGGGGCACAAAGTAACCGTTTTCCGCAGAGGCGATAATCAAAAAGGCTTGGACGCATTTTGGGATTATCTTTACGCGCATTCTGTCGATGATAGCGTGCAGCTGGAGGCGGCAGACGGGCAGACCACCATTGCCTACGAGGCATATTACACGAGCGCGTCGCAGGATATTGAGAAGGTCGAAAACGGCGTGAATTATTGGGGTGAAATTGAGATCAATTTTATTCCGATCGAAGCGCAGGTGACGCCATGAGCAAAACAACGGTCACCTATAAGGATGTTGCCGTTGGCGCGCAGGAGGATGCGGCATTTGCTGCGGTCGGCGCAACAAATGAGAGCGTTATTGCCAAGCTTGCAAAAGGCGTTGCCCCCGGGAAAATCATCACGCTTGAACACGACCGCTGGACGTTGGACGGAACCTTTGATAAATTCTACGAGCAAAGCGAGATCGCTTTCTGGTCGAGTGATATTTCCGGCGCGGATGGAACGTTTGACGCTGACCCCGTTATTACCGTTACCTTTGACCAGCAATATTCCAGCATGGGCATCAGCTTTGTGTTTGATGATGCGACCAGTGAATATGTATCGCTTTTGAACATCAAGTGGTATCAGGGCGACACCCTAAAAGCCAATGGAGATTTTACGCCGGACAACGCTCGGTATTTTTGCTCAAAGCGCGTTGAAAGCTACGATAAGATTGTCATTACGCTTCAAAAAACAATGCCGGCTATGCGGCGCGCTAAGATCGACCGTATTATTTTTGGCGTGGAACGTGTTTTTGGCATGACGGAGCTGCGAAAAGCAAGCATTACAAACGAGATAGATGAGAGCTGTATTGAACTGCCGATCTCCACTTTTGCATGGACGCTTGACAGCTTAAGCAATGTGGATTACATGTTCCAGCTCAAGCAGCCGGTAGAGGTCCGGAACAACGAAAGCCTTTTGGGCGTGTACTATATCAACGGCGCATCGCGCGCTGCGGAGCGTGTCTATGATATTGACTGCCATGATGCGCTTGGAGTGCTTTCGGAATCGCAGTTTGCTGGCGGCGCATACTTATCCGGCGCAAGCGCCAAATCGCTTTTAGAAACACTTTGTGCGCCGTTTTCGGTGGAATATGCAGAGGGCGTAATAGATGCGATATTGAAAGGCGTTTTGAAACCGCAGGCCAAACGCGACGCCATTCGTCAGGTCGTATTTGCGTGGGGCGTTTGCCTTGCGACAGATGGCGGCAGCGCAATCCGCGTATTTACTCTGCCGAAAACGGCAAAGGCGATACCAAAGGCCAGCACCTTTACCGGCGCAAGTGTAGAGACGACTTCCGTTGTAACAGCCGTAAAGCTCACGGCTCACACTTATGCAGAAGATGCCAACGGAGGTGTTACGATCGACGGGCAGTCTTACAGCGATACGGAATCCGTTTATACAGTTAGCAACCCAAACGTTACAGCCTCCGACCGTCAAAACATCATTGAGATCACCGGTGCAACGCTGGTTTCGACCGATGTTGCACAGGCGGCTGCGCAGAGAGTATACGACTATTATCAAAAGCGCGATACAATCTCGGCGAAAATCGTATACGGCGGCGAAAAGCTTGGAGACGCCTTGAGCGTTTACACGCCGTGGGACACGCTGGTGAGCGGGAATTTGAGCAAAATGGAAATAACGCTTTCCAACACCGTTGTTTATAAAACCGAGGTGACAGGCGCATGAGCGAGACCTATACAGTATTGATCCCAAAAATCCTTGCCGCGGCATTTTCTCCAAATCCCGCCGACATCAACACCAAGACCCGGCTCATCGTCACCGTTACGGAGGAGACCGTTTACCTTGAGCCGACAAAATACTACAGCGGCGAGATATTCGCCGGGGAGGTCTAAACTATGGCGATCAAAACAGTCCAAGCAATTATCAACGGTCAGAGCTACACCCTTGCGCTCAACAGCGCGACGGGCAAGTACGAGGCCACCATTACCGCGCCGGGCAAAACGTCATACAACCAGTCCGGCGGCTACTACAACGTGCAGGTCAAGGCAACCAACGACGCGGGTACTGTCGGCTCGGCGGACGCCTCGACGCTTGCCGGATTAAAGCTCTACGTCAAGGAGAAGGTCGCGCCGGTCATCACCATCCTCTCGCCATCCTCCGGGGCGTATGTCAGCAACAGCAAGCAGCCGGTCGTATTCACGGTCACGGACGAGACGGACGGCTCCGGCGTCAATCTCTCGACGCTCGTGGTCAAACAGGACGGCACGGCGGTCGCATCCTCGGCCCTTGCGAGCACGGCCATCGCCAACGGCTACCAGGTGACTTACACGCCCGCCTCGGCGCTTGACGACGGCAGCCACACCGTCACCATCAACTGCAAGGACCACGACGGCAACGCCGCGGCGCAGAAGTCCACCACCTACACGGTCGATACCGTGCCCCCGACGCTCAACGTCACCGCACCCACGGATAATCTTATCACCAACACAGCGGCTCTCACGGTGGCCGGCATCACCAACGACGCTACCTCCTCGCCTGTAACCATCAAGATCACGCTCAACAACGCGGATCAGGGCGGCGTCACGGTCGGCGCGGGCGGCGCGTTCAGCAAGACCGTCACGCTGGCAGAGGGCGCGAATGCCATCGTCATTACGGCGACCGACGCGGCTGGAAAGGTTTCAACAATCACGCGCACGGTCACGCTTGATACCTCCGTCCCGGTCATCAAGTCGGCGACCATCACGCCGAACCCGGTCGACGCGGGCGCGACGATGGTCATCGCGGTGGAGATCGAATGAGCGCGCAGGTTCTGAGCGTCTCGCTGCCGAGCGAGATCATCTATGTGAGCGGCACGGTCAACGGCACGGCCTACACATGGACGCTCATTGAGGGCGCGTGGACCGCTACGGTCGAGCGGGCGGCGGACGATACCTATGCCGTCGCCCTCACCGCCGTCACTGCGGCAGGGACAAGCACCAACTTTGATCTGACGCTCTACTACGGCCTGCTGACGCTCATCACGGATCGGACGGCGGAGGACGTGGCAAACAAGACCGCAAAGGGCTTTTACAACGCCTCGGACCTCAACCGCGTGGGAGCGGCGGTGCAGTACGTCGCGGAGCGCTTTACGGCGCAGGGCTACGCGGTCACCGTCAGCCCCAAGACGGATTGGCTCGCGAGCGACATCCCCACAGCCTCCGAGCTTGAGACGTACCGGCAGAACATCGCTACGCTGCGCGCGCTGATCGCGGTCATGAAGTCTACGCCCGAGACGCCGGAGACCATGCGGTTTTTGGACTACATCAAAGCCAACGACATCGAGCAGATTCTGCTCGACCTTGACACGCTGCTGACCAATGCGGCGCTGGCGTGGTATCAGTCCGGCGAGTTGTACGCCGGCGAAGTATGAAAGGAGAGCGATACAATGCAGGACAGAGAGCCTACTTACCCTGGGCGGGTAACACTGACACCCGTATATGGGCTGGCAAACACTTATGACATGGAGCGAGCCGACCGGCCCTTGCAGGAGGGCACGCCGCTCAACAAGGCGAGCCTGCTCAAGGACGCCACCGCGGCGCTGTTCGGCAAGACCAATGCAGCCGTGCCGGATGATATTCTGAGCCTGCTCAGCAAGAGCATGATGGCGCAAGTGAGCGGAAAATACACAAGGCACGTCAGCACAAACGCCGACCGCCCTGTTGGCTCTACCATGACGCTGAATGTAGACGGCAAACCGTATGAGTTCATCGTCGTGCAGCAGGGCAAGCCGAGCAGTATGTATGACGACTCCTGCAGCGGGACATGGCTGCTGATGAAGGACTGCTATACGCAACGCATTTACAGCAGTAATGGTGCGGAGTATTACGATTCGTCAATTGATGCTTGGTTAAATGATGAATTTATCAATAGCCTCGATGTGAAAGACACTGTTAAAACGGTAAAAATTCCGTACAAGTTACGGGATGGCTCCATCATTTCCGGTGCAAACGGTCTTTCGAGAAAAGCTTTTCTTCCGAGCTATCGAGAACTTGGCGGAACTACATCCTATAGCGGAACCGGCGCAATGCTTGAGTATTTTTCCAGCATAAATTCCGACAATAATTTCCCTCTCCGAATTGCTTATGACCACGAAACGGCCGGTGCTGTTAGTTATTTTACGAGAGATCCGCAGGGGGGCGGTGCCAATCTGGTCTTAGTAATAACCAATAATGGCGGGAGATCAAATGTAAATCCGGGCTATTCTCATTATATCCGCCCATGCATCATCCTCCCCTCCGACGGTGAGTACGTCTACTACACCGACTCCTTCGGCAACATTTACACCGAGCAGGAGTATGAGACCAAGATCACCGACGTGCTGGGCAACCTCATCCAGATCCCCGCGAGCCAGATCAAGGACGGCGTGAAGCTCGCCACGGGCTCGTACACCGGCACGGGGACGTATGGGGCGAGCAATCCCAACAGTCTGACGTTTGAGTTTGAGCCGAAGTTGGTGTTTATGTTCAAAGATAAGCTCCCCCTGTACATGAGCGTAAATACCACAGCGGCCCATCCTGTTTATGGAACGACCATTGGAATGACCACTACATATAGTCGAAGCCTTTTCAACATATATGGTAGACGTTCGGGAGATGATTATTATTTGTACGCAAAAAAATCCAGCGATGGGAAAACGTTGAGTTGGTATCATGAAGCTCGCGCAGACGACCAAATGAATGATTCGGGTGCAACTTTTAACTACATCGCTATCGGCTAAAGGAGGAACGCCATGAACATTATCCAAATCAACGCCAACGAAAACGGCGGGCGTCCGCCGATGCAGAGCTGGCACGGCGCGCTGCCCGCGGGCTATGCGCTCGTGCCCGATACGCTCGACACCTCCGTGTTTTACAATTTCATGGGCTTTGTCACGCTGGAGCTGGACGGAAGCACCGTGACTGCCATGACCAGCAATCAGGAGGCGCTGGACGCCTACAAGGCAAGTTTGCCCGAGCCGGTCGAGCCGCCGCCGACCACCGAGGAGCGAGTCGCCGCGCTGGAGGCGGAGAACAAGCTCTTAAAGGAGCAGGTCAAAATGCAATCTCAGCAGCAGACTTTTTTGGAGGACTGCTTGCTTGAGATCAGCGATGTGGTTTATGCGTGAGGTTATCGCCGAGCTGGCGTTAAACCTATATTTCAAATTACAGAAAGGAACAGAAGAAATGATCGCAATGTTGTATGCAAGCAAGATCGTGATGGAGGCAATCAACCCGAGGACGAAGAAGGCGTGGGAATTTTCGGACGTCGCTCCCAAGCTCAAGCCGCAGGTGGCGGACATCCTCATCAACGAGTGCGGCATGCCCGGGCTGGTGCCCGAGGAATACGGCGGCACGGCGACAAAGGCGGAGTAACAAAAAGACGCCCCGTAGGGCGGCAAATTGACAAAGCGCGGCAGACTGTGCTATAATTCGCCTGCCAGTAAGAACGGCAAGGTTGTCCACTTCCTGCAAAGGAGGTGCGCGATGGTTACATACGCTGATATGTTCACATATTCGCTTGTGCTCATCGGTCTTGCGTCTCTGATCTTCACGGTCACAAGACATAAGAAATAACCGCCCACCATAGCGGTAAGCGGCGTTTCCTTCGAGCTATAAACTCACTGAGGGACGACCGCCACCAGCAATGGCAGCCGTTCTTACTGGCCTAAATATAGCACACCTAAAGCCGCTTTGTCAAGCAAGACAAGGCGGCTTTTTTCGCGCCGCCGGAAAGAGACAACGCCTATGGAAGATTTGGCTGTGAAGCTGCAGGAGGTCAAGGACCGCTCGCTCCGAAACGAGGGGCGCATCAAGCAGTTAGAGGTAGATCAGCGGGCGCTGAATGAATTGGCGCTGTCGGTCAAAGAGCTGGCGACCGACCAGACGAACATGAAGGAGGACATCGGCGAGATCAAGGCCAATGTGCGGAGCCTGACCGCCGTGCCGTCCAAGCGCTGGGAGAAGGTCGTGGAGCTGATGATCGCGACCGTCGTGGGCGCGTTCATGGCGTGGCTTTTGACAGGGGGCGCGGTATGAGGGACATCAAAGGCTCCACCTCGGAGGAAATCCGCATGATCCGCGCCATCCAGCGCTCTGGTGGGCGCGCTGGATAACGGCTGGATCGGCAACCAGACCTTGAGCGACATCGCCGCCAAGCTCGGCGCGGACTGCTGGCCCCTTAACGTCGAGCTATACGGTCAGCCCTGCATCCTCGCGCGGGACATCGAGCCCGTCAACATGAGCGGCCCGCTGCCAAAAAACGCCATCTCGGGGAGCTTTAGCTGGCAGGGGCAGCCCTGCTCCATCCTCGTGCGCGGCGGCAAGGTCGTGCGCGACTGGAGCTGCCACTATCCTCGCCCCGAGAGTGTGCTTTACAAGACCTTAGACGGCGCGGTACGCATTGCCCGCGTATCCTCTGCGGCGGCGCTGGGCGGCGTCGTTTGGGCGGTCGGCGGGCTTGGCCTGCTTGACCGCTGTGACCCCGCGGCGGAGGGCTTTACGGGCGTCTACGCCGACGTGCTGCGCAAGACCAATCACACCGTCCTCGGCTGCAAGGGTGGGATGCTCTACGGCGTCTACTGCCGCAGCATGACCGCGCAGCAGGTCAACGCCTTCGTGCGGGACAAGCTCAAGCTGGAATACGCCGTCATGCTCGACGGCGGACACGTCGCCGCCATCAACGGCGCGTGCAGCAAGATCAACACACAGACGCGGCAGTTCTATGCCGTGCGGTTTCTGTAAAGGAGGCTCAAAAATGCAAAATCGGCTTTCTAATCTTCTCACGGTCAAGAGCATCGTGACTATCGTGCTCACGGCGGTTTTCTCGGTGCTTGCCCTGCGCGGCAGCATCAGCGGGACGGAGTTTTTGACGATCTTCACAACCATCATCGCCTTCTACTTCGGCACCCAGACCGAGAAGCGCAAAAATGAAGAGGTTTCTTGAGACCCTGACCGCGTGGGAGGGCGCGGTGCGCGGCGATGCGGTACATAAAAGCATTGTGGACGCCTACAACAGTTTCCTGCCCCATCCGCGCGGCTACAGGCTCACCTATTCGGACGACTACTGCGCGGCGATGGTGTCTGCGGCGGCGATCCTCTGCGGTTTGACGGAGGTCATTCCCATCGAGTGCAGCTGCGGCGAGCAAATGCGCTGGTATCAGGCGCGCGGCCAATGGATTGAGGACGACGCGCACGTTCCGACGGTCGGCGAGCAGGTATTCTACTGCTGGAACGACCGCAAGGACTACGCCCTCACGGACTGCACCGGCGCGCCCAACCACGCAGGCATCGTGACCGCCTGCGACGGGCAGAAAATCACGGTGTTCGAGGGCAACAAGGGCAAAACCCACGAGTGCGCGTACCGCGTCATTCCCGTCAACGGGCGGTATATCCGCGGCTTCGGCGTGCCAAAATACCCCGCGGACAAGACCGTGCTTACGCGCGGCGACAAGGGCGAGGCGGTCGGCAAGTTGCAAGAGTTCCTCAACGCCTGCGGCTATGAGCTGGGATGTGGATAACTCGTTCGGCCCCGCGACGCAGAAGGCGTGGGTAGAGTATCTCGCCGCGTACATCCTCAAGGCCCTAAAATGATTTGTGCCCGATTCGGGCACGGAAAGGAAAACGGGCGGGAGACCTGCAACGTCTCCCCTCGCGTGAGCGCTCTGCAAGCCCCGGCGCACAGCATGGACAAGCAGCACCGAGCGATCCGCGCAAAATTATCCTCTATGGCCCCGCGGCGGGCCGTGGCATACATTCGGTCTTTTGAGCTTCCGCCCGACGAAATGGCGTGCCTCGTCGAGTGCGACGTGCGGGGCCGGCTCCTGCGTACAGGTGGCATTTGAAATGAATCTGTCGCCGGACACGGTCAAAAAGTATCGCCGAAAGGCGTACCGCAAAATCGCATCGGAAGTCTTTGAATAGGAAAAGAGCTTCACCAAACGGTGAGGCTCTTTTCCTTTATTGGGGGGGGGTATGAATGACGCATGGAGTACGTCATGACAAAAAATTAGCATATTCCGTCAGAATTTACAAGCGCAATCGTTCGACGAATTTCGCCGTACACTTTTCGTCCACTTTTCCGGCACTTTAGGGAAGGGGTTTTCTTGTACCATAGAGGAAGAAAAGGAGGTGCGCTGTATGTACGAACGGCTTTTGGCATTGGGATTCACCGAGCAGATGGCGAGGGATATTTTGGTGCTGTTCCCCCGAGCCGGACGAGCTGCGCACCTACGTCTATTTCGCGGAGCTGCTGCATGTATAGCTATTATAATCCATCGCCTTATGGCAAGAACGTGGGGGACTGCACCGTTCGGGCGATCTCCAAAGCAACCGGAAAAGACTGGGGCGAAACATATCTCGCGCTCGCCATACAAGGCTACTTAGACGGCGATATGCCGTCGGCTAACGCGACCTGGGGCGCGTATCTGCACTCCCTTGGTTATCGGCGCTACATCGTGCCGGACACTTGTCCTCTGTGCTATACCGTCGGGCAGTTTGCGGACGAGCATCCGGCAGGCACATACATTTTAGCCCTGTCCGGTCATGTGGTGTGCGTGCAGGACGGGACGATCTTTGACTCGTGGGACAGCAGCAATGAGACTGTGATCTATTTTTGGGTAAAGGAGACTGAATGACATGGCTTTTAATCCGTACTATCAAAACCCTTATTATCCACAGCCGATGCCGGATAATCTTATGCAGATGCGGCAGCAGCAAATGATGCAGCCACAAATGCCTGCACAAACGGCTCAACCGCAGCAAATGCAGACGAGCGTTGTATGGATTAGCGGGGGGAAAGAAGAAGCAAACGGGTTTATGGTCGCCCCAAATTCTCGAGTAATTATCTTTGAAACAAACTCAATGGTTTTCCACATCAAGGAGCGAGACGCAAGCGGTACGCCTATTCCAATGAGGACGTTTAATTACACGGAAGAAACTGAAAACAAACCTCATGATACTAAAAAAATGGATGATAAGTTTGTCACCCGTGAGGAGTTCGACCGTCTGGCGGCGCTTGTGGGCGAAATAAAGGGCAAGAAGAAGCGCAAGGTGGAGGAGGACGAGGACGATGACTAATCCGTTCATGGCCGCGCTCGGCGGCGGGCAGATGCCCGGACCGGTAGGCCAGTTCCAGCGCATGATGCAGCAGTTCCAGCAGTTCAAGGCAAATTTTCATGGCGACCCCAAAGCTGAGGTCGAAAAGCTCTTGCAGAGCGGTAGGCTGAACCAGCAGCAGTTAAACCAACTGCAACAGATGGCGAAGCAGTTTCAAAGTCTGATGCAGTAATCATCAACATAAATCAACATCGTGGCCACGATTTGATGAATAAAAATTTTTCAAAGGAGTGATACTATGTCTCTTTCTGACGGCGGCGTTCAGGCTACTATGCCTGTTGCGCCCGTAAATTCCAGCAACGGCGGCTTTAGCTGGGGCGGAGAAGGCAGCTGGTTTATTATTATCCTGTTCCTTTTCGCATTTCTTGGTTGGGGAAATGGCGGCTGGGGCAACAACGCCGGCAATTCCGGCGGCGTGGTCGACGGCTACGTGCTGACCTCTGATTTTGCCAATGTCGAGCGCAAGATCGAGAGTGTAAATCAGGGTCTTTGCGACGGGTTTTACCAGCAGGCGCAACTTGTCAACGGCACCAACATGGCGATGGCGAACGGCTTTGCACAGGCCGAGCTTTCCCGCAGCAACCAGCAGGCGGCGCTGATGCAGCAGCTCAACGCCATGCAGATGCAGGCCGCTGATTGTTGCTGCGAAAACCGTGCAGCTATCGCCCAGGTGCGCTACGACATGGCGACGCAGGCGTGCGACACGCGCAACACCGTGCAGAACGCCACGCGCGACATCATTGACGCAAACAACCAGAACAGCCGCGCCATCCTCGACTTCCTGACGCAGAGCAAGCTCTCTGACCTCCAGGCTGAGAACCAGGGCTTGAAGCTGGCGGCAAGTCAGGCGGCGCAGAACAGCTATCTGGTCTCGCAGCTGCGCCCCTCTCCCATTCCGGCCTACACAGTGCAGAACCCCTATTGCTGCAACCAGTTTTCCTGTTGCGGTTGCTGACAACTGCATAGCATAGCTTTTTGTTGGCGATGTTTTGTTGACGTCAACAAAATGTTCGGCCCCGTGCCGATACTGACAACAACGCGGCGGGGCTATTGCCTCGCCGCTGTATTTTAACCGGGTCGAAATCGACCCCTTTAGAAAGGACTGATTATTTTGGCAGAGTACACAAACGCGAATATTGTGAGCGTAGCCGCAGGTCAGAACGTTCCCTTGACCGAAACGGCAGTCAATAGCAAGCCCTGTATCGTGCATCGCCAGGGCGCAGGCATTGTCACGCTGCGCGGCCTCACCAATCAAAACCGCGCCCTGTTTCGGGTCTCCTTTGGCGGCAACATCGCTATTCCAACCGGAGGCACGGTCGAGGCCATCACGGCGGCGCTTGCCATTAACGGAGAGCCGTTGACCAGCGCAACAGCTACCGTCACGCCTGCGGCGGTAGAAAACTACTTTAACATTTATGTTTCCGCACAGGTCTGCGTCCCGAAAGGCTGCTGCCTGACGGTCGCAATGGAAAACACCAGCACTCAGGCCGTCAACTTCGCCAACTCGAACCTGACGGTTGAGAGAATCGCGTGAAAGGAGAATGGACATGAGTAAGAAAGCAATGTACGAGCTTCGCAATATGCTGTGCGACGAGCTGGACGAGCTGGCGCGTAAGGGTGATCTTGGCGCGGGCGACCTTGAGATCGCGCACAAGCTGACCGACACCATCAAGAACATCGACAAGATCGAGATGATGGAAGACGACGGTTATTCTCGCGACGGAGACTATTCGCGTCGCTATTCCCGCGATGGCGATTATTCCCGCGACGGTGATTATTCTCGTGGCGGCGACTGGCAGGCCGATATGCGCGGCACTTACGGGAGGGGCAGCTCCTATGCTCGCCGCGGCACGCATTACGTCCGCGGACACTACAGCCGCGCCGACAGCATGGAGCACCTGCGCGAGCAGATCAACGACATGATGCGCGAGACGGACGACGACCGCGTAAAAGAAGCGCTGCGTCGTGCCGCGAGCCTGATGGAGGAATAAAGGGGGTGCGTCCCCTTGATCGACGAAAACGAGGTCAATCTGTGGATATCGCGGCTTGAGACGGAGGAATCGAGCTGGCCCAATTACCAGAAGCTGGCGGCGCTGTACATCATCCAAAATCAAAACGCGCCCAAAGAACCGAAAAGGCCGATGTTGTATTCGGCAGCTCCGGCGCCGGTCAAGACTTATGCGTCTGAAACGGTAGGCAGCTACGGCGACAGCGATTTTTTGCAGGCCGTCTCCGACATGGCTCCAGCAAGAGCGTGGGAGGTCATGGACGAGCTGATGGACAGTCTTAAAATCGTCAACGAGCGCGTGTACAACAGCGTAATGCGGAAACTGGAAGCATGAACGGGGTGTAACTGCGAGAGTAACCCAGCGAAACTTTAAAGGACTTTATCAGCTTTTTAAATTTTCGAAAAGGGAAAAGTGCCGAAAAACAAGCAAAAGTGCTGTAAAATCAACACTTTTTTGTTCTACGCCTGAATGGGGTTCAAGAGGCCGCTGGTTCGATTCCAGTCACTCGGACCAAAAAAGTCCCGTAACCGCAAGGGTTACGGGACTTTTTCTATTCTTCCATCGAAACGGATAAGAGTAACGAGAGAGTAACCGGAATTAAATGGCATCCGTGATTTTTCGGAGATCATCAAGGTTTACATCTTGATAATACCGCAGCATTTCTGGGCTTGCGTGCCCGATCAGCTCCATTTTGTCTTTCTCCGCTGCCTGTACATTCTTCATTAGCGTGGCAAACGTGTGGCGGCAGGTGTGCGGGGAATAGGTGTGTTTTTCGTTTACAATGGGATTTTCAATGCCGGATTGCTCCAAGACCTGATAAAAAACGGCGTCTCGAAATCTGTCGTACCGAAAAAAATCTCCCGCGTCGTTGCAGAAGAGAGCGCCGAAAATTCGGTCTGCCGCCAAGCGGTCGATGATTGGTTGTATCTTCGGGCTGATCGTGACGGTCCGATTTTTTCCTGCCTCCGTTTTTGCGCCCCCAACCAGTGTTTTGGATTTTCGATCATAGTTTTTGACATCCAGCGCCAAAAATTCAGAAGGGCGAAAACCAAGATAGCACATACAGTATACATAGTCTGCGTAGGGAACCGTTCCGATTGCCCTGCGCAGTTTTTCTATATGCTCGGCGGAGAAGCTGGCTCTTGCCTTGCTCTGCTCCCCGCCAACAATCAGATATTGCGCGAGGTTCATATTGGCAAATCCGCGCGGGACAGCGTATTTATACATGAGGCCGCAGAGTGCCTTCATGTTTTCTTTGGTGCGTTTCCCCTTCGGGCATTCGTCCATGCACTCTTGTAGATCGTCGATCTCGATGTCTTTCAGCTTCAAATATTCTACTGGATAGAAATATTTTTCTGCGGATTTATAACAGTCTATCGTTGATTTCCCTGCCCTGTGTGTGGGGAGCCATAGCTCATAAAGCTGCCGCCATGTATATGCCTGTTCCTGGCGCTGCTGCTTTTTGAGAAATGGCAAATATTCCAGCGCGTCTTTTTTGGTGCGAAACCCACCTTTTTTTGCAATCACGCGCTTTTTCTGATCCCCGACGATCCGATAGCCCTTCGTGACTTCGGCGACCCAGCGGTCTCCACGTTTGTAAACCGTCCCTGTCCCGTTTCCGCGCTTGGTATGTTTTCTTTTTTCCTCTTCCTGTTTTTTCCCGCACATGGGGCAAAAAACGGCCCCATCGGGCAACATGGCATTGCACTTGATGCAGGTCATTACAGCCCCCTCCAAAATCCGTAATCTATACAATGAAAATCAATGTACACGCACCACACAGCGAGAAAAACGATGATAGAGGAACATATAGCAAGTCACGCCGTTTCGGATATGCACGCCGCGCCGCATGATCTCAATGGTATCGGCCTTTGCGTCAACATGGCGTTCCAGCTCATCATTCCGCGCTTGCAAAGTTTCCTCGGTCGGCGTCAGGTGTTCGGAAATTCCGAACGCTTCATCAAGCGATATTCCAAGCGCCTTGCAGATCGGCGCGACGGTGTAAATGGACGGCGACTTTGAAAACTTGGAAAAGAAATTCTGCACGGTGGACAGCGGAACGCCGGAAACGTCGGAAATGTCTTGATAAGTCAGTTTCAATTCTTCTTTACGGATTCTACACACTTCTTGAATATTCATTTATGCCACCTTAATTTTTTCCGATTTTCGCGCCGCAAAGTCGCAAGATGAGGTCTTGTCGAGCCATGTCGAACGCTGCCTTATTGCAAGGCTTTGGCATTGAATTACCAAGCCAAAGTGGGCTACGGTAAAGACAAGCAGCGGCGGCCGGTCCCCGCTGGCTGCAAAAAGGCCCCGCCGTTTGTTGCAGAGGGCGGCGAGGGCTAACCTTACTTCACACCAAGGAGCTTGCCAAGTTTTCTTTGCCGCCCTGCTTTGGTCGTTGGGATCCCGTTTGCTTTTGAAATTTTTCTTTTCATCTTCGAGTAAAATAAAAAGTGATCCTGCGATTGCGCGCCGCTCCACAATATTTCTTAATTGTTGCACAGCGCCCGTGCAGCAAACGCCTGTTGTGGAAATAGGTATGAATACCAAAAAGGAGGTCAAATCATGGACGCACAGGTGCAAGCGGCGGCGGCGCTGTATTTAATGCTAACGCCGAAGCAGAAAGACGAAATGCTCGCGCTGATTGAGCGCATCCTCGCGGAGGAGGAGCAAAAAATAGCCTTAGAGCCAAACGGAGGGACGCAAGATGTTGTGTAACGACGCAAAATGTGATACAATAGAGTATCAAGAAATACTGGCAGAAGCCTTTGACCTGATACAAAAGTTATCCGACGAACAACTTCAAAAAATCATGGAGGCTCTAAAATGAAAATTTGGGCGATCAGTAAAGAAAAAGGCGCCGAGTATGAAGTCGGCATGGAATGTGACGACATGGATCACGAGACCGCAATGACCGAGCTTTACCGAATGGCGCGAAACCTGTTTACCGGGGAACTTGAACTGTTTTGGAAAGAGGGCGAAGCCGGAAAGGCCGCATTTTAACCGTTGGCTTTCCGCTTGCACTCGATCACGGCATTTAACTGCTTCAAGATCGCGTCGCAATTTGGTTTGAACCGCTCTATCAATTCGCTGAGTTTGTCGACCTCGACCGCCATTTCCTCGGTTGCCTTTGCCCGATAAACGGCGACGGCATCGGTCGCGTCATGGAAACCATTCGGAGACGGGTATTTTGCGTAAAGAGAAACGGCAGATACCATTTTGTCAAAATCGGCATCGCAGGCCGTTTCCTTTTCGTGCGCCCATATTGTTTGCAGCTTTTTGATTTCTGCCTTTGCCGCCTGTTTTGCAACGATCCATGCGACAATGCCGGAAATAGCAGCACAGCCGAGTGAAATGATGATTTCTTTCATTGTTCTTCCTCAAAAGCAGCGCGGCCCATTTTCACAAAACGCTCCAGCTTTTCCGGCGGCAATGACAACACAAACTGAATAGCAGCCTTCTGCAAATCTGTATAGTCCTCGCCCTCTGTGGCGGGGGCTTTTTTTACGCCCTCGGTCTTCGGATCGGGGGCGCTTTCTTTTTCTTCTCCGTCCCCATAAAGGAGATATTCAAGAGATACGCCGAGAACAGACGCCGCGGCACGCAGTTTTTTCAAACTCGGCTGGTGCGCTTCTGTATTCCATTGGGAATAAGAGCCGGACGATATTCCACTTTTGGCGTAGAACTCGCCTTTTTCCATGTCTATTTCTGTAAGCCGTAGCTCAATGCGTCGCAAAACGCGTTTAGTGTCAATTTGCATAAAATTAAACCTGAAAATTTAGCTATATTTAGGACTAAACAATCCTAAGTTTTTGTTGACTTTTAGGAAAAACTTAGCTATACTAAATCTTGTAAAGGGTAACAAAAACCCAAGCCCCCTTACATTTAGCGGACTGCGAAAAAATATTATGGCTGTTAGCACTTCTATAATAGCACGGTTTGCAAGTTTGTCAAGGGAAACTTAGTTTTTCTTACTCTTTCGCTAAGTTTTTTTGGCTGCGGCGAGGGGAAAAGAGACCGCCCCGATGCGGTAACATCGGGACGGCTAACCGGTCACTTTGACCGGCGGTTGGACAAGGCGGACGCGGCAAGAGCTTTTGTGTTCTTGCTTGCCTTGCGGTTGCTTAAAGTTTTTGACGCTTTGGAAGCAACGCGCTTACTTGTCCGGACGGAGTTCCTCGGCAAAGGGTTTCCTCCTTTCAATAAGAATATGGGGAGCCTCGTGCCTTTTCACTCTATCCTCCTGCATGAGAGTATAGCAAATCCCCTCGCCGCAGTCAACGAAAACTAAGTAAAAGCAAATTGGAGGTGAACGAATGAGTTTTCGCAGCGCTCGATTGGCTGCCGGCCTGAGTGTCCAGCAGGTGATCGAAAAACTAAAGGTCTCCGACGCAGCGGTATATATGTGGGAGACCGGACAGCAGCATCCGCGCGCAAGCCGCTTGCCGGAGGTCGCCGCGCTCTACGGCTGCACGGTGGACGAGCTTTTGAAGCCCGATGAAAAGTAAATGAGGAAGGAGAGAGCATGATTTTTGCAGCATGGAAAAGCGGATGCCGCATTTCCGCCGACGCGCAAAAGGTCGCTGACGAAATCTTGGCAATCGGCAGCTCCGCAACGACCGCCCAAATCCTCGACAAGGCGAGGGACGAGCAGACGGAACTACACAAGTGCTTTGATTGGGACGATGCAGAAGCCGCCGAGAAGTGGCGTTTGCAGCAGGCGCGGCACATCGTTTGTAACCTGGTTATCAAGGAGAAGAGCGATACACCCCGCCCCGAAGTGCGGGTGTTCTTCAAGACGGATGCGGATAGCGGATACAAGCCGACCGTCATGATTATGCAGGACAAGGACGAATACCGAAAGCTGCTCGACCGCGCTCTTGCGGAGCTGAACAGTTTCCGGTCGAAGTACAAAACATTGGTGGAGCTTGACGGCGTATTTGACGCCATCGACAAGGTTGCAGGATAAACACGCAGCGGTAAGCGGAAACAGGGGCGCGTAGCTTCTGACAGATACTAATGCCATAGCACAGCGCAGAACAGCACGAGATATTAGAGAATGGAACAGTATAGAACACAGAACATCACACTACACGCTTCTGTTTCTGCTTACCGCAGACGATAGTACATGACCGCGAATAACAACAAATTATCCGACAGAACAAATCAACATCGTGCGCTTGCTGTGGCTTATGGCCGCAAAGAATTATTTAATACACACAACATTACTACAGAGAAGATTACTACAGAACAGCAAATGACAGTACAACGTAAGCCACAGCAAGCGCACGAGTATCAAGGAGGAAATGAAAGATGAAAAAAGAGCGAATTATCGAAGTCCAGCCTGTAAAAATCGAACAGGCAACAATCCTGATCGAGGGCGACGGAGACCTTGTGCTGAACAAGATGAATGCCCGCACCGTCCGAGAGCTGACCGCCGCCCGCGACGGCAAAAAGACCATCAAGGAAGTTCCCAACATCTGGGAGGACATCATCACGGCAATTCACTGGCGGGACGGCTACCCCGTGGAGGACACTTACCGCGATATGAACGAGGGAACCTTGCGCGATATGCTGACGAACAACGCGCCCTGCATTACGGGCTTTGGCTTGAAGAAATCCTTCTGTCAGGCAGTCGTGCGAAACGAGATCGACACTTACGCGACGAAGTTTGACAACGCGATGAATGTTACGGCACGGTTGGAGCCCGTGAAATTCGCGGCACATTTCGTTGACAAAACGCTCATGTCTCCGAAGCGCGGCGCGCCGGTGCTGGTTTACATCAATCGGTTCTCTGGCTGGTCTTCCCAAGTCCATATCACCTACACCGAGAACGTTTATACGCTCGACCAGATCGTGAACATCATCAATATGGCCGGCTTTGGTCTCGGCATCGGTTCCGGTCGTTCCAGCGGATACGGCAGATACCATGTTATCGGAGTTGAATAAAAAATGCCCCGCCCAATGTTGCAGCATCGAGCGGGGCGGGTGGGACAAATCTTACCACAAGATATTGTGTCCGTGCTTATTGTAGCACGAGAGAAAGGAAAAGGCAATGAGAAAAAAGCCAGAGTACAAGATTATTTGGGTCACGCCGCCTGACCCCGTAAAGCTGGGGACGATCATAGGTGAGATTTATGCACGCGGTCGCGGCCTTGAGTTTGTCGGCCTCGTGCCGAATGAGAAGAAGGGAGAAAAGGAATGAACACCTTTTTGATTTTTGTCGGCGTCACGACCATCTCTTATCAGCTCGTGCGTCTGATCGTGTGGCTGGATACGCCGAGGGTAAAGCAATGAGAGTGTTGGTAGCCTGTGAGGAAAGCCAAGAGGTCTGCAAGGCGTTCCGGGCATTGGGGCATGAGGCATATTCCTGCGATATACAAGAGCCGTCCGGAGGGCATCCGGAGTGGCACATCCTCGGCGATGCGCTCAAGGCTATAGATGGTGGGCAAGTGGCCACGATGGACGGGAGGACGCATGACGTTGGGGAATGGGACTTGCTGATCGCGCACCCACCGTGTACATATCTCAGTAACGCTGGTGCGCGGCATCTATGGAAAAACCATCAGCTACAAGCCGACCGCGTTATTCTTGGGATTCAAGCAAGAGATTTTTTCATGGCATTTTATAACGCACACGTCCCTCGAATCGCCGTTGAAAACCCAATACCTAGCAGGGTGTTTGCTATGCCGGACTACACGCAAACGGTACAGCCGTATCAATTCGGGCACCCGTACACCAAAAAAACATGTCTGTGGCTGAAAAACCTTCCGCCGCTAGAGCCGACAGACGTTGTCGAGCCAACGGCTACATGGTGCCCAAGCGGCAGCTACAGCCATAAGCACGGGGAGCAACACCGAGGAATGTTTACATATGACCGAGCCAAGAACCGCGCAAAGACCTTCCTCGGCATCGCCAGAGCCATGGCGGAGCAATGGGGCGGTTACATCACCGAGAAGGAGGAAGCGACATGACGGCAGAACAGCTTGTGAAAGGGCTGCGATATTGCAGCGCCGTCGGGATGTGTGACGACTGCTGGTTGACATCCATCCAAAAAGAGTTCGGCGCTCCGTTCTGCGACGATAAGCTGAAGCAGGAAGCAGCCGACTTTATCGAGCAGCAGGCGGCGAAGATCAAAGAGCCGGAAGCGAAGGTGCCGAGGTGGATTCCGGTAACGGAGCGGCTGCCGAAGAAGGGTGAAGATGGGCGCCGTGACAGCAATTGTGTGCGCTGCATTGTGTCTGTCATATGGACATATGGCAGCAATTTTGCCGATGGTGATGCCGGAACGCACATGTTTTCGGCTCCCGCTATGTTCGATGTAGATCAAAAGATTTGGCACGTGGGGACGGAACCGGCAGAATTCACCGTTAATGCACTGATTCCGCTGGAGGATTCCAGTGACGACTACTTCGTCACCCATTGGATGCTGTACCCGAAACTGCCGCAGGAGGTGAATACGCCGTGAAATCTGTACTTATCAGCATCCGCCCGAAGTGGTGTGAATTGATCGCCAGCGGGCAGAAAACCGTCGAGGTACGCAGAACGCGCCCGAAGCTGGAAACACCGTTTAAGTGCTACATCTACGAAACGAAAGCGCGCTCGGACGTGCCGACGTTCATCGACGAGGAAGGCCACGTTTCGTTCGATGGGCGCGGGCAAGTCATTGGCGAGTTCATCTGCGACCGGATTTGGGAGCTTGCACCCTTAAACCACGCGCCGGACGACGTGGAGGAGCAAGCTTGCATGACGCGGGAAGAAATCGTGAGGTATCTCAAATGCATCGGCTGCGGCTGGCACATTTCCAACCTTAAAATCTACGCAAGGCCGCGCGAGCTGCGCGAGTTCAAGAAAACCAACCGTGAATGCTTTTATGCCGATTTGGGGTATGCCACACCGAAATGCCCCGATTGCAATTATTCGGGATGCTTTTTGAAGCACCCACCCCAAAGTTGGTGTTATGTGGAGGAAACATAATGGAACCTGTTAATTGCCTTAGATGCAGTTTCAGACATACAGATAACGGGAATTGCACTGCCATCGGAGGATTTTGCACGGCGGTTCCGGCAGCACACTGCCAGCTTCTTCGACATTATGAGGATACGGGGCTATCCCCCGAAAGCGTAGAAGCACTTAAACTGTCCATGATGGGCAAAGCCGTCTCGGAAATCACGGAGTTTAACGGGCTGCCTATTGATCGTCTGCGCGAACTGGCTGAGGCCGAAAAGGAAGGGCGCGTTGTAGTGCTGCCGTGTAAGGTGGGTGATACGGCGTACCGGCTGCAATACATTGAGGAAACGCCGGGACGATATGTCGTAGGTATCGTTGAAATCAAGTTTTCCCTCAAATGGGTTGCGGACGTTGGCAAGACCATATTCGCAACTCGCAAGGAAGCGGAGTTGGCTTTGAAGGAGGTATACGATGGCTGACCGTTACATAAGCCGCGAGTGGCTGTTGAAAGAACTGGGAGATATGCTAAAGGGTAACGGAGTGCGCTCGGAGGGGAAGCACGAAAGCGAAACGGTGATTAACGCGTGGAAGCTGCTTTACTCCGTTGTGTGGAATGCCCCGACGTTCGACCAGTATCAATGCAGCAACAAGCTGCTGGAAGCGAGAACCTTCGCGCTGAAATCCCACCTTGACTTGCTCAAGGAACAGCTTCGGTACGATGAGCAGAATCGAGACATCGCGGGACCTCTGGTAGGAGCGGCCGAGGAGAAGTTCTTCGCCGGCCGGTGTGAAGCAACCAAAGAAGAAATCGGCTGGCTGGAAAGGATGGTAAGGGATGGCTGAATTAAAATCCTGCCCAATCTGCGGAGGATCTGGCCAGTTGGTACATTTGCAAAAGAGATACCAATTTGACGCCGATAACTACGTCAAATGGAGCCGATGGCTAGTTATGTGCGAAAACTGTGGGGCGGCATCGTCTGAGTTTCCCACGCCAGAACAAGCATGCGATGCGTGGAGCAGGAGGACTGACAATGGCAACAAAACTGATATGTGATCGCTGCGGTGCGGAAATTAACCCGAAGAGCTCTGTCACTTACGCTGGGATGCGGAAGCGCAAGAACGACATAAACGACAACGACTATGAATTGTGCGCTTCGTGTGCGCACGAACTGCGGGAGTGGCTTAACTGTGAAAGAAGCAATGCCCAACCGGTAAGTTATACCCGCTCGGAACAGGGGGCGTGAAATGTCGTGGTGCTATAGGAAGGATTGCCCTCACAGAGTAAACGTAAGCGACGATGAACACCGTTGCGAGTATATTGTGTGTGGCGGCATGATTACCCTTGCCGATACGTTCGCTCCGGGCGGGAAAGCTGCCCTTCCGGACGATTGGAGGAGCGAAAAAATGAAATTTAATTACCATCCAGAAAGAGTAGGTGAATTGAATGGCTGAATACATCACAAGAGAAGCGGCGGTTGCCGTGATTGAAGAACGGCAAAAAGCTCTTTGCCCTGTTGGGAAATGGGGCAGAAATCAAGCGAATGACCGCGAGAAATTCGACGCATATCAAGAACTTATCGACGAGTTGAACAATATCCCACCGGTTGACTTTGTGTTTGTGCCACATGCGAAATGGATACCGTTCCACGCAGAGTTTTCAGGGGACATTCAGTATTGCTCCGCTTGCGGAATTGGGTACCCCGACCGCCCGGATTACTGCCCGCACTGCGGCGCGATTATGGACGGGTGGAGAACGGAGGCCGCAGAAAATGAGTGATATCCACCAGACAATCAAGGCGGGGGCGGAAAGCATTTGCCCGGATTGCGCTCATTATCCCGTTTGCCGCTCTGCTGAAAATCAACCTTGCGCCGAGTGTAGCCATTATATGCGGCCTGCAAGAGTTGGTGAGTGGGTGCCGGTGATTGTAAAAAGAGAGAATTGGAAGGGCGTTTTGCATAATTTCTATCAGCCCTTTAGCTGCTCCATTTGTCTGGCGCCCAACACGATTATGGGCGAAAGCAATTACTGCCCCCACTGTGGTGCAAGGATGTATCGAAAGAACGGTGATGATAATGCCTAGGCTGATTAGCGTAGACGCTCTCAAAAAAGCGATGCAAGATAAGGATGTTTATCCCGTCGTCGTCAGAAAGGCGCTTGAATATGCTCTCTCCGTAGCTCCTGACCCCGTGGTTCGGTGCGAGAACTGCAAATACTACCGCCGCACCGCGCCACTGGGAGGCCTGTGCTATCTACATACCGAGCCTTGCACCAATGAGCGAGGATATAAAGGCGAGGCAGTATGCGTGGAAGCGGACGACTTTTGCAGTTACGGCAAACAAAAGGACGGGAAGGGCGGTGATGCGTGATGGGAGGATTTATGTTTGCTCTTGGGGGAACGTCAAAAGCCGAAAATTCGCTTTATGATGAGAGCGGCGCTGCATACCGGCAGATGCTGCCGAAGAAATTGATACGTAAAGAACAACCGAAAGGGGAAAAACAATGAAAGCGATGATTTCTCAGCCGATGAACGGGCTGACGGATGCGGAGATTACCGCAACAAGAGAAAAGGCAATTCAGTATTTGGAGAGCGAGGGCTACGAGGTCGTCAACAGCTATTTCAAGAATGAATTTGCGGAGCCGCCCGAAAACGTGAACAAAGGAATCTATTTCCTTGCGAAGTCGCTGGAAAAGATGTCCGAGTGTACGGCGGTGTACTTCTGCCGTGGCGCTCAGGCTGCGAGAGGATGCCGCATTGAACGCGCGGTTGCCGAGGCCTACGGGCTGATGTGCATCGACGAGCCGGAGGAGTCAAAGGAGGAATCCGAATGACACTTGATCGCGCGATCGAAATCCTTGACCCAGAGCATCGGGAACGCTATGAAAGCATCGACCCCGTCAACGAGGCCTGCCGAATCGGAATGAACGCCTTAAAGCAACTACGCGACAGAAAGCTTGTGGAGGTCGTTTACTGCCGAGAATGCAAATATTCTAGCCCAATCCGGGACGGTTGGGACGAAGTGACAGGATGGGCCTGCGTCCTGTATGGGGATGTGCGGGGTGATGACGATTACTGTAGCCGAGGTGAATGGGATGGCAAAACAGGACTGTAACGTATATGAAATGCGGAAATCAGGAGAGGCCGGTGTGCGCTCATCTATCCCCTACTGCGGCTACACCCCGTCCCAGCTCAAAAGCCTTGCAAAAGCTGGATATAAGCCCTACATGAACGGAAAACGAATCGAAATCCCGCCCGAGAAAAAGGAGACGAAAAAATGATTCCGAAATGCAATGTCGTTCTGAGAAAATACACCTTCACCGCCGAGCTGCACGGAGAAAAGACCGTATTCTGCGTGTTGGCCGAATCCCTTGCAGCTGCAAAGCTCCGGCTACCCCGCAACGTGAAGAAAGTAAAACTGATGAAGGAGGAAAATCCAAATGCCGAACGAGAATGAAGAAATGCTCAAGCTCGCCAACAATCTCGGCGAGTACATCTGGGCGAAATGCATCAAGCCCCGCATGGAGAACGCCGTGACCTTTTACCGTGCCAAGGTAACCTCTGCTGCCAGCAGCGGGAAAATGGGAGTCACGCAGCCGTTTTCCGACGAAATCCAGCTTCCCTATGTGGGCAGCGCGGCCAATCTCAAGGTCGGTCAGCAGTGTGTGGTCATCCAGTTCGGCTCAGCGTCCAATGCCTTAGTTCTCGGCGATGCGACGCTCTCCAACCTGTAAAAGGGCGGCAATACCGCCGCCCAAATCAAAAATATTAGGAGGTAAAAATGAGCAAAGAAATCCAAATCTTTAAGAACGACGAGTTCGGCCAAGTCCGAACCACCACCGTCAATGGTGAACCGTGGTTCGTGAGCAAGGACGTAGCGGACATTCTGGGTTATAGCAACCCCAGAGACGCAATTTTCAAACACGTAGACGATGAAGATAAGGGTGTCGCGAATTTCGACACCCGTGGTGGGCGGCAAACTCTCTCGATTATCAACGAATCCGGCCTCTATACCCTCATCATCGGCTCCAAACTGCCCACGGCAAAGAAGTTCAAGCACTGGGTAACATCCGAAGTCCTTCCGTCTATCCGGAAAACCGGCTCCTACACGGTCGACCCCGTGCAGAAGCAGCGGCTTGAAGTTGATCTGAACAACAGCCGCGCCAGCGTCGCTGCCCTGTGGCTCGAAATCGGCAACCTCGCAACCCCGGAATACAAACAGGTGTGCAGCAGCTACGCCAGCTCCGTCCTTGCGGGCGGCAAAGAGGTCATCCCGCTGCCGGAATGTAAAATCGACCGCTATTATTCCGCCGCAGAGATCGCCGATGCGCTCGGTATCACTGCGAACCGCGTCGGAAAAATCGCCAATCAACACGGCCTCAAAACCGCCGAATACGGAAAGTGGTTCTTTGACAAGAGCCCCTACAGCAATAAGGAAGTCCAGACCTTCCGCTACACCAGAAAGGCCGTCGATGCCATCCGGAAGCTCGTCTGAAAAAATATTTTAGAAATTTCTGAAAAAACTCTTGACTTTTTTGTGGCCACGGATATAATATAAATGTGACCACAAAAAATGGTTACAGAACAAGCAGGGAGGAAGAAGCTATGACAGCGCTAGAGAAGTTTGACGCGGCGACGTCAACCTACCTTCAGAACTTGAGAATGAAGAACACATCGGAAAAGACGTTGCGCAACTATGCAACGCGGCTTACGCTGTTCCGGAGCTACTGGATTTCCAACTGCGAGAGCGCAGAACCGGAAACCGACCCGGATTATTCCGTGATTCTTTCTTGGCGTGATGCCATGCTTAACGGCGGCAAAAAGGCCACGACCGTTAAGCAGTACCTCAACGAGCTGTCATACTTCTTCTCTGCTTTTCGTAAGCCGCTGTTCGGCCGGGAGCTTCAATACCCCGTCAATCCGGTCGAGCCGGAGTTTTATCCGAAAACGGAGAGCCGCCCGTATGACATTATTTTGCCCGATACGAAGCTTTCCCGTCTGGTCGTTAACGAATGCCCTGCGTCGCAGATGAGAGCGATGTGGCCGCGAAATTACGCCATCACGGCGATTCTGCTGACGAGCCAGATCAGAAATTCGGAATTGCTCGACCTTCGTCTCTGCGATCTCGACTTTGAAAACGGTGAGATCAACGTCGAGCACGGCAAGGGCAACAAGTACCGCTGCGTGCAGTTCACGCCCTTTGCCCAGAGCGCCGTCCGGCTTTATCTGGCCTCCGGCATTCGCCCCGCCGATGCTCCCGATACCGCGCCTCTGTTCGGCACGACCGCCGCGCATGAATTCGGCACCTTCACCAGCGGAGAAGCGCAGTGGCACCGGGGAAGCAGCCAGTGGCTGTCCTCCGTTGTCGAGCGCCACGTCAATTCCGTCACCGGCGTTCCCGGCGTCCGGACGCACGACCTGCGTCATGTCGGCAGCCGACTTCTCCTGAATGCCGGTGCCAGCATGGAATTTGTCCAGTCCGAGCTTGGCCATGCCTCCATCACCACGACGCAGCGCTATTGCGGCCGCCTGATGCAGCGCAGAGGCCAGAACTCCGCGAAAGAAGTTCTCTCCGAAATGTCCAGAGAGGCCGTCAGAAATGACCGTCTCGTAGGCCTTGCGGCCGTCTGATGCGCATCGGTGCCGCCCGCCCATGTGACCTCCGGTGGGCGCGCCGTGAAAAAACCGGATGCTCGACCTGAAAAATCGGGCATCCGGTAGGAAAAGCATCAGGTATTTACTTTGTCAGGCACCTCCTGCGGGAGAAGTCCTAGGGAATCCAATAAGCGCATAAGCTCCGCGCGACGCTCCGGCGATTTCAAAGCCGCCCGAATCATCTCGACGATCTGTTTTTCGGTGTAGCCCTCAAACATGCCGAACACCCCCTCAAACGCTGGGATAGAGAGAGCGAAAGAACTCGCGCCCCTTCGGAGTAACAAGCGTCTGCACACCGTTCCAGTCGGACGAGTTGTTGAACGCTTCCTTAACCTCAAGGTAGCCGTTGTTCCGCTTCTGATAGGGAAGCAGACGGCCGCGCTTATCCCGATAAAGGTAACTATCCCGCAGGAGGTTGTCAATAAATTCCTTCTGCCGCATACCGAGCAGCTTTGCCGTGTCGCGGAAATTCATCAGCCCGCCGCGAGCGATGCAGTCATCAAAATAGTCCGCCTTCGGCTGCGCAATTGCCAAATCCACGGCAAGCGCGGAGTTTTGGATTTCGAGGGCCTTTCGCTTGTCGGATTCCTCCTTCAGCGCAGAAACGATCTGGAACAGCGCATCAGGATTGCACAGAACCTCTTGCAGTTTCTCCTGCGTCATGTACGCCCCATGCTTTCGGATGCTGGGGAGAACTTCTTCTGTTACCCAGTCGGTAAACTTTTCAGCAGTGGGCAGCTTCGACCCGAACACCAGCCGGTAAACGTCGCTTTCGGGGATGAAATACATCTCCTGCTCACCGCCATTTGTAAGGGTGCACCGTTTCAGTGCCCCCTTGCAGCGAGCGGAAATAGCGTTGCGCGGCGCGGCATAGCCGAGAGCCTTGGCGACATCAGAGCCGCAGAAAAGAACCTTTTCTCCTTCGCAAAGAGTACGGATTTCTCCGAACTCAGGATTGTTAAATACTTGAATATTGTTTTCCATAATAGCTCCTCATTAAAATTTCAAACGCAAAGGTTGACCTTTTGACAGGAGCATGTTAAAATATTCATGCATCCTTTTCAAAAGGCTGTGGGATTCCTCATGCTACGGTGTCGGCAAAACATAGGTAGCATGGGGAATTTTCACTTCTTGATGTCTGACTCCAACTTTGCAATCCCGCGACGTATGGCTTCGGCCTTGCTCACATTTTCTTGATTCGTGTACTGCTCAAGAATTCTATCACTCTTTTCATCAAGGCGAATGTGAACCGGCTTCCCTTTAGGATTCTCTGTCGGGCGTCCTTTGGGATGGGACATTTTATCACCTCACTTTTGTAGCCCATAAATATAATAGACTATTGGGCTACAAAAGTCAAGACCTTTTTCTAAAAAATTTTTTCGTCAATTTGCACAGTTTCCGGCAGACCGATTTGTTCCATGTTACAAGAATTCAAAAAATTGTTAATTTTGCTTGAATTTTCGCGTAAAGGGGCGTATAGTGAAAGTACCTCAAAGATTAGGGGGTATGGCACATGGAGCCGGTCGAACCGCAGGAAATGCAGAGCCGAGAGGAAAAGCCTGTCGTGATCCCGGAATTCTGCTTTGAACCTTACAGGATGCCGAAGCGGAAAAAGGCGCTATACATTGCCGCCTTTGTCGTGATAGGGCTTGGATTGCTTGCTTGCCTCGCGTATTTCTGCATTATCATTTCCGTCATCATAAAGACGAACCGCGAACAGGCCGCCCCGAGCGTGCCCATGGCGCATTCGGCGTATGTGGAATTTGAAACGATAGACATTTGAGTAAATATGAGAAAAGGAGTGAAAGAGAGGAATGGCATCACCGGAACGAACGCTGCAAGAATTGGTTTCCGAGCGCGCAAAAAAGCAGGACGAATGGCTCGAAGCACGCGGGCTTGACCCGAAACGGTCGCAAACAATTTATACAGACAAGGGGAGGGCGCTTTATCGGTATATCGCCGACAACAAATCGGAAAGTATTCTGGTGTCAGCAAATGACTTTGACTTTGAAGAGATTCCCTATAAAAAGCTTGCCGGCTGCGAAATTCAAAACGATGGGGTTACCTCTAACAGCGCTGAGCGGGCTACGGCTTTCGGGATTGGCTGTTTTTTTGCCGTATTCCTTGTTCTCTTACTTCTCCGTTCCGACTACGACATCAGGAAAAGTTTGAGCGTTGCACTTCTCGTTGCAATCCCGATGTCTATCGCATTGCCGTTTGCAATCATCGGAGCGCTTACAGCAGAGAAGCAGGTCGTGCAGCACAGAATAGCCTTCCTGCTCAACGACCCGGAAGCGGAATTTCGAACAATGACAATTCTGAAGCCTTTTGCGGTAGTCGGGAGCCAAGACTATCTTGCGGTAATGCGCTTCTCTCAAAATGTCCGCCTCTCCGTGCTCTCCATCATAAACAGCAGAGGAGAAAACAAAAATGGCTGACTGGCACGAGCTCGGAAGCACAAGGAGGCGGCCAGAAGAGCCTCCAAAGGAGCCGGAGCCTCAGCCGCACGAGCAGCTCCCTGAGCAGGAGCCTGTCGCACAGAGCAAGCCTAGCCGCTCTAAGAAAAAGCTCCTCCTCTTGTGCGGCATAGCGTTGATTGCGGTTGCTGCAATTGTTCTTGCTGCTGCGGTAGCCTTGAACGGACAACATGCCGAAGCGCCAAACGACACGTTGCTGGGAGCAACCACGATTCAAGCAGAAGCCCCAACGGAAACAGAGACGACCCTGCCCCGGCCGGAAACACCGGAGGAAAAATTTTGGTACTGCGCCGAAGAAATGTATACCATTGCCCATTTGGCTGACGCCCTGTGCGACGTATGGGAAAAAGATTCTGGAAGCAGCTCCTACATGGATATACAACATCTCCGGGAAACCAACCCGGACGCGTCCAAAAGAGCAGAGGCGCTGGCAGCGGCGTTCGCAACGGTCAAGGAGCTTTTTGACTCTATCGAACAACCGTCTGAAGAGTATGCGGACGCAATGAAAACTCTGAGGAGAGGATTCCTGTCTTGCGCAAATTTGGTAAACCTTGCTACAACTGCACAGATGTGGAGAGATAGCTATGCGCAAGGAAGAGCGGCATCAATGAACGCCGTAGAGCTGAACACGAACGACTTAAAGGACTTTGCCGCCAAGATAGGGCAAGAGTTTAATCCAGCCATCCCACCGGAACCCGAAGCAGTTACGGAGGCTAAAGAGCCCGACGGCACCGAGGTCGCGACTTACGACCATGAAACGGTAGAAACGGCGATCAAAGCGCTGATGAGCGACCAAAACGCAAGCGTTCAGTACAACGAAAGCAACAACACCTATTATATTTTCATGTTTAGTGAGACGCCTGCGGAAAGCTACAATTCTGCCAATCCTGTTCTTGCGTCCGCGAGAGAAGACCTCGAGCGTTCGCTCGACAATCTTTGCCTCGCTATAGTTGGAATAAGCGGCGAACATGTCGAGATTTCCTACTTGAGCAGTGATACGCTGGAGCCTTTGTATGTGACTCGCGACGGAGTGGACATAACGGATTCCAGCGTTAAGTATTGACAAGTTGGGCACTCTCCCTTTCGAGCGAGCCCTCGTGGAGTAAACTCTATTTTGTGAAAACGAGCGGAACCCCGTAATTGGGATTCCGCTCGTTTGCTTTATAGCTGTTTATTCCTCGACTACCGAAAGGATAATCCTAGAAATTTCTTTGGCAAATTCTGTGGTTACGACAATGTCTGCAACCCTAGCGCTTTCAATGCTGGAAGCGGCAATATTGCCGTTTTCGTCCAGTTCCGGTGTATCAAGCCTCGGCGCCTCTTGCACAAAGCTGAGGACGACTTCGTTTCTCCCCTTATTTGCTCCGACGCTGACCTTGTTTACATAGCTATACATGTCAACTCAACCCTCCTTGACTGAAATTAAATGGCAGAAGCACAAACTGCGCCGCGAACCCACATTTCGCTGGACGTTGTTTGTGTTCTCCAGCTCTTGTTTTGTGAACCGCAGCTCGCCGCTCGCACAATATGAGCAGGACGGTGTTCGCCAACATCAAACGTGCACGGTATACCAATTTTGGAGAATACCTTAGCTAAAGTTTGAACCGAAAAATTATAATCGCCGCGTTCCCATTTGGAAACCATTGCTTGCGAAACGCCGGTAACCTTTGCAAAGTCCTTTTGCGACAGGCCTAGTTCCATTCTTTTGCGGTGAATCTGCACTGCGATCTCCGCCAGTAAATCGGCCTCTGCTTTTTCTTCATCAGATAAGGCGACAAAAGCGTCGACTTCTTTGGCCTCGGCCAGTTTCTGCGCTATGCTCATAGTTCCACCTCCAATTGATTTATTCGGGCTTTTGCTTGTTGAATCCCTCGCTGGTAATCCGACGCATTGTGTTCCTTGAAGCATGAAATCAGAATTATCTTGCCATCGTCAGTAAAGAACGCATAGATAACTCTAGGATTAGCCTTGCTGACATGCCGGATGGAGTACAATTCTTCCCCGCTAAGCTTTTCAAATTGCTGGTATTGAACCGCTGCTTGCAACTCTCGATCTAATATTCCGAGACTGGTTCGCAATTTGGTTAAATGCTTTTTATGTTCCGCCGCACTTTTCCCAAACAAGGCCTGATACTCCAAGAAAAAAGAATCAACTGCGTAAAGATGTTCATAACCTTTGAGTTTTATTATCTCCATAGCAACCCCTCTTTACTCACAGTATATAACCAATTTGATATTTTTGCAATAGTTTTTTGATGAAATCCCCAAATAATTGAAAAAGACAACGGGCGAAATCCGTTCCCTTGCGATCAGTGTTCGATAGCCAAATAATGGAAAAAATCGCACGGGTGTGTATTCCCGTGCGATTTTTGTGCGTTTTTCGTGCGATTCCGTGCGTTTTTCTTAGACTCATTTCAAAAACCATCCGGATATACCGTGATTCCGAAAACGAGTTCAAGTTTTCAGTCCCAAAAAGTTAAACTCATTCGTCCGATTCTTTGCGGGCAGGCTTTTCCGCCTTGAGCGCCTTGATTTCCTGAATCTCCCGGTTGGACTTTCGGAAATTCGCTCCATCACAGAGCCAGTACCGACCGTTTTCCCCAATAATGGGGAATTTCTCGCCAGTTTTCAGAACAAGAACGCGTTTCTGCTGCTTTGCCATACTTTCTCTCACCTCCGTCAGCTCAGAGAATATATCTGAACGCCATCCGCGCTTCCGATCTCCACCCAAGGGATGGTCGCCGTCTGCGTCTGCTGCGGTGTATTGTCGCCCGTCTGCATGGTAATCGCGCCGGAGATCGCCACCATCAGCACATCGCCCTTCCGGTTCTTGAGGAATAGCGTGTTCTGCGTCGTAGAAAGCGCCCAGATCGCGTCTCTTGCCGCAATGGTGTCCGTATACTCCCCCTCGGCAATTACGCCGATGAGCGACGTCAGGGAGCCGCTCTGATAGTTCTGTGGTGCCCGCTGTATCGTCGGGTAGCGCGTGAAGTTGTTCCAAAGCGACGGCGCATTGTTGTTGGAGATCGCGCCGGTCGAAAGATTATTGCCGAAATGGAATTCCTGCTCCACGCGGTACCTGTTGTCGGCCTCCTCCACGCACGAAAGCAGCGTCCAGTTCCAGAAGCAGAGCGAAACCTCATTGGAAATGAGCGGCGCGTACTCCTGCCCATTCGAGCCTTGCGGGAATGCATAATACTTAAGCGCTTCAGTCTGGTTCCCAGCGGCATAGTCGTACACTTCGTCAAAGGTGATCGGTACAGTCGTCACATTGTGCAGAACGCCGCCGCTTTGCCGATAAATCTGCGCGGTAATTCCGGTCGGATCAGAGTCAAGAATACCGGCTTGCAGAGTAAGGTCGCCGAGATGCCACTTGGTCATCATCATCGTTGTTGCATCGCGAGCCGCGACGTAATCAACCAGCGAATTCCCCTGCGAAAGCCATGTGTCCACAGCTGTCGGAGTCGTGGCATCAAAGGTCTGGATGAATCGGCATTGCTGCCCCCCGCGTAGCAGAATCTTTGTCAGTTCGCCTTGTGCCATCGGAAGGTAAATGACATTATCGCCTACGGGGTTAGTAAACGAAACATGGCACTCCAAATATTCCGAAGCGGGATGAGCCGCGTCGGTGGACGGACGAACATACACGACCGTGGTGCTGGCTATACCGTAATTCAGCGTCGCTGCGGTCACGGGGTCGACGGTATCGTTGGTAGCGTACTCGACGGCCAAAGAACTCATCTGCACGCTGACTGTCGAGTGGGCGAGTGCGAAAGAATTGCCGTTCGAATCGTTGAGCGTGAGCACATAGGTTCCATCGCCCTTCAGATATGGCATCGAGATAATAAAAGCCCACGGTGCCTTTTGTTCGCCAGCTAAGAAGTTATCCCAAATGGCTTGCCCGTTAGATTGTAGCACCAGAATTCTCCCGCCGTCTGCCGCTGTCCCCCATGCGTAATTGCTGGCCGTACCGGGATAGTACAAAAGCCCGGAAGCTTTCAGTCGTACAGCGTTCTTCCCTACGGCGCATCCTGCCACGAGAGACGCGGACAGCTGTGCCAAACTGTACTCCACCAAGAAAGTGTTCCATCCTGTGGTGGTCGGAACGCCATTGACGGTTTCGCCGTCGCAGATGACCGAATAGGTGCTGCCGGTAAAGAAGCCATCGTAGGTCGTTTCGAGGCTCCCCGCCCCATAGATTCTGCCACTGTCATAGAGCGGATTATTCAGATCGTCCGATAGCGCCACCCGCCACCGAACCCAGCTCAAAGGGTCATTCTGCGCCTGTGTGTAGCTGGCCGTAAAGGTTTTCGAGCGAGAAGCGACCGGAGTAGTGAATGCACCCAACGCAAGCTGCGGCGTTGCCCTCGTAATGAAGACGGACGGGCTTTTTTGCGTCACCGCGCCACCCGACCAGTATTGCGCAATTTCCATTTTGTATTCCTTGCCGTTTACCATCGGTGCGCCAATCACCACGGCAATCACGTCCTGCGCGGTTGGAGTGCCGTTGTAGGTGATGCCATAGGTCGAAAGATTGTTTTCTTGACCGCCCATAAATCGCCAAAAACTTCCCGTGTATACGAACTGATATAGATTGTACGCGGACAGTTTCGAGGTGAAGGTGTCAAAGTCGACCGCGACCGACGTAATACTATCGCTGTGATAGCCGAAATAATGGCCGCTGAGCACGTTTACGTCGGCAAGGTCAATCTCATACCGGATGGGATTTCCGAGCGCGTCAGCACCAAAAAACGGCTCCTCCAGCTGCTCTATCGGGGTCTTATACACCAGAGTGTTCGCTGCCGTGTTTTCTGTGATGGTAATTTGATACCCTGTCATAGGTGTCATGGCGTTTCCGTTGACCTGCCATGCAATGGTGAGCCCGTCATTTACGTCGACGGTTCCGTTGCCGGTGGAATATTTGATATCGGGGGAAATATTGGTCGGTTCATAAAGTGCCATATAGAGCCGCCTCCTTACTGATTTTTATCGACGAGTGTCGCTGCCGGAAGGTCATTGACGGACGTTGCCGTGATTTGCATGCTCCCATTCGAGGCCAGAGGGCGGGAAAAACCGGTCACGAGGTGCAGCTCTCGCGGCGTACCGGTCTTGTCCGTCCGGGCAATCGAAACAAGCTTGTTTTCCTCAAGGTGCATCAGCTGAGAACACTCGATCGACACCGAGTTTTGCAGCACCGCTGCCCTCTTGAGCTTCCAGACGGCGTAATCTTGGCACTGCGTATCAGTCACATAGCCGCTCTTGCTCTCTCTAAAGGTCTTTCGCCCGATCAAATTGACGTTCGTCGGGCTTGTCGGGTCGAGATTCTGCGCCCGTGCTGCCGGTTGGCTATAGTCTTCCAACTGTTCACCGGTCACGACGTAATCGTTGTAAACTGCGGTGTTTTGCGCGGAGTAAGTCATGCCTAACAGCGTCGTTTCGTCGGTAGAAAACTCCCAAATCAGCGCCTTTTCTGTATCAAGGATGTCATCCTGCGACGGGTCGACCCGAAGCCGCCCCATTGCGTCATATCCTACCCACGCGTTCAGCGTCTCGGCCAGAGCAAGAATAATATCTGCATCCGTGCCGCTCTCGGAATCAATAGTGATGGTGTATGGCGTGTTGGTCAGCGCCACACTCCCGCCGTTTGGCAGTGTCTGCGTTTTCCCGTCATAGTAGGGCGTGTAGACCGGATTCAGGTTGTCCACGGGAATCCCGTTACCTCGGTCGGCGGAAAGAATAGTCGTGATGGGCGCAAATACGTTTGTCCCGACCGGAACCTGATAGGTCGCCTCAAGGCCGCCGCGTAGGGTACCGTCCAGATTTGCCCACTTATCCACAAGATTCAGCGAGATCGTGTTGCTGCCGGGCTTTATCGGCGTTTCCGGGTCTTTGATGACGAAAACACCCTGCTGGATGTAGAATTCCTCGCCGTTGGATAGAATCAGACCCTCGTCGAGCGCCACCTCCTGCCCATACCAGAGCTTCCCGGCTGAGTAATCATACAACCCGTCCGCATTCGCAATGGTCACGCTGGCCGTGCGTCGTGTCCCGTTTTGCAGATTGACAGAAAGCGTACCTTCTGCGATAAACGCCCGATTTCTCCGGTTTTGCGGAGAATTATCCAGCGCAAATGCCGTCGAGCCATCCGGAAACAGGAACCGCAGGCGGCACAACTTCGTGAACGGTCGCCGCAGCATCTTGAGGTAATCCTCATATTTCTCAAACGCCGTCATTTCCTTCACGCCGAGCACCGTGAAAATCTTATCCCGGCACGTCAGCGCGTGGTCGAGGCAATAAAATGGTACGCTGATGTATGCGCTACCCATGATGCATCACCCCCGGTGAGTATTTCTTGTTTGGCTCATTCCTTGAGCGCCGCCTCGACTGCTGCGCGGTATTTTGCGGGGACGTCTTCGAGCGTGATTTTGCCGAGCTTGATTTGCATTACCAAAAACCGAATCATGGGTTGTCCTCCATTACCATTTCCAGCAGTGCCTCCTCCAGCGCCTCCAGCCGCTCTTCGGCGGTCGGAGGTCGGTGCTTTTCGGCTTCCTGTTCTTCTGCCCGTGCAGCTTCCAACGCTGCAATTTCATCAACGGAAAGCGGAGCGTCTTCCACGTGGCTCACCGTTTTTGTGTTCGCGTCATATACAATCATAACGGGTCGCCTCCCATATCATAGATTCTCAAGCGCCCTCCGTAGGGCATCGCGAGATAGTACACATGTGCATAGAGGCTGATTGCCATGTTAGGCCAGTAGGCGGCGGTCTTTTCATAGAAAACGCCCGCGATGTAGCCGCTCTGTTGCTTGGCAATGTAGCTTTGCTGTACCGTCCCGTGAATTTTGCCTTCCTCTAAAACAAAGTCTGAAACGATGTGGTTATAAAATCCCCATCTTTGCTGGTAGCCAATAATGTTCGCTATCGTCGTGGCTCCATTCGGGTCAAACCATTCAGTAGTTCCAAACGTTGCGTACCGCGTCGCGCCATTGAATTCTCCGTCCCAAACCATTCTGATTCTGTTGGAAAGTCCGGTCGGCATTGTAATATTTACGGTGATAGCCGGGCATAAGATGTATTTGGTGAAATCGGCAGGAGTAACGGATGGCGTAATGCCGCTAAAGGTGTTTGCCGAAAGAACCGTCATTTTGAAACGAGCCTGCGCCGCCATCTCCGAGCGTAACCCATTCATTAACGTTGAAATTCTGTGAAAGTTGTGCAGCTGGGTCAATGACGTTCAACTTGATACGGTGTGGCGACCTAGCGCGCCAACTTCCGCCAGCGTTGTAAGGTCAACCGTATCGTCTACCGTCCAAATCTTCGTCGCGGAATCATAAGCAATGGGGTGCAAAAGTGGCTTGTCGGGCTTGGAATTTTGCTCTCATCGTGCACGTAGTCCACCACAAGCTTTCCGTAGCTGGGTTGCCACTCCGCCCCATCGTCTCCCGCAACCAGTACCTTATTTTTATCGGCTGCCGTGATAGCCGGGAGCCCTTCCGTGCTGAGGGACTTCTCATAAAACCCCGCGCCCGCTGCGGTAATTCCGACTTGCAGGTGCAGTATGCTGGTATTCATGTCAATGGTCGTCGAGAACATTGCCAGCGTGCTTGGCACGCAAATCGCCAGATCGAGCACAGCGCCAGCCCTGTCGCCGTTGGCGATCGTAGCCTGCACCACATTCCCCGCCGAATACGCCTCCGATATCTCCGCCAGCGTCTTATCAAACGTCGCCGTCGCACCAGATACCGTAGCCGTCACCATGAAGACGGGCTTTGGTGCATTGCCCCATACGGGAGCGCGGCCATCGCCCGGTGCCATAAGCACCTGCCCTTCCTTTGCGTCGCGATAGTCTGGGACTTGCCAATCCCACCGCTGATTTGGAATGGTGAGGTCTCCACGGTCTGCTTCATAACGAAGCAACATTTCCGGCGCAGAGCCGGGTGATATGCATTGCCAAACTTCAAAGGTCGGTTCAATGTTAACCCTGCCGTGTTTCCAGATTTGGACGACGCGTTGCGTCATTGTTCTAACGCCGAGGATGCGCACATAGTACCGCGTATCTGTTGTTCCGATGACATAATAACCTTCACCAATGTTATAGATGTCAGACCCAGCGGACGCCCATTCGACAACCGACGCAGCCCCACTGTTTGTAAAATTAGTGGTCAAATTAAGCGGTTGGCTAAAGGATAGTGCCTCAAGAGCCCGCGCTACATTCGTCACCGTGTTTGGTACATTCCCGGCGTCTCCGATGCTACCTGCGACGGTAACATCCTCGGCAGAAGGGGTAGCCGACGATGGAAGATTTTCCCATGTTGCGCTTGCACCATTACTTTTCAACCACTTCCCGGAGTTGTTGGTCGGGTCGGGAAGCTTCGGGAATTGTTCCCATTTGTTCACGCCGTTGAACGTGGCGTAACCATAAAAATCAACACGCCCTTGTTCGTCAAACTCGCACTTCAGCATCGGGGTATACTCACCCGGCGCTGCGGATTGGAATAGCTCAATGGAATAGCCTTGACTGCCAGAGAGGTCAAGCAACAGCACCGTGCGCATGGTTCCCGTGTCCATTACACGATAATACAGCATCTCCGTGTCGCTGGCCGTAATCAAATATTCGCCAGCAGGGATGCGATATTTGGTGCTGTCGTTCTCATCCGCCTGCGTCGGCCATTCTTCGGGGCCACCGATTTGCGCATCATTAAAATCAGCGGACATGTCCAGCGGATTCCCATATGCCAAAGCATCGAGAGCCTGCTTGACGTTGTCGACCTCTCCTGCACCGATTTTTCCGGAATAGGAGACCTCCGATGCCGTCGAAGCACCGGTTTTACGCGCGGTAAGGGCATCCAACGCAGCCTTGACGTTTGCTACCGTCGTGCCGTCGATTTCCCCGGAATAGGTTACCTTGTCCGCAGCCGGAGACCCACCAGCCTTTGCGGTGGCGAGAACTTCATTGATTGCAGCTACCAGCGTGGATTTATCTGTCGTATTGAGCTGTTGGGCATAACCGATGGAAAGTATCAGCTGCGCAACTGCCGCCGCCGAAAGATTGATATCTGCCATAAAACAAATTCCTCCTATTCAGAATCAAACTCCATGGGAGTAGATGGTCAGGTTGTTGCTCATCTGCGCAAGATCATACAGGGTCATTCCGCGCGCCTGTTCCTCGGTAAAGCTCATTCCGGCGATCTGGTAGATATTGCCGTTCATCTGCTGCCCGATGGAGTTGGTCGTCGTTGCGTTTGTCATAGCATTCCCTGCGCCCGCTGCCCGGACGACACCTTCAGCGCTGAACGCCGAACTCAGCGTCTGCGCAGACGGGTCATATGTGAGCAATTTCGAGATAACATCCTCGTAGCCAGAGGTGTCACCGTCATACTCAGAAAGTTTGTCCTGCGCATCTTTCAGGCTGTCCTGCGCCTTGGAGACATCGGACGCGTTCGCGACCCATTCCCATTGCCCGGTTTTCGAGTTAAAAACGCGGATGTTCCGCTCGTTCTGCGCGTTGGCAAGCGCCGCCTGCGCCTCCTGCACGGCGAGAATCCGCTCTTCTAGCTTGAGTTGCTCCTCCTTGGAGTCATTCACGCCATCCTGCGAGGTTTCCAGCAGCTTATTGATGGCGTTCTGAATGTTCCACCATTCGGTAGACAGTTTCAGAATATCGGTCTGGTCACTGCCGATGGAGCGCATATAGTCGGCCTGTGCGGCCAGCGCCTCTTGGATTTCCCGCTGCTTGGCGATTTGCTCGTCCACCGGGTCGCCGCGCTCCTGCATCAGCGCCAGCTCCTGCTTTCTCAGGGAAACCCGGTCTTGCAGCGCCTTGAGCGTCGGGTCGGTAGACGAACCGCCGCCACCGCCTCCGCCTGTGGAGCCGCTGCCGCTGTAGGTGCCGCTGTCGAGCATATCCAAGATTTTCAAAGCTTCCTGCATCTTGTCGTAGTTGCTAAGAAGCTCCGCCTGTTCCTTGGAGAATCCAGCACCGGAAGTAGCGCCTTGCGGTCTTCCGCCACCAGAGAACGCGGTATATGCCGCATACATAGCAAGCGTGGCCTGTACCGCAGCGCTGGTTACGCCTCCGAGTTGGGAAACGAGATTGTTAAAGTTCGCTTGAGCCGATGCGGCCTGTGCTTGCACGGTTGCCCGCGCATATTCGATAGTAGCACTGTCAGCGTTTCGAAGTGCTGTGCCTAACGCTTCTGCCGCACCCGCTTCCCCGCGCAGCGCTGCTTCCGCTTGTGCAATCAGCGCGTTTCCCGCTGCTGTGGTCGCTGCGGTGGCTTTGGTGATGATGTTATTTTTCTCTTGCGCAGCGTTGATTTTGTCGAGCGCTGGGGCAAGAAGCTCCATGGTGTCCCGGACATCTTTGCCAGCGTCTCCCATTTTGGCAAGCTCGGCTTCCGCCGCCTCGCTGCCCATACTGATAAGCTCAAGAGCCTTAACAACAACAGCGCTGTCCTCGCCGCCGAGTGAATCGATAAGCGTATTGAGCGCTTCGTTCGCTGCGTCCAAGTCCTCTTTAGCCTGCGAAGCCGCCAGTTGCTGCAATGCGCCGTTTGCCTCCAACGTCGCCGCAGCGGAATCCTTTAGGGCACCCTTTTCGTCAAACAGGGTGTCGACAAACCTCTTGCTGCTCTCGTTTGCAGAATCAATGCCGTCAGCGGACTCCTGTGCCGCTTCGGCTTGTGCGGCATACAAGGGGAACATTTCGTTCATCGTGGAAACGAAATTTTCCTTGTACGCGTCGGTATGTTCGCTGGATTCCTGAATTGCTGCTATCTGCTCGTCAAAAGCCTCTTTGGATTCAATCGCACCGCGCGTGGTAAGATTGAGCGCGTCAAGAAGTCCTTGCGCGGACTGTTCTGCGTCATCCGCGTTCGTAAACGCTTGAACATAATCGTCCAGCACATCTATCGATTCGTAAAGTTGCTTTACCGCAGAATCGTTGTAAATGCTAGGGTCTGTATGCGCAAGTTCTTCGATTTGATTCTTAAAATCGAGAAGCCAGTTGTAGTAGTCGAGAACGTCTTGATAGCTTTCTGCGGCATCGAGGTTGATTGAGCCGCCAACATTCCCCAAATATTTATCGTCAATGGTACGGCTGGACTGCATCTTTGCTACCGGCCTAACAACACCGAGGTTGCCAAGAGCGACAGCATCTACCTGCGTATCCGAAATTAGATTCCACTTGGTCTGCGCCTCCAGCCCGGCAATAGCCTTGTCTTTTGCCGTCTGCGCAGCAGAAAGTGCAGATTGTGCCGACGAAAGCAGCGCTTCTTCAGCATAATCTTCAAGTGAACCCTTTGCGAGGTCTGCGTTGACCCCAACCTCTTTTAAGGCCGCAGCAAGATTTTTTGCCGCTGTAGTAGCAACTGTTCCTTTCGCGCTCGATTGCTCGTATGCGCCGTACAGTTCAGCAAGCTTCGTTGTTGCCGCCATGCTTTCCTCAGCAGCTTCGCGGGTTGCGTCAGCACTATCACGGAGGCTTTCCGCTTCTTCTCTCGCCTCTTGCTTTAGGTCGGAGAATATCTGAAATACGACAATCCCCGCAGCGAAGAGACCGCCAATGGCAATGCTGAGAGCCGTTTGCGCCTCTGCTGCGCTAAGCCCAACCGCTTCAAGTTCTTTTTCGGAAGCACCAAGAAGCTGAAGGTAGCGCGGAAGGTTTTTAACGGCGTTGAGAGTGTCCTTGAAGCCGACAATCAGTTTGGCGATACCGGAAGAAAGCGGCTTAAAGACCGACGTGAGGAGAACGGCCTTGGCAATCAGGGCGACAAAGTCGTTATCCAGCAGCTTTACAAGATTTTCAAGGAGTTTAATCCCGTTCACGAGGGTGTCGCTGCTGACCACATGGGAAACCAGCTGCGTCCATGCGTTCTTGAGCCGGTTGAGGCTTGCCTCCCAGCTCTTGCTCATGGTTTCAACTTCTTTGTCGGCGCTGCCGGTCGCGGTCTGCACCTGTGCAAGCATTTCCTCGTACATATCGTAGTTGGAAATGAGGGCTTGCAGCTGGTTTGTCCGCAGTTTGCCGCCGAGCGCCATGACCATCTGCATCAGGTCGGCTTCCTCAAGCAGATTGTCCTTCTGCGCCTGAGAAAGTGCCTTAATGGCCTCCATCGGGTCGATGAGCTCACCGGCATTATGTGCCGCAATTAAGGATTCATCGGCATATTTCGAGATAACGCCCCACAGGGTGTTCACGCTGTCCGCTGTGACCTTCGTGGTTTCGTCAATTTCCGCTCCGACGTCGCCGAGAATATTCAAAAACAGTGAGCGCAGCGCATAGGATGCCTTTTCGCCGCTCTCCTGCGTGACCGCAGTGACCGTGCCGAGCGCCGCCAGCAGCTCATCAATGGAAACCTTCGCCATCGAGGCCGTAGAGGCAACATTCGGGAAGCCAGCCGCCATCTTTTCAATGGAGGTGGCATAGTTGTTCTCAATCGTGTTGGCCTTGTCGAGGACGGTAGAAAGCGCGTCCACATCGCCGCCATATTTATAGGCCGCATCCGCAGAAAGCAGGAATTTCGACGCAACATCAGCCGTCACGTCGCCGACGAGCTGCGTTTTCGTCGCCAGTTCTGCCAGCTCCTCATAGTTGGAGTAGCCGGCCTTTGCAAAGTCTGCCGCAGCGGCAAGGTATTCGTTTGCCGCCACGCCGTACTTCGACGCGGTGGAATATGCCCGCTCGGACAGCGTGTCCATTGCCGCATCCGTCGCGTTGGTGACCTTCTGGATGTTGATGATCTGCGTATCAACATCCTTCATGGTCTCAAACGCGTCCGAAATGCCGCTCTTTACCGCCGAGATGGCCGCAAATTTGAGATAGGTGCCCAGCAGGGTACTGAAACTGACATTTGCCCGGTTTGCCGCCGCATCGCCCTTTGCAACCGCAGTATTCGTCTTTTCCTGCTGAATTTCAAGGTTTTTCGACGCAGTAGCGGTCTTTTCCTGTTGGGTGGCAAGCCGCGCCTGCTCCGTTGCGGTCGATGCAACCTGCTTGGCGTAGTTCGCTTCGGCCTGCCGTGCCCGGTTTGCCGTTGCCTCGGTCGTAAGCCGCTGCTTTTCTACTGCGTTTTCCGCTTTCGTGACCTGCACCTGCGCCTCAACCAGTCTTGCACAGGCACTGATAAGCGCGGTCGTATCTTTGGTGGCTTTATCCAGTCCAGACGCGTTGATTTTCAGAGATATTGGCGTATTTTTAAGCGCATTGACCCGATTTTCGAGCTTTGTAAGCTCCGCATCAACGACTTGGACTCCTAGTTTTACACTCTCCATAGACATACCTACCTATCATTCGGTGTAGGAAACAAAAAAAGACCCGGAAAACGGATTTCTCCGTTCTCCGAGCCTCTTTGCTCCTTGCAGTCACCAACTCGTGACCGCGCTACAATATTTTATTCGGTCGCACGACCTATGCGAGTAAGGATTCCGTTAGTCCTCTTGTTGTGCGCCGCAAGCCTCGATTCTTTCCGTCTCGGCCTTTACCTTTTGGATTCCCAAGCGGACAACATCACTTTTGGACATACTTAGTTTCTCGCAACAATAATCTAAATCTTGAATTTCCTGCGTATTTGCTCTGAGTTTAATCAGAGAATTCTTCGGATTTTCGGCTTTGGGTCTGCCCGCTGTTCCTGCCATGCCATTGCTCCTTTCTGATAACGCGGTTGCTATATGTCGTGGGAACAATAATAGTATACATGGGAAACAGGAGAAAAGTCAAGGAAATCACGCCAAAAGTCTCAATTAAAACCCATTCCTCCGCAACCCCGCCATCAGCGCTGCCTCAAATTCGCCACTCGCGGCGAAACGATGCTCTGCTTCCGCTACAAACGGTCTCGGGCCCGCACCGCCCATCTGAACGCCTTTTTCGATGGCTTCTACCAGCGGAATCCCGGCTGCAATTTCGTCGTCCTCGGTGTGCCACTGCGGATTGTCCACAATCTCGAGCTCCAAATCGGCCGGATTGTAGTTCGTTTCCATGACGTTCTCTGTGGTGTCCAGAACGCCGCCTTGATCGTACCAGCGGTCATTAAACGCCGGTTCATAGGCATCATAGACCAGCTCCTGTGCGGTATCAGCAAGCCGCCGCTTCGCCGCCTCCGCGACATCCGTCTGCATGGCATTGTCGATTGCAGCGTTGAGCCGGACACGGAACATGAGAAGATCTTCATGCAAGCCCATATTTTCCCCTCCACGCGATTTTTATACGCCAGCCCAAAAGGATAGCTCTTTCGGGTTCGCGTACACCCACGACCCGAAATAATGGGTCGTGGGCTTTGTTTTGGGGATATCAGGCGGTAACGGTAACGTTCACCGCGAGAGTGAAGGTCGTGCCGCCGTCGGTGTAAGTGCCGGTCAGCTCTCCGTCGCCGGTAGCGCTGGCCGTAGCGGTCAGAACGCCGGAATTGTCCACCTGAACACCCGTAGGCGCGGTCGTCAGCTCGTAGCTCATAAAGGCAGGGTCGGGGGTCATGAGAGAGCCGTCTGCCATCGCCAGCAGGAAGTTGGCCTTCGCCTTGCCGCCCTTGGGAACGGAAACAACGCCGCCGATGAGAACAAGCCCGTCGATGTTGGCAGAAGCGTCGTCCTCGACCCAAACATAGTACGCCACGCTCGAACCGGTGCCGCCGCAGTCCTCGCAGGAATCGGTAACAACCGCTTCCTCGGGAGTAAGGGCGCGTCCGACAAGGTGGGTGGTGTCGTGCGCGGTCTGGGAGCCGTCAATGCCGCCGTTTGCGCCGCCGAACTTCAGCAGCGGAATGATGACATACAGCCAACCGGCGCGGGTGCCGCTGTTGTTCGCCGCGTTGACGTTGCGATAACCGGCAATCTGCGCAGTGAAATACTCGACGCGCGGGTTGAACTGGCTCGGAATTGCCGCCATCTGGGCGCGCGCCGTGCTGATGTAGTAGAACACCTTGTAGCTCTTGCCGCTGACTGCGGTGAAGCCGGAGATGGAGCCGTCCGTCGGGCTGATCTGGTACGCGGCTCCGGCCGTAGCGACGGAAGCGGCTGCGCCGACCTCCTGAACGTAGCACTCGATGGCGTTACGGGCAATACCGGCGACGGGGGTGCCCTTGGTGATGTCCGCCTTGAGCGTGTTTCCGGTAGCGGTTGCAGTCGTGCAAGTCAGCACCGGAGCGCCGAAGGAAAGCTTCGCGCCAACGTTCGCGGATTTCGCCCACAGGGAGAACGCGTCGGAAGCGAAGTCAACGGAAACGTCGCAGTCGGTCGGGATGATGGTCGCAATGCCGTTGCCGAGGCCGGAGCGGATGATGTTTTCGTTGTTGGAGGTGGTCACGTTGGCGGTGGAGAACTTGTCGGAATAGTAGTCCACATTGCCGGTCTTGGGATCAAGGCACATTGCTTTGCAAGTGCCCTGAAGATAAATGTTCTGGTCAGTAAAGGAAGGAAGTCCCATATAATTCAACTCCTTAATCTTGTGATGTGGTCGGAAGCGGCGGCGCAAAACCGTCGCTCTGCGTTTGTACAGCCTGTCCCTTGGTGAATTCGCCCATCGAAATCAGCCCAAGGTCATTGCTCTTGCGGTCAAACCAAGGATTCGGTGTCGGGTTTCCGCCCTTCCACTTTGTCCCCTGTAATTCCGCTGTGGTGTAGATCATGTAGTCCATTGCGCGTTTGATTGCAGCCGCGCGGCGCTCAAACTTCAGGATTGGCCAGCGGTAAATCTCCGCCTCCTCCGTGCTTGACAGGGCGGCAACGGAAGAAACGAAAATTTCGATGCGGGCATCCAGAGCCGGAGCGTTGTTCGACTGCATGTCGCGCTTGGACTGCACAAGGTCGGGGTTTGCCTCGTCCGCTTCTAGCTCCAAGCCGTTTTGCGCGGCGATGATTGCGCGAAGCTTCTGGAACTTGGCTGGTGTGATTTCGGCGTAAGACCCATCCGAAAGCGGAATCCGCAGACATTTGAGCGTTTTCCTGCCGTCGGGGGAGAGCGCGATTTGAATCTGCTGCACCCGCTCGTTGATGTCCTTGCCCTGTGCAAGCCTAAAAGCCAGCGCAAGGGACAAAAGCGAACAGAAGAACAAATTGGTCGTCGGCTCTCCGCGTGCTGCAAGCGCGGTGTCTACCTCGTAATACGCCTGCAAAATCGGCATCGACATCAGTCTTACGTCCTTAAATTGCTGCTGCATGAACTCGATTGCCTGACGCGCCACGGTAAACTCCTCGTATTCCTCCATTGTGATGGGGAAGAGCGTGGCGTTTTCAAAGGGAATCGGCTCATACCTTGCGATTGCTCGCTGAATATTCCATGGAAGTTTGTCCAATCTAACTCTCCTTCCGATGAACCAAAAATTGTTTGTAAAACAACGAAAAAAGACCCATTAACACAGTTTCCTGTGTCAATGAGCCTCCTTGCTCTTTGCAGCCGCCCCTTTGCGGCCGCAGCTCTTGGCGGAACGCTCCGTCACCGGCAAGCCGAGACGGTGCCTTCGCTTTTGCTTTCCATCCAGTCGATGGACATCTTCACGACGCGGTATAGGTGCGACCCGTCGTCACGATAGGGCTGTGACCCCGCGTCAATGTGCATCCTGCGGTCAAAATTGACCACGCCGACACCGGTAATGTTCACCCCGTGCAGTGCCGCCAGCAGTGCGCATTCCATTGCGTAAAGCTTGGAATAGGCGGTCGTTTTTGTCGCTGCGTCCCACCCGTAGAAGGTGCAAATCTCAAAAATCAGCCCAATCGAAGCCTGAAACGGGGAATACGGAATGACCCGACCCACATAGCATTTCAGGATTGTTTTGGCGGTAAGCTCCGCCTGCTGCCAGTATTGCTGTGCAAACAGGCGGTAGCCCTTCGGATGCTTGGCCTTCTGCTCGTCGGTGTTCAAAACCGGCTCGTTCGCGTCAAATAATATCGACCGCTTTTCCGCGCCGGTCGGGAGCGGCTGTGCCAAGGGATTCGCTCCGTCGTGGTAAAGATATTTCATCAGCCGGACGCGCGGTCTTGCGTTGTCGTCCACGGGAACATAGCCGTGGGCGTCCTCCATATCCATCAGATAGGAAAGAATCTGATATGGAATCAATTCCGCGCCGTCAAAGCTGTTATAGCCCTCGTTTACCTTTTCGTAGGGGTAGTAGGGACTGGAAAAATCAGTCATTGGCGTTCCGTCCCTTCGATGCCGAGCGTCCGTCGTAGCCCTTCAGGTCGCTTTCGAGCTTTTTCACGCTCTCGGCAAGCTCCTGCACGCGCTCTGGGGTAACTCCGGCCTTAATAGAAGCCATGATTCTGGTGATGGGGTCGTTCATTGCCGCCAGCATCCCGCTGATCTCCGCGCTGAACTGCCGCCCCAAGGACCAGTAGTCGCCCAGCAGATCGTAGCAGCGGTTTCTGAGCTCGGAATCGCCCTTCGTCCGCTGAATTTGGCTCTCGATGTGCAGCGCCGCCCACTTGTCATACTCTGCGTCGCTCATCAGCCAAGGGTCAGCCTCGGCATTTTCGGCCTCAAACGGCACGCCAAGATAGAGCTTCAGCAGCGCCGCCAGCAAATACCGCTCCTTCGTTGCGACATTTTCCTTGTAAACGTCGGGAAGCGGCACAATACCGTCTGCGGTGATCTGCATCTTGTCGAAGCACCGACCCGCGCAGTCGGAAATAAACGCCGCCTTTTCTCTGTGCGGCACATAGTCTCGCGCCATTTTGAGCGCCTGAATGATATCAAACATTTGTTCCATACTTTTTCCTCCTTAAACTCTCAGGTATGGTCTTTTCCTATTATATCAGGTCGAACGGGGCAATCTCTCGATAATTCCGTGTTCTCCCAGAGATTTGTGATGCGGCAGAGATATTGATGCGCACAGTAAGGGAACGGCTTGTTAGCCTCAACTAACAGTTTGCAGTATAGGCTCACGCTTCCCGGCTTTCTCGTCGCATAGGGACAGGTATATTTCATACCGTACCGCCTCCTTAAAGCCCGATCAGAGCGATTTCCGCGCTGATACTCTTGCCGTTGCACTGTGCCGTCACAGTAAGTGGAACAACACTGCCCGCCCAGCACCGAATCGTCGCCGTATTTCCGGTGATATCGGCGCTGTAGGCGGCTTTATTTGCGCCTGTAAACGACCATTCAACCGCTGCGTCCGTTTCCTCTCCGCCCTCGAAATACGTCGCCTTGAGCGAAACAGGCTCGCCATACGCAGACATAAACGCAGGCGGCACGACATCGAACGAAACAAACGGCTCTGCCGCCTCGCTGACCGTAAGCGCAAACACGGCCTTGACCTCCGGATTCTGTACGAGGGAAACCAGAATTTCCGTCGTGCCCGCAGAAACCGCCTTGAGATTTCCGCCTCGGTCTACCGCCACGATATCGCTGTCGCGGCTCTCGTACCGGTAGTCAATCGGATGCTCCTGCGTGCTTTCCACAATTTCTTCGTTTCGCCGCGAAATGACCGTCAAATTGGCCGTTCCGCCGACATACATCTGCGTCGCACCGCTCACATCGAGCGTCCAGCAGAAGGTTTTCCCTCCGGCCACGCGCCGCTTCATATCATCGATCTCATGATTCGGCTCACCGACGCGCACCGAGAACCGCAGCAGCCGCACAGAAGAATCATCCTCTGTGAATTCCGTTTCAAAGTCGCTGAAGCCGCTCACGCTGTAGGCTCTCGACCCCAGAATCAGCCGCGTGTTGTCGTTGATTTGCGCCGTATACTCGTTATATTGGCAAACCACATTGAAATAGCCGGACGGCACAACAACCGCCTGCTGCGAATCCGGCGCGTTGGCGTTGGCGTGCGTCGCCTCCACGCAAATCGGCTCGCGGTGGGCCTTGCCGTAGTAGTCCAGAAAATTCCAAGTCGCGTTGCACCGGCGAAGGATGCCGCTGGCGCTCACGCTGGATATATTGTCGGGGTTGTACGCCAGCCACCAGCTTCCCTCGACGAAAAATTTCGTCCCCTGCCGGATGTAGTCGTATTCGGGGTTTGCCAGCAGAACCTCCTTGAAATCGTCAAAGGCACGCTGGATGGCGGCGGACGGACGAACCACATTGGCCATCCGCAGCTGCACGGTGATTTCCCGCAGCGGGTCGTTCGGGTCAAGACCGACCGTCTTGGCTGTGAAGAAATCCGAGGCATACTGCGCCCGTTCCTCCACGAAAGCCCGTGTCGCGTCCGAAAAATACGGATGCTTCCGGTCTTGGAACTCTGCGGGCGAATTCCCCCCGGAAAGGCCGAGGATGCCGCCACCAGTCAGCAGCCCGTTTTTGATATTGTCCTGCAAACTCATAGCGACATCCCGCCCTTTCGATTGTTTTTACTTCTTGCAGCAGCTCGTCTGATCGGTGTAGTCCTTGACGATTTTGAGAATCCGCATCATATCTTCCGAAAGATTCAGATTGCCCTTCTCGTCGCCGTGCAGCGCGTCTGCGTCGATAAACGCCTGAATCTCCGGCTGCGCCCACGCGGGCATCTCTTCGACCTTCTGATAGCGTACCATGTTTTCTTCCTCCATTTTCTCCGCGACATCCGCGCGGAATTTGTCCATTGTGTAGCCAGTGTTGAGTGCATCCCAAAGATGCTCCGGGTCGCCGTGGTTGCTGCCGAGGCCTCTCGCGTGGCACTCCTTGTGCGACAGAATCACGCCGTCCTCCAGCGGATTCCAGCCGTTTTCGGCGCAGAGCTGCGCAAACAGCTCCACCGCCACACCATAGGTCGCCTTGACAAACGCGGTGGCCTTGGCGTAGTCGTTGATGTGCAGCTTGTAGCCGTTCTTCGCGTCGTACCAGATGCAATCCGGCTCCGTCATTTCAACACCGATGTGCGTGTTGTTCGCACTGCCGCCGACGTGCCATGCCCGGTAATTCCACGGCATCGTCTGCACGACCAGCCCGTCCGCCTGCAAAACGGCCTGAACGGAGGCCTCCGCATTGGAGCGGTTGAAGTTGTTGGCAATCAGCTGCGCCGACGGCTGCTGCACGCCGATGCTGTGCAGCACAGCGCCCTTCGCGCCGTACTTTTGAAAATCGGTATACCGATAATCCTGCTGTACCTCATTGGCGTAGTAGCTCGGATTCTTGGTGATAAATTGCTGGACGATCTTCATTGCGTCAGCCTCCCATTTTCTTGTTGTACTGCGCCGTGGAGATGCCCAAAATCACGCCCAAGAACGTGTCAACGGCGGTGATTGTGCCGACCACTTGCTCGGCGTAGGGGAAGCCCCAAATTCCCGCCAGCGCGAAATACAGCGTTCCCAGCGCAGGCAGGAAAATCATGGCGATGTACTTCAGAATTTTGTACAGTTTGTCGTTCATCATCGTGGTTATCATCCTTTCCGGCTTTCGCCCGTAATCTATCCCTCCACAGCAGCCTTTGCGGTGCTGCAAAGCGTGCATTGCGTGGGAGTGTTCTCAACGCCGCACAGGCATTTGCCGCACACCCACTGTCCGTTGTGTCGGAACAGGAGCTTTTTCTCATTGACCGGCCGTTTGCAGACCATGCAGCGGATTAGATGCTCCTGCTCGTCGTAGAGGACCGTCCCGAATTGGTATTCCTTCTTCATTTCTCTGCTCCCTTCGTCCGGCTCACGACGTGATCTCCCACGTCTTTACCTCAGTGTAAATTTTGTCAATGAACGAGTTGCCGCCCAGCTTTTTGTATGCTTCGTAAAGGTATACAAAGTTTTCATACTCATACTGCCGTATCTGCTGGGAATCCTTGTTCTTGTAGTAGATTCGCAGCATCTCGCTCCGCAGCAGGCATTTCGTCCCGCTCATGACCTTGCCGATGCTCACGGCGCAGGCGGTAATCGTGCTGATCAGCGCGACCAATTCGCCAATAAAGGTTAAGATTTCTCGAGCGCCCAAACGCAACGCCTCCCGTAAGTGATTTTAGATTTTATAATACTCCGCGGCCGGCCATCGCGCGCGCCCCGCCAGATGGCGGGGCGTCAAGCCCAACGGAGCCTTCCCAACGAAGGACGGCGCCCCAGTCCCAGCCGCGGAGTGTTTTTAAATTATCCTTGTGTACAGGGTGTTCCCAACGATGCGCGTGAAAGGATACGTTGTTGCCATCATCGCTGCCGTCTTATCTTTTGCGTAGGCGCCTGAGCCGATCACCCCGACAGCCAGCGTGCTCATCGCCGGGTATACCGTGCCGGAAGCATCCGCCACGCAAAAACGGAAAAGCTTTGCCGCCGCGCTTCGGCCTGCTACGCCAATCATTTTCCCGTAAAAATCCTCGTAATCAGCGTTGGAATCAAAACGTCCGTTCCATGAGCTTTCTTTGCTATATACACATGCAGGTCTCATCATTGGGACAATCCATTCGTCAAGCGAGATTTCGAGCGATGTCGTGCCATCCTCGATATCCCACTCGGTCTGGAGGTATCCATTATTCGGCATCCATTCTGGCACTTCGGCGAACTCGTGTGCGTTTGGATATCTATCTGAGTTTAAAGGGGATTTGGCGACCGTCCCATAGCCTAGTCGCCCCACTCCGTACTCATTGAGCCCATCAGCATCGTAATTCAGATGGTGCATCCACGGGCCATATTTCCTACCGCCTCTGCGCGAACAAGTAAACAGCCATAGCTTATACTTTTTGCCCGGAACAAGGTTGTGGAAATCTACAAAAAGCTTTTTCCGATACGGTATGCTGGAGCCATTAAACATACCGGTGTAATCATATCGCCTTAACGTGGTGTACGGTTGTGTTGTTTGGGCCATAGGCGCGCTGGTCGGTTGAATTTCTACCGTGATTTGCTCCGGTTTCGGCTCTATTTCCGCTGTAATCGGTTGTGCATCTGCGCTTTCAGGCATAGACAGGTTCGTTTCGCCAAACGGCGTTCTGAAAATCGTGCCGTCAATGTAGATGCGCTGTTTTTGGGAAGAAAACGTCTCGCCGCTGGGCATCTGAATCTGCGCTTGGTAGTAGGTGTCGCCCTGCGGCAGTGCGTAACTCTGCGTCTGGGTCACAGGGAACAACCAGTAACCGTCGCTGTATCTCAGCCGACCGCCCGGCCAACTGGCCGTCAGGTTGCCAAGCCCAAGCCGAACACTGGACACGTTTTCGTTTGTAATCGTCGTTTTCCCGCTTTTCACCAGAAACGGGATAGAATAAGCAGCGCCTTTCAGAAAAACTTCTGCCATTTCAGCACCTCCTAAATCAGCGTGACGCGCGGGGGCGCTTTCGGCATCGTGGCGACGTATGCGCAGTTCTGCTCATACTTCCGAAGCTCGTCCTCGAAGATTGCCCTGCTTTCACTGCGGCTTTTGGATGATTTATCCATGAAATTCGCCTCATTCACGGTTTCAAAGCTCGAATCGTGGATTTTCGGTGTCCGGTTCAGCCAATCTCGGTCGAAATGCTCGTCCCAGACCACGGCAACGGCCAGCGCCAGAAGCCGCTTCTGCGTGAACGTCAGGTCTTGGAACTGCCCGTCCGTGTAAAAGTCGATGCTGTACACCACGCCGCTTGCGTCCTGCGGTGGGAATGTGATATCGCCCGTCTTAGGGTCATAGGTTGCACCCGGATAAGGGACAGCGCCGGTTCCGTCCGGCAAAATCTTGGAAACCGACATCAGCTCAAAGCCAAGCAAGCCGGTTTTGATGATCATGTTTTCGCCGGTGGTGTCGTTTTCCGAAACCGTCACTTCCAGCGATGCATATTCCGGCTCCACAAGCCCGTTTTGCACGTGCTGTAGCAGCTCCGGCGGGCGGCAGAGCAAAGGAAGCGCCATCGTGACATAGGCGGATTTCGCTCGATAGAACTCCGCCGCATTGGTCGCAAGCTGCTTTCTCCACCGAATATCGTTGATAACCGTGAGCGCTGCGGTGAGAATATCGCTCCAACTTGTCGTCACGTTGGTCACTTCCTTTGAAATAGTCTTGTTTTTACGGGGTATCGCGTGGGTTTGCTTACTTCTTCACGAGCTCTCTCGCAAAATCTTCAATGACCGGCTGCAAGAGGCCGCCGTCAACGATGTGGGTCGTCAGCGCGTTCACGGCCTTTACGCGGTCAAGCGAAAGCCGGTTGTCATGGTCAACCCACGCCTGCGTGATTCTGCGGCACACAAACCGCTTGTGTTCGTCGCAAAGGTGGGACACGATGTCACACAGCTGCGCGGTGTCATAGTCCAGCATGTGGTCAAATACGCGCTCAGAGAGCACTTCTCCGTCCTTGTAGTCGCAGTTCCAGCGGATTCTCTCGTCCTTCGTCAGCCCGTCCACCACCAGAATATGGCGCTTATCGATGAGGAGCCGTGCCAGCGGCGACATGAACTTGCCGCCAAACTCCTTCTTCGGGATTTCCAGATACGAATTCGGCCGCATTGCGCCGTAGCCCGGAAGTTCGAGCTGATTTTCCTTGGAAACCTCTGCGATAAACAGAACGGTCACAACGCTGTCGCCTGCCGTCTGTGCGGGAACGGGTGCCGGAGCATAGTTCGCAACCGCCTGCTGCACTGCCGCCGCGATCATGGCGTCAAGCTCGGCTTTCGTGTAGGTCTTCTCCTTCGCGGGAGCCGCCGCCTCAGCGGTTTCCTTCGGTGCAGCCGTGGTTTTCTTGGTATAAGTTCGTTTCGTCGTTGCTTCTGCCATAGGTTTTTACCTCCTCAACTATGGTTAAAATTCGGATTTTTTAGTGCCGCTCGGCGGAGTCGAACCGCCGTGCCTTTCTGTACTTGCCGAAAGGAGACCTTCCCAGAGCGGCGTATCGGGGAGGGCGGTTGCCCGCCCTCCGAAAAAGCAGGGATTAGATGACGTTCTGGATAACGGCAACCTTGCTGGCGAAAACCGGCTTGAAATCCATGAGCGTGCTCATGTTGATGCTGATTTCAAAGTCCGCAGTCTCGGACGGAGTGTACTCCATCGCAACAGGCCAACCCTCGGCGATGGCGCCGTAGATGGGAGCCATAGCGTCGCCGACGCGAGCCGTGATGAACAGGTGCTTGTCGAGGTCGATCATCGTGCCGGTGGTGTTCACCGTGCCGGGAACCATGGCAGGCATGATCTCGAACAGCGGCACGCGGCCGACCATGCTCACGAAGCCGTTGCGCATCCATTCCTCGCCGAGCTGATAGGTCAGCGCAGCGTCGGAGGGAGTGCCGGAGGGCAGCACCTTCTGGAGGCTTGCGTAGTTGCCGAACGCCATCAGCTGCTCGCGGCGAACGCCGTTGGCAACCGCAGCGGCAGTGGTCGCGGATGCCCAGTTGGCGGAGGTGTAGGAGTCGAAGGTCAGGTAGGAGGGGACGTACATGGTGTTAGTCGCCGCGTTCAGCAGCGCCTTGGTGTACATCGCGGTGATCTTGCTCCACAGGCCGCGAATGATAGCGGTGTAGTACCAGCCGGCGTCCATGCCGTTCTCCGAAGCGACGAGCTGGAACCACTTAATGGTGCCGTTGCAGACGTACATCTTCGGGTTGAGGGTGATGGTATCGCCGTACAGGTAGTTCTTGGTGGTGCTATGGCCGGAGCCGGGGGAGCTGTCCTCCCAGATGAACGCCTCGTTGGAGCGGACGTTGACCTCGACCGTGCGGCCAACGGGAGCAGAGCGCAGATTCAGCATCTGGCCGCCGAGGTCGGAAATGACGCTGTACAGGAGCGGGGAAACGACTTCCGCGTCAATGTAGGACATCGTGCGCAGGAAGATCGGGTCTTTCCACAGGCTCATGTCGTTCTTGACCGCCTCCACATTCTCGGGAGCGGGCTTGCCGACAGCAGCATAGGCCTTTGCGGCACAGAAAAGGATCTTCTTCTCCATGTGCTTGCGCGCCATAACGTCGTAGCTGCCGCCGAACTGCGCCAGACGGGAGACAAAGCCCTTCGGGTCGAGCTGCTTGCCGAGATATTCGGTAGCGCACAGACGACCGGTAGCAATCAGCTCATCGCGGCTGATTTTGTTCGCGCCGGTACCGATGGTCTCGTCGTTGTTGCTGTGATAGATAAAAACGTTGGTGTCAAGGCTGTTGAGCTTCAACATATTACTTCACTCTCCTTTTCTCTCAGGACTTGGCTGCCGCTGCGCGGCAAACCTCGCAGACATAGCCGTCAAATCCGGCGTAGCGAGCGCCCTTCGTGAAAGGCTTGCTGCGGAGGATTTTCAGGTACACGCCGCTACCGTCTGCGGGTGCGGTCTTGGAGGCCACGAGCAGACCGTTGACGATGGTCGCATACAGGAAGGTGCTGTCCGTGGGAGCAGTGGAGAAGTTTTCCGCGCCCCACGTGTACTGTTCGCCGACAATCAGCTCGGTAAAGTCGCCGCGCTCGCCTGCGGGAAGCTCAAGACCGAGGGTGTTCGCACCGGCATAGTAGGTATTGCCGCCGATGGTGCCCTGCTGTGCGTTGTAGGAATTAAAGGCATAAATGCCGGTGTGGTCGCCCAGACGACCGCCGGAGGTACCGGCTGCCGCCGCGATAAAACGCCACGTGTTGCCGTTGAGAATGTCAGCGCCGTTCGCGCCCTTGCCCTCGTAGCCCTCGTTCGCAGCCAGCTCGGAGCGGGTGCAGAGGAAGCCGGCCGGGCAGATGTCGGGGACGAAGGAGGTTCCGGTGCCGCTGCCGAAATAACCGGGGACATTCTGGATGTTGTTTCTCGTGATGTTGCTCACGGAAACCTCAAATGCGGTTTTAGCGATAGAAGCCATAGTAGATTCACCCTTTCATTATTTCACGAGGTTGTTGTAGATATTTTCGATTTCCGAGCCGGAATTCGTGCCGTCCTTACCGGCGACCTCGAACGCGTAGGTTTTCTTCTGCGCGTTTCTGGTCTGCTCGGCGTTGCGCTTGTCGATCTCCATCTGCTGGCGCATGGCGCGTTCGCAAACGGCGTCCTCGGCGGCACGGTCGCCGCACCATTCGCCGTCCTCGTTGCAGATTTCGTTGAAGCCGCCCGCCTCGGCGCGTTCCAGCACGGGCTTGATGACCTCAACGCTGATGCGGTCGATTTCGGCGCGGTTTTCGTTCAGCTCGTCGAGTAACGCTTCAGCGGCGGCCTTCGCAGCGGCCTTGCGGCGCTTGTCCTCGGCCTCCTGCATCGCCTTAACGCTGTTGTTGGCGGCGGCAAGGTCAGCAGTCAGTTTCTCGTTCTGCTCGTGCAGCACGCGGTTCTCAGCGGTCGTAGCGGAAAGCGCGCGCTCGATTGCGTCGTAGCCGTCCACGGAAATGCCGTTGGAGAACTGTGCGGTAAGGGAATCACGCTTAAAGCCCTCGGGGACAATGGTGTCATCCATGCTGGAAAGCGTGTACATGACGGGAGCGCCGTCCTTGGCAATCATGCAGACATGAATGCCCGCCTCGTCGTCGCCCGCCGCCAGAACGGTATAGTCAGTGAAGCGACTCTGAAGCTCCTTGAGCTGGAGTTTGTTGTAAAGATTCAAGGTTTTCACTCCTTCTTGAAGTTGGTTTTGATTAGGCTTGCTGTTGGACTTGGGGTCTGCCGCGCCGTTGTAGGATGCAGCCCGAACCTTCAACTCATTGAACTGCTTCATTTCCTGTAGCGTGGCTATGTGAGCGCCTGCGACTGCCGGTTCTACATGGTCGCCTAAGATGGTTGTGCCGAGGATTTCATATTCTTCCTCTACCTCGACGTCGCCCTCCATGTGGGCTTTTGTCACCAAGGTTTCGATGGAAATGCTCATGCTGCGCCCCTGTCGCGCATCACGTTCGATCTTCTCCACCAATTCCTTCGCGTACCACCGCCACAGGCGGCCACGCCCGACAATCCATGTATTTCCATCCCTTTGCTCAAGCCGGACATCGGCTTGGTCGTCGTAAAGGGCGCCAACAATACGTTCAGCGGTCGCGCCGGTAAAGGACGGCGCTTCCTCTAGCGTTTGCGGGTCGATTTCCATACGGAAGTTGTGTCCGTCGCCGATTCCCTTGCCGCCGTTGGTGTAGGCGATTAGGATAGGCGTTCCCGCGAACAAGGCTCTGTGTCGTTCCAGATTGATATATTTCCAGTTGTTCCGGTTGACGAGATCGTTCAAAAGCCAGATTTCCACCTCGTAGTTGAACGGGTCTTTCGTCGAGAGAAAATGGAACTCGCCTTGGAAACTCCGGTAGCGGTCGCTTCCAGTCGGTTTCTTAAAGGCCATTACGCATCCGCCTCCGTTTCTTCTTCGTCCAGCAGATGCAGCACCCAGTTGTCAAACGAACTGGCGCTCTCGGATTCCTCGTACATCTTCCATGCCGCAAGGAACCGTTCGTGCCGCTGGCTGTTGGCAATTTGCAGATTCTCAAACTGTCGTGCAAGCGCCCATGCGTTCTGCGCGTCGCAGATGCGGATAAGCTCCTTGAGCTTTTGCTCGATGTCCTCAAACACCCGCATTGCCAGTTGGAAACAGGCCTCGACCTCGTCCTCCTCCGGTCTGCGGATGCCCGGCCATTCCGGCGTTGCGCCGTAGTCCTGCATAATGTGCCGCTGGTGCAGAATGTCGCCGATTACGTCAAACTGTGTCGGGAACCAGTGCGCCGTCCGGTGGAACAGCTCGGAAAGATGCACCAGCCCACATTCAATGAGCAGCCATTCCTTCATCTGGTCAAACCACCGTGTTCCGGTTTCGTAAGCCTCGGTAGCCTCTTTCGCCGGTCGCAGCAGGAATTGCCATCGTGCTTCGTAGCCTTTTAATGCCATGTGATTCTCACTTCCTTGATTGAATAGTCTGAAAAACAACAAAAAAGAGACCCATCAACACAGTTTCCTGTGTCAATGAGCCTCTTTGCTCTTAACAACCGCCCTTTTGCGGTTGCATTACACTATAAAATTATGAGTTCTTCGCCAAAAGCCCCAGCCCGTCCAGAATGTCAAGTAATAATTTTGAAAATACGTTCGACGGTCAAACAGATAAACTGTTTATCTCCAACCTACCATAGTCGGAAGCATAAGGCCGGGGCATGACGGACTCGAACCGCCATCGGATGCAGCTCCATCTACCGGCGCAGCCTATCTCTTTGTAGACCGCGTTTTTGAACTAATGCCCCGTATGTCGCCGGATTTTCACCGGCACGGATTGTTGCATCCCGGACGCTCGGCCGTCTCGCAGCTCTCAAAAGCGCCATCCGTCGTGGGGCGTTAACAGAAAGGAGGCCAATGCAACGAAATGCAAGCCGCCGCGCATCGGAATTGAACCGATCTCCGAGGGTCCTATAACCCTCCCAGCCACCAAGGGCGCAGCATATCGGCGGGAATCCCGCCGTTTTTTCATTGTCTCTTTTCGGAGTAGCCCATCATCGTACTGGGCTTTTTCGCGGAATGTCCGCGCTTCAGGACGCTCACCTTGTCCGCGACGATGCGGTAGCCGTCCGGGGTGTTCTGAATCCTTACGTCAAAGCCCTTTTTCAGAGCGTCGTTGATGATTTTGATGTCCTCGGTCGTTACCATAGCATCACCCGTCCAAATCGCTTTCCTGCGCCTCGGAGCCGCTTTCCAGCGCCTCGTCAATGTCCTTCGTCGGTCTGCCGCCCTCGTTGTCCGGGTCTTTCGGAGCCTTCGGAGGCAAGCCGCTTTCGCCCTGCGTCGCCGTGTAGCTCGTGATAGGCGGGATTCTCAGGTCAAGCACGCCGCTCTCATTGATGAAGTGCGACACGCTCATGTCATCCCACAGGCTCATCCCGCGCAGCGCAAGGTACTTGAGCGTCTCGGAGAGCATTCCGATCTGCAAGCCCTTTCGTGCGTTTTCAAGGTCTGCCTTGTCCGAAACGAAGCCGCCGAACATGGTAAACCGCCATTCATATCGAAGCCCCATCCTACGATAAACGGATTCCATCATCCGTTCCATCTGGCGGTAGATGCAGAAGCAGACCGCTTCCTCCAGCTTTGCGCTGATTTCTACCGCACCGGCTCTGGGGTCGCTGTTAATGGGGATAAGACCGCTCATGCCGGATTTCATCACGGCGTAAGCGTAGTTTTTCGAGGTCATGTCGCTCGAACCGGTCGCCTCCGGCAGCGTTTCTAGATGCAGCTTTTCCATCGGCGCGGGGAAGAACGCAATGCCGCCCGCGTTGGCCGCCGAGATCATCTGATTCCACAGCTCCACATAGTAGGCGCGTCCGGTCGGGGACAGCTTAATTGGGTCGCTGGTTTCCGTCTTGCGCTCTGCGTAGTACGGCATTTCGCCGAACGCGATAGACACAAGAGGATTCTGCATGACCGCCAGCGCCACATCCTCGATTTGGGCGATCTGGTCAAAACTGATGAACAGTCCCGTACTCATCGGCGCAACGGCTCTCGTCGTATCGTCGATCTCAAACACCCAAACGTCCTCAACGGGCAGCGTGACGTAATACGCCCACTGGCCGTTTTGGTTGTATATCTGCGGATTGCCCGCTGCGTTTGCCTTCAGCTTGTCCGGTCTGATCTGGAACGCTTGACCATCCGCGTTCCGAACCGTGTTTTTCGCGGCGTAGACAAACTTTTTTCCTAAGCCGTCCGGCATGCCCGTCGTGCTGAACGGCTCAAGCACGCCCTCAAAATTGTCCAGATACGGGGTCAATAAATCGCCGAACTGCCGCCAGTCAGAACCCGGCTGCAACAGGTACATCATGTTGAACATGACCGTGTACTTGCTCTCGGAGTTAAAGCCGACGATTTTAATCCAGTCCGAAGGAAGCTGCTGTGCAAACGCGAAATTCACGCGGTTGTGCGGCTTGTCCAGCGAATAGCGGGGATAATAGGCAACCTTGCCCATCTGCCAAGCCTGCCCGACGATTTGGTGCGCCAGCGCATCCGGCTGAAAGCGTCGGTTGAACTTGTCCAGCAGCACACCTTCGCGCCGCAGCGTATCGGATTTCGCGTCCTCCTTCGTGAGGTTCGCGGGGTAATGGTAATAATGATAGGTGTTGACCCCTTGATAGGTCATGCGGATTTTCCGGAAGGGGAACGCGCCCCATTCCAGACCCGCTGCCGTTTCGCGGAGCGCCTGTTCGTTGTCCTCTGGCGCTTTCAGCATTTCTACGATCTGCGGCTTGGTAACGTCCGCTGGGAACGAAGAAATGTGCTTGACGCGACTGTTGTTGATAAAGGGATTCGTTGACATCGAAGCCCGCGTCCACGCGCTCCAAAAGCCATCGGTCGGAATGTCGCCGTATTCGCTGGCTAGGCTTCGCAGCGCCCCGAAATATTCGTCGTAGGTGGCAAACGCCGACGCATTATTCATCCTTGCTTTCTTCTGCTGCATCGTCCGTTGTCATCTCGCTTTCCTTGATGCGTGTCCTCTCGGCCTCAAGCTCCTGCCGCAGGGCATCGCTGAACGCCTTGCCCTTGGCCAAAAGCTGCTGCTGATTCTCCATCAAATATTCCTGCCGCAGGCTCTCAATGGCCCCGTTTAACCACTGCTTCGCCAGTGACGGCAGCGCCGTCAGGTTTTTCACGGGAAACCCGTCCTTCGGCTTTTTCTTGGTGTATAGCAGGCAGTACGTCGCCGTAATCAGATAATATTTCTCGTTTTCGCCGATGTCCTCCGGCCTCACGACGTAAAGCCCATATTTGTCCGTGCTTTTCATCATACGTATTTCCTCCCAGCGAACCGTCCCACCGTGCGCGCGCCCCCGCTGGCTGCGTAGAAACTCGAACCCTTGCGGTACTCTGCATCCCACGCCGAACTCTGGTGTGTCTTGAGCAGATATTTCGTTTCCAGCTTCTGTGCCACGCGCAGGGCGTATTTCAGTGCCGACCAGTCGTCGCGCTGGATATGGGATGAGATTCGCTTCTCTGCCATCCCTGCGCCGGAAGGAACCTTCCTCAGGTTCTGCATCTGCCCAATCAGGACGTTCGTTTCCTTGTACGGGGCGTAGATCAGGTGGTCTAGCTCGTCGTCCTTAATGCGGTGATAGGTCTTATAAGCATCTAAGCCCTCGCCCCAGTTCGAGGTCAAAAGCTGTACGTTGCGGTTTTCAAACTGCACCTCGGCATAGCGCAGCATTTCGCTGTCGGGGTCAGTCACGCCGACGCCGCCCGCCTTAACGGGGAATACGACTGGAATCGCGCCGTCGCGCTCCAATTCAGGGCAGAAGGAATGGTCGTGGCTACACAGAGGCGGCAGCCCATCCTCCAAATCGCCCATCAGCGCCTGCAAAACAGCGGTGCCGTACTGCCATGCGTCAATAGCGATATAGGTTTCGCTTCCCTCAAAGCAGTAGCGGTTCCAAATGGTTTTCAGCCGTGCCGCCTGTGCTCTCGGCTCCTCCGGCTCCCAACCGGCCAGCCAAACGACCTGTTTCAGATACCGGTCGCGCTTGAGCCAGTTGGTCTGCTTCGTCAGCTTGATAACGGCGCAGGCGCATTTTGCGTTGATCGCACCGTCAGCATAAGAAACGTCGTAGCCGATGATGTATTTCACGTCCTCTGGCTTGACCTTGTTCGCGTGGTCTTTGCAGCAGTGGTGTTCCTCCATCAGAAGCATGCACCGCGATTCCGTCAGCACGCTGTCGCGGACAACCGGATTCTTGTCGCTGCCGGTGTAAAGGCTCTCCATCTCTCGCGCCCATTCGTCGGGGCTAAGCTCGCTCTTGAGCGTCTCCGCCCACATCACGGGGCGCATCTGCATCAGCAGGATTACCTCATAGGAAACGTCCATTACAAAGGCGCTTTCGCCTCTCGCCATCATCCGAATGTGGCGGCACCGTGTTTCATAGGCGTGGTTCTGCCGCCGCGAAGCGGAGGTAATGGAGTGCTGCTTAAATCTGACATAGGTCGGGTCGCGCTTGCCCTTCACGCGGTACTCAATACGGACTGCGGGCAGCACGACGCGCTTATAATCCTCAATGTCAAACGGGGGCGCCTCCTCCTGCGCATATTCCTCGGCCACGACCTTACACAGGTTTGCGCCGCGAAATGCGTCAATGGAAAAGCTGCTTCCGTATCCCGTCGTGATCTTAAAGCGGTCGCCGCCCTTGACCTCGACGTTATAGTGTCCGGCCAGCGCCGGATAGTTTTCCTGAATGGTTTCCCATGTGTCCGCGCCGATCTTTGCGGTCTGCCGCAGGGACGGCCCGAAATACGCCGTCGTAATGCCCGGCCACAACAGCCCCTCGCAGGCCTCTTCCAGAATGGAACAGAACGATTTGGTCGCGCCACGGCAGGCGGTGATGTCGCAGTATTGATACCGCGCCTTGGCTCGCATGAATACCCGCTGCAATAGCGCCAGCTCATAGTCTGCTTCGTCGCTGCGCAGAATGTCGCACGGCATATCCGGGAACCAGCGCCAAAAGGAGATCAGAAAGCCCCATCCGTCGCCCAGCCCGTCATACTGTGCCGCCTCATACTCCTGCGACCGAACCCAACCGGCACCCGCCGTCCAGACGGTTCCCTTGCGCGGCATGGCTTATTCTCCCAGAGTGCTGTCCGCGCCCTTGCGCTTTCGCTCTCTCGTCAAGCCCAAGTAGCGGTAGGCATCCTCTTCCATGTCGTTCGGAATTCCCGCAAACTCGCTTCGCTGCGCAAAAAGACCGAACTGTGCCGGTAGCTCCTGCATTTCCGCTTGGTCGTTGTTCTTCCGTATCGTGTTGATAATCGAAAGCAGCGCCTTTTCCGCCGCGTCCATCGTATAAGGGTAGCGGTGGCTCGTCATCCACTTCGCGCAGATTTCAATCGCTTGATCGTAAGTCAGCTCCACGCCCACGCCGTATTTCTTCCGCAAAGCGTCTACGATGCCGTCCACCTTCGCGTTTTCCACCGGCTTTGCGTCCTTTTTTCGGAGGTTCTCTGCCGCGAGCTGGTCTTGAATCGTCTTGTTGAGCTTTGCCGCCATATAGACGGATTCCTTCGTCCCCTGCGCAATGCAGCGGTCAGCCAGAAGCCGCTCCTTGCAGCAGGTGCGGATCGTGTCCTCCTGCTGGGCATCCATCCCCCCAGCGCCCATCAGTCGGGCGGAGTAGGTTTTCCAAAGCTCGTCGAGCCGCTGGTAGTCCTTTTGGTCATACGGCCGCTTCGGGTCGCCGCTGCCCCAAACGCGCTCCCAGCGCTCCTCGTCGTTCATTCCGAGGTAAAGCACGGTGTTGACGTTCGTCTCGCCGTCGATGAACCATTCCTTCGACCGTTCGCCCTTCAGCGCGTGGCAGTAGCCCTCCCAGCTTTCGGGAGAGGGAAGCGCCGGGTCATACGGCACGTCGTTGACCGCGCAAAAGCAAAAACAGGCAAGGTCAGCGCCAAGCAGCTCCTTCAGACTGCGAAAACGGGACTCTGCCGCCTCTGCCTCAACGATTCTTGCCTGCACGTTCCTCACCTGCCAATTCCTTCGTGTATTTCCGCTGTCATATTATCCTTTGAGCCACGACGGAGGCTGTCCGTCGTGGCCGACGGGAAAGGAAGAAGATAGAAAGGAAATAGCAAAACAGCGGAGCGTGACAGATAATATTCCATCACGCTCCGATTATACCACAGGTTTTTTAGGTTTTTATCCGAAATTTTTCAAAGTATTACTTTTTATTTTCCGGCAGAAGCTCCAATCTGGCCAGAAGATCGAGCAACTGTTCCCGCCGTTCCGGGTCTCTCAGCGCCTTGCGTATCTTCCGCTTGAGCCGCCACTCGAAGAAGCGCTCACGGTAGCACTGGAAAACGCGAAGAATCGTCGTCACCATCTCTACCGCCTCCTCAAATGCCAAGGCGCATCATCCGGAACACGTCGCGTCCCTTAAATGTGATAAGCGTCTGAGAGCCGCTCCATCGGTTATTATCGCTGAATACTTCCTTTACCTCGAACAGCCCATTGTTCTTATCCTCGCAAGGCATCAGCGCACCTTTCTTGTTGCGGAACAGGTAGTGGTGCTTAACCAAATCCGCCGTAAACTTGCGCGGCGGCACTCCCAGCAGCTTCGCCGTCTCATAAATGCCGGTCAGCCCATCCCGAGAACACAATTCCTCGTAATACTCAAGTTTAGGCTGAGCAATCGTCATCGCGACCTCCAGCTCCGAGTTCTTCGCTTCCAGTGCTTTCCGCTTATCCGATTCTTCCTTGAGCGTGGAAACGATTTGGAACAGTGTGTCAGGGTTGCACAGCACCTCTTGCAGTTTCTCTTGTGTCATGTACGCCCCATGGTTGCGGATACTGGGGAGAACTTCTTCTGTTACCCAGTCGGTGAACTTTTCAGCAGTAGGCAACTTCGACCCGAACACCAGCCGATAAACGCCGCTTTCAGTGATAAAAGACATTTCGACTTCCTGCATTGCAGGCGTTCCGTCAGCCTTTACGCCTGTCTGCACCCCTATACGGCGTTTCACCGTATAGGGGCAGTGAGCAGAAAGTGCGTCACTGGGTCTGCTATAGCCCAACGCTTTTGCCACATCGCTACCGCAAAAAAGAACCGTGTCGTCCTCGCAAATAGTGCGAATTTCCCCGAATTCGGGATTGTTAAAAACTTGAATATTGTGTTCCATAAATTCTCCTTCAAATACTGTTGACCTTTGAAGAAGCGCATGGTATAATATTTACGCAAGTCTTGCAAAGGTCTTGTGTTTTGGGATTCCGGTGGTGACTTCCTACGGTCGCCGGAATCCTTTTTATTTTTCTTTGGACAAATACTCCATGACAATCATCCGAATCATGCCGCTTACGGTCGTTCCTTTCTCGGCAGCAACCTTTCTCAGCCGCTGCATGACCTCCGGCGACAAAAAGACGTTCGTCCGTTCGGTATTTTCCTTCGGGCGTCCCGCCACGTTTTTTCACCTCCCTGTGCGGTTATCATATCACCAATACATCACCATGTCAAGAGGCTTTTTATCGTGCGATGCACGAAATCACAACATCAGAATTGTGCAGTTCGACCAAAAAGTGTAGGAATATCGAAACAGCACAATTTGCGTTTTGTTTTGGGTACGGCGATTTGCCGTACCCTTTTGCCGTCAAATCACTTGAAATACGGGCAGATCGAACCTTCCGGAACGTCGATGCAGCGGCACGTATCGTTCACGTAGTTGTCGCAGACCCGTTCATCCGCACAGCGAATGTCGCAGTTGCCGAACTGGCAGATGGCGCACGTTTCTTCGCAGGCGACCATCGGCTGCTTTTCAGTCTCCGCGGCCTCCGCAGCCTCGCCGAAATCGCGGCGGTAGGCCTCCATTGCGTCCTTCAGATGGAGTTTCATCTTGTTTTTCCAGCACTTCGGCGTGTAAGTCGGGTGGCGATTGAACACCCACCACAGCGTCTTGATGTTCTGAATTGCCATGTACCGCGCGATTTCGCGCCGCTCATCATCCGGCAGGGCATTGATGCTCTTGCCCTCGTCGATGATGTCCTGAACCTGTCCGTCGATCGTTTTAACTCTTACCATTTGTTTCATCCTCCCGTTGTTTCTTCAATTCTTGGATTCGTCCCGCCAATCGGGCAACTTTCTGTTTGCGGATGCCCCGAACCGCCGAGGTACAGTGAAACACGAGCTTCATTTGGTCAATCATGATTTCCACATCCGCGATTTCTTCGGCAATATTTCGCATAAGCGTCGGGGATGCCCCGTTCCGCAGCCACTTGCAGAGTTCCTTTTGCAGCTCCGACATTTCCTCAAACACCATCATAACCTGTGCCGCCTCGCCGAATTCTTCGATAGCGGCCTTAAAAACGTCCGTCTCGTGCTGCATATCGCGCCCCGCGCCTTTTTTAAGCGCCTCTACCGCCATATCCAGCGCCTCGCAGTATTCGTCCAGCGAGAAATTCACGCCGTCCCTGCACCGCAGCAGCTCAATCGCTCGTTCGTTCGTCATTCTCTGTTCCATCAGTCGGCCTCCCACGGGACAAGCTGTTTATCCCGTTTTGGTGTCGTATCGACCTTTTTGGCCTGAATCATTCGATCGGTATCGACGATGATGTCATCAAAGAAAAGACCATTCGGGCGTTCCTCAATGAACACCAGCTTCCCGCAAACAAACCCATCCGGCACTTCAATTTCCAGTTTCATTTTTCTCGTCCTCCTTCGTTTTTCTGCAACGGATATTCAAAATTCTCTGCACCTCAGGAAGCATCCCGAGCTCTTCGGCAATCATAAACAGCCCAAGGTTGATTCCGGATGCCATCCCTTCGCCAAGCATGTCCAAATTGGTCTGCATGAGCGCGGCGATGGTGATTGCAGCGTTTTCCACCCGTTTCCGTGTCAATATCTTCATTCGTCGTCCTCCGTTTTTACTTTCGGCTTTCCACCTGTAATAAACTCCGAGAAGGGCAAGCCCTCGATAAAGTCGCAGAAGCACCGCCATTCCGGTAGTCTGTGGTCTTTTCTCTGTTGATAAATGGTCTTGAGCTGCCGGTAATTCGTCGTCATCCGCGCCGTCAGGCGGAATCCGACCGGCAGATTGTAGAGCAGCTTGAGATAATTCTCCGGTGTCGGCTCTTTCTTGTACGCCTTTTGGAGTGTCTGACACGCCGTGATGATTTCCGGCTGCACATACCCGATGCACTGTGCGGAAATGTCAAACTTCGCCGCCTTATGCATGGTAGACTGGCTCGAAACGAAGTCAAAGAAATGATACCGCTCCGCCTCGACCCACGCCTTTACCGTAAACGTCAGGTCGAATTGGACGATGATTCCCGTCAGAAACTGGTCATGCCCCGTCCCTGTCTTGCACTGCGCCAGTGCAAGCGTCCCACTTGTGATATCGCTGGGACAAGCGCTGACATCCACCGCCATCGGGTACCGGCTCGCCGCCACACTGCGCTCAAGCCCGAATACCTCCACGTTCTTGATGATTTTTGTGTAAGTTCTCATATTTGTGCCACTCCCTCTGCTCTACTTGCCATAGCGGACCTCCTTCAAAAACGGATAGCGCTCCTTGAACGGACACAGGTTGTCCTTCCCGAAGATTTCCGCAAGGCGGCGGTCAAGCACCTCCTGCCAATAGTCCTGCTCCGGATTGGCGTAAAACGCCGCATTGAACGTCTTTTCCAGCTCATGCACCGCGTCGAACACCTTGCGGAGGCGGCTGGCACCCAGCGCCGATTTTCCCATGATCTCCGGGTCGTTCAGAACGATGGAAAGATAGTCCGCCGTCCGCTGCGTCCCAAAGTCAATCCCGACGTCAAGAAATCCCTGCCGCTCTTCCTTGAGCCGCTGCTGATAGTTTCCCTTTGCCATTATGCTTTCTCCTCCTTCGTTTCCAGCGCCGCCTTGAGCCGCACAATCACGCCCGCCGCGTCGTCCAGCAGCTCGTCCATGCAAGCCTCCCCGTGCAGCAAATACTTGCACTGGCGGCAATGGTCGAGCTTGCAGTTATAAATCGCGGCAAGCACCTGCTCCGCTGTCAGCTCTCTGCCCTGCTTAAGCGCCTCTGCCATTTCATCCACCTCCTATTCAGCCCCGCTCCCGGCGCATCGGCATCAATTGCTCTCATTTTTTGCTTCCTCCTGTGCAATCCGAACAAGCGGCCCGTATATCTTAATAAGCCAGTTTTCATCTTTCCGCCGCGGGCAATTAACATACTCGCAGCGGAACAAATTGGTGCTTTCGTTCACACGTAACGAGCAACTAAAGTTATAGCAATCAGTCATTGCCAGCCCTCTGATTCCATGCAGCAGCGGCTTCCTCTGGGGTGTCGTATAACCAGAAGCCCACTGTCTGGAAAATCCCATCGCCATATGTTCCCGCAATGCAAGGATCATCGACATCGCAGGGGTGAAATATCCCGTAGTGCGTTCCTTCATCCTTTTCGCCATCGTTCTTTCCGCCTACGAAAACGCACTCAAGGTCGTATGCGACCACTTCCACCCGTTCGCCGCAGAATGGGCACCTCCGCAGCTTCGTAGTGATAACTGCATTATCCATCCTTCAGAACCTCCTATTACGGTTTGATATCCACGTCAAACGGGAACTCTGCATGGAACTCGATCACATAGTGATAGGGGTCGGCGTGGGTTCCGGTAATATCCTCGACCACGTAAAGCGTATAATCGTTGAGGTAGATGTAGTTTTTCTTGTATTCGTTCGCGCCGACCTTGCACGTCACGACCAGCTCTGACGTGGTGTTGTTGCTGATGGACATATAGCCCTCGGCGTACAGAATGATCTTGTCAGTACGGGCGTTGTAGACCGTGATTCGACGCTCACACTGGAAATTATCGGCGGCAACGCTCATGTTGTGGTTCACCTTATCCGCCTCATGGCAACCGGTCAAAATACAGGCCAGCACGACCACGACCAGCAGTAAAGCAATCAATTTTTTCATTTTTCACTCATTCCTTTCATTCATCAACATTAAGCGTCTGTTTGGCTTCTTCGTAGGTACGAAATACCTTTTCCCCGAAATCCTCTTGTTTCGCGTAGAACGTTTCATAGTTACCCATCGGACGTATCTCCATGACAATTTCGCCATGATACAGCGGCGCGGAGCAAATATGTGCTTTACATGGGTAAATGCGCCCACCACGCCCAACTGGGGCGTATACGGTGGAGCCAATCTTACAGGGAAGCAAAAGGGCGCATCCTTCTTTATCGGCTTTCGCAAACTCAATAAGGCGCTCGGCGCTGATTCCGTCCGTGGCGTCGAGAATATCCTGCAACTCGCCCAAACACCACTGCACGTCGCCGTTTTTCTTCACTTCTTCGGCAAGGTTGTCATCATTAAGCGACACGAGGCGGTCTACCGTTCTCTTGAACTCAGTTTCAGCCATCCTTCAACACCCTCCGCAGCCAATCAAGCTCATCAGAACGAGCGTAAACCTTTCCTTCCCAGTATGCCTTCGTTCGTCCGTCCACAGCGTTATCCATACTCTCTCTGCATATTTCGAGCAGTCCATCAACGCGCTGCTTCCGACGCTCTAATTCCACTCTAAGGTCATCGTTAGGGCGGTCGACAATGCCATCGGGCCGTGCCTCTTCGGCACGTTTAAGGTTTTGAGTGCGGCGCATAACCATCCAATGTCTGAAGTCATCCCAGTTCTTTTCGTACTCAGAAATCATTCGCCGCTCCACTTTCTTGCGCATCGACTTTTTGAAGACCGCATCGACGAAGGACTCCAACCCATATAACGCGCAAGAGATCACTACAGCCACCGTAATGGCGAGACTCGCGCATTCCAAAATCGCTACAAGTTTTTGCATTACTGTTCGCCCTCCTTTTCTCCACGCCGCGCCTTTATCTCCGCCTCTGCTTCCTCGCGGGTCAGCCACACGGTGTTACCGATTTGTCTCACATCGTCCTGCCTGCAATCTCGCCCATGGACGATGATCTCGCCTTTATCGCAAAAGTCGCAGCAGGGGCAGCCGTAATCGTCAGTAAAAAGCTCCGGTGGGCACTTCATATCGCAGCTCGGCCCGGCATCCACTACGAGTTCATACACCGTTTTTGCGGGCAAAATTACAATTCGACCGTCCTTGTCGGCCTTTAATAATTCTCGAATTCGTTCCAATTTTGACAGATCATCGCTAAAGACGGATTCGATGAGAGTTTTCGCAGTTTCACATTGCTCCGGTGTCAGCCCTGTGTCCTCATAAGCCGCCAGCCGGTCAACAAAATCTGCTCGGTACTGGCAGCCGTTAAAGTCCAGCCGCCAGTGACCGTTCTCAAAGTACGTCAGTCGTTTCATTCAAATGCCTCCCAAATATCTTCGTGCAATATTCCGTCCAAAATGTATGCAAGCTCCTTCTTAGCGGCTTTTCGCCCTTCCCAATACCCCGCTTTGTACTGGTCGCCAATTTCTTCGGCGTGCTTGCGCTGCTCCTCGCACCAATTCTCGCCGGTACGGGCATCCTCAAGTTCGCGCCCTAGCCTGTAGCGAATCTCAGCCACGTTATTTCTTGCTCGCCGTAACTCGTCACCCGGTAGGGTTGCCGCAGTAACCCTCGGTTGCTCCCGCACTACATCAACGAAAAAATCCCAAAGAATACGGCATGTAGCGAGGTCGAGTTCTGTGTTATTCTCACCGAGAGGCCACATGCGCGGGTCGTAGCTTCGGCTTGCCATGTCGTCCACTAAGCTGGCTAAATTGATGTATTCCTCAGCCATTTCTCACATTCTCCTCCTTCTTTTCCTTGTCGCATAGATCACAGTCCATTTCCTCATGCACGCCGCCCCGCAGCTTCTTTATGAGTTCTTCCGGTTTCATGCCGTCACCGCCTCCCAGTCTGCTGCGGATACCGGCATCGGCATCCAATGGGTGACAACGGTTCTCGGCTTGCCGTTCTCAATCGGCGCCGCGTTAATGGCACCTAGGCCGTTGATATCGAAAATCATCTGCTCTGTGTCATACGCCGCCGAGGTTGCAAAGGGCTTCGAGGGCTCTCCGGTCAAAAGGCTACAGCTCTGCACCGTCACGAGAACACTGACGATGCTGCCCCATTTCCCATCCTCGTCCTGCGGCAGCCGCTTCGTTACCGGAATCCATGGGGTTTCAGGCGGCTCCTCTTCTCGATCGGGGAACGCTCTTGCCACAGCAATCAAGCCTTCTACCGTGTTTCTATCCTCGTCAACAAACACTATCGTTTTGGCGCAGGCATCTGTGGGTTTAGCGGCTTCCACCACGATTGCGTAATATATGGCACCGCCTACACGGACGAAAACCAATTCATCCTCCGAGACAATTTGCGGCTGTCCAGCGACAGTCAATACAATTGGGTGTTTCATTCCGTTCCCTCCTTGCTTTCGCTTTCTCCCTCTCTCGCAGCGAAGAACGGGGCATACACCCAGTGGGTGACAGATGCAGTCGTCTCGGATTCACCAAAGTCGAACGCCCCGTCCACGTACTTTGCAACGATGAAAGTTTCATCGTCCAATCTTGCAAAAAGGAACTTGTCCTCCTCCGGCAGGAATTCCTCCACAGGCATCCACCGGCTTCGGAACTCCCCGCGCAAGACTCGATTTACAAACTCGTCGTACTCTGCGAGGATATTCTTCAGCGTCTCCTCCAAGCCCGCAATCTGCTCCTTCAACTCGTTGATTTGCTGCTCTTTTGTCTTTCTTGCCATGTTAATCGTCTCCTTTCGTAGTTGGGAACGCGAACGACGTCCGCCACGCTTCCCCTTTTGCTTGTATTTGGAAAAATCGCCCCTGCGGATGAATGTAAACGACCTCGCCCCGATATGTCTCAGAGCCGTCATAAATCGTCACATTCTCGCCAATCGCGATCTTGCCGTACACCTTGTACTCCGGCACCGTCCAACAACCGCCGTTCGCCGGAGTCTTGACCTCAAAATTTGCCGTGCCTTTCATTGCCCTATCGAGCAGATACTTCGCCATCAGAACCTACCCCCTCTCTTTGCCACTTACACCCAGAACACGCCGCCCCAGTCTTCCCACACGCCGTGCACAGATCATCCCAGCAGGCAAGAAACGCCAAGCCCAACGCTACCCGAAACGGTGAGGACACCTTCGAAGCCCTTACCTGCTTCGCCAGCACCTGCGGCGTATACGCTCCTACCACATCTACCTCCGGGTGCTCTGCTATATACGTCGCAACCTTCCGCCACTCCCCGTCAGGCACCGGTCCGCCTCCCTCGATATACTTCATCGTCCATGCTCCAACTCCTATCACTAACGCCGCTGAACCAAACGACAAGCCATTCCGCTCTCGCCACTCCCTTACCTTCGCCCCGGTCTCTCGCTCTATCCGTGGCTGCCTGTGCCTGCCGCCATGCACCAACTCCCCCCGTGACCGCAATATCGCACCACCCAGCCCCACCGGCTGACACAGAGCCGCAACCGGTCGCCGTTCGTCAATTTGCATAATGCCAAGAATGCCGCGCCCGGCTTTTACTCTGCTGATGTTTCGATTACTAGATATAATCACAACATCAGCCTCAAAAGCGCCCATTTCCCCGGTATAGTAAGCAAATGTTTAGATAGATAAACAGAAATATAGTTTAATAGAGAGTATTATACAATTATCTGGGTAGCGATATACGCAGACGGGCGACGCGCTCCGCGCGGGTAGGACGGGCGGGGGCGGGCGTGTTGGTTGCATGTGGGGCGCGGGGGCGGGGGTAGCATTTACGCGCGCGCACTGTATAGGATTATATATAAACGGGCGGGCGCTACAATCCACACGCGCGCACGCAAGGGACGAGGAACGCGGAAAAGCGC
>CYGL01000016.1_pt1 | contig 85651 bp, 135 predicted proteins | sample 485531 | NCBI WGS metagenome assembly CYGL01 (sample SAMEA3497897, study PRJEB9818) | human gut metagenome | reverse complement strand
GCAGATGAGTAATCCATTATTTAATGCCCTCGGTGGTGGAATGCCACAGGGAAACGGACCAATGCAGATGATGCAGCAGTTTATGCAGTTTAAACAGAATTTTAAGGGAGACCCGAAGGAAGAAGTCCAGAAGATGTTGCAGTCTGGACGGATTTCTCAGCAACAGCTAAATCAGGTTCAGCAGATGGCAGGGCAATTTCAACACATGCTGAAAGGAATGAAATAGTACATTACAATCTGGCCAGATTGATGTAAATACACAAAAAGGAGATTATAACTATGGATGGAAATTATAGCTTAGCGGATATTGCTGCGGCTACAGGCGGAAATCGTGACAACGATGGCATGTGGGGCGGTGACGGCGCATGGTGGATTATTATCCTGTTCCTGTTCGTATTTTGCGGATGGGGTAACAATGGATGGGGCAACGGTGGCAACGGTTCTGCCGGAAGTGCTTACACTGATTCCGCAATTCAGCGCGGTTTTGACAATCAGGCAGTAGTCAGCAAACTTGACGGAATCAGCAACGGTCTCTGTGATGGATTTTATGCCATGAATAATGGTATGCTTACCGGATTCAACGGAATTAACACCAACATCATGCAGACTGGTTTTGGCATCCAGCAGGCAATCAATGCTGACACTGTAGCCAATATGCAGAACACCAATGCGCTTCAGACTCAGCTTGCAAACTGTTGCTGCGAAACCAGAGAAGCAATTCAGGGCGTAAACTACAACATGGCACAGAACACCTGCGCATTGCAGAACACCATGAACAGCAACACCAGAGACATTATCGACAGCCAGAACGCTGGGACAAGAGCCATTCTTGATTATCTTTGTAATGAAAAGATTTCTTCTCTTCAGGCTGAAAACAATGATCTCAGACGTGCTGCTTCTCAGGATCGTCAGAGCGCATTACTCACAACTGCAATGGCTTCTCAGACACAGCAGCTTATTAATGCAATTAATCCGGCACCGATTCCGGCATATCAGGTTCCTAACCCGAACACATATTACGGATGCGGATGCAATACTGGATGTAATTGCTGATAACTTCATATCGAGAGTATCTTTCGATTGATTCGGATGTCGGCTTATGCCGTATTACACAGAGGGGCAGGCTGAGACCTGTCCTTTTGTGATATGAAAGGAGAAAATAAACATGGCAGAATATGTAAATGTGGCTGCTCAGACCGTAGCGGCAAATGGTAATGTAGTTTTTGCAAATACAGCAGTCAAAGGTTCTAACTGTATTCAGCACAGAGAGGGAAGTGGAATTATTACTCTTAGAGGACTCACAAATCAGTGCAAGGCTAGATTTTTCGTGGATTTCTCTGGTAATATTGCTGTTCCGACAGGTGGTACAGCAGGGGCTATCTCCCTTGTACTGGCAATATCTGGAGAACCAGTATTATCTTCTCAGATGATCTCAACTCCGGCAGCAGTAGACCAGTACAACAATGTATCTTCCGGAATGTATGTAGATGTACCTCGTGGATGTTGCGTTAATATCGCAGTAGAGAACACAAGCGATCAGGCTGTTTCTGTCGCGAACGCAAACATTGTTGTGACTAGAGAAGCGTAGGAGGTGCGATTATGAGAGATATTAAAGACTTATGCGCAAGAATCGAAGACGAACTGTCCAAGATCGCTGACAGTGGGCTGACCACCGGGAATCTGGAAATGACATATAAACTGATTGATATGTATAAAGACATCAAAAACACTCAGTACTGGGACAAAAAGGTAGAGTATTACAACACTGTTCTTGATGAGATGCGCGGTGGCTATGATGACGATTACAGCGAACGTGGTAGAAAACGTGACAGCATGGGGAGATATAGCTCAAATGATGGCAGAATGATGCCGGATTACGACCGGGGTAATTCTTATGCCAGACGGGGCGAACATTACGTTAGAGGACATTACAGCCGTTCTGATGGGCGAGATGCCTATGATGATTACATGACACAAAAACAAAGTTATCGTTCTGGCAAATCTGAAGACTGTAAAAGAAAGATGCTTGCCGCTCTGGAAGAGCATCTGGACGAACTCACAACAGAAATGAGCGATATGTCTAAGGACGCAGAGTGTCGGGAGGAACGCGATCTTGTTAAAAGATACGTGGAAAAACTCCGGGATATGCTCTAAAAATGCAAAAGTGGTAGAGAGGTAATTAAAAGAAATCTGTTATAATAGAATTGTGCAGCAGGAAGCACAAGTAAAACGGTTAGTTTTTGTACATTTTCGTTTTAATTCCTCCTTTCTTAATTTTTGTTATCTGGTACGCACGCTTTAGTGGAAAGTTAAGCAGGTTCGAATCCTGCCGTGCGCATTTGTCATCTGGCACGCAAGATGGCAAACCTCCTTGATTAAGGTTTTTGTTATTCATGTTTTTTCTTTAAAAAAGAAATAAATATCCGAAACAACTCGTGGCAGGCATGACACGCAAAACACCTTGCTAACCCGGGACTCCGGGTTATGTGGAATGTACGTTAATGGTAGACTGACAGGGCCACTTCCTGGGTGCCGGATTGATTCCGGGCGTTCCGCTTTAATTCGGTCAGAATTACGCTGTTTGTATACAAGCGGTCTATGGTTCGGCTGGATTACAACATCATGATGCTAAAAAGGTTATTGCTGTAAAAATCCTAAAGGTTGACGAACCTAAAAAGCATAATGGAATGTAGCTCAGTTGGAAGAGCGGAGAGCACATAGCTCTTGACGCCGCAGGTTCGAATCCTGCCATTCCGTTTACCTTGCCAGTGGTCTAACTGGCTTAATCCATTTACCTGCGGCGGCAGGTCAATAAACACGACCAGGAGGATATTATGCAGAAACTTATTGACACTCTTAAATCATTTGGAATTGAAATCCCGGAGGACAAACAGGCAGATGTAAAGAAAGCACTCTCTGAGCATTATAAGAATGCAAAAGAAGTGGCAAAAACCCTGTCAAAAGTTGAGGGAGAACGTGACAACTGGAAAGAACGTGCTGAAACAGCAGAAGAGACCTTAAAAGGGTTTGACGGTATCGACCCGGCAAATATTCAGACAGAGCTTGCTGGATGGAAAAAGAAAGCCGAGGATGCAGAGAAAGAATTCAATGCAAAAATCTACGACCGTGATTTCTCAGATGCGCTCAAAGCGGCGCTTGACGATGTTAAGTTTTCCAGTGAGGCGGCAAAGAAATCAGTCATGGCAGACATTAAAGAAAGCCGGATTAAAGCTGAAAAGACGGTAAAAATCCTTGGACTAAATGACCTGATCGAGCAGATGAAGCAGTCTGACGCATCCGCTTTTGTGGATGAATCTCAGCAGCAGGCTCAGCAGAATCAGGCAAGATTTACTACTCACGTTGGACAGCAGCAGACACCGGGAAGCATGACTAAGAAAGATATCGAAGCAATCAAAGACCCGTCCGAGAGACAGGCTGCAATTGCTCAGAATATCCAGTTATTCCAGTGATTTTTTACACCGACTATACGCCAGAGTATAGCCGCTAACCCAATACCTTAATAATTATGGGTAGAAAGGACTTTTTATATGGCAGCAAAAGCTAATCTTATTATGACTAATGATATTCAGGTCACAGCACGTGAGATTGACTTCGTAACCAGATTCGAAAGAAACTGGCAACACTTACGTGACATTCTGGGTATTATGAGACCAATCAAAAAACAGCCGGGTGCTGTACTCAAGTCTAAGTATGCAGAAGGTACCTTACAGAGCGGAAATGTTGGTGAGGGTGAGGAAATCCCTTACAGCAAATTCGTTGTAAAAGAAAAGTCCTATGCGGAAATGACCATTGAGAAATACGCAAAGGCTGTATCTATCGAAGCAATTAAGGACCATGGTTATGAAAACGCTGTTCAGATGACTGATGATGAATTCCTTTTCCAGCTTCAGACCGATGTTACCGGCAGATTCTATGATTATCTGAAAACCGGTACACTTACTTCCACAGAAACTACTTTTCAGATGGCTCTGGCAATGGCCAAGGGCCGTGTTGAAAACAAATTCAAGCAGATGCACAGAAATGTGACTGGTGTTGTTGGATTTGTGAATATTCTGGACGTATATGAATACCTTGGAGCGGCTGAGATTACTATTCAGAACCAGTTCGGATTCCGGTACATGAAAGATTTCATGGGCTTCAATACCATCTTCCTGTTATCTGACAGTGAAATCCCGAGAGGACAGGTTATTGCAACACCTGTTGAAAACATCGTTCTGTACTATGTAGACCCGAACGAATCTGACTTTGCGAGAGCAGGTCTTGTATACACCGTATCTGGCGAGACAAACCTTATCGGATTCCACACTCAGGGCAACTATCACACAGCAGTATCTGAAGCGTTCGCAGTAATGGGACTTACTCTTTTCGCGGAGTACATTGACGCTATTGCAGTAATTACTATTGATGAGACACCGACACTCGGCACTCTGACAGTAAACTCCGTGGCAGGAACAGCAAGCGGTGATACAAAAATCACTGTAAATCCGGCTAAGGAAAAACGCTAACAATGTGTACAAGTACAAAGTTGCAGCTGATGCAGTAACTGTTGGATATGGACAGAACCTTAGAAACTGGACTTCTTGGGACGGAAAAGCTGATATCACAGCGGCAACCGGACAGAAGATTACCGTAGTTGAGTGCGACAGCACATACAAGGCACTGAATGCCGGAAGTACAAGCGTAACAGCAAAATGATGATCGTAGGAGGTAACTGGCATGGCTTATGCAGATTATGAATTTTACACAACTTCATATTTCGGTTTAGTCGTGCCAGAAACCGACTTTCCGCGACTGGCAGAAAGAGCCAGTGATTTTGTGGACACAATGACGTTTGACAGGTTGGTGGACGGACTGCCAACAAATGAACGCTCACAGAAGCGTATCAAAAAGGCGGTCTGCTCACTGGCTGAATTAATGTATCAGATTGAGCTTGCTGAAAAGAATGCTACCAATGCCGCCGCTAGTGGAACATCAACCACAATCGGGTCCGGTGGTAACACGACAGGTGTTGTAACCTCTGTATCATCCGGTAGTGAATCTATCTCTTATGCAACACCCCAGCAGATTGGTGCAAGTGCTAAAGAGTGGAGTGCAGTATATGCCGCCGCCGGAGATGTGCAGAAAACGAACAACTTACTTCTTAAGACAGCTTTACCGCTTCTGATGGGAGTAAGGACGGATGATGGAATTCCAGTTTTGTATGCAGGAGTGTGAATATGAAGTTTAGAAAAAAGCCTGTTGTTATTGAAGCATTTAAGTATGATGGTGATCTGAAAGACCGAAACGGCTTATTTTACGTTCCGTTTTGGGCGCAGGAAGCTTATATGAAAGGCGTTATGTATTACGGTGCAGAAACTTGTGATTTACCTCCATGTGAGCTGTATATCGAGACGCTGGAGGGAACACATCATGTTTCTGTTGGAGACTATGTTATCCAGGGCGTAAACGGAGAACTTTATCCGTGCAAGCCAGATATATTTGAAAAGACTTATGAGGAGGTGAAAGAGTAATGGAAGCATTATTTACAAATGTAACTCTGATTCTGGCAGTAATCAGTGTTTTGGCGTTTTGCGTGTCTGTGGTAACACAGGTGATTAAAAACGTTGGATTTCTGTCTAAGATTCCGACAGATGCACTGGTACTTGTACTGTCCATTGGAATCACTGTAGCCGCTTTTGTGGCGTATATGCAGTATATCCATATGACAATCTTGTGGTATATGATTTTAGCCGCTATCATGGCTGGATTTATTGTGGCGTTTATTTCCATGTTCGGATGGGAGAAGATTACGGAATTATGGAAACGAACGTCCAAGGTTGACGTGGATAAGCTGAAAAATAAATGATTAAGGAGAGGGTATCATGTATAGCAAAACAGTAACAGTTTTTAACTATTACGAAAGTAAAACAACTGGAGATGCATACTGGTATCCTCATGTTTTATCTGACGTTGACCTGATTACGGACAAAGGAGCAATCCTTAAAAAGTACGGGCCAGACGCAACCGACAACGCACAGTTACACATCCGATACACTGTCCAGAACGGCGATATAACCATTACTGATAAGGACGGCAAGATTCTCCCATATGTACCGCCTAAAGAGTGGAAACAGCAAATTAACAACGCTCTGGAAGATACTATCACATTCTCAGACGAATCATTCTTCTGGGAGGGTGAGTGGACTGGCGGAACGGTATCTGACAGTGATTATCGAAATGGATTCTACCAGTACATGAATGAGAATAAGGATAACGTGTTCAAGATTACCAGTGTGGGCGGACCGTATACACTGATTCCACATTTTGAGATTCTAGGTAAGTAATATGAGCAAGATTCATCACTTTAAAGGATTCTCCATAGTTGATGGAGATATGAAGATTAAGCTGAATATGGACAGATTCTCCAGGCAGTATCAGGAAGCTCAGTACCTCCTTGACGGGATGGTCATGGATAGTATGGTTCCGTTTATGCCGATGATAACTGGAAACTTTATTAATCGGACCAGAGTTGAAAGTACATCCTTGCAGGGAACTGGAAAAGTATGCGCTGCGGCGGCTCCTTATGGACGTTTTCTCTACGAAGGGAAAGGGATGGTTGACGAAGCAACCGGAAGCCCGTACGCAAGACGTGGAGCGAAGAAAGTCCTCGTCAGTCAGTTTTCTGGTCAGACAGCCGCAAAGGAGAATCTTGAATACACCAAACAGGCACATCCACAGGCACAGGCTAAGTGGTTTGATGCCGCAAAACGACAATACGGCAGTACATGGATTCGCAAAGTAAAAGCACAGGCAGGAGGTGGCAGACATGGCGGATAAACCTATCGGAAAAGATGCAACCGGGTATGAGATTCTGACAGATGCCATGAAAGCACTTCTGAACCAGTATCCGGGCCTGTATGAAAATGAAACAATCAAATTTGAAGAACTCGGCAAAGAATCCGGAATTGCATTCTCAGCAGATAATGGGGCTTTAATCTATTCAGAAAAAGAAGATGTCTGCGGCACGATGCATCAGGTGTGCCAGTACCCGTTTTATGTAGTATACCGCACAGCATCTGATAAGGAACGACAGAAGCTATCTGTTCAGAAATTCCTTGATAATCTCGGTAAATGGATATGCCGGGAACCAGTTATTATAAACGGCTCTGAGACACGTTTAAATGCGTTTCCTGAGCTTTCACAGGGGCGAGTGATAAAACGTATCGTCCGCGATAACTCCTATGCTTTAGAGCCACAGGAGAGTGGCGTACAGGACTGGCTGTTGCCATTATCAGTGCGCTACGAGAACACTTATGAAGTAATATAACTAGTAACAACCGGCTATCAATCGGAGATAGTCGCTAACCTACACAGCCTTTTAAAAGTTATAGGCAGAAAGGACATTTATATGGCAGTTACAGGCAAGATTGACCGTAAATATATGGCTCATTATATTGACGCAGGTTCCCTCTGTGGAGGGTTGACACCGAAATATGAGCGTCTTGGAAAAGATCTGGAAGAGTACAACGTAGAACTCAATCCGGATACTGAAACATCTAAAAACATTCTTGGAGAATCCACATTCAAGCATAACGGCTACGAAGTTTCTTCTGACGCTGATCCGTTCTATGCAGATATCACATCTGATCTGTTTGCAGCATTGCAGAAGATTGTAGACGGACGTCTCAAAGACGATAACCTCAAAACAAAAGCAGTTGAAGTCCATCTCTGGACAGAAGCCACAGCAGGCAAATATGAAGCATACCAGCAGGACTGCTACGTTGTACCGACCTCCTACGGCGGTGATACATCCGGCTATCAGATTCCGTTTACCGTCAACTATGTTGGTGAGCGTGTAAAAGGAAAATTCGATATCAGTTCCGACACATTTACAGCTGACAGCGAATAATTTTCAGGAGGGTATAGAAAATGGCAAAAACAGTCAACACAAATATTGATGATGGATTTCTTCTTTTCACATTTACAAACAAGCAGGGTGAAGTATTCTCTTCATTTAAACTGAACCCTACCGACATTAACATTGCGGCAAGAGCAGAAGAGTTGGAGGAGTTTTTTAATCAGACTCAGGAGTCTATTAAAAACGTTTCATCCAGCAAGGAAATGGCAGAGATTAATAAGCAGATTGAGGACAAAATCAATTATATGCTTGGTTATGAAGCATCAAAAGATTTGTTCCGGGAGCCGGTTACTGCATTGACCGTATTTGGAAATGGTCAGGTATTCGCTTATATCGTTCTTGACAAGATTACTGAAGCACTCGGACCGGAAATCGAAAAAAGAAAGAAAAAGATGCAGGCAGCAGTTGATAAGTACACGGAGAAGTACACAAAATGACCGCCTATGAGTTACCCACCTCACTGAACATTAGTGGGGTGGATTTTTCTATCAGAACGGATTTCCGTGTAATTATTGATATCCTTATTGCTCAGAATGACCCGGAATTGGACGACTACGGGAAAATGGTCGTAATGCTGAAGATTCTTTACGAGGACTGGCAGAACATTCCTCAGGAGAATATTCCGGAAGCCCTCAAAAAGGCGTGCGAGTTCATTGACTGTGGGCAGTCAGCTGACCCGAACAGACCAAAACCACGTCTGATGGATTGGGAGCAGGACGGCGATATGATTATTCCGGCAGTCAACAAGGTTGCCCATCAGGAAGTGCGTATGAATAAATACATGCACTGGTGGACTTTCTTTAGTTACTTTATGGAGGCTGGCGAATGTCTGTTTAATACAGTAGTTGGAATTCGCAGTAAAAAGGCTTACGGGGAACGTCTGGACAAGTGGGAGAAGAAATTCTATTACGACAACAAAGATATTATTGATATAAAAACGCGTCTCAGCGAAGAAGAGCAGGCGTACAAAGATGCGCTGAATGAGATGCTTAACCTCAAATAGTTAGGAGGTGGACACATGGCTGCTGATGGCTCAGTCATTATTGATACGAGAATGGACACGTCTGGTGTACAGAATGGCGTGTCTGCAATAAAAAAGTCATTTAACGGCCTTGGAAGCGTTGTAAAAAAGGTAGGCTTGCTGATTGGCGGGGTGTTCGCCGCAAAAAAGCTTGTCGAATTTGGCAAGGAATGTCTGGACCTTGGCTCTGATCTGGCAGAGGTTCAGAACGTTGTAGATGTTACGTTTACAACGTTGTCAGATAAGGTAAGCGACTTTGCAAAAGCCGCTATGAACTCCGCAGGCTTGTCAGAGACAATGGCAAAGCAATATGTCGGCACATTTGGCGCAATGGCAAAAAGCTTCGGATTCACAGAGCAGCAGGCTTATGACATGTCAACTCAGTTGACTCAGCTGACTGGAGACGTGGCATCTTTTTATAACCTCAGTCAGGATTTGGCTTATACAAAGCTAAAATCTGTATTTACTGGTGAGACTGAAACATTGAAAGATTTAGGCGTTGTCATGACCCAGACAGCACTTGACCAGTATGCACTGGCGAACGGATATGGCAAAACCACTTCTGCCATGACGGAGCAGGAAAAAGTTGCGTTGCGACTTAAATTCGTAACAGAACAACTTTCTGCCGCATCCGGGGATTTTGCCCGTACTTCTGACTCTTGGGCGAATCAGGTCAGAATCATGCAGTTGCAGATTCAGTCTCTCAAGGCGACAATCGGTCAAGGACTGATTAATATTTTTACACCTGTCATCAAGGTGATTAATACCTTACTGGCAAAATTGGCTACTGTTGCAAATGCTTTCAAGAGTTTTACTGAGCTGATAACAGGGAACAAATCATCCGGGCAAACTGGGGCAAGTGGCGCAGGACTAACAGGAACAGATTTAGCGGCTACGGAAGATGCTTATGACAGTGCTGCGGATGGGGCGAGCAATCTGGCGGATTCTACGCAGGATGTAACAGATTCAACAAGCAAAAACACAAGCGCGCTTAAAAAGCAGAATAAGGCTCTAAAAAAGAATATTGCTCCGTTTGACGAATTAAAGGTTATCGGAAAAGAAGCGGCGGATGCGATATCTGGTGTGACAAAAACGCCTACCGTAAAGGCAGACAATATTGACCTCGGAAATGTTGGACAGGTAGATTATGGAGATCTGTCAAAGGATGAAAGCCAGATTGACAAGCTCAGCGAATCTGCAAAGAAACTGTCTAACATATTCAAGCAACTCTGGAAACCTTTTCAGGAGGCTTGGAACAGAGAGGGTAAGAATACCATTGATTCTGCAAGGTATATGTTTTCCAGTCTTGCCGAACTTGCAAAGAGTGTCGGGAAAAGTATTATGGAAGTCTGGACAAATGGAACAGGCGCAGAAATCCTGTCTACCATGCTTCGGATTTTTCAGAACATTTTCAAGATAATTGGAAACATTGCAAGCCAGTTATCTAAAGCGTGGAACAAAAATAATGTTGGTACGCAAATTATCCAGAATTTAGCGAATGCTTTTCAGAAAGTTCTTGATTTTATTGAAAAGATAACAAAAGCAACAGCGGACTGGGCGGGTAAACTTGATTTTTACCCGTTATTGGATTCTATTAAAAATCTGACAAAATCCTTTGCACCAATTATCGAAGCTCTTGGAAACGTTCTTGAATGGATATATACAAATATTATTCTGCCGGCTCTAAAATGGCTAATTGAGACAGGCGTTCCGACTCTTATCAATATTGTATCAGGGTTCTTGAATTTTCTTGGAGAGCATCAGACACTGGTCGAAGCATTTGGAGCGGCGCTTATAGGAATGTTCGCAACAGCGAAGATTATTCCACTGGTGACAACACTTATCGGCAATATCAGTAATATCGGGCTTGCACTGAAAGGCTTAATTGCCCTCATGACGGGTTCCGGTGGCATACTTGGTGGAATATCTGCAATAGCAACAGCAATCGGACCGGGTGGACTGATTATTGCTGCAATTGGCGCGGTAATAGCGGCAGGCGTTTTGCTTGTAAAAAACTGGGATTCTATAAAAGAGTTTTTTGGGGGCGTAGTTGATTATTTCGGTGAAAAATCCAGAGCACTCAAAGAAAAAGCTATAAATACAGCCAATTCTTTAATAGAAAAAGTAAAAAATGCTGGTTCAATTTTAATCACCTCAATAAAAGAAACGGTATCTAAGATTGGTTCTACATTATGGTCTATCTTGAAGTATCTCGGAACAACTTTTATAAACGGATGGAACGCAGGATGGAAAAAAGCTGGAGAAATATTTAAAAACATGTTTGACTCATTGGCGGACATTGCGAAAGTGCCTATCAACGGTGTTATCGGTCTAATCAACGGAATGATACGTGGAATTATTTCTGGAGTAAATGCTGCTATCGGCGTGCTAAATAGAATGAAAATCAAAGTTCCGAACTGGGTTCCAGGAATCGGCGGCAACACATGGGGATTCAGCATTCCGACAATGACCGCACCTCAGATTCCATATCTGGCGAAAGGTACAGTTGTGCCACGAAACACCGGAGAGTTTGCGGCAGTGCTCGGTGATAACAAACGAGAGACAGAGGTTGTATCTCCATTATCAACAATGAAACAGGCGCTTTTGGAAGCATTACAGGAGTCAGGAAACAACGGCGGCGGTTCTCCGCAGTACATCACGCTCAACATTGACGGACACGAGTTTATACGCTGGCTCAGAGAGCAGAACGGACAGTATAGAAACCGGACAGGCTTCGGGATATTTGAGGGGTAGGTGAGTGCATGAGTGAATTTAGTTCGGGAAACTTTGAGGGCTGGATTTTAAAGTTCGGCACTCAGATTTTCCCACATGAATACATCAAACGTTCCGGGTACAAAGGGACGCCGAATCAGCGCCTTGAGAATGACCCGTGGTCTGATCTGAAAGGATATTTGCACCGGGATGTATTGCCACATCATCGGACAAAGATTGAGTTTGAGACTGTAGACGATTTGGAACTTGCTGAAAAAATTGAGATTCAGAATGTTATCAATTCTTCGATAGTGAACGAAGCGGAGAGGAAGTGCAAGATAACCTATTGGAATGATGAGACAAACACATATGCTCAAGCAAATGTTTACATTCCAGATATAGAGTTCACGGTCAATGAGATTGATAAAAGAAGAAAAATGATGTTCTATTCAAGCATCCGAATTGCCTTGATTGAATACTAACACGCAAGGCTCATGGGTGTCACAGCCCATGTGCCTTTTATTTTTATGAACGGGAGGGAAATTATGGCAACGCCTGTAAGTATTACAATAAAAAGCTATTCAAACGTATATTATTTTGTCGGAGACACAAGTAATGTAAGCGTATCAAGCATTGATGTAAATTATGACGATGGAATAACAGAAACAGTAAAAAGTGGATACACAGTATCTCAGGTAGATACATCTGAAGCAGGTGAGAAAATTTCAACGGTTGAGTACTCTGGGTTAACCGCAGAGCTTACAGTTACTGTACTTAATTCATATAATGTGCAGGCAGGAACCCCGAACTTAGAGGATGTAACCATTACACTCGATCTCGAAACGGGAATCATTGGAAATAATTGGTACAGGTGAATTTTTATCATTTTATAACATCGGGAATGTTCCGAGTTCACTAAGAAGTAGGATAAAAGTATTGAATATCGGAACAGGTATAACAAAAATCCAAAGTGGAACATTTGGTGGAAATACAAACCTCGAAAAGATTTCGTTCCCAAATACTTTAACAGAAATTGGTGGAGGGAATTTTTCTCTTGCGAACGTAACTGAACTTATTTTCCCTTCATCCTTAAAAAAAATTGATTCTGGGTGTTTTTCTTCCTGTAAGTATCCGATCAGGTGACCGTCTGCGTAGATTGCCATACCGTTCAGAGCGTTTTTGACAGCCTGCCCGATCATCTGATTATTGTCAAATGTGTTACTGCTGATTGCCATGACTTCTTTGCGAATGTCGTCCACAAAATCATCCGTATCAACGGACATTCTGTTCTTTACTTCCTGATAGGATGTGCTCTTTGTGATAATGTCCGCGGTTGGTGTATTGATTTTCTGCACTTCTGCACTTATATCGTTGATGGTTGATTCGACCTTTGGAAGCATATTCTGCATACCGAGCTGGAACCCCTCGACCGTGAATCCACCAAGTTCCATCATTACCTGCGACGGAACGACAGAGACAGTAAAAAGTGGATACACAGTATCTCAGGTAGATACATCTGAAGCAGGTGAGAAAATTTCAACGGTTGAGTACTCTGGGTTAACCGCAGAGCTTACGGTTACTGTGCTTGATTCATATAATGTGCAGGCAGGAACCCCGAACTTAGAGGATGTAACCATTACACTCGATCTCGAAACGGGAATCATGGAAATAATTGGTACGGGTGAATTTTTATCATTTTATAACATCGGGAATGTTCCGAGTTCACTAAGAAGTAGGATAAAAGTATTGAATATCGGAACAGGTATAACAAAAAGATGGATGTTAAAGTTTGGGAGCAAAGTTCTTTCAAATAAGTTTCTGGCTTACAACGACTATACCGCAACCCCAAACCAGAGGACGGAGGTCGAAGCGTATAGAGATTTGAACAACCTTTTTTATCAGCGGGCAGGAACTAAATGAGCCCCTGCCTATTGTTTCCAATCCTTCTTCAAACGTAATCTTTTGTAAATTTGAAAGTGAAGAAAAACACCCAGAATCAATTTTTTTTAAGGATGAAGGGAAAATAAGTTCAGTTACGTTCGCAAGAGAAAAATTCCCTCCACCAATTTCTGTTAAAGTATTTGGGAACGAAATCTTTTTCGAGGTTTGTATTTCCACCAAATGTTCCACTTTGGATTTTTGTTATACCTGTTCCGATATTCAATACTTTTATCCTACTTCTTAGTGAACTCGGAACATTCCCGATGTTATAAAATGATAAAAAATTCACCTGTACCAATTATTTCCATGATTCCCGTTTCGAGATCGAGTGTAATGGTTACATCCTCTAAGTTCGGGGTTCCTGCCTGCACATTATATGAATTAAGTACAGTAACTGTAAGCTCTGCGGTTAACCCAGAGTACTCAACCGTTGAAATTTTCTCACCTGCTTCAGATGTGTCCACTTGAGATACTGTGTATCCACTTTTTACTGTCTCTGTCGTTCCGTCGTCGTAATTTACATCAATGCTTGATACGCTTACATTACTTGTGTCTCCGACAAAATAATATACGTTTGAATAGCTTTTTATTGTAATACTTACAGGCGTTGCCATAATTTTCCTCCCGTTCATAAAAATAAAAGGCACATGAGCTGTGACACCCATGCGCTCTGCTTGCTAGTATTCGATCAGTGCGAACCGCATCTTGTTGTAAAGAATGTTCTTTGTTTCTTCGTCCACATTGATAATTTTGTAATCCACATCGGGCATATAAAAAACACCTGATTTATAGGTGTTTTGTTCGTCGTCCCAGTATGTTACGTTGTACTTTCTTTGTGCTCGATCAATTAATCCCGAAGCAAAAACAGACTGCATTTCGACTTTATCCGGCAGCCACATAGGGCGTGTATTGAAATCTATTTTAGTCTTGAAATTCGGACTGGTGCTTCTATGCAAAAGGTTGTTCAAATCTCTATACGCTTCGACCTCCGTCCTCTGGTTTGGGGTTGCGGTATAGTCGTTGTAAGCCAGAAACTTATTTGAAAGAACTTTGCTCCCAAACTTTAACATCCATCCCTGAAAATCGGTTCCAGAACTAAAATCACTCATATTCTCTCACCTACCCTTCGAACAGCCCGTATCCAGAACGATTCCTGTGCTGGCGGTTTTCTTCCTGTAAGTATCCGATCAGGTGACCGTCTGCGTAGATTGCCATACCGTTCAGAGCGTTTTTGACAGCCTGCCCGATCATCTGATTATTGTCAAATGTGTTACTGCTGATTGCCATGACTTCTTTGCGAATGTCGTCCACAAAATCATCCGTATCAACGGACATTCTGTTCTTTACTTCCTGATAGGATGTGCTCTTTGTGATAATGTCCGCGGTTGGTGTATTGATTTTCTGCACTTCTGCACTTATATCGTTGATGGTTGATTCGACCTTTGGAAGCATATTCTGCATACCGAGCTGGAACCCCTCGACCGTGAATCCACCAAGTTCCATCATTACCTGCGACGGACTATGAATCTTGAGGACTCTGCGGAACGTATTTGATATATTCTGCGCGATTTTTTGCACATTTGCGTAAAGCTGTTGTGCCGCACCTACAATTCCGTTATTCAGCCCGATAATAGAGTTCCAGCCAATATTATACAGATTTCCAATGGAATTGCTGATTCTGGTTCGGATTCGTCCAAACCATGTAAACGATGCAGAAAAGCCCGGCTCTAAGCCATTTTGGAAGCCTTGACCGCAGTATTCCGCAAGCTGTTTGAACCATCTGGACGGAGAATGGGAGTCTACCGCTTCCTGCGCAGGGGATTTTACACTGTTGTTCATTAAGTCAAGAATCGAGTTCTTTGTAGACTCTTTCTTTCCATTAATTCCAGACTGTAACCCATCTGCAATGTTACTTCCAAGGGTTTTACCGCTTGATTTTGCAGTTTCTTCTGCGCCTTTTGCAGATGATTGAATTGTTGAATTGAGTTTTTCAGTGACTTTGCCGCCGTTCTGCACAATTCCGCTACCTACGGCAAGAATCTGGTTCTTTCCGAGTTCTGTAACTAATTCAAATCCAGAATTGTTGTCCAGAACACCATTGATTGCCCCTTGCAGAGTTGAGTCCATTGTGCTTTTCAAAGTGCTTTCGTAGTCAGAAATACCTTTCCCGAACTGCACCATCTGTCCGTTTGCCAAAGTGTAGTAACCGTTATCGTCTGGCTCTAATCCTTTTGAGATTTCTTGATAAATCTGTAATGCTTTTTCACCAAGAATCTGTTTTCCGTTCTCCCAGATACCGCCCATCTCATCAATTGCGTTTGCTGTGTCTGTTACCAGAGTTGCAAAATCGACGGTCTGGATAAGTGTCTGGAATCCTGTGAGCTGTTCCGAGATATCCTCAAACGAAACATCATTAATCCGATCAGCCATGTTCGAGAACTGGTTAGATGATGTTTCTGCCGTATCTCCAAGGTCTTTAACTGGTTTATTTACCCCTGCTATCGCATTCTCAAAATCTTCGGATGAAACCCCAAGATTATTGAGTTTAAGTTCAAGTTCAAACAATGCCTGTTCTGTGCTATATCCATTATCTTTCAATTCGGAAAGGAATGTTAATAAAGGATATGCTTGCTCGCCTGAAATCTGGCTTGCGTGAACCAATCCAAGAATAGCGTCTTCGTACTCCTGAAATACCTTTAAATCGTCCTCTGTAAGTTTATCCCCGACTCCGAATATATCTTTCATCCATTCGTTGATAGCGCCGGTAAAATCTCCTTTTTGGTATCCAAATACGTTATCTTCCAAAAACTCCCCGAAGGTTTTGTCTTCACCACCAAACAGATTGACACTTATCCATTTGCCGAGGTTGAATCCTGCCATTGCAGTTCCTAAGACAACCATGCTGTCTGCGAATCCTGCGGCAAGCGTAGAGCCAAGCCCAGAGCCAAAGAACGCCTGTAATGCGCCGCTGGCAGTGGAAAGAACCGTTCCTAAGCCACTAAATATTGTTCTGAGTGCACTGATAGAGCTGACTACATTGTATATATTTTTAGCAAACTTAATACTTCCTTTTATGATAAAAAGATGTGCCAGAACATTCCCAATATTTTCTATCTGTTTATCATCAAGTTTCCCTAAAACTTTTGCGAAAGCATCTAAAACACTCACTAATGTGTTAATCAGTGGGGCACCGATATCGTTCAACATGATATCGAAAAAGCTGATAAACCCATCTGCGAATCCCTCGGCAAACGGTTGAAATACATCCCATACATCACCGATTGTCTTTACCAGTAAATCCCAATCAATGTTTTTGATGAAATTCACAATTACATCTTTGAGATTACCGATTCTTGTCCACAATCCATCCCAGTCAACATCAATCACCCCGAATTTATCAAGTGCGGCAACAGTAAGCCCTAATCCTGCCGCTATTGAAGCGTATGGATGCGCCGCTAACATGGTAATGCCTTTACCTATTACTCCGTCCTTGCCAAAAATACCTCCAAACCATGTAAGTCCTTTGAATGCTACAAAAGCAGTCAGGAGTTGTCCAAGGAAATATCCGATAGACTGTGCCTGTTCTGGTGAGAATGCGGCGATAAATTCTTTGAATCTGTCAATCAGATCAGGAAGTTTGTTGACTCCATCTGCCGCCTTGTCAAAGAAATCATCGAAGAAATCAAGTAAGCCTGTTCCTACATTCTCAGCAAATGGCTCTAATACATCCCATAATTGCACAAGGGAAGTATTGATTTTATCCCAGTTGATTTTCACAAGGAAATCGTTGAAAGCATTAATGAGTCGTGGTAATCCCTTTTCCCCCAGCGTCCACTTGCCAAGCGGAACTAAAAAATGATTCCAGAAGTCTTTTAATGCTGTCCATGTAAAATCTCTGAACTGTTTTAATCCATTGTTCCAAAGATTTTTCAGTGCTTTTGTGGTGGGTTCTGCGGCTTTTGCAAGTTTCTTAAATGTGTCTGTAACTTTATTTGCGAATGCCATAGCTTTATTTTCCATGGAATTGTAGGCGGCATCCCATTTCTTCTGGTATTCGTTCAGAAGCTTATCGAGTGCATCATTAAGGATTCCCGCATCAATTGCAGATGTATCAATTTTCGGCGTTTTAATTTTAGAATTTGCAAGGTCTGACAAGGAACTGTCGTCTTTGCTCATGATTTCCAGTTCATCATAGGACGCAAGGAACTGTTTGAGTTTCTTCGCATTTTTGGATGCGCTTTTTAAGTTGTCACTAGTATCTTTTGCAGTATCATCAACATCTGAAAGACCAGAATCATCTATGGAATCAAGTGCATTTGAAAGATTTTCGCTTCCACCGCCGATAGAGCCGAACATATTTCCGATTTTGGTATCAACTCCGAGAAGCGAGCCAATGTATGTCAAAAGTCTCTGGAATGCGATTACAAGACCATTGATGTACGGCAGTACTGCCGCAACTACAGGCATAAAAATATTTCCTAATGCTCTGGCACAAGATACTAAATTGGCACGAAGTATACGTAGCTGGTTGGCTGGCATATTTATCGTGTTTGCCATATCCGCCCATGCGTACCTTGTAGAATCCAGTATCACTATTGTTCTCAACATTGCCTTGCTTGCCTGGTCCATATTAGAGACAGATGTTTGTATTCCAAGGTTTGCTGCATATTGCTGTAAGTTTGCTACACGAATGTTTGCGCCATATTTATCCACAGCACGGCTCATACCTACTAATCCAGAGGATAAGTTCTCATAAACTGTGCTGAAATCAAGGTTCTTAACAGACGCAAGGTCAGCACCGATCATAGTCAGTGCATTTGACAGCTTTAACGCTTGCTCAGAAGTTGTTCCCATAGAGGACGATAACTGTGCAAACTGTCCTTGATAATTTAAAAGCATAGACGGGTCCATACCAAGTGACTTACCCGATTTATTTGCGGTCAGAATCGCATTGTCTGAAACATCGAACCCAGACATTTTGGATGTAAGTTCTCTGGCTCTATTGCTAAATGAATTTGCATAAGCTTCCGCAGAATCATATCCTGCTTCTGACCAAGTTTCTCCCGCTTTATCCGCTACTTGGCGGAATGCCGCTTGAAAGTAGTTATAATCTTCGAGGAAATTCATAGAACTTTCAATTGCGCTTCCAAATTTTCCAACAACAAATTTCAGTGTCCAGAATTTTGCTACTAAAGACATGATGCTAGGCAAACTTTTCCTTGCATTGCTTCCTACGCTTCCGACTGCATTGCCAAGTTTTCTGACCTTTCCTGTCGAAGCAGCTGCGCCCTGTCCTAATCTGGAAAATGCGCCTGCGGTAGACCTCGCCGCTCTACCAGCATTTGCTCCAGAGTTTGCCAACTGAGCAATAGCCTGAGTCATTTGAATTGTACTGCTACTGATTCTAGGAGCGGTACTCATCGTCTGGAAGAACGATTTTAAGCTACTAGCCAAATCGTTAAGCTGAGTTGCGGTCTTTCCAGTCCTATCCCCTGCGTTCGCCAACTGTGAAATAGACTGAACAAACGTGTTAATTGGCTGAGAAATATTGCCTATTCCAGAGAATGAAACTATGATTTTTCTAAGTTCTTCACCAAGTTTCGGGAGTTTGGATGTAACTGCATCAATAGAACCACCCGCATTCGCCAATCTTGCTAACGAAGAAATGAACCGATTCACATTGTTTGATACGTCTGGAATACCGCCGAGAGTGGATAACTCAGAAATCATGTTCTGAATTTTTCCAGATACATCACCTGTGGAATTTAGTGTTTCGTTTAATCTACGGTTTGCGTTTACGAATGAGTTTAATCCGTTGTTTCTCAAGTTCAGGCTACCGAGCGCACTCATAGACTGTGCAAACTGTTGCAATTGACCGTTTATCGTTGATAAATCAAGTCTGTCTAATTTAAGCGCTTGAACAGCAGAGTTGACCGTACCGACAGAGGACGAAAAATGTCTGAGAAACTTGATACCCTCAGACATACGACTGTTCAGGTGATTCAGTTTATTACATAAATCATCAATAGATTTACTTGCATTTGATACGTTACTGCTGACCTCTATCGCAAGGCTGTCTATTGTGTTGTCAGGCATATAAGCACCTCCTTTATTTCAAAAAAATAAAGGGCAAGCAAGACTATTATTCATCCTGCTTGCCCTCTTTATTGCCTATTTCAGATATATTTGCATTTGCCTGCCTGATAAGAAGTTCGTAGTAACGTTCTTCTTGTCTTAGTTCTGCTTCTGATTTCTTCGGCGTATCTGGATTGTGTTCAACCCAATTATTCTGTTTTTCCTGCGTAATTGGTCTGTTCGGGTAGCTAACTTTTCTCGGGAACAGCGCACATGAAATACTTGTTTTCACGTACAGCCCAGTTAGCCACGACTGGTAGTCCATGTTTATCAACTGCGACTGAATTTCTTCGTTCTTCGAGATTCCATATTGTTCTATACGGATTCTCAGGTCTTTTAAAGTGCTCCTGAGAAATTCTTTTCTTGACATTCCAATACGCACAGCCATCGGATATAATTCATCCCAGATTATTTCGCTGTAGCTTTTTTCAGATGATCTGTCGGTTTCTTCGGCGCTTTCTTCGCTTTCACAGAGTCCATTGCCGCATTCATGTTGTCCATGAATGTTTCCAGACCGGTCAATTTGAAAAAACCATCTTCCTCCATCTGTTCAATGCACATAGAAAACAGACCGTAGAAGTTGCCCTGCTCATCATCTTTGTGTTCAGTCATATACTGTGCTGCAAGTTTTTTAGCGGTATCTAAATCTGGAACAGTGCCATCACCGTCAGAGTGGTTGCCGTGATACTGAAGTAATCCGGCATAGAATGCATTGAGCGCAGTATTCGGGATGCTGCTCATTCCAGAAACCATTTCTTTAAGACTTCTGTCTGTTCCACCACTTGTAGAAACCAACATATTCATTACGGATTTCACACAATCATCAAACAGTGATGCTTCAATTCCATATTCAAGTTTGTAGTCTTTACCGCCGATTTTCAAAAGTTTATACATATTATTTGTCCTCCCAAATATGTTTAAATACTGCTGTCTGTTGGAACTACCGCTTCACTCGGTCCAACGTACTCATTGATAGTAAGAGACATTTCAACGGTTAACAGGCCGTTCTGATCTCTTGCCGGTTTAGGAATGATTGTCGGCGGCTCGATTTTGGTGAAGAATGCTTTCTTGAGAGACGGGAAGTATTCTTCATACCACATGGATTTTCCGTCTGTTTTTCCTGTTTTGTATTCGCTGATTAAGGTTTCCCACTCAGTGATAGTTTCATCGGTTACGTTCACAGTTACGTTGAATGTACCGCCTGTAGAACCACGTCCTGCGATAGTTCTTTCAACCTCATCTTCAAGTGCAGAAGCGTCGATTGTCTCTACATCAATTTTGATCTCGTCAGAAGCATTAATTCTGTGGAGAAGTTTAAAGCTTGTCGGTTTAGTACCTGCTGTTGTTTCAACTGCATATCCGGTAAGTGAACCAACGGTACTTACGCCTGCTATATTTCCTTTTTCTGCCATATTCGGCTCCTTTCTGCTTTTTCAGCTATAAAATCACAATAAAAAAGAGCCACACGGCTCTGATGCGTAACCCTGCATCCGGGAGATAAAAGGATCACCGTCCTTTCTATTCATCTGTGCCTGTTTTAAGCTCTGGAAGTCCTGCTACAGATGTAAGCAAGGATAAAACGCCGGAAAGAATGGATGCAGATACGACCATCTTCCAGTCAACACTTCCAAGGACTGTTGCGGTTCCGATTGTTGCAACTGCTGTCTGAGCAATTGTCTTAACAGCTCTGATTCCCGCAGCTTTCAGCCATTGTAATTTATCTTTACTCATATAGGACACTCTCCTTTCTTTTTTGGTATAAAAAATAGAAGCTGTTACACTTCCAATAATTGCCCGGTGTAAATTCTGCTGTACCGGCTTATGATTCGCTTGAAACTCTTTTCGGAGTTTGCAACTTCTTCTGGCCCGTATGTCCGGCGAAAGCCCATTGAAATCATAGCTTGATGACTTTTGCTGTCGATTTCATATGCGGTCGATAAAGCCTTTGTCCCAGATGCGTAACTTTCCGTTTGAAATGAAAGAACTGTTGCACATTCGTGGCCTTCAAGGCTTGTTGACTGCGTGGGATTTCCCATCATAAACAATCTGGCGTATTTCGTCTTGCCAGATGCTATTGTCTGGCTTTTTTCCATGGAGAAATTGCCTTTGCCGACTGTTGGTTGAATGTCTTTACTCCACCTAGAAAATACTTCTGATACTGGGTTGCTGATCGTGTCTGGCATAGAATCACCTCATTATAAGAAAAAGCACCCACCGCTCCGGTAGATGCTTTTATATGTTACAGTATATCATTTTTAATAAATATGATTCCATATGATTGCATAGCATATTCATGTTTCTTTATGAACTGAATACTTCTTTTGCAATTCTTCTGATGTTCTGCATGATCTCCACGCTTGCCTTATAAACTGACATGGTGGCTTCGGTACCATAAGAACGTACCCATTCTCCAGAATCGGCATAATAAACCCACGATTCGTTCTTTCCGTTTCCTTGTCCATATGAACCGATTGCGTAACCAAAATCTTGTCCCTTAGGATGCGGGCTGGTTCCTGCCGGAGTGTTGTACGAAATACCCGAACCAAACTCAATGAACAAAAGGTCAGAGCCTTCGCATACAAGCGTCGCCTGAGAATAGCCACCAAAGTTATTGATTCTGATATAGGAGTTATGGTTTTTATCAGAATCGCCTTGTGCTAATGCTATGTTTTCGTCTATGACCGGGATTCCGAGTTCTGCCAACCTGCGGACAAACTCTTCATTCTTGCTTACAAGCGACTTCTGGTACGCTCTGAGCTGCTTTATTGTGTCCTGTATGGATTTATGTGATAATTCCATTTTGATAGTCTTATTCGCCATCTGAACCATCTCCTATATACTTGATGCCGTATCGTGCCACATTCCCTCTCTGGGTGTCGAGAATCTTTTTCAGACGGTAATCTGGCGGGACTGTAGGTTCTCCATCTTCGCCTAAAACAAGTTCTCCTGATTCGGTCAGTTCTGGCTTGCAGTCAATCCAGAATACATCTGCGGTATGCGGTTTGAAACTACGGTCAAAGTTCGTGATATACCTGTCGTAGTCCGGCATAATTCCGGCAGACAGTTCTTCTGGAGTTCCGGCAGTTGCAGATACCGACAGGAAATGCAATTTTGGTTTTTGGTATTTTGGAATGGTATCTATTCCGTCGAGTTCTTCGGTTACTCTTGACCAGTATACGGACTGTTTTTGACGTTTTAATCCTCTCATGTGTTTTCTCCTGTGAGTTTCTGATATTCTTCCTCGGTCAGTTTCCCTTTTCCTTTTGCCTGTTCCACCATCTTCAGCCAAGTTTTCACGGGGAATTTCGCTTTCATTTTAATTAATATCTCGTACATCTTGAACCTCCTATTCCGGGATGTAGATATCTCCCATTTCCGCAACGTACTGGATAAGTAATTTCTGAGTCTCTAACTGCTCTTTCTGTTCCTTCAGCTGCTGTTCTACGCTTTTTTCCGGTTCGTAGGTTAAATAGTTCTCCGGATTGTTCCGGATATCTTCCAGCTGGTCAGCAGAGGTTACAAATTCATTGTAGTCGTACTCATAAACGGTCTCTGAATATGTCTGTGTTTCTTCTGTTCCTGCCTGTTGTGTTTCTTCTGTGACTTCTTTTTCATTCGCGCAAATAAATACATAGATTCCATTCCCGGAATCAAATGTTTTAAGCAATGGCTGCTTCTGTGTAAATCTTGCTTTCTTCACGTCTTATCACTCCTTTACATATCTTCATAATTTTCTTTACTTTCCATTTCTTTCGGATGTGTTTGCTATTTGTGTTCTTCAGAAATCCATAGAAGCTACTACATCGTTTTGCCAGCTTAAACGGTATTGGCTTATGTGTCTTATAATATTTCAGAGCCTTTTTATACGTCCTTCTGATTCTCCGGAAATTTCTTCTGCGAATAGTCATTTTATGCTGATATATCCGGTATCCCATCATATCCACGAATGTCCCGGTGATTTTGTAGATGCGGAATGTGTTCTTAATGGTCAGTCCCATATCTTTTGCTTTTCTGATAAACATTTTCATAGCCTTCTTGATGTCTTTCTTATTTGTTCCGGCAAACAGCGTATCATCCATATAAAACGTCTGCTTCTTAACGAGATTAATCCGCTCACTGCATCCATTCCGGTGCTTTCTGGTACGGTACATTCCTTCAGCAACATGGTGATACAGGATACTCATGTACAGATTGCAGAGAAACTGGCTAAGATATGAACCTATGCTCAAGCCTTTCTCAAAACTGTAAATCAATTTTCGGATTAATTTAATCAGTAGATCGTTCTTGATATGGCATTCCAGAAACTGCATAAGTTTGTCCCTGTCTATGCTCTCATAACATTTCTTTACGTCTGCCTGAGCAGCGAATGTGAGTTTATGGTTCCTCAGCCATCTTCTTACGTCTCTTGCACCTTTCAGAGTTCCGCGCCCTTTTATGGAAGCATACTGGTGTTCTCCAATGCGTTTCAGAATAGGCTGCAATGCTATAACTGCTATATAATCATACAGCTGATGCTTTATGTTCTGGATTCCGATTCTACGGATTTTCCCGGATGATGGATCTACTTTTTCCCGGTACCATACCTGAGGAAATTTAATGTCCCAGTTAATGATTTCGTTCCGGATATCATTAATCACTGCTTCTACCAGAAAACTAATAGAATTCTTTCCGTATCTTCTGAAAATGCAGTAAATTTGATTAACATCTAACGTCGTATATGTACTAAGTAACCTTAGTACGTCGTTTCTTTTGTACTTTTTCTTCAGACATTTATATACCGCTGTGCTGATTAATCCGCGGTCTGTTATATCAATGGCCTTGCAATATCTTTTCATTCGATTATTTTAAAGAGGGCTTTCGGTTTTTCTACTAACCCCGGATACAGTCTCATACACTGTATCCCTTACTCACCGTCCCCGGCTTTCAGCTGGCCTTTCTTACTTATTTTAACGCTTTACGCGTAAAGAGCCTTTCGACTACACCCTTTACAGGTGCGAAACATGATGCAAATAATACTTGTTTTGATATAAATAATATCAGGAGCCGTAGTTCCACCTGTCATTCCCGAGGCCGTTCCTGCAATTCACGTACGCGGAACCGGAGTTCGAGCCATTCCTGAGGTTCCCGGCTGCACCATGAGTCCTTATGCTTTTATTTTTGTATGTGTTTGGAAGGAATTAAGTGGAAGCCCCCTCTTTTCCTTCGGAAAATTCACCCCTAAGGGCCTTTTTAATCGCAGGAGCCGAAGCCCCACCAGCCAGCCCCGAGGCCGAACCAGCAATGCACGCACGCGGAACCGGAGCCCGAGCCAAGCCAGAGGCTCCCGGTTTCAAGTGATTCTCTGGTTCCAGATGTGACTGTTCCTCCGGCATAAACTCTGCTTCCCATTCCCCGATCAGAAGAATCGGTTGCAGCTATTGGCCACCATGCACCTGTTTCTTCGTCAATTCCTACATCGCCGACCCACCAGTCACTTCCTTTGCCATTTGCACTGGCAGGTATGTTTCCAACAAGTTTATATGTACTCTTGACAATATTCTCATTATCACTCCATGTAGTTCCTTTTTCTACGGATATATACATCTTTGCTGTAATCACTTTTGAATACCATCACTGTATTTGCAGCTACATGATAAGCACCCACCTGATATTCAACACCCTGAATTCTGTATGGATGTCTTGCTGATGTGTTTGATACAGCTGCACCGTCATGCTTTCCGATTACTTTCTTCGTCTCGCCAGTGTGAATGTGCATAGAAGACATTGTGATCGGCGCATTTAAGGTATCCGTAAGTTTTACAGGTGCTGTAGTAAATCCTTCTGAAATATCCAGATACACTGCTTTGTTTCCACTTGCAAGGTCTTCGATACGAAGAATTTTTACATCATCCGCATAGGAATGCATTGTTCCGACTCCACGGTCTTTATTTACTGCTCCATTGTTATTAGAGCCATATCCAACAGAAACGCATAAACCAACTTCCAGATTCGCCGCCTGCGACGCTGTTACTGGGAAGTATGTTGCTTTCTCTGATCTCTGTTCTGCTGCATCAAACTGGAAGTTCCAGTTATTTACGCCCTGAGAAACCTTTCTGGAACTCTTCTGCCCGCCTTTGATCGCATTGAAGATCATGCAGAAAGTCTGACGTTCCTTACTGCATCCGTGATATCCCAGTCCTTTTTTCTGATAATTTGTATGGATGTTCGTGTAGCTCTGGTTTCTTAATACCTTCTTTCCCGGCTGTGAGTGTGGTAATCCGTCAGAACCGGCTACAGATGGAAATGCAGACAGAAGCCAGTAAGCAGGTACGGAGCCATCAGCGTTCTTCTGAAATGGCTTTAATCCCAGTTCCTCATGCGGTGTGTCAGACCATGACCAAAGAAAATAATCTCCCTTATCTTCTTTTCGGTAATAGAACATCGGGCCGAACGAACATACATCCGCTGTGCCGGTCTCCGAATAGTTATCCTCACCCTCAATTGCAGTCAGCTCATAGTCCTCATTGTCGCGGCGAATATAATTTCCGTACCACCACTGAAATTCTGGACGGTTCGCATATCCGTCTACACCCTCTACGGTATCTGTGGATGGTTCGTATGGAATCAGCTTGTTTACGCCTAACTTCTCAATCGTAGTTGTCGGATTTACCGCTGATTTCCACTCTTTTGACTGGTACACCACACCTGTTCTCTGGCGGTTAAGATATTCTTCTACGGTATCTGTATGTGGTGTGCCACAGATAATGTCGTTTAGGACACTAATCTTTTTCCCTACTTCTGCTGAGTCTGCCGCTTCTCCTGTTTTGGAAAGAGTAGAATCCAGTGCCACGTACGCCTTTCCTGTTTTTGAGTCAACAGCAACCTCAAGGAATTCCGTTGTTTTTTCTTTTGCAGTAATTCCACCTCTCTCCGATTCTGTCGGAGCAGGTGGAATAAAAACATGTACCGTATCATTTTCACGGTCATAAAATCCTTTTGTTTTCTGCGTTTTCATGTGATTCCTCCATATCTGTTATTTATTGTCAACTGTTTATAATGATTAAATGCGCTGTGCCTGCGGTTTTAATAGTTAACTAAAGCACCCACCCAAAATTGTTGATTTTTCAACGTTTTTGTACAGTAGTTAACTAAATATTACGTGCCAAAACACACCATATGAGTTATAATCCTATCAGGAGGTGTTATTATGGCAAGACCAAAGAAAGACCCATCTGATAAAGCCATTAAACAGTCCATATCAATCAAACCTGATCTTCTTCCACCACTGATGCATTACTGCCAAGTCGAAGAAAGAAGTATGTCATGGGTAATTGACAAGGCTCTGCGTGAATGGCTGCGTGAAAGAGGAGAGGAGATTTAATTCCTCTCTTCTTTTTAGTATGTTTTGGTATGTATTAGTAATACCGAAATGCCCCCTTTAGTTAATTAAATGGGATTCTTCCTGCAAGCTCATGTCCAAGTATTTCGTGTGCTTTAATTGATGGATGTGTACCATCAGGAAGCATTTTTTCAATGTTTAATCTTCCAATCGCACTATTTGTAGTCCAATCAATATACTGCACTCCATACTCATCGCATATTGTTTTTATAGCATCACAATAATCTTTTAAGAGTTTTTGAGAGACTATTTAATGCCCCATAACCCCAGTTGTATTTATAACTTGCGCCACCCGGAGCACGATTAAATGGCAATGCTACACACATCTTAATCAGCGGATTTTTGTTGTAAATGTATTCAATCGCATATCGGATATTCCCGCATACCGTATCTGTGTCTTTTGTATCTGATGTTTCTCCAAGGGCAAACGAATAATTCCAATCATTTGTGCCAAGTTGAATGTACACAAAATTTACAGATGTAAAATCAATGGTGTCCAATAGAGGCTTTAACAATGTTCCGTCATTCGCAGTTCTTAACCATCCAAGCCCTCCGTGACAATAATTTTTGTTGATAATTCCCTTGATATTACACATTTGCTGTACATAAGACACTTTTGCATCAACAGATGATAAATGCCCCCATTGTGCAGAATCGTCAAACCATGAATAAGTCCCTAACGGGATAGAATCGCCTATTGATACCATCTCAATAGATTTTGTTCGGAGAATTGCCCAATCATCTACCGCTCCTGATGTTGTAACAAATCTTGTCGCAATCTCTCCAAATCGACTTTGAATTGTTTGAAATGTTCCAAATACAGTTCCATCAGCTTTTTTTATTTGCTCATTTCGTAAGATGAATCCAGTAGATATATTGGCAGGCAAGTCTGTAATATTAGATATGTCCTGTGAATTGCAACCATAAAAACCAATCAAATTTTTATAATCAGAAAGAGCACCGCTATCTATCATTGATAAATCTTTATAAAAAGAATCAAACAAATCAAATATAATTCTTATTTTTGATGCCGTATCATCTATATCAGTGATTTCAGTATCATCTTTATTTTTTACCAAAATAGAGATTTTGGATGGATTGCCCGCATTTGCAAAATTAAAATCCCCAGATTCTTTCCATGTACTTCCGGCTCCTACGGCTGTTCCATCAAAAGCATAATAGTTCCATAAGTACCCATCTTGCACACGAACAGGTAATATTGCTGGTAGATTGGCAATATTTATAATGCTTGTTCTGATTCTGTTTTTAGCATCGGTTGACTTACTCGATGACCAAGAACCATGTTCCCACTCTCTTCCGTCTAAAAGATTGTATTCATAATCAAATAAGCCACCATTGTAAATTTCTGTTTGGCTATCTATATCTTCCCTTAGTGAATTAGTTACCTCCCCGACTACGCCTGCGTCAGCAGCATATCCAGTTTTGGTAAGACTGCTGTCAAGGCCAATGCCCTGATTCAGTTTCATCTTCTGATCAGAGCCAAACTCAAGGCAATTTGTCTCTTCATTGTATTCTACGCCAACTGGGAACATTGGAACGATGTCTCCGGATTCGTTGATTCCGGCAATCTTTCCGGAGTTTTCGGAGCCTTGATTCTTGTCCAACTTTTTAGAAATGTCTGCTGACATCTCAGTGAATTTATCTCCTGTCGCCTTTGCATCAGCGGCTTTGCCGGATTCTTTCAGCGTGGTGTCTGTGCCATTGAGATAACTGTCAGGAACTTTAGTCAGGAAGCCTGAGTCATTCTTCAAATCACTGGTCTTGCTTGGGATTTTTGTATCAGCAGGCAACGCACCGACTTCTTCTGCTGTATATGCCGGCTTGTTCTGCTGTTTTACCCAATCTGCCAATTCACTTGATTTAATGTACAGTGACATATCAATCGGAGCGCCCATAGTGTCCCATACTACGCCGTTCCATGCCACGTTCATTCCTGCTTCGCCATAGACAGATTTAGACTCGATATTGTACATATCTCCGATATCTGGATTTAATGGAAGCAAATCAGCAGTCGCAACTGTACCTCTGTATCTTACAGGGCTGTTTAATTTTGCTTCCATATCGGAAATCTGGCGTTTTAATATTGCATATACTTTCTTTGCTGTTAATGCCATATGCTTCTCCTTTACAGTTTGTACCATGTATCGGTAGGTTTGTGGTATTCGTATAATTCAGAGGTATCAAGACACAATGCCGAAGAACCACTCTGTACATAATGTCGGAAGCTTCGATACGTCCTTTGAAAGCCCCTCATAATCACGAACCATGCCTTTTGCATCTGTACACACCCAACTGCCTAAATCTGGCAATTCGTCACCGGGATTATATTGAATCCCGTCAAAAATCACTGTGTTTTCTGCTATTTTTGCCATCTATGCAATCATCCTTTCTGCTCCGATAGGAGCCACATATGTGAACTGGTTTCCTAATATATCTCTAGCTGTGCCAATCACGAAACAAGAATAGTCGGCCAGAAGATTGCAACACCATTCTTCTGCATCAACCCAATACCGTTTCTTGACCATGCGGTGAAGTTCTGGCAATAGACCGTAGCTGAACATCACGCAATGCCCTAACTCATGAATAAATACACGATTCAGAAGTTCTCCATACAGGTTATTTGCGATTGAAATTATATGAGTGGAATAATCCGACACCCCAAGCGTTCTGTTGCCTGTACGGTCAATTAACACGCTGTCATGCGGAGATACGAATTGCACTCTCCATAGGTCGCCGTTCATGTAAAATTGTCTTAGCATGGCTTATCACCATCCTTTTCTCAACTAAAAAGCCCCTGCTACATTCCTGTAACAAGGGCAAGTTTCATTTTATATTCAATTCATCTGCTGTATGAAACGTGTCAGATCAGTTTTCATCTGCTGTCTGATTGATGCGTCTGCATCGTCCCACATTTCTTTCATGTTGCGGATAATATCTTCTGTGTACTCTTTCATGGAATCGTCCATTTTTCTCTTTGATTCAGCGTCTTTGGAATCGTGATAATGTCTACGATTCTCGCTGTATCTGTCGTATGTTTCGCCATATCTGGACTGCTGACGATTCATCCCGTCATTTCCCATATTCCTGTCCGAATATTCTGGGTGATATCCCATGCGGTACATATTGCGTTCAAGTTCTGGATTGTTCAGATATTCGTTCATCCAGTCATCATCCTGCATATGAAGATAAGGAATATATCCCATGCGGCTTCCTCTGCCTTTTGGGGCAAATCTGCCATTTGAGTAACGATATCTGTCATATCCCATGCGTCCAAGATACTTCTCTTCCTGTTCACACTCGTCCATAGCTTCTACGATTCGATAATCTTTATCTGCACAGATTGCACACTTTACAGACTCCATACAGTCTTTCAGGTCGTCCCAGTCTTGAGCACTGAGATTATCAAATCCATGCGCTTTGGCTTTTTCCATAGCCCACTTTCCCATTTCCATTGCAACTTTATGCATTACAGTTCCCCCTTTCTGGCAGCCTGTGTAACAGGTGTGTCTGTTGTTGGGGCTGTACCATTAATTGCCGTCAAATTGTTACTCGGACTACAAGCCGGGTTTCCTAACATCTTGAATACTCCACCAGTTGCGCTCGTAGCTACTCTGGTTGCGTACTTCGTTCTGGTTCTTATGCCAGATGCTGTAACCTGTGCGCAACAACGATTCTGTAATGGATACAGGGTTGTTCCCGTTCCTATCTGAATCATTACTGGCGCGGTAATCGTAGTGGCTTCTGGTATGCTCTGTGCGATAACAATGCAATACTTCTCTCCATTGTTGTAACTACCTGCCGGAAGTGTGATTACAAGGTTGCCACCGGTAAACGCAAGAGACTGGCTTATCACAAGATGACTACAGAGCTTACAAACATTTTTACAACTCATATTTTATACCTCTCAATCAAAATAAGAGGTGAGCCGTAACCCACCTCTTAGAATTAGTCAACCTCTAAGGGTGAGTTACTTAGCAGCATCCACTGTTGCATCCACATCCACCATAATAGGTGTTCGGATTAGGAACAACGTATGCTGGAACAGCTGCCGGATTAATTGCATTGATTAACTGCTGAGTCTGCGAAGCCATAGCAGTTGTAAGCAGTGCAGACTGGCGATCCTGAGATGCAGCACGTTTCAGATCAGAATTCTCTGCCTGTAATGTTGCAATCTTATCCTGAGTCAGGAAATCAAGGATTGCTCTTGTATTGCTGTTCTGATTTTCCAGAAGGTCTCTGGTGTTGCTATTCATTGTGTTCTGGAGAGCGCAAGTGTTGGTAGCCAGGTTATAGTTGATACCCTGGATAGCTTCTCTCGTTTCGCAGCAACAATTTGCTAACTGAGACTGTAATGCGTTGGTATTCTGCATATTAGCCACTGTATCAGCATTAATTGCCTGCTGAACACCATTGAAGCCCTGAAGCATTCCAACGTTCACGCCGTTGAAGCCGCTCTGCATGGTATTGTTAAGTGCGTATGTGCTGTCACAGACGCCCTGCTGAATACCTCTGATACCGTTCTGAATATCATTAAGAGCAAAACTCTCATTGATGTCTGAACGGGTTGCCCATCCTTGGAAGCCTGCACCATTTGTACCGTTTCCACCGTTACCGCCGAAGCCACCGCCCCAGCCGCCAAAACCTCCCCATCCGAAGATAGCAAAGATCAGGACGAGCCAAATAAGTGAAAAGCCATCACCGCCCCACATATCATTGGCGCGATTATTAGAGCCTGTAGCGGCGGCAATGTCGCTAAGACTGTAATTTGAACCATTCATCATGTTTTTAGTCTCCTTAAATTTTATTTACAATAGGAGACATCCGCGGCTGTCGTCCCGAATTGTAGCGATTTTTAATCACCCAATTGTGGGGAAGTGTTATAATCCAAGGAATTTCTGGATAATTCCGTCTGGTGATAAGTGTTTTTCTTCAAAAACATTTTGCTGTATTTGATGCAACTGGTCTGTATCACCTTTTTTATATAAATCCAAAGCATTTTTCAATGTTGGATTGTTACCTGCGAATTTACTCATGTCGTTCATCATGTTATCAACACTCCCGAACCTCTGAGAGATCATTTTTTCAAATTGCTTTTTCATCATGGCATTTGGATTGAAATTCATCTCTGTCTACCTCCATTCTGCTTAGGTTCCGATGTCCCTGACATTTGTGTCGGGAACATACTCTTTATCTCAGAAATCTCAGAGCAAACATCATTTCGAAGCTGATCAAACATTGCTTCAATGTCAATCTGTTTTTCTTCTTGCTTTGGTTGCTGCTCTTCTGGATTTACGAGTCGGTAAACAAAGATTTTGCTTCTTCCATCAGACTGAAGCTGTTTTCTATAAATTTCAGTTCCATCTGTCTTTGGATAATAAACAGGGTTGCCGGACATATCCACGTCTTTAGCCTTTACAGTATCAATCCCATCTACCATCTGACCTTGCAGCATAGGTGGTTGTGGAATCGGCTGTAACTGTTGCATCTGCATTTGACCATACGGCATTGCCTGTTGGTAATTATTCTGCAATTGCGCTAGCCTATCCTGATACGGTTGTATTTGCCCGTATGGGCTGTTTATCATTGGCTGTTGCGGATAATACGGATAACCTGCCATAATCTGTTCCTCCTGTCCGGGATTCAAGAATCATATCCATATCATCTATAGAACGATACTTTTCCCATATACCCTCGTAAGGGTTTCTTAACATAATCATTGTGTTTTCTCCTATGATTATATTATATAGGAAGGAACTCTGTTTTTGAACGTCACTATTTCGCCACGTTTTCGCCACAATACAAAGAAAAGCCCCGACAGTACATCGGGGCAACTTTGGAAATTTTCTTCTTTATTTTTTTGTTGATTCGGTCTATTGTTCTCGGACTATACCCCATAAGTTCAGATGCTTCCCATAGTGTCTTTTCGCCATAAGCCCGTAATCGAAACAGTTTTTCTTCTCTGGAATCGAAGCCTGCTTCTTTTAAATAAAATTTTTCTTTCATTCTTCTGAAAAGTCTGTATAATTCATATTTCCACCGTCCTCCCTTACAAGTGGAATCAAACTGGAAGAATACCGCTTAACATAAAACCGATAACTGCGCTGACAATCGCTGTAATAACGCATACAATGATTGTATCGTAACGCTTTCCCGGGACTGCCATGAGAGTCTTTATATTGTTATTCATCTCATCCACAGTTGACTTGATATGGTTCAAGTCGTTCTCACTTAATGCCGTTTTTCTTTCCAGTTCCCCGATGCGCTCATAAAACTCTTTATGGCGGTCGGATTGTCTTTCTTGCATCTGTCGAAGACTATTCTCTAATTCTTCTATGCGGTGTTCATTAAAACATTCATGTTCACATCCCATCGCCAGTTCCTTTCTTCACTCCCTTAACATTTGCTTTTCCCTACTGAATATAAGCAACCCAGCGGCACTCCGGGAGGACAAAAATACTGTGCCACGTGACCCAACCATCTTATTAAATTAAACTTCCTGCAAATGGAAAAACGCCATGATTGATATATATTTCTGTTTCGGATTCCCAGTTTCGGCTTACTGAATTTTCAGAGTGCGATTCTTGGAACTCGGCTCCTTGTTTCACAAGGAAGTAGAGAGCCAGATCAAATATGCAATCATAGCAGTATTCCATATCGGCATTGATTTTTTCCTCTGTATACCCAGACGGATAGTTGCGCTTCTTTTTGAATGAACGAATTGCACGCTTCACAGACAAAGAAATCATACCGTCAGTTTCCGCATCATCAGATAGATACTCTTTCAGATCATTCATAAGCCGTTCGTCCATTCAAGATCACCTACCCTTGCTGAGATAAAATTTCAGAGATAATACCAGCCTTGTTTGTCGATGTCAGGGCATAGCCATTGTCACTTGCGAGCTGTTTCAACTGAACCACTGTCATACTGGACAACTCGCTTTCTGTATACTTGTGCTTTGATGTATCATCAACACTTGCTACAGGCGGTGACTGGCTGTTCTCGTCGAGACTATGCCCGTTTATTCCCCCGCTTTGGTACCGATTACGATACCGCCATTAGCTTTTGCTGCTACCGGAACAAACATACCAGATGCTTTAGTCCAAACTGCAACCGGGTCTTGTGTAGCCCACATAGACAGTGTTACGAAAGAACGATTCTCTTCCTGAATAAACTGTCTGTATTCAAGTTCCTCAGGTGTTACGCCCCAAAGTCCAGTGCCGAAAGAACCGTTCGGCTCTGCTTCATACAGAGTGAATACATCTTCTTTGAAGTACCTTCCTGTTTTGAGTGAACCGTCTGCTTTTCTGAATCTGAATTTCTCGTCGCAACGATCAATTGTGATTCCGTATTCCTGCATAAGCAGATTAGCAAGTTCCTGCTTGGTCAGAAGACGTTTGTTTGCTGCTCCTAAGACTGCTGTCTGCATTGCAGTGTTGTTTCTCATGTAGTTAATCATTTTAAGAGAAGTAAGGGCTTTGTTTACTACAAAACCATTATCCTCTGTGATAGCAACCATCTTCTGGATATCGCCCATGATATCTGCATCTGGTTTAGACCAGTCTGTCATTTCTACCTTTGCACTGGACGGAACACCGTAATCAATGTTCATATCTACGTTGTTTTCTTTGACTTTTACAGCGCCAGTAGAAAGGAACTGGCCTTTCATAACATTTGCTCTGGCAACAACACCTTCGAACAGGTTGGCTGCATCATCAAATACAAATCTCTTTAAGTTCTCATCATCTGGAACGCCGTTTTCAATTGCCTGCTGTAATCTCTCAGACTGATTGATTTTTCTCTTGATAAAGAGCTTTTCAGTCAAAACTTTTTCAAATCCCGGTCTGGAACCGATTTCTGCTTCGGTATCAAGCGCGTGAACAAACGCTACTTCTGGCAGTCTTTGTCCGGCCATAAGTCTGTAGTATTCAGCTTTCCAGAACTGTGTTTTAACATCTGGGAAGATGGTGTCGAGAATACCTGGTCTTTTTACACTGAAATCCTGAGAAAAGTTAAGTCTTTCTTCCTGTGTGATTGATTCTAAAACATTAAATGGCATCTGCTATACCTCCTTAAAATTCTGGGTCTGTAGTGGTTACAAAAACGATACCTGCTTTTTCAAGTTCTGTTTTTGCAGTAGTGTTGACAGTTACCGGAAGTCTCTTTTCAAGAACGCGGCCTGCAACAATTACGGAAATAGGTCTTTTTACATCATCTGTCATATCAACGTCTTCAAATACAATGCCTTTGGCACCAGTTGCGTTTGTCGGATATACGGAACCTGCCTTGATAATCTTCTTAGTTCCAACGGTTTCAGCATTTGTCTGTTCTGCTGTATAGGTTTTAAGTACCAGTCCTACCTCGGATTCGAGGATATTAGGTGTGGATTCATACTGTTTTGTCTTCATAAAAGCCATAATCTAAATCTCCTTTTCTTAAATATTTACTGGGGCATTATCATCTGCCAGTTTATTTTCTGGACACATTTTTGCTGAGTACGCTTTTGCGTATTCAGATGCTTCGCTTTTCTTTTTTGGTTCTCCACCAGATTTACCGCCGCCCGGATTAGGTGTTTTTTCAAGGGCTTCTTTTTCCCATGCGGCTTTTGCGGTATCAAGCGTTGATTTATTTACTTCGGAAATTCCATCAACAAAAGTTTGGGCTTCTTTGAGTGCATCTTCGGCATCCATGTTTGAAAATGCTTTGATTGCTCCTGCATAGGCATCCCCTTTCATTCCTGCACTTGCAAAAATAGAAGTGATTTTGCCTGTCAGAGCTTCTTTCTGGGATGTTTTAAGTGCAGATTCGAGGTCTGAAATTCTTTTCTCGTTTGCAGCTTTCTCTTTCTGACGTTCCAGTTCTGCTTTCTCGGCTTCGCTCATGTTCTGCTTTTTCAGTTCTTCCAGTTCTGTTTCCAACGCTTTTGCTTTTTCTGCATCTTCCTTTAATTTCTGATTTTTGGCTTTTTCCTTAGCCACATCAGAATTGGACTGATTCAGAAATGAAGTAATCTGTTCATCGGTTGCATCTGGAAAGATCTTTTTTACATCTTCTCTTGTCATTGAAATCTCCTGTCACCAATACGCTTTTTTACGCTGTTCGCTCAGCTCAAGGTGTCTCCCATGATTACGCTATCGGGGTGCATATTTTTTTAATAAAAAAGAGACGATTTTACTCGTCTCTAATTAACTGTATTGAATTGAGCACCGGCAGTTCACAATCTCGTCTGCCGAAGCTCCAAGAGAATGATCGGTCGGAAACATCAATAGACTGTCTCCAACTGAAAAATGGTTCATTTATAGGGATTGTAGTTCCACCAACTTCAAGATGTGTCTTTCGTTCTCTTTTATCTCCTACGTCAATCCATTTCTTCTTTGTCTTTCCTGCTTTCACAGCTTTTGAATATTGTCTGTAATTCAGTATCGAATTAGCTTCGCACTCTGAAATAAACATTGCCCGGTCATTTGATAGGTAATAATCATCAGTAATGCTTTTATCTTCTGTAGAAAATCTTTCAAATGTTGCATCAATAATTTGTTTTGTCACGCCAAAGGCATATTGTTTGATATATGTATCTATAAGCATATACGAAGCAATTACATCCAGATATTTGTCATAGAATTGAGTCTGGATATACTCTTGATCTGTTTCTCCGCTTTCTATAGTTGTTTCTATCAGCGCCAAAATATAAAGGACAACTTCTTCCTATTTGTTCGGAAAAAGTTATCCTTTCTTGTTTTTCTTTGTCTGATATTGACATTTTGCTGAAATATTCTTTATAAGGTTCACTTCTGCGGTTACTGGGTCTGATATTCAATTCATCGTATGATGAAACACTCATTCTGAAATCACATCCTTATTGAAGCCATTCAGCAAATCTTGTGCTTTCTGCAACTCTGAGTCCGGGTCTGCTAATTCTGGGTAAATGGTTCCGAGGTACGGCAAACTCATTTCATATACTTTTTGCGGATCACTAAATAATCCACAAGTAATCAGTGCAATAAGCGGATGAATTTTATTTTTGAACAGATAATCAAGCGCCTGTGCTTTGACAAGCATATTGTCTGTCGGGTTTCTTGTGATTTTTACATCAAAATCTCTTGTCGAGATATTTACATCCATTGAAGTTTTTCGGATGATATTCAAAATGATTCTGGCAGATGCTTTTTCAGCTTCTTTCGTGAACGCTTCTACCAGTTTTGCATCTCTCTCCGCAAAATCCCAACCATTTCTCAGGTACACTGCATTTCCTGTGTCTCCGCCGGTGTTGCTCTGTCGATTTGGCATTGCTTCTACAATTAGCATATTGTTGTAAATATCATCTTTGGCAACCTGACTCTCCGACTGATTTAATTCAGCAGTCATTAAGTCAACGTCTGATTGTGTTCCGTTGCCTACATCTTTTACGGATACAGCACCGAGTTTTATCATTTTTACAAATTCTGCTTCGTCAATCTCACAGTTTTTGAATTTCATCAGGGCTTGCACGAACTGCTCAACCCCATTCAGCCTGTCAGATTGATATTTATTGATTGCATCATACATTGTGATTGCAATTTCAATGTCAGAAAGTCTGTCATGATTGTTTGGGTATTCAATGATAGGAATACCGCCAAAACCATTGATTCCAGATTCCGTTACCGCTCCATTTTGTATTTTGAAATACTGTCTGGAAGAATAGCACTGGTAGTACTGCTGATTATCCTCGTCTTTCAAGATTTGAACCGAAAGCATTGGTTTACCCGTAACGCTTGAATAAACAATATATACGTCCTGTGGTGATGGAATAAATATTCTGAATGGTGGTAAATCTCCATCTTTTTCCCATTCGTCTTCTCTCAGTATTGCTTTATATGCAGTTCCTACCGCGCTCTGGTATATACCAAGCTGAATATTTCTGGCATCTGCATTGGCTTCGTCCAAATAATCGTTGAGCCGGTCAACTTGTTCATTTGTTTTTTCACTCGCTTTTTTCTTCTTGCAGACATACTGAATAGGTTCTCCGTATATCTGTCCTGCCTTGAATTTGACTGTTTCAAGGGCGTGATTCTCAACAACTTTATTGTTGACCTCTGGGCGAACAAGTTTTTCACGATATAAGATTGGCTGATCGCCTTTGTAATATCTGTAAAGATAATCCATTAGGGTTCTGTTCCTGTTATGGATCCCGATTGTATCAGAAAGGACCTGTGCCACGTTCTGGGGAGTAATCTGGTCTACGCCAGTATAGGCAATTTTTCTGCCAAACTCGCCTTGGCATAGGTCGACAAAATTACTTTTGTTTCTTCCCACTGCCTATACCTCCTGTTTTTGAGCATGAAAAAAAGCGTCGAAGTTTGACCTCAGCGCTTATTTTACAGTTTATATTATACAGTATATTATCAATATGATTCCATATGATTTCATACTATCTTTTGAATCCTTTTACTTTTCTGACTGATTCAATTGCCTTTAAATGGCAAGAGCGGATGTGTTGAATTGAATATCCCATTTCGTCAGCTACTGTAACCAGACTTTTGTATTCCACATATTTTTTGTGCAGTAACTGCGAATACAAGGAATTATCAAGACTGTTGATGGTTTTTGATACTTCCTGCTGGATATCAGACATTTCAGAAATATCTTTGGCAATTTCTTGTTGTAGGTCAGCAATCTTTACGATTGTGTCTCCCACATGGTCTTTTGTGCCGGATGTTTGAACCTTTTCTCCCGTTGAAAAAGAAGATAAGCTTGTAGCTAACATTCTGAGCTGATATTCTTCAGATATTTTGTTCTCGATTTTTCTCTTATAATCACGAACTTGTTCTAAGTATTCTCTTGTAGTCATATTATCTCCTTCCCCAAAATGGATTGTGCATCGCAGTTGCTTTTCCACCTAATGGATTCTGCACGAACTCAGCTAACATCGCCAAGCTGTCAGGTCCATCATCATGAGCCACTTTTGCCCTTGTAGTGTATGTGGTTACATTTCCCATAAACATTCCGTAATCAGATTTAGGCTTGTATTGGCTTGGATGCAAAAAATAAAAATGCTTTGATATGTAATCAGAATTTACAAGGATTTTTGTCTCTTTATGAGCCTCTGTTGGTCTGGTTTCAATATCCGCCCGACACTTTCCAACAATCATCTTCTGGATATTGTGTGCCACGCGGTTTCCCACATTATTCGACTCAAAACGGATTTTATGCGGATTATGCCTGATTAAAATATCCGCTGTCTTTCTGTCCAGAACGTCATAATCTGTGGTATCGTCAAAAACCACATCCGGGATAAAAAACTTATCTCCATACTGGTACGCAATTGGTAGTGACTCAAAGTCCGTTCCCTTATCCTTCGTATCACATACCGCCCATATCGCTTCTGCGCCTTTATCTGGAATAACGACATACTCGTCCGTGCATCCATCCGGCACATCGTCTTTGCTAAAGAAGAATCTTTTGAGTTTATCTGGCGGTAAAAGCAAACCCTCACGTTCTACCGGTTGCTGCTGGTACAGGCAGTTATAAGAAATTTCATCCATAGATTCTTTTGCATCGTTGAAATATTTCTCCGAGAATCCATTTACGGTGAACAGGAAGTTACTTTTGCCGTTCTCATCCAGTGCCGGTACTGCTATGAACCTTGCTCTTGGATTTCCGGCGTATAGCTGCTGTAGCTTTCCGATAGGGTCATGCACTGACCATCTCGTGGCTATATAAAACTCTTTGCACCCCTCAAGTCTACGAGAGCGCAAGTCATTTACTACTTTTGTCCACAGAGTATCCAATCGGTTTTTGTTCAACGCTTCCTCAATGCCAGATACAAGGTCATCGGCAGTAAGTAATCTGTTGCAACGGGTGGCACCTGTCAGTGATCCATCAATAGACCGAAATGTCCACGTCTTAAATCGCCCGTTTCTTTCGAGGTTGACCGTAGTTTCCTTTGCATTTGTCCCCTGTATTTCCACATTCGGGAAAATCTCATGCCATGTGTATTCAACCGGGTCATTGATAATTTCGAGAACGCCATCGTAAAGAGAACGGGTCAAGATACTACTGTGAGCGGACGACAGGTTAAAATCGTTTGGGAACCATCCGCCTACCAATGATAGAAAAAAATCTTCAAGAGTTGATTTGCCGCATCCCGGAGGTACGCTCAGCGCAAAGATATCAAGTTTATCATCCATCAGGTCTTGTAACGAGCCGATGATATTATGTTTCAAGAACACATTTCTTCTTGGTTGATAGAAGCGCTCTTTTAAAATTCTGTTCTTTTCCAGATACAGTAGACCGCTGTCAACCTGATAATTTCGGGCTTCGAACAGAAGATATTTGTAATAAAGGTCTTCAAATTCTTTTGAACCTGTTTGAAGCAGCTGATTAAGCACGGCTTCTTTTCCAACATTGCTTAATCCTATGCCTTTTTCACGATAATTTGGGTATTCTTTGAAAGAATGTTTTTCATCCATTAAGTAGACAAGGGAATATAGCTTATTCCACTTTGTTTCCGGGCTTAGATTACTGTTGATGATGTTGTTTCCGATCATCACATACCACTCTGGAGATTCTTCAATCATTTTTTGCATAAAAATAGAGCCAGACCTCCTTTCTTTTAGGACTCAGTCTGGCTCTGTGGCGCTCTTGACTGTGATTATTCTTTTCTTTCAACAACAGTTATGGTTCTCTCGAACACTCCGAAATCGGAAGATTCCTGAAACGTGTGAGTCTCGGCAATATCATCAACAGCCATAGGGCGTGTGAGATACCATAATGAATCATTTTTCCATGTAATTCCCTCTAACTTTTGATTCAGTTCTAACTCTAACGTTGTATTCCTGCCAAAACTTTGCGTGGTAGACTGGCAACCTGTCATTCCGAACACCAGCGCTAAAGCTATTATTGCAATGATTATTTTTTCCATGCGTTTTTCCTCCCTATTTCCTCTAAGAAATCCACCCACTCGGAAAACGTTTTATTGCTTGCTACTTTCCTATAATAGAATTTTAAACTATACAGCCCATATGGTGTAGTAGTGCTCTCAACGTGAGCAAATTGAAAAGTTTCTTGATGATTCCCGATCTGAATCGTGCATTCATTTGGAAGTTCATCATATATTAGTTCAAACTCGATATAAACATCGGTAACGCCCGAAAGCCAATACAAATGTACTTTTCCAAAGACGCCTTTGTTGATCTCGAGAATTTTCACCGGAACGTATTCATATATACTTTCAATCGGAACTGTCATACTTCCACCATAAACTCTTTCTTACAGTTGCTTCCCTTACATTTGTACGGCATCCGATGAATTTTCGTAGTAGGAAGAACCTTCAGTGCCTTTTTGAAACAGTAAGGACATATCACCCATCGTTCGCCGTTTACCGTTTTAATTTGTGCTATTCCGTCCCACGGTTCAGGTGGATTCATCATTTCGGAGAGGTCTACTCCTTCCGATTCAAGTGCTGATTTAATGCTCATTTGCCGTTATCCTTTCTGATTAATTCCAAAATCGTCAAATAGTTATCTCCGATATAATCTGCACGCCGTAGTCCTTCAGTATCGCCCGGCCGTCTGTGTATCACAGTCGTATTGCCTGCCAGAAGCGTTCGTTTGTCCGGGTAAAATCGGGTTTGGATATTCATACGGTGACATTCGCCCTCGAGATTGTATGTGATATCAAGAAAATCAATGTCTGTACCTGAGTAAACCAGTAACATACTTTTGTTTCCTCCTAGTAGATTTGCGAATCATAGGCTTTCCGTGCATTTTTAAGCGGTTATTCTTGATAAATGATCGTGGCATACCGTAGGTTATACCATTGCATAAAGCAGATGCTTCTATCATATTAATGTTATCTTCGATATTTTTATTTTTCATATCAGCCCACACCGTGAATTTTCCTCAGGTTTGCGTATCGGTCAATAATTACATCAAGTGCCGTTCCTAACTGATTGATTGTGATGCAATCTTCCTGAATCCGTCTAAGGTGGTCGTCAACATCCTTAACTGCATCACAAAATACCGGATCTAATTTATCGTTTACTTGTTTCTTTAGCTCATCGTTATAATCGCACATTTTATCCAGTTCAGCCTGAAGCTCATTGATTTTCTCATTTTTGTCTAAAATCTCATGCTGTTTTTTCTCACACATTGTCGACAACCTAACAACTTCATTTTTGAGTTGATCTACGCTCCATTTTTCTAAATCTTCTATTTGCATCTGATTCCCTCCCGCTAAATTTTTGTAAATTATTTCCATGTCATAGTTATCACGAATATAATCTACACATTCAGACAGTTTTCTGTGTAAAACCAAATCATTTGCGATATCTGGATGCAATACATATAATAAACAGCTATCCTTTTTACCGTCTTTCTGGAATTTCTCCCAGTTGAAAGTCATTACGAACAACGGAATTGCTTTGAGATTTTTGGTCTTGTATCTTATATATAAATTAAAAAATTTATTAAACATGGAAATCTCCCCCTTTAATTACGCTGTCTTTTCAAATAAATCGAGAATAAACTCCCGTCCCATCTGTGTAATCCGTCTATGGTAGATAACTTTTCCAGAATCCAGAACTTCCTGTTTGATTTCTTCATATCCGCAATTACTGTACTGTGAGAACATCACTCACGTGCCATTCACCTGATACTGTATCTTTTTCTCTGCCAGAATGCGGTTTAGCTGTATTGCTGATTTCAGTCCCAGTTCTTTTGCAATCTCAGTAATGGTATAGGTCTTATTTACGTGCATCAGAATAGCATTCTTTCTCTCGGCTTCTACTCTCGCTGCACGTTCTTCTTTCAGTTTGGTCAGAAGTTCGATGCCGAAGTCTGGATTGTTCAGGATGTTATCAATAACATTGTCTGTAGCATATATGCCATGCTTACGGATAGTCTTCAGAATCTCTTTGACCTCTTTCTTAAACTGTTTGGCAATCGGCTTTCTGGACTGCATCAGAACTTCGTAGAGTCCGTTCTCGGTGAGAAACCATGTTCCATTCCCGCCGGTTCTATTCTCAAAGTAAACATTATTTACTTTGACTTTCTCATCTTCATCTACAGATTCAATCATTACTGATGGCTTGCTGTGTTCAATCCACTCTGCTACATCTTTTGCAAGAAATAATGGTTCTTCTGCTGTTCCGTAAACTCTAAACTGTTTTCCTAATACTTCCTGCTCATTTAATACTTTCAGTTCGTTCATTCTCTGTATCCTCCACTAAACAATCAGCATATGCGTTCTGAAATTCACAAAGGCATCCTACCAATTTCCCATATTTCTTTAAAACTTTATCTCTTTTTGCCAGTTCCTTTTCTAGCCAAATATTTTCTTGCTCCAAATTATTTATTTTTTCTCTTAAAGAGTCAATTTTACGGTTCAATTTGAAGTTAGAATCTCTTTGCTTTTCAAGCTCTCTGAACAGCTCATCTTCTGGCATAGCTATTTTTACTTTATATTCCGCTACTTCCCCTTTTATAAACTTTTGCAAAAACACTATTTTTCGCAAACTTGCTATTCCAAAGTACCGATAATTAAGTATTCTCTCAGCACAATTTTTATCATTGAAATCAATAGAAAGGAATTGTTCTTTCGATATATCATTTCCAAAACATTCATAAACCGTCTCTATCGCTCTTTTAGGAACAGGGCGAACGCCTGTTTTTCTAAATTCGTCGTATAAATTAAATTCGCTCATTCTTTTCCCTTTCCTCCCTGTGCCGCATCTGGCACTTGATCATCTTTGCTATGTTCTCACGTTCCTGTTTTATTCCATGCCCTTGCCGAAACAATTCGCATTCAAGGATGTTTCCGCATTTGGAACATTCGTCTTTAATTTCTTTACCTGCTATTCGCATTTCCATCCATCCTGCACTATTCTAGGCTCGTATCTTTTCTCAGTGTATCCTTCACCCGTTGCATAAATCGCAGGTAATCTCGACATCTTCGTAGCTGGCGCAACATTCCCAGTATTGTGCGCGATTTATTCTTTTGATAGTAATTCCAGTTCCACGACATTTTGGGCATCTATGGATTTTATCTTCTTGTATTTGACTTACAAGTTCATCAAGAGTTGTTTTACCACCATAGCCATCTCTCAAACATATTGCTTCATAAATTTTCATTATCTACGCCCTCCCAAAATTCAAAATATCAATCAGCGTTTCTATATCTATTTCTTTTGCAGATGTTGACAAATGCATTTTTATCACTTGCCATTCATTGTATATATCTTCTAGCAAAGGTAGCTGCATCGTAAAAGGTTTGCTGCTGCGCATATAAAACTTTACAGGTGACATCGGAATAAATCTGTAAAAATTCAAAATTGGAACTGCTCTTACTTGAAAATTGCTAGTCTCAAGTGTTTTCTTCATCCTGTCAACGTTAATGTAAGAATCAGTTATTTTTCCAGATTCGCACAGTTGTTTCAAGAAGTAATCAGCATCTTTGTTGTCAACTGCGATGTAAATTATCTCCTGTTTTCTCATCTTCAACACCCTCCCAACATTCACAACTATCATCTAGGCATCTAAAATCTGCACGATGCTCACTGTCACCATTACAGCAGACTCCCTCATATACCGCATACCATTTACACGTACAACAGCATTTGCATTCATTTGTGTCCATAACCCATCTCCTCAATTTAAAAAAGTCCAGTGTGCCGACTTGAACGGCATAAATCTCCCAACGAGAAACACTGGAATCGGAACGGTACAGATATTATCTGTTTCCAATGATTGCAGTTCATTGGAGCGGTGCATACACGATTCGAACGTGTACAACATTTCTGTTGGATAGGTTAGCGACCTACTCTGATACCATTACAGCAATGCACCATATCGCCGCTTGTCACGGACAGTTTAGAAACTGAGTTGAATTTCACCTTTTATCTAGTCAACAGTGATACAATCGTATCTCTCTGAATTGATTGTGTTCTCCATGGCCTCAACCGGATTATATCCGAGATTCTGTAACACCTGTTTGAACACTGTCACTGACTGACCGCTTGCAAGCTGTACGCCTTTACGTTTTGCGTCAGCATGAAACACATCATGTCTGCTGTCTACATTCCAGAAGATAATGTTTGGAATAATATATCCGGCTTTTCTGAATCTCTTTTCCATTTTGTCATAGAAAGACCAATTCTTATTACCACAGTAATCAATTTCCATATCAGAAATAACAACTATGGCTTTTGGCATTTCTTCTTGCGAAACGTTGTTCTTCTCAGCAATATCAAGCACTTTCTCAAAAGCTGCTTTGAGGTCTGTGCTGAATCCCCAATTTGCTTTGCCAACATTGTTTATTTTCTGGTGAAGTGTTTTGCCCTTTAGTGCAACAATCTGTGGACTTTCGGAGAATGTCATAAACAAGTTATGATATGCACCTGTGTTTCTTTCAGCGAAGTATATTGCCAGGCCAATTGATGTTGCCATTGGTCTTCCATACATTGAACCAGATACATCAGCCATAATCAGTGCGTTTGTTCCTTGCTCAACATAGTCTGGTAATGCTTTCCATTGTGCTTCAAGAACTTTGTTGTTTTCTTTTCTGTAAAGGATTTTCTCTACGATGTCATATGGATACAAAGTCGAAGCATTGATTTTCACTTCTCCTTTATCAGCTTTATTGATAAACTCACTGAAACCATCAGGATCATGTTTTGCAAAAGCCTTGCGATAAATCATCATTGCACGACTCGGAACTTCTGGATATTTGATTTCAGTCCATTTACCGGCGGACATAAGGCTTTCAACAACACCGATTCGCTTTCTCATGCTACGAACCATTCTTTTAAACTCAAAAACTGAATATCCGAGTTTGTGAGCAGTTAAAACTCCAAGTTTTCTTGTTTTTGGGCTACTCGCATCGGCTGTCTTTATCCATTTTCCAAGTAATGAAATCGCACTATTTCCTGTAAGAACATTTTTCCAATCTTCCTCGAACTGATTCTTCATTACTTTCCACATATCATCTTCCAGTGGTGTTCCAATCAGTTCATAGAGATCATCATATCTTCCAAACACTCCAATCAAATCAAGATTCGGCCTGAGTGCTTCCGGATGGTGTTCTGCCATATAACGAATAATGGTTCGGAAAGTTTTTCTTTCACCAAGTCCACAACGAATGTCTCTTGCATAAAAAGCAATCTTTGCGGCAAAGAGTTTATCCTGTGCATACGCTTCTGAGAACAATGTAGTGATTCTATTCTCATCAGCATCTCTCAATGCACCAATAGTTCCGAATAGATCAAGTCTTGCATCGCTTGTAGTATTCAGTGCAACTGCGCCATTTTCAGTTCTTGTAAACTTACTTTCTTCTTTCATTGCATTTGCAAAATCCATGTTATTCTCCTTTCAGGACACAATAAAATAATTTGTAGGTTATTCGTCTGTAATAAGTTGCTGTAAGTGTCCCATAAATTTTTCATGATGCTTTTGGGTTCCATAATTAACTGTTATGTCCAAATGTTTGCTGTAAGCATCACATAAGTGGCAAGGGATGGATTCGAACCACCAACAAATACCGTTTTGAATGGAAGAATAATTGCTGTAGGAGTCACAAACATGACTTGCGCTCTTTATATTGCTCTACCAATTGAGCTACCTTGCCAAATAACGGGAAATAATTATATTAAATCCCGATTTCCTGTCTACACATGGTAGATGGAATGGGAGAAGATGGAGTCGAACCACCCGAACCATAATGGCAACAGATTTACAGTCTGCCCCGCTACCTCTACGGAATATTCTCCCCATAACCCCGGAACCCCGGGTTAGCCAATATGTTTATCGTGTTATGCCTTAGCTTATGCTTTCCACTATCCTGTTTTTCTCACGACGCTTACAGGAGCGCGCCGCCAACCTTTTGCAGATAACGTCCGGTTTGGTAACTGTACGGCTTTTCGATAACCGTGGTATGCTCCACGGAGATATTCATGTCGATTTGAAATATAACAACCATTGTTATCGGATTCCTGCATTCCTTGAAACTCCCAGGTTCGTCAACCTATTAAACTCTGGAATGCTTTCAGAAAACGGAAATAGGAACATGTGATCTACACGCCGTATCGCGGTCATCATGATTTCTAACATCGTTCCTCTGAAAAGTTTCTCCACCCGGATAACGGCTCGGATGGCATTTTACAGGAGAAATGGACATTCAGGGACTTGAACCCCGGACTTCCCGGTTATGAGCCGGGCGTTCTAACCAACTGAACTAAATGTCCTGAGTAGAGGTGTTCGTTGTAATTCAAGAGTAGAAGCATCCTCTACTGTTGCGATTCTTACCCTCACAGTCGCAACAAAGGGTCTGATCTGAAATGAAACCGTTGCTCTGCAATATTGCAGAGTCCATCCGGGGCATTTGAAGCCCCTTTAATCATCCCCGTTGGGATAGATGGAACCTTTGGAGGAGCTATACCATGTCAATGATATAACTAGCTAGGTTAGCGGGATTCGAACCCGCGAATACAGCAGTCAAAGTGCTGTGCCTTACCACTTGGCGATAACCCATTATTCGCCCCGTGTGTGACATCACGGGGACTTTTCGCAACAAACTGATATATTTTATATTGGTAAATTTAGGAAGTACCGTGTCTTACTCTATATTTTGTATTGTTAAGTCCGCGCCAGTTACTTTTGGGAAATTATTTCACCAGCGCAGACCTAAGCTACTCGGGATGCCTCGACCTGTCAGCTTCAAAGGATTTCCCGAACCTGAGAACGACAGGTTTCTGCTTTTCTTGTATTTTCACCCGTTCAATCAGTATCGTGAACAGGGGAATTTGTATTGTGAATGCCAACCACATTGGGTTCTCCTTATAATCTAAAAATCACAACTGCATTAACTGCGAAACATATTTCCATCAATATAAATACCGCCGATGCTATTGGATTGCTTTTCTTTTCGGTTTCGTCCTGTGATATAAGGAATGCTAAAACCAAGGTGAAAAACGCTATATCCAGCATGGCTGCTACAAATTTTGCAAGAATCATTCTTTCTGTTCCTCTCCGATCATAAAATCAAGAATCTTACCGGCGGTTTCTTCTGGTTCGAATGGTAAACCGCAGGTGCCATACTTCTCAATTGCTGTTTTAAGGCTTGCTTTGAAGCCGTTGTAAACTTCTCCATGTGCCAGAAGTTCGTGTCTCAGAACGGCTACTGCGTCGGTTACGGTCTCAGGTGTGAAACGGAATCTCACATCACCATGCATTTCGACATCTGGGATTTCCGTAGTTTCAAATTCGAACGTTGGAAGTTCATCAACCGCAACATGGAAATCGACTGATTTTACATTTCTAACTTTCTTTCCGTCAATCAAGTATTTGGTTCCAAGCCATCCACTTCCGAACGGATTGTATATTCTAACTTTTGGAAGTTCAGATTTTTTCATTCTTCAATTCCTCCATTTCCTTTACGCTGATTCCAACTATCCCGGCACTGTCCTTGCTGTCTGTGGCTTTGAAGTGCGCTTTGGGATGCTGCGGATACATGAACTCGAACATGAGGTAATTTGCCGCATCCACGAGATATTCTGTATTCCCGGTGGAGTTGTATTTCTCAATACATCGTTCCATAGACGGGAGTGCCTGCACATTCCCGGTTTTGTAATTCTTTCTGGCAGGTCCGTATTTATGATAACTTACCTCGACTCGGTTCTTGCGAAGCTGGTCGAAGCGTTCACTGTATTCTTCTGTCATGCTTCTTCTACCTCTCCGAAATATTTCTCATATAATTCAATATTTGTCTTGCCTATCGCTCTCTTTATTACTTCTGGTGGCTCAGACTTTAAATTGTGGTAAACAATATTCAGCTCATGTACAATTACATCGTCTTTTTTAACTTCGCAGGTTTCTGCGTATGCAGTTGCCGAGAAAAAGTTTCCTTTCGGTGTAACAAAGTATACTTTCGCAGTTGCGTATCTGATATTGTTGAATATAAAAGGTTCTTGAACAATAAATTCAGCCGTTTCAGTCTTGTAGAGTTTGCCGTCAGAAGATATCTCAATTGCGTGAGCAATATTGATTTCTTCTTTAACCTTCATCGGAATTTCTTCCTGCTTGGGAACCTCTTTTTTATTTTTGAAGAATTTTTCGAGTATTGACATTTGCTTACCTCTTTCGGAAATACTGCTCCAGAGCTTCACGGGTTATCTGCGATACGCTCTTGCCGGTTCGGTTCTTCTCAGCTATGAGCTTTCGCTCTAACTGGTATGTGAGCCGGATTCGGATTGATTCGCCTTGTGGGTTATGCTTCTTCATAGGCAGTGTCCATTTTCATTGAAAGAACTGGTTTATCTCCTGCTTTCACCAAAAGGGTAATTCCTTTACCTTCTTTCCACGGCGATGTTATTAGTTGAATATTCGTAGCTCCGGTCTCGTTACAGACGGTTAATAGCTGGGCAGCTATATCCATCAGTCCTGACCTTAGATATCCTTCGTTGTTTATGATTTTATCCATGTTCGTACCTGCCTTTCTGATATTGCCTTATTTTGTATTGGCAGAGAAACCATTAAGGCTTATGGCTTTCGTGTTGCAATCACTATCTCTGCCATGGGGAACTCTTTTTTGTTTTTTTGAAACTTTTAAGCCTTGCTGTTGGAGAAGACTTTTTTAATTTTTCGGGAACTCGGAGTACTCACTCGGCGTGTGTTGGGGCTTATATACACCCCCTACCCGGTATTTCCTGTGGACGCTAACCGGACAGCCCGCCGCCCCATGGGTTCCCGCTGCTCCGGTCTTAACGCTGTGCTCTGAAAGCCTGCGGCAGTAATCAAGGAAGTAAAAACAGCCAAACAATTGTCAGAATATTACATCTATAAGAAAAACAACAGTTTTTTATATAGATTGATGTACGAATCGCACAATTTGAGGTGCCATACCTGTATATATTACACAATTTCTACTGATTTACCCTGCTTTCGTGCCACTTGTCCGTGTCTCATGCACATTTCTGGGTGTCTGATCTGTCTTATCCTGTCTTACTCTCCTGTCAGTAGCCCGCCGAACTCTTCTCTGATCTGCTCCAGACTCTCTCTCGGTTTATCCTGTTTGTCCTCTGCGCTCCGTCCATTCGGCGCATTCCACCTGAACTTAGTATTGAGCTTCATCGCTGCGCCCGTGTTATTCCTGTCGCCAATGCTGATATTCGCAAGGGAGTGTTCATCCATTTCTTCCAGTTTTTTGATAATGTCTAAGTGTGCAGTACTTGCAACTTCTCTATATTCGCCTCTATTATTCAGCTTCCATTCCTGTATATCATGTATAACATTGCCATTTACATCTATGTATATCTTAGTTTTACACTCTCCATTTAGCCAATTATACATTGTCTGTCTGCCTATTTTTGTATATTTGCTAAATCCTTGTAATGTGACTTCTTTGTTGTATATTGTACATATCTGCTCATATCTGTCTAATATATATTCTATTAACGGTGCGTTATCTGTATCGATAATAGTTTGCCTGTTATATTTTAACGTTACATTATCGGATTTTAAAAATATCTGATCTCCTGCGTATGACATAGCAGCTTCAAAGGTGTTCTGTTTCATCTCCATCGGGCTTTCAAGGTTATATTTCGCACAGAAAACCCGCAAAAGACTGTGTGTTTCTTCTTCAAAATTCTCCAATAGTTCTTCCGTTGTCCGCACCTTATCACCTCCACTTCATCACGTTAATAAAAATAAAAAACCGAGTCATCACAGAATAAATTTGCATTGTAAAACAATGCGCCGTGATTAACTCGGTATACTTTCAAAAAATGTTACAAAATAAAAAATAAAATGTTTTCGTTCGCCCTCTGGCATATTCAGTTGTTGATTCTGTTTTATCACAAATACTGTCTATCTGTCAATCCCCTATTTTATTTTTATAGTTTTTTAATATGTTCTTCTCACATCTGAGTATATTAATATAACTATATATATCTATACAGTACCGTATAGCATACTGTATTAATAAACTTCAGGGTTCTGGAATCTTGGAGGGGATTATAAAAGCAGTTATTATATAATTATACTTGTTGTAATACGGTCATTTTACGGCTATTGCACGCAAAAAGCCAGACCTTCCGGCACCTTGTCCGGCGTGATCTGGCTACACTGTCCATTATTCTTTTCGCGATCGGCGTGTCGCTCCCCTCCTGAGTTCCGTCGCCCCTCGTTATCGTCTATGTTATTCGACCTGGTCTGAAAAGTCAAGACCAAAAAAATAAAAATTTGTGCTTGACAGGTCAGGCAACTTTGTGATATATGTATTTTAACAGCTTCGGCGGTGGGGCTGTTATCGACTGAGTGTCGCCGTCGTTACGCCGCCAGAATAAGACAGCAAAAGCCCCCGGGATTATCTCTCAGGGGCTTATTTTTATTTCCATCGTTTTATAATTTCGCCGTCATAATGATCGGGCGCGTCTTCGTCTGGGTTGACGCTTTCCAGAACGTAAAACGCTGTTCTGTGCTGCTGGTCGTATTTATCCAGTTGCTCCCATTGCTCCCCTGCTTCCTGTAGGGCTTCTTCTTTGCTGTTAAATTCATCGGTGAAAAAATCGCCATCTTTGAAATCCATAATTATATATTTCATGTTTTCGCCTCCTGTTAATTAATCCCGGTAACCTTAACCCGGGTCTGTAAAATGTCTTCCGCAGCTTCCAGAATTTCGAAATCAACAATGTATTCCTCACCGTCCTGATATACCGCAATCGCTCCGGACTCCAACAGCTCCTCGCCGTCTCCGTTTCCGTCCCAGAGCTGACCGAAGTAGTATTCCTTGCCGGTTTCGATTGTGTCCTCTGTTCCGAGGATGTATGATAATGTATTTAATTTCATGTTTATTTCCTCCTTATGCCCGAGCATATGAAATAAAATTCTGCTCGGTGGTTTCGTCCACAAGTTCCGCCGGGATTCTCACCCAGTCCGCGCCCAGAGAATTTATAAAATCCTCATTCTGGGTTTCTGTGCCGCACAGCCAAGCTGCTGTGACTTTGGCACATCCGAAATTCTCGGAATTGTTTCGGGCTACCTGTTTCAGTTCAAATTTTCTCATTTTATCCTCCGTTCCGCCCCTGTCCGGGGCTGTGCAATTGGTTTTCTTTAACTGTCTTTATTATACATTATCATGTACTATTTGTCAATACATAAAGTACATTATTGTGTATTCCTTTTATATTCTAAAATATCACACGGCTGGCAGTCTAATTTTTCACACAAGTACATTATAGTGTCAACGCTAACATTTTGATTTTTCACCAGCTTATTAACCAGTGTGGGCGACATATTAAAAGAATCTTTATTTTTCAAATCTATCTTTTTAATTCCTCTGCGCTCCATTGTTTCCCATAGTCTAGCATATGAAATACTTCCATTATATATATTTTTTCGCTTGCTCTCTGTCATTCTTACAGCCTCCCTTTTGTTTATATATCTTTTTCTATAATAATACAACCTTATGTATTATAAGTCAATATACTTTCGTTTGTACATCTTTGTGTATTTTATATAATTTATCAATACATCTTTGTGTACTTTTGCTATTGGCAAAAGGTACATTATCGTGTATTATATAACCATCAACAGAGAACAAGCAACCCGGACGCAGAGCCGGGAGAAAGAGAAGGAAAAGGATATGAGGTATATCGTAGAGGACTGGGAAACAGAAGAAGTAATAAGAGTTTTTGACAGTGAGGAAGAAAGAAGTGAGTGGATTAAGAAAAAAATGTACATTTTTTAATGGCGGAGTATTTATCGCAGGTACGGAAACTAGAATTTCCTGCTACGAAGAAAAACAAAGATAGTAATTACAGCACATAGCCGAAACGGCCATAAATGGCCGTCCACCGGAGCCGCCCTCCCGGTGCTGATGATGGCAGGGCAGAAAGGAAGGAAAATAATGAGATACAGCTACTATATAGACCTGATCGAGAAAGCAGGAACCCGCCAGAAACTGGCGAAGCTCCTGCACCTGATTGGAAACGACTTCAACGGGATTAACTCCCGACAGTATGAGGAATTGAAATTTTTGATTCTTTATAAAATGGCGGCATAAAAAGAATCCGGACGAAAAGCCCGGATTCCCCCACAGTATAAATTGTAAATCATTAAAATATCAGCAAAAACATAATATCACAGAAAAGGAGAAAAATCAATGTGTAAAATCATTCCTTTCCCGGTTCAGGAGTCAACCGGATTCATAAATTTAAAACAGCTCTTCGAGGTTTCCGGAACCGTAAAAACCACAGAGTTTTACATGGGAACCGCTGAAGAATTAGCAAGGCAAAACAAAATAACACAGTCCGAGCTGCTGACGCTTCGCAGAATCGGGCGCCAAAAATTAAAGGCATTAGAGAGCCAGACAGCCGCCCCGGTTGCCACTCCCGGGTTATATATGTACACGCCAGAAATAGGGCAAGAAAAACCAGAATGCCAGATTGACGCAAGTCTGAGTTATTACGGTGACCACTGGTTTTTAACAACTAAATTAAGCCTAAAAGGGCGCGGGATTCGTCTTGATAAAGCGGAAAACGATACAAATTATTATATCGTTACGGAACGCGCTTTTGAGAAGCTAAAAACAGAATACAGCATATCTAAGGTTAATTATTTAGATTAATCCCTCCGGCGGCGGTCAAGCCGTAGCCCCAACGCAACCGCCGGATTTCAAAAAAAATAAAAAAAGAGGTAAATAATTATGGCATACGCAACAGCAAAAATCGAAGGAAACAAAATCATTTCTACATCTTTGTGGAATACAAGCGTCTTTGAAATCGTGGAGAAAATCCCAAGCAACTATCTTGTTTGGAATATCGGCGAAAATATGGGAACTGATTGTTATATTCCAATTTGCCAGATGCTTCACCCGGAAAACAAAGAAGATTTTTCAATCAATCAGGATACCTTAAAAGCCGTGAAGGTTACACCGGAAGAATTTAAGAAATTACAGAAAGCTGCATCTTACGGTGTAAGTAATTTAAAAACCGCAGAAAAAGCATTAAAAAGTAAAAGACGCGGCTGCATGTCAGATAGAAAAAGAGCGCTTGCAACTCTTACAATAGACATTTTTAAAAGAATTACAAAAAATTAAGACAGGCCGGCAAGCGTACCGGGGAGCATTTCCCCGGCGGTCTTTTAAAATAAAAATCAGGAGGAAAATACAATGATTAAAATTGATATGTGGTACGACGACAAAAAGGAACAGGCAACCGGGCTTGATATCTGGTTTAATGATCTCAGTTGTTTTTATTCTGGCAATATTAAAATTTTCGGTAAAATTGTAGGCGACTATTACGCCGACAGCGTACAAGAAATTTGTGAAGCGTTCCCACATCTGGAAAAGAAAATAAACGCTTGTTTGAATTAGGCGTAACGGTTCCCGCCGGGTTCGATTCCCGGCAACGCCTTTAATAACCCGGCTCCCATGGGTAGAGGGAAGAAAGAAAAAGCATGAAGAACCATTATATTGCTGTATCCGTAAAACAGGACGGGAAAAATTATGCTTCTGTCCTCAAAGTTTCCAGCAACGAAAACTTATTATTCTCTTTACAGATTCCCGGCATCACCGCCGCCAATATCTGTGGAACAAAGAAAGAAGCCGAAAGCATTGTACAATTCTGGAACAAGTGTTACAAGAAAAACAAAACTTACGGAGGATTATAAAATTGATCAAAATCAGAAAAGCCACACAAAAGCAAGTTGTCGCCGCCATAAAAAGCGGCGATTTTTCGAAATTCGATAAAATTAAAGAACTGGCAGAAAAGGACGCTAGAAAAGTATTTGATGCGGTCGCTTCCGGTTCTGTACCGCTGATCTGGTACGACTTGCCGCCGGTGTGGTGTCAGTCTGGTGCAGTATCGTTCCTGCGGTATGCCCTGCATAAGTCAACGAAAAAGCTGGGATTCCTACAATTATCCTGTATTGAGATCAAAAATGGGCAGGTTATCCCAACATCTGACCGCCAGTATAACATCACTGACGGCGGCTTTTCTGAGTTCTTCCGGGATTTGCCCCGGGAAGCTGATATAAATTTCTTAGAGTAGTAAAAACACTGCTCTTTTTCTGCTGCTCTCTGGCTTTCAGACCAGCAACAGGTTCATGACCTGTAGGGGCAGTTTTAACCATCTGGAAATACAGGCGGTTTGCACCTTGACAACAGAAAAATGATTTGACTGGTACGCCTTACGGGTGTACTATGTCCATATAGACAAGAAAGGAAAGAAAAAAATGGGCAAAAGCTCAGGAGTTAGGGGCGTATACCTTTATGGGAAAACGGGTAAATGGATTGCGCAAATCGGATATAAGGGAAAAACTTACACTTTGGGGGTTTTCGATACGGTTGCATGGGCTGAAAACGTTCGTAGCGAAGCAGAATGGGCTAAAATAAAAGGTGTGTTTCCGGAATGGATATCTAAAGTCCGCCCCGGATCAGTGATTGAAAATAGCAGGCTAAGGAAATGTATCGTCTGCGGTAAAGAGTTTGAAAGCCATTACGGGCAAACTATATGCGGAAAAGAATGCAAAAAAGTGCGTACAAAAGAGCTGTATCAACGTCAAGTTTCTGAAAGCGGACGTCAAGCCTGCACAAAAAGCACGAAAAAGTATAAAAACTTGACGTATGCAAACGGGCGCTGGATTGCCGTGGTGACTCGAAACCATGAACATTTTTATCTTGGGTCATATCTCGATTTACAAGATGCCATACGCGCAAGAAACGAATTTGTTGCATATTCCGGGGATGACTATGTAAAGAAAGCGGAAGAAATCAAAAACCGCGTTTCCTCCTGTGCGCTGTCGGGAAAATGGGAAAACGGTTACATACATGCCGCAGAGTTCTACAAAAACAACGGTCACTTAAAAGTGCCTAAAAACTATATATGTTCAGATGGTTTCAAACTCGGGCAATGGATACAGACTCAGCGAGGTGCAAAACGTGGGACCATCCCAGTGCCAATGCTTCCGGAAAGGGAAAAAAAGCTGAACCAGATTGGGATGGTTTGGAAAGCTAAATAAAATCCTCATAATTGACATTTTAAGGCATTTTATGCTATTATGATTCAAACTATCAAGAATAGGTATAAAACCCGTCATTCGGTCAAATAGGTGTGCTGTGGCTTGCCCTATGGTCTTGCCTTCACCTGTCAGTCATGGTTTAATGTATAGGTGTATCCCAGTAAGTACGATATGTGCTAAAATTATCATTTATTCAATATGTTTGACATATTTTTGAGACGGCTCTGAAATTGAAAATAGTGTGAAAATTTGACTAAAAAAATCCGAGGAATCTGAAACTGTTTTCCCCGGATTTTTGTTTTGTGCATTTTGTATAGATTTTAATGGAACGTATCTCGGCGTGGTGTAAATTTTCACTTCATCACATTGAGCTCGTCCCTTCCAAGGTTCTTTCTGTTCATAGTATTACTGATTCTCAGCCTTCTTCTTTTCTGACCGGCTGTTTCCTTGTTCCTGCGCTTCGCAGCTCCCTTGCTGATTGTTCCCATGGCTTACTCCTTTCCGAACATTTCTTTCATGTTCTGGCTCCGTGAATTGAGGTTTATAATTGGCACATCCACATTAAGTTCATCCGGCACGATACCCACGATCACAACCTTTGTCGGTTCTATTGTATCCAGCATCTCTTTGAAATTCTCACAAAACTCCATTCTGGCAGACTTTGACCGCACTCTGCCATTGGTACAACATGATACGGTGCTCCTGCGTGGCGTTCCGTCAAATATCCAGGGCATTTCCTTTGGACTGATAATATTTACGGACGGAATGATTTTAACGCCCATAATCGCCCAATAATAGCCCAGAGCATGGTTTCTATACTAGGTTATAGATGTTCAACGCACTCGGCATCCCGTACGCAATCGTGAAGTCCGGACTACAGACCGAATGGAAACATTTCAAATGTTCTATGTACTGATCTGGTTGATTCCAGACCTGCAAGAAACTTTTATCGTCGATATAGAAATTCACGGTCAGGTCCTTATGCCCTTTTAGCGATCTGGACTTAGAGGATACGAAATCTATTCCCCTATTTGGTACCAGATTCACCTTCGGAAGCATCGGCACCTGGAACTGGCCGTCAAGTTTTGCATCGGTTATTAAGTATTCTTTCATCACATCATATGCGGTATGTATATTGTTCATTGACTCCATTCCTCTTTGCATATTAGATTACCATTCTATATTCATAGTTAAATGCAATTTCGCTCGCTCCAGAAATGCAAGTTTTCCTATAAAACCGTTTGTGTCGTTCGGGGATAATGTTAAATAACATGTATTCAGAACAACTCATGCTAACTTGCTTTTTTTTAATTCTCCTGTCCTTAAATAAAAAACCAAAGCTGCTTTCTTTCCCTCAAACGATTTTACTACAACTTTTTCAAATAGTTCTTCTACTATCTGTCTGTTTATATCGTCTGGCTCGACACCATTAAACTTTTTCAAAACATCAACTATATTTTTGAATTGTCTTTCAGCAGATGCAAGGTCATCCTGCTCCGGCGTTAAATCTGCAATTTTAGAATTTATATTCTCAATCTGCTCGTTATATGTTTTATTTCTCTGGAGAAATTCCTCGTCAGAAATATTCCCGTCAAGATTATATTCCAGAATTTTCTCTTTCTTCTTATTAACAGATTCAATCTGTTTTTGAAGTCTCTCAATCTCGGTCTTAGAATCCGGCTTGTTGTCTGTGGCTTTCCTTAACAATTCCAGATATTTTTTCACAATTTCATCTATATTGTAAGATGATTCATTGATAAGGTCAGAAATCATCACTTTCAATTCTGATTCCTTGATTCCGAACGAATCGCAAGAGCTTGCACCGTTCTTGATCTTATAGCTACATACCCAGCTCACATCCTCTTTTCCACGGACATAATGCTGTTTCAACCAATACGGTGCCCCGTCATTTCCACAAAAAAGCATTCCTGTGAAAAGATTTCCACCTTTAAACGAAGTTCTTCTGGTTTTTATGGCATCACCACGCATGGTCATATACTGATTAGCTTTTTCCCATGTCTCTTCATCTATAATCTGCGGCACTCGGCTTCCGTCATCCTTGAACATTACCCATTCGGATTCTGGCAGAAATTCCTGTTTTTTCGTGAACATATCAACTATCTTCACTTTCCCTCCGCAGAAATATCCCTTATACTTCGGATTCTTGATGATATGTCTGATAACATTCCTGTCGATTTTGTTGCCTTTAAAGTTTCTGTACCCCATTTCCCAGAGCTTTTTCTCAATTTTTGGGGTTGTGACACCGGCTGCGTAATCCCTGAATATCATTCGCACCATTTCCGCTTCCTCTGGAACAATAGTAAGTTTGCCGTCCTTTTTCTTGTATCCGTAGATTCTGTTTCCAAGTACAGTACCATTCTGTATTGATCTGGCATGACCAAATTTTACACGGCTTGAAAGTTTCCTCAACTCGTCCTGAGCTACACCTGCCATGATGGTCAATCGAAGCTCACTGTCTTCATCAATCGTGTTAATTCCGTCATTCTGGAACCATACGCATACACCACAGGACAGCAATTCTCTCGTATATTTGATACTGTCAAGTGTGTTTCTGGCAAATCTGGATATTTCTTTCGTGATAATCATATCAATTTTACCAGCCTTTGCATCACGAAGCATCTTCTGAAACTCTTCCCTTTTTTCAGCGTGCATCCCAGATATCCCATCATCAATATACGCACCCGCAAGCTCCCAACTTTGGGTTGAGTGTATCAGGTTTTCAAAATACTCTGTCTGATGGTTTATAGACACCTGCTGTTCTACCCGATCTGTGCTGACTCTCGCGTAATATGCAACTCTTAACTTTAAATCATAAATAGAGCACATTCTAAGTGACTCTCTTGCATGATATATGTTCATATATTTCTCCCTTCTAACTGAAGGAATGGAGTCAGATTAATATAAACACATTTTCCGACTCCATTCAATAGTTTTTTACTATTTTGCAATATTAATTTCAGCAGCTACTTTATTTTTTGTATCTTCATCAATCAATCCAAGTTTATAAAGTCTTTCGTTAATTGCAATCAAAACGGCTTTTTCCATACAATCACCTCGATTAGATTATACTCACACATAGTCAAAAATATTCATCTGTCCGTCCGGCATATCATCCTCCAGATTAAAAAACTTGCAGGCTATATACCTTCCATACCAAGCCCCATTGTCTCCATACAGCAGGCATTTACCCACTCTCTTGCCGTCCCGATAAAATCTGCACTCTGCACACGTATGCTTGTATTCCGAGCCGCCAGAGCGTTTATACATCTCTGCTATCGTCATCATCGCAATCTTCTCCTTTCTTCCATGCAAACGGCGGGATTTTAAAACTGTGCTGGCAGGTAACTCTCAGAGCACAATCCTCGCATTTGTTACTCGCCATCCGGCAGTAATCCATGATTATATTCCGGCACATCCCGACCATTTCCGGTGTTATATCGTAGTCTGCTTTTCTCATCCTCTCTTTCCTATCCCCTGAACCATCTGCATTCTCAGATTCTGTGCAATATGTTCTCGAACTGATTCTTCCGGGAACGGAATTTCAAGCGAGCGTTCCAGAATCCTGTTCGTGATCCTCTCATCGTATTTCAATTCGGAAATACGGCAGTTGCTTGTAAATACAGTAATTTTCCTGTCAACATACCGCCCGTTAATAATGCTATAGAACCTTTCGTTAATCCAGTCTTTCCCGGAATCAGTGCCGAAGTCGTCGATGATAAGGATTTCTGTTCTGGACAAATCCTCTATCAGCTTTCCTTCTGCGTTTTCTTTGCTTCCCCATGTATTTTTGATCTCGTCGAGGATTCTGAGGGATGTGGTGAATTTTACGGGCTTCTGGTATTTCTTCATGATCTCATTCGCCAAGCTGCATACTGTTTTTGTTTTGCCGGAGCCTTTTGTATTCGAGAAAAGATATAGTCCTATTCCTTTCTCCTGCATATCAGGAAGATTTTTAAACCAGTAATTTACCGCCTGAGCCGCCTGAGAAAAGACTTTTCGACTCTCAGTATTCAAATATACGTTTGACTTCAAATCATTGAAATCTGAGCCTTTAAACACGTTTGGAAGCTCTGCAAATTTCAACTGATTTTCAAGGATTGTTCTCTTCCTGATTCCACAAGGGCATTCCTCACAATAAGGAATACCGCTTGCATCTTTTACCCATCTCCATCCGCTGTCCCCGCACTCAGTGCATTCAAGCGAACGGGGTGTCTGATTCTTCTCCATTCCATTCTCCAAGTGGGATGATTGGTTCGACATTTCTTTGAGTTTTTCTGTTAAATCCATTATGTGCATCCTCGTCTCTATTGTCATAGAACCCTTCGAGTATTTTTATAAATTTATTAGGGTTTATAAAAAATTCAAAAGTTATTATGAAATCTTTCTTTCTTCCTGTCAGGAAATCACTTTTTTTTGACTTTTTCAATTGCTTCCATTACTTTGGCCATGCCGTATTCCCTGATTCTTGCCTTCAGAAGTTGTGAGCGTTTAGGCGTCATCCGCGCGATTGGCTGAATCCCGAACTGTTGAAGCTTGTTCCATTCATCGACTACTTTCTGTACATCTCCGGGTTTGACTAAATCTTTCTCGCAAGAAATCTGTTCTGTAATCTCCGGCATACGTTCTTCTTCTGATAACTCTTTCTGACGTTTTCTGTGTTCGGCAACCCTCTTTCTGGTCTGCTCTCTGATTTTTTCAAGCCCATCAATGTTCTGATGTTCTTCCCATCCAGGGATTGAAAGCATTGTTCCGTCTCTGGTTATCATGCCGAACTTTTCAAGAATCGTGAGTGCAAGTTCAATCACGCTCTCATCAAAGTCCAGTTCATCAGCCAGCATTTTATTTGTATATGGAATATTCTCTGTCAAAAAGATAATCCCGTTTGAATTACATCGTCCTGCCATCGTCAGAAGCATCATCCAGATCAGCACGATATTGTTCCCCTCTGGAAGTTTTCTGATATGCCGGATTTTCTTGTTGTCGAACATATCAATTTCTAATCTAATCCAACTCACCTTTGTCATTTAGCCACCTTCCCGTCTGGTAAGGACATTTACGCCCTTACCACATTGATTTTCTGATGAAATTCTCCATCAAGATTTCTTTCCAACTTGCTGTGCACTTTTCGCAAGTATCATCTTCCTCTATCAAGATGCCTTTGCGGTCACACAGCCCGTTATCGTTTTCGATACAAGTTTTACATGTTTTATCTGCCATTTTCTTCATCTCCTCTCACGATCAATCCTCCGCAATACGGGCAGAATGTATAATCCAGACGATTAAGTGGCTTCCCACATTCACACCACGCTCTTACAGGCCACGATTTATAGTAATCTGACATGGAATTAAATTCATCATCACTGAGAATTTCTATTTTTGCAGCCTTCCCGTGCTTTAAATATTCTATTTCCGCATGTTCTTTCCCGTCAGAATATCCATGGCTGTACGCACTGTTTAGGTAATATTCAATGGATTTGACAGCATTGTCTAAATACTTATAAGCCATTCTTCATCTCCTCCAACTTTTTCTCAGCTTCTTCCTTTGTACTAAATACAGTTTTTCCAAAATCCGCAAAACTCTTATACATGTACGTATAATCACTCTCTGCATAAATGTTCCAGATGGTTATGTCTTTTTTCACTTGTCTAAGAGTCCCATATTCACTTATTGTCTTTACGATCATTGGAAATATTTTATAGTTCCCATCATCACATAAACACAATTCCCACACTATATCTCTGACCTTACACGGCAATCTCACAAGCAAGCCCTGTTCTTCTGCTTCTTTGTAAGATTTTAATTCTTCAAGCCACTCCGCAAGTTTTTCGTGCTGTTCTGCACATTTCATACAATTATCCTTCATATAATTTTCTACAGAATCATTTGAGTCAAATTTTTCTGCGTCATTATAATTCATATCTGCTACTTCTTTTGCATGAACAATAGCTTCTTCAAGTGTTAATCTCTCCATCTACTTCACCTCTTTCTAATATGTTCGTCCGCACCGGAACCCACAACTTCTACTACACCCGATGCAGCACTGTTCTGTACACGGTTCCATGTCATCACCTTCCTGCATCGCATCCAGAATCAAACTTTTCGCCGTAAACATCCGCTCACACCCGGTATCTCTCATGTGTTCACAAGCGTAATCATTTATCTTTCTGCCTTCTGCTTCTGCAATACAGACATCGCATCCGATTGCATTTTTCAGGGTACAGATCATATAACCGTCTTGGAACACCTGTATATTTGCCTTGATACATTCCTCTATGCTCTGCCCTTCATACTTGACGTAATGCTCACATTTGCGTTCCGGATAAAACGTTCCGCCACGGCACCAATATTCCTGCTCTCCTGGCTTGTTCCAGTTACTCCACCCAGTTCGGGGTGACTGGTCTGGAAACAATTTATTAAACGGTTTCACCTTTCTCCGGTGATCGTCCCAACAAATTCCATAAGGACATCTGGACGACCACCGATACAGACAACTCTGGCAATAACATTCAGTACAATCTCCGGTGTGTGGGCGTTCTTTACTTTTCATCCACTCATCCAGTGTTATTTGACCGTTCATGATTCTCCTGCAACTTCATCAAGACAAGTGTTCCAGCCAACAGCCCGATTAAAGTTATGAATATTATCAACATCTCCAACTTCTATCTTCTCCGGCAATGGTCTCAGCGGACACCAGTCAGGCTTACCGTTACAATATCCGTCTTTACAATCAATTTCTTTTATCAAAGTTTTGTTTGTGTCACTATTCGTCACATAACAAAAAGCTTCAATTCCTTCATTAAATTCATAGCAAAAGTGGCAATCGCAGCACGTTTCAGGTGTTTCCATCACAAATACTGATTTCTTCATTTTCCGCCTCTTTTCTGCAAGAACGCTCCATACTGTGCAGGACTAATGATAGTATCTTTTTCTCTGGTAGCCGACAATATCCAAGTCTTCCATTCTTTTTGTTCTCTTCTTTTGTGAACATAGTAGAAATATCTTTGCCCTTAATCATTCACTTCACTTCCTCTCAGCATCAAACTCAAAGTATTGTATCCCGGGCAAGTCTTGACCCCGCTTCTAGTATCTCTTAACAGCACACAGTACGGATATAATGCCATAACCTCATAGACGTGTTCTGCGGTATCCTTGCCGCGCTGGTCGATGTATTTGAAACACTTGCCGGGTCTAAGAAAATATCTTGCGCATACATACGCTTTTGTTCCGAATCTTACGCTTGCGTTACTCATTTGTGTTCCTCCTGTAATAATTCTTTATTGTCGAAAATATTGCCAACTACTTCAAAATGTTCCAAATCAAACTCATCGAGATACTGTCTATCCGCGCTATTAGCTTCATGCGTTACCCATCCCGCAACACCCCATTCAACAGTTTCATATGTCGTGTCTTCTGGGTAAGATTCGTCCAAGTGTGCCATCAGAATGTCGTTTTCCCAGATTCTCTTACCGTTCTTGTCACAAAGTCCTGTGAACTGGCAGAGGGTTTCTGGAATAATTTCCGCATATTCCCATATCGTATGACTATCTACATGGAAGATTAAATGTTTTTCGTTTCCTAAAAAGCTATATCTTTTCTGATAATATCCCTCTATCCATTCACCGTTATCTTTTTTCTTTCCCTTGAAAAGAATTTCTCTCATTCAGCTCCACCACCTTCGGTTTTTCACATCGTTCAAACTCGATCACCCAGACCCACGGATTCGCATTCCATCCATAGCGGTCAATGTCGGATTTCTTGATGGTTGATTCCCACAACCAAGCAAATTGTTCCTTTACAATCCCATACTCTGAATCTACTTCTGTTCCATAATCTTTTTTACTGTACCCTATATCTTCGTAGAAAAGATTTCCGACGCCTTCATTTTCAGCGTCCTTTGGTGTGATATCCTGCAACTGCTCCACTCTCACATCCGTAACCTTTAGCCAGATTCTCGCCGCTTCTTTCGGCATGTGGATGGATGGTTTCCACGGCCCTTCTGCGTCTTCAGAATTTGCAATGCTAGCCTTATATCCATAGCGTTCTTCCAGATGGCATCCTTCTCCTTTTCCAACCAGTTTGGTGTATCTGTGCCATGTTTCCCGGACATACAAAATATCTCCCGGTTGACACACCGGATAGATTTTCCCCATTGATGGTTCCGTGTCGTATATGTAAACTGGTTTTTCATTTACTTCAAAATAATAAAGCGTAGGTTTCACAACCCGCCGAGTGCATGTCTTCCGCCCGTTCAGGATCGCCCTAACCATCTCGGTATTGAATAAAATCGGTTTAATTGTCATCTACTCCACCGCCTTTCACGATATCTACTGCTTCATTCAGACATTGGGCTGTCCACCAATCGTCACCCGATTCAGAAGTTTTATCTTCGATTAACTTTTCTAACTGCTCAACAGCCTTGTCCACATCGAAAGCTGTCGGCTGTACATCTATGGCTTCGTATATAATTTCTGGACTAAATGATTCTCTCCCTGTGTTTAAAGAACTATTGATTGCCTCTTTTAACTTATCTGCATCGATTAACCGCATTTCCATCATCCTTTCTCATCAAAATCCAAATCAACTCTGATCACATCCGTATTTATCGCGGATAAAGATTTTACCTTTAAATCATAAAATGGTTTTAACAGTTTTGAACCGGCGTTGAATTCATCGTAATTTTCCCAGTTTCTTCCCGGATGACATACCTGAATTTTCTCATCGCTCTCGACATCTGCACCAATTGCTGTCAGTAAATCAATCAATCTCATATTCTTCGCACTCCTCTACGTATTCATAGCTGTCCATCATGTCGCACCGGCACTGACAGGAATCCTGCTTGTCACAGCAGATGCAGCACTCTATTTCACCGTCCGGGCATTCTAATTTACATCTTCCCATTAATCCAGTCTCCTTCTCTCTCGAAATAAATGTATCTGCTGTTTTTCTTGATTGGCTCAGAAGTATCAATACAATACTTTATCTCAAGCAAACCTTGCCAAGATTTAAACTCTTTTAACGTAATCTTGAATCTGGTGTAGGTCTTTCCATCTTTTTCAAAAATTGACATTTCCATTGATTATTCCCTCCATATCTCAGAATCAATATAAATAACAATCAGATCTTCTTCAAGTGCGGTAATCTGTGTGACTGTATTTTCTTTTATCTCTTCAAAAGTGCCTTTTGTATAGTATCCGCAATTTCTGTTTGTAGAAAATATAAGTTCACAGTCATGCTCACCTCTGACTTCTACCATTGTTTTCTTATCTATAACATCCAATAATTGCTTTACTGTCATGTTCAGTCCTCCTTGTAATTCTCAATCTCATTGCAGTTAGACTCATAAGGTTTAGGATGTACAGTATATCCGCATTTCGGGCATTTGATTTCTGGCGGATAGTATTCAACCCATTCCATGTTCCCACCACATTTTCTACAACGGATGTATTTCTCTACTTTCTTTGGTTTCGTTTTGAAGAATGAAGCGTAATTATTGTTTTTCATTTCCGTCCTCCTGCTTCTTAAATTCAATCTTCAAATCATAAACAAACTGACAAAGCTTCTCTGCAATCTCATCCGCATTCTCTACATTTGAAAGATGTCTAACATACTGCTTACCGCAGATAACGCAAGTCAATTTTCTGATTGTTTCCCAAACCTGCCATGAGATAATAGAGGAGTCGAAAGCATCTGTCATCAGAGAATATGCCCCATGACCGTTCTCATCCCTGAACCACTTTTCTCTCGGTACTTTTAATGTGGTTGCAACATCTTCTCTAGTAAGGCAACCTTTGTATTTTTTCATCCATACGTTTTTCCAGTTCGTCCAGAAGTTCTTTCTTTTCCTGCTCTGTCATTCTTACCATCACCTCTATTTGATACTGTCCAGAAATTTCTTGACCGCTTTGTTTCCGCATTCACGGCTTGCCTGAGCAACAATCCTGTCAATAATCCGCTCCTTATCCTGATAGATAATCTCTCTGACGCATTCCTTGACAACTGCATCAGTTCTTCTTCTGTCTGCCGAATACTCAGCTTTATAATCCTTAGTAACTAAATTGAGAATTTCTCTTTTTAATTCGTCATCGGAAATTTCGACTGTTACTTTCATTTTCCATCCTCACTTTCCCCATGTAAGTAACTGACACGCTATTGTACAGTCCTCCATGATTAATTTATCCAAACGCTACCTGTCCGTTACTCTGCATATAAACATTGGTGCAGCTTTACGCTCCATACCTCTCGATTAACTCCTTATAATCATCACAAATTCGAATATGATGCTTCTTCTCCAGATTATTCACCATTTCAGACAATGATGTTTTTCCAGAATTAATATCATTGATGTAGTTATTGATTCTTTTTACGGACTTCATGTAACGTTTCCAACCCCATCCATGTAATTCGTGCATTACATAAAACAAAATTACAAAATTCAACACGTCAGACCAGTTCTTTCCGTCCTCGAACCCATCATCAAAGGCTTTCAACTCCATCTCTTTTAACTCTTTCTGGCAGTTCTGGATAGACTGTGCGAACATATGAGCCTGCTGATTCGTATACGGAATGAATGCTTTCTTTTTCTGCTTGATCTTCAACTTTCCCATCCAACAGCCCTCCTTATCTTCTGAGTCAGAATGTCAAATTCCATCAACATCCTGCGATCAATTCTGTTTGAGTATGCGTATTGTTTGCTGTCCATCATATATGACCGCATATCTTCCATTGATGTCATATGCTCCACTGATTGCCTGCGATATCTGACTTCTTGTTTTGCCTGTCAATTCTGTATATTTCAGTCAAGCGTCAGCTCCCCGATATACTCTGAACCGTTCGTATACGTCATACAGTTTCATTTTACCTCTTTGCTTACCTTTCTTATTCCGTACCCAACCGGAGCATATGCCCTGTCGGTACTAGGGTGATTTGTTCTGAGCAGGTCATCGTCAATCAACTGATTAATATGCTTCCAGACCGTAGCTCTCCCGGCATCCACCTTTTCGGAAATCTCCGTGATTGACGGTGCGTATCCAACCAGTTTGATATAACTGACGATATACATATAGATTTCTTTTCTGAGAGCCTGTCCCTGCTCATATCTGTTCTTTGTGTTGTACATTCTTTATCAATCCCCTCTGTTTAGAACTTAAAGCCTTATTTAAAGCTAATATGCAGTCCAGAATGAACTGCTTATCATTCTGATCAGGACACATACCTGCCAGTTCTCCAAGTTCATCCAATCGCCCACATGCCTGTTTAGAATACTCATCTGTAAGTTCTACCTGATAGAATTCTTTTATAGTCTTCCAGAATTCCGTCATAAACCTTTGTATAATTGGAATGTCCTTAGCTTCTACTTTCAATTCCTCACATCCTTTTTGTATATAATATACTGTACACTGTATACGCTCTATTAATTTTTAAAAATTATTACTATATTATATATTAGGTGTAATATAAGTAACCGACAGTAACCGAGATGTAACCGTACTAGTTTGTGTAAACCATTGATTTTACAGGTAGGTAACCGAGTAACCGAGTAACCCTGACTTTCTCATATAGGGGAACTTTTATACTCAATATGTGCATATAAATACTCATATATATATATACAGAATCAAAGGTTACCTAGGTTACCCGGTTACCTTTTGAACGAATTGTATGCTAATCAAATACAATATCGTCCGTAATTTCAAAATCGTCATTGCAATTCGCAAATCCTTTCGGAATTTCATCTACAATTTTCAAGAACACACATTTAGTAACAATTCCGTCCAGTTTCTTCGCTTTGGTCGGATAACCCCTGCTGTCGGTTTCCACAAGTCCCTTCTTGACAGCCCATGACAGAAACGCTTTTCTCGAGAATCTTCCGATTTTGCACAGATCATCAAATGCTGCGCTGTAAATTATTGCGGTTGACGTTTTCTCTACCGGATCATTGTCAATAATTCCCCATCTTTCTGTTTTGATATCTGGGTTATCATCGAACTTAATTCCGTTCATAGCGATTTTATCAACCACGAACCAGTAAGCACGTTCGTTCTCGGAAACCATTTCCTTTTCTGTCAGAAGATTTTTCGCGGTCTCAATGTCAATGTACTGGTCATCATGGAATAGTTGATCTGTTGCGATCTTATCTGCTGCCAGAATGATACTCATAGATATACTTTGCTTTTGCATCTTGTCATCGTCCTGTATAAGCCCCTGATAGTGCTTTTGTAGGGCTTTTATATCATCAATAGACATTTCCTTGACTGCGTTCACAAAATCAATTCCTGCATAGCCGTAGTTCTTTTTAAGGGTATCTGCGGTAAGCTGCGGGTCGTCAAATATCTTTTCGGAACACTCGACCTCAATAATTCGGTTAATTGCTCCACCTTGACTGACATATCCGGAAAGCGGACGCTCACCATTGGTCAGAATGCAGTTTTGCCAGCGGTTCTCCCGGTTCACGCCCAATTCCTTGTTAGAACGACTCTTTCCTTTTCCGGAACACAGGTCGTATACAATGCCCTCGAAGTTATCCCTGATCTTGGCAGATACTTTGGAAGTATCATCCAGAATCAGCGGTAAGTTATTGAGCATATCAGACTTTGCTTCCAGAGCCACATCCGTTGTCTTAAAGTCTCCTATGTACCTAGATTCACCCGGATTTGCCCAGACAGAAGCGCCTAACATGAGCGTTACAGTCTTACCACCCTCCGTTTCGCCCCAGAGGTCCACGAAGAACGGAAGTGCACCAACAAGCTTAATCAGAATACTAGCAAAACTTGCCGCTAACATGATCTTCGGCTCGATTCTTCCAGTAGCGCGAACCTTTCTCACGTGTTCGTACCACTCCGTTCTGCTGCCACCTACACTGATACTTTCGTACAGTTGTCGGAACCTCATATCTCCATCGAATACAATATCCTTGTCATAAGGCAAGAAATAATCTCTGATCCACCCGATTTTGCTAGAAGAATACTGAATGTTGATATAATCATCATTTGCATTCTCGACATCTGACAGATACCGCACAAGAAACTTCGCATTCTCAGAAGTCACTGAAATCCCAAGCGCAGATAATCCAACGATTTTAGTAGATGATGCAACCATGGTTTTTGGTACAATGACCTCGGACCACTTGTTATTCCTCTTATAGATTAGCTTTATCTGTTCTTCTCCGGTCTCCAGATTCTTCATTCGCTCTATTGGAAGTATAGGGTGATAACAGGCTATAATGTCCGGCGATCCCGGATTAGTGTTTGAAATTCTAATTCCATCATCGTCCGCCATCCAGTTAAGACACTTCATTCTGTCGTATTCACAATCAGAGAAGTTCGTCCACTGGTCCAGCATGGACAATGTCCTGTTGCTTTTCTCTTTCTCAATCATCTGCTTCTGCACCTTAGTGTAGGCTTTCAGTAAATCTTCAAATTTCTTCTTTACTCCAAGCTCCTTGGCTCTGTCCAGAAGAGTCAGCGTAAGACGTGCTTTATATATCTCGTCTTCCTGACTGAATATCTCGTCAAACACTTCTTCGTCCAGAATAGAGTCCTTCGTGAGCTTGTTTATCATTTCCACTTTTAATCACCTTCTTCCAGTCCTGTTATGAATCCATGGTGATACAGCGCAAGTTGTGACTTATTCCATGCTTCGCACCATCCAGTAGATAACGGTCTTGCCCTGCCAAGAATAGCCCGGTAGAAATCTATATCGGACAAACATTCTTGCAGTTCAGCCTTTTTCTTTTGTTCCTCTTTCTGCCTCATTTCCATCTGTTTCTGATGATGGTATATTGCCATTCTGGACGAGAAATCAGGTTTCTGGTAGGTTCCTCCAAGTATGGTAAAAGCTGTCTTAAAATCGCAATTATCCATGTTCTGAACGAATGTAAATATATCGCCTGTCGCACCACAGCCGAAACAATAATAGCTGTCTTTGTAGATTTTCATGGATGCAGTACGGTCACTTTTGTGAAAGGGGCACTGTATAAATCCTGCCCTGTTCGGAACTATCCCATATCTGCCCAGAACATCTCTCATACTGTTTTGCTGTTTGATTGTCTCTTTATCCATTTGACAGAATCTCCAAAATTCTTTTGCCAGTGTCTTTCTTGTCGCAAAACAGAAATTCAACGCCGTATTTGCGCTGCATCGTGCAGAGAATCTTATACAAGACATCTCCATGCATGACCTTCTGCTCCTGATCTACCCAGACACCATTTTTTTTAACTCTTTTCTTTGCTCGGGGATTCTCCCACCAGAGCACATCATCCAGCTTATCAATCCCTTTTCCATGCTCACACAGGAACACAAGCTTTATCCCTGCTTCGTTCGCCCGGATAATCTCAGCACGGAATCTTTCATGCTGCTGACATACATTTCCACATAATTCAGAGAGATTTTGTTTTCGGTCAACAACTAACCTAGGATTGTCATAATTCATATAATCCCCAACATAGAGCTTTGACACGAACCATTTTTCTCCTGCTGCGTCAAATGCTTTCTTAATGCCATCAATAACTTTCTGATGTTCCCTACTGTCGATTTGTATCATGCGAACGGCATCTCCTCATCAATTCCATCTGGAATACTCATAAATCCGTCCGGGTCTGTTTCTGGATGTGGCGTCTCCGACTTCTGCTGACTCTGGTTAGAACCTTTGCTTTCGCCAAACTCAATTTCTTCTACAACAATGTCCGTTGTGTATACCTTCTGTCCATCACGATTAGTGTAGCTGCCAGTCTGGATCCTCCCAGACAAGTCTGCTTTCATTCCCTTGGAAAAGTATTTCTCGATAAATTCTGCTGACTTCCCGAAAGCAATACAGTTCAAGAAATCTGCTTTCTGATCAGAACCCTCTTTTACAAATCTTCTGTTCACTGCAATAGAGAATCTTGCAATAGATGTCCCGTCGTTGGTATACTTAATCTCCGGATCACGTGTAAATCTTCCTGTAAGGATTACTTTATTCATGCTGTTGTTCCTTTTTCTGTATGTTGCTTGTCATAGTCAATTAACATTTTGAGACATTTTTGTCCTTTTTCCTTATTAAGAGACTTAATATCGTTTACTTTGAACCGAGCCTTAATCTGGTCTAAAAGCTTAGCTTCCGGGTACTTGTCAATAATATTTTTGATTGACATAATAGTTTCAGAGCTAATCATCTCGGTTTCCTTTGCCGGTTCCGCCTTTTTGCTAGATGTTCTTTCTTTATCTCCTGTATTGGTAGAATCACTGTCTTTGTTATCATCAATACAGAACAGTCCATTCAAAGCGTACTTTCTAGCATAAGACGAAGCTGCGCCTGTAACCTGTGAAGAATCCATACCTTTCTTAGATTCTTCTTCCCTTGCATAAGCAACGGTTGTAATCTCACCGGAGTCTTCACAATCATTCAGGTGGGCTTCTGCTCTAACATATATTCTGTCCCCAACAACTTCCATCCGATCTGTGACGCTTAATACAGTCTTTGTTTCTGACAGAAGTGGCTTTACTGCTTCCAGAATATCCTCACAGCTTCTGTATTTGTATTTCCCAAAGGAATTGTACTGACCTTTAGGGGCTTTCAGTTTTGACTGAATAATCCCTAACTTCTCATATATATTCACTGTTATTCCTCCTTGTCATAAACCACATGTTTACTGCCTTCGATAATTAGCAAACTTGCGATATCTTTCATTGATAAAGTTGATTCGTTATAAATTTCAACCAGTGCGTTGTAAGCACCTGTTGAAACTTTCACAACCGGGTTATCTTTGTCCGTTGCCGGCTGTTTCTTCCTTGCCGGAATACGAATTTCAAATTCACTCATTGTTTTCCTCCTTATACGATTTCTGAGCCGTTAAAAGCCCATTCAGAGCCTGCACGTAGCTCGCTAATGTTCTTGCCTTGTATGATTCTTCAATGGGGTTATCTGGAACTGCGGCGAGCTGTATATCAATCAATCTCAGAACTTCATCAATCCTCTCTTCCATACTCACACCGCCTTAAAAAAGCAATACAAATTATCCGAAGCGTCCCCAAACTTCTCTCCGTCAATGTCTAAAGCTTTGTGGTATTCCACATGGTCCAGAGACATTTCACAGTTCTCATAATCCAGAACGTAATCGCCTCTGGATTGAAGTTCTCTGAGCAGTTCATTGATACATCCTGCTATCTCCAGGCTTGGAAGAAGCTTCATAATTGCTATCTGTTTACTCATTTGGACACTTCCCATCTATCAGAAGTTCCAATAGAAAAGCTTTGATTATTCTAAGACTTTCGCGACTTTCCTTCTCAAAAAAAGAATTAAAGGATACATTTCGATATAAATCCCATTTGAATTTGCCCTTAGGAAGGCGAACAGTCTCTTTTCTTTTAAGCCCTCTCACTTCTAAACCGTACCCTGAAAAATCAAAGGTGACACTCGCTGTCGGAACTTCATTCACAACTCTTTTGCAGAGTTCGTAAATTTCGTCAATCTCTTTCTCGAACATTTTCTTATCCTCCTTAATTTCTACTGCCAGTCTGTCTTCATCTGGCGTACTGCCCATACTGCCGAAATACCGAAAAGGATGTTCAACCAGATAGGCACATCGACATATTTCCCGGCAAGCATACACACGGCGATCAATACATATTCTTTCATTTAATCTCTCCAAAGACCCACGCAAGGTTGCTCGCCACCAGTGCGGCGACTGTCACAATCCATGCAGTGAACCATCTTTTTGACTTTCTTTTACTTTCTTCGACAATTTCAGTCGCAAGCGCTACTTCGATGTCAGCACATGTGAGCTGACTTTCGTTTTTAATTTCACTCATATCGTGCTAATTTCTCCTTATTTGTTCTTATTTGTCTTTACAATTAGCAGATAGAGTAGTATTATTAATCTATCCACTAAACCACACTTAGTGGGTGCAAGCTCTGGGATGGAGTTGTGGCCTCCTCCCGGGGCATATCACACACTTTTTAAAGCCGCCTTGCCTTTCCAGATATGACCGGTTACCTCGTAGACTTTTCGAGGACTTATGATATATGTAATCCTGCCACCGGAAAGGCTTTTTGCTGGCTTGTTGTTCTGTACAGCCACGCCGATTGGTAACCATCCATACACAATCCCTGCTCGGATTGCTGTAATGGGAAGTCCGATCAACTGGCTTGCATCGGCTACAGTCATATTCTCTGATGAGAACTCCGGCATCTGCGGAATGCCTGATATAATTCTTGCAACCTCTGCGGCGAACTGATGGACTTCTGCGCTTTCTTTGATGTAAGTATCAACTTCGCTCATTTTATGCTCCTTTCTTGCTTTCTTTTCAGAAAAACTTTCCGTCTTTCCGTCAACCTATTGTATTTCCTTTCCCCTCTACCTATAATGCATTTACAGGCACTGACATGCCGAGTATAACGAAAGGGGAATTATATGGTTGAAACAATTACACGACTGTATCATTGCCACAAGATTCACAAGCACGTGAACGTTTGTGAAGAGTATGAGGTTTCTGATAACGGTCGCCGCCTACTGCGGTGCTCATGTCCATATCATCAATACACGGAAATGAAGCCGCACTGCGATGGGTATAATGACCATGGTTTTCAATGTGGTTATGCAAAAAATCAATAACCAGGCTCACTAACTCATCTGGCCGCTCGCTTGGCGATAGGTAACAATAAAGCCGTAGGTCACATTTGCAACAGTCTCCACCAGATTCTTTGCAGTGCTGACTGACGGCTTTGTTAAATTGTAATGCGTCCATTTATACTCCTTTCTGCTCTGGAATTTTTGGTTCAAGAAACTTGTCAGTCCCAACAGATAACGCCCCACAAATTAATTCGTATTCATCGAAATCTAATCTGCGATTTCCATTGAGAGAAAGATTAAGCTTCTGAACAGGAATGCCAGTTTTATTGGCTACGAATGTCTGCGTTATGCCGTTACTTTCAAGGTATGACTTGATTTTCCTACCAACGCACATCTTCATCTCTCCTTTCTGTTTGAATTTCGTTCCTATCGAACAATTACAGTATAGCTTCGAAATATCCGAATGTCAAGAAGAAATTTCGAGAAAATCGAAATTATTTTATTGACAGTTCGAAATTTCTATATTATTATTAATCATGAAAGGAGGAGCCGATAATGACATTTGGCGAGAAAATCAAGCAAGCCAGAACAGCAAAGAAGTTGACTCAGAAGCAACTTGCAGAAAAAATCAATGTAAAGCACAATTCAATTTGTGACTGGGAAAAAGATAAGTGCAAACCAGATGTGGACACTATTGAACTTCTATGTGGTGTTTTGGAAGTAACACCGACATATCTTATGGGTTCTAAAAGTGACGATGATTATGCAGATATAATCGGAAACCTTATGTCGGAACCTGACATCTTGGATTTTATCGAGGAATACAAAATGCTCGATAAAGAAGATAAGAAAGCAATAAGACAAATCGTTTCGTCACTAAACAAAAAGAGCAAGGGTTAATCCCCTTGCTTCTTTGATTTTAGGTACTTAATAAGAATCATATAGACAAATTTCAATTTGCCCTCATTTTCAGTGTTTTCTATCATTTCAATAATCTCTTTCTTATAATCCATAATAACCCTCCCTGTCACAACTACCACCTACACTATAGCATATGTCCGGTCTGTGGGAAATAGAACCGAACATTAGTTCGTTTTTGCTATTATACCACCTATGCCTACTCTTGGCAACTGCCAATGATATACGTGGACTTTCGTTATTTCATGCATAAACTTTGCAAACTCAAAGAAAATCATGCTTTCACAGAAGAAAAATGCGAGACTGCAAACTTTTCCACCATCATCTATATGCGGATGCTTCTGGACAGAATGGTCCTGATATACCGTATACGAATGAACTATCTGCATATCTTTCTGATTATTATTGGAAATTATCTTTTGTGGGGTACGTACAAGACTAAATACCTTATAGATCAGCAAGAGAAGTACAAAGCACTTAAAACATTTCTTTTTCATAATAAATCACTCTTATTCTTTACAAATCATGTTATCTGCGATAAAATAATAATACCACATAAAAGCGTACTTTTGCATGATATTTCAAAATCATCAAGAAAAATGTAAAAATCATCAAAAATGGCATAATTTAAAGAGTATGTGCAAAGCATAACAGGAGGAAAAAATGTATGAGTAATGAAAAAACAAAAATCTGCAAGCACTGTAAAATGGAGATCCCAGCAGGAGCAAAGATATGTCCTCATTGCAGAAAGAAACAGGGCGGCAAGCTGAAATGGGTAGTTCTGGCAGTCGTTGTTATCGGAGCTGTTGGTGCGGCTTCTGGCGGAAGTTCTGACACAAAAACTACAACCACTTCTACTGCAAAAACAGAATCCAAAGAAGTAGCAACACCTACACCAGTAAACTATACCTCTGTATCTGTAAACGATATGATGTCTGCTTTGAACGATAATCCGCTTGGAGCATCAAAGCAATACAAGGGTCAGTATTTAGAAATCACTGGAAAGCTTGGAAATATTGACGCTTCTGGAGACTACATTGACCTCATGGCAGATGGTGATTTTGAAATCATTGGCGTACAATGCTACATTAAAAATGATGAGCAGGAGTCAAAAGTTACATCTATGAAAATGGGTGACATGGTGACTTTGAAAGGAAAATGTACAGACGTAGGTGAAGTTCTTGGATATTCATTTGACATTGAAGAAATAGAATAAATAAAAACCGCCCCGGCATTGGCGTACCGAGACGGCGTTTATACATCTCCGAAGAGATGCTATATTCTGGCAAAACATATTGTATCATCTTCGGAGCAGTCGAACAAGACAGAAAATTTGTTCGGCTGCTATTTTTATACCTGAAAACAGCTACATAAAGAAAAGAGGAATAAAAATGGCGAAGAAAAGAAAGAAATATCCAAAACTGCCGAATAACTTCGGCTCTATTCGGTATCTTGGTAAGAATCGGAGAAACTGCTTTGCGGTGCATCCGCCAGCTACACCGGACGAGACCGGCAAGTTGAAACGTCCGCCCGCGATCTGCTATGTAGACGACTGGATAAAAGGCTTCACTGTCCTGACAGCATATAAAGCCGGGACATATCAGCCTGGTATGGAGCGAAATCTTGAGGTGTCCCCTACAGCCGACATAGATGCCCTTATAAGCCGTTTAATTGCTGACTACAATACGATCAAGGGAGTAGAGGATAAACACCCGGAAATCAAGAAATTGACGTTCTCAGAGGTATATGAGCAGTTTTATACGTGGAAATTTCCAGAGGGAACAAAACTGTCGTACAGCTCAAAGGAAGCATACCGGACAGCTTATACAAACTGCGCTATTCTACACAATCGCATATTTGAGGACTTAAAGGCTCCTGATCTGCAAAAGGTTATTGACAACTGCCCGTTAAAAAAGGAGAGTCTCTCCATTATCCTGACGCTATTCAAGCAAATGTATAAATACGCTGTATATGCAGAAATTGTGTCTGAGAATAAGGCTCAGTATGTTAAAATCAATATTGAAAATGATACAGAACACGGTACGCCTTTTTCTGATCAGGAAATGCAGGTGCTCTGGAATCATACAGACGATCCGGAAGTGCAGCTCATTCTGATCATGTGTTATTCCGGCTGGAGAATCGGAGAGGTGGCAAATCTGACAATTGATTTTGATCAGAAATTTTATCAGGGCGGTTCAAAAACAAAAGCCGGAAAAAACAGGATCGTTCCTATTCATCCGGCTGTATATGATTTTGTTATGAATAAAGTTAAAACTCAGGGAAAACTCCTGACGTATACTCAGAAGTACCACCGGGATAAATTCTTCTATCCTACACTGGAACGTCTGGGAATTGTCGGGAGCCCGAAGCACACACCTCACGACTGCCGGCATACATTTTCTACGCTATGTGAGAAATATGGAGTCCGAGAAAATGACAGAAAAAGAATGCTCGGTCACTCATTTGGCGGTGATATCACGAATGCGGTATACGGGCATAGGACATTGGAAGAACTCCGAACAGAAATCGAAAAGATAAAAGTTCCATTTGTGACTAATTGTGACTAACGGAACCGTTTTTAATCTTTCTAAAGCAACCAAAATGTCACTATTGAAATGCCGGAAACCCTATTAAAATCAACGTTTTTGTACGATTTTACAAGGATTCTCCTCATTTCATTTTCATTACTTTAATTGTATTGAGCGTGACTAATAAATAGAACTTCAAAAATTGTATAAATGCCTGTAAATACAGCGTTTTGATGACTGTTGTATTAGAAAACAATATTTTTATTTGTGACTAACGTGTGACTAACGACATAATTGCAAATCATCCGAAATGATACTAAATATGTCTATAATGTAAGATTCCCGGGGTTAATTCCCCGGGAGTTTTTATTTGGAAATTTCCGTGATTCTGGTAAATGTGCCTTTCTGAATGAACTCTTTTACGAAACCGTCATTGTTCGGATATGGAATCCGCACAAAATACCATTTCAGTCCTGCGGCATCTGTCTCTGTATATTTCATTACCTCTACAACTGCACCTTTTTTTAACTCTGGGAACAATTTTGACGGACTGTTCACGCTTGATGCAGTATAGCACTTCGTATCTTTCTTAATCTGAGCAATGTATGCCCGGGCATTCTGCTTTTTTGCTGTTGCATCTGTAGTGGTAGTTGAGGTTGATGTGGACGTAAGAGAACTCTGCGCAAGACTGTAATCTGGCGTACAGAACTTAGTTCCCGGCATTTGACTGTTAAGATAACTCTTTGTACAAACACCGCCGCCATTTGCGATAATACCAGATGCGCCGGAAGTGTTGCCCTCGATTGTATAAAATCTGTCCCCGATCACGGCAGTAACAAGACCAGTGTGGGTGAATGTGCCATTTCGGTAAAAGATAACAATATCACCGACTTTTGGATTTGCATTCTTAGTAAAAAGACTTCCCAGAGTCGGACAGTATACATAAGGCCAGTGTTTTAACAGTTTCTTCGCATTTTCTAATCCGAAAGCTTTCATGAAGCACCAGCTCACGAACGCTGCGCACCATGGTTCGCCTTGATAGTCCGGCTTAATGTCTCGCCAGTATTTAGTGTAATTGGCAGAACCGGCGTTTGCAGTCTTATCATTAAGTTGACTGTTTGATTTCTTTTCAAGGTAGCCAATTTCGTTTTTGGCAATAAGGATAACTTTTTCAATATTTTTGTCCATAGCGTACCTCCTATATTATTTGATGATATAATTATAACATTTTATGAGGCAGCACCTCTCTACCACTTAAAAAAATCCGACAGGCGTGATACCTGCCGGATAAGTTAGTTAATCATTTTAAAATCTAACTCACTAAACGCCCCTTTAGTTAATTAGTTTCCATTGTCGGTTCTTCTTCCTTACCAACACCCATCAACTCATTATACTGTTCCTCAGTAATTCTGCCCGTTGCAAAGAAAATATCAATTTTATTCTTCAAATCATCTGTCAGTCCGTTTCTTTCTTTAAGTTTTAACAATGTTCTATATAACATAATCATACCTCCAATTCTGTGAGTGCTACTGCATATTCGCTGTTGACGTAAGCTTCTGCCGCCTGTAAGTCAGTGTCCTGAGCACGTGCGTCCATATCATAGATGTAGTCACGGTTGTCGTTGAGTTGCTGTTTTACATAGTTCCAACCGTTCTCCATGCTGATTGGATAGTTGAATACTGTATAACCGTCAAGCTATTCGGAATTGATAGATATATTTGTGGTTGGATAATATGTTGCAAGGGCTTTGAGTGCCTGTACTTCTTCCTCGGTGAGATCGGTTTCCTGTGGCTCTGCTAATAACCATTCGGTTTTATCTACAATAGATTGTGTATTATCTAACTTAGAAGAATCAACCATCCTCACCAATTTCCCGCGTTCCACATCGAAATAATCCGACATATACTCCTGACCATTAATTGTGACGTTACCGTCACTTGGGACTTTGATGCCATATAAATCGTATGGGAGAGTGACAATCTGTTCGCGGTAGGGTTCGTAGGCTGATGCAGCGCCTTCTGCAATCATTGGTTTGAAAATAACATTGTTGCAAACATATCCTGTTCTTACCAATATTCCTATAGAAAGGAGATATGATGATTCATTTTTTATCTTTATTATCTTTCCATTGCCAACTTCATAATCTTCACTAGCCCATTTTCGGTCTTTAGTATAATAAACAATCACAATATTGAATGTATCCCTACCTCCACCGGGTTGGCATCCAGTAATTAGCTTGCCACCATATATATTTTCATTTATATTAAATAGATTAAACGTTGTTTGCGATTTAGCAGTTCCATTCAAAGTATAAGTCCCATCACCATTATTTGTACATGTCACCCCATTCTGAGTCATAGTCTGCAAAGTAGAATTCAACAAATTCTTCCCGCACACCTTCACAGTCGGATTCACAACACTCTTAATTTCCTGCGGATAGTCGGGGTTCGGGCTTGGAATGCCGCCGACATATGGTTCGTAAGATGTAGCTTCGGAGCCAAGTTCGAGCTGTGGATATATAGTTACATCAACAGTAGTTCCGTTTGGTACTCTATACATTACATAAGAGATATTGGTTCCAATGCCTGTAATGTTTGCACCATTCACTGAATTTCCGAGCCCACTCGTAAAAAGTTGTACTTTATTTGTACCCGTTCCAGATAAAGTGTAAGTTTTGGCGTTATCTATATTTGGAATAATTTCAGTTCCAGCAAAAGCGCCAAAATAATAAAAATCTGCATTATTGTTTTCAGCAGTACCTTTGAGTGATATGGAACCATCATTATTATATGTGCAGGTAACACCATGTAATGTTCCGTTTTTAGCATGAGGTTTCAGCAAATTTTTCCCACTATACTGTTTCTGTTCGCTCCGTCCATATATCATCATATCTTGAATCTTGCCATTGTCAGAATCGGCAAGATGGGTTTCGCCTTGTGAACTTGCGTAGAATTTTGTGATTTTGGTGGATATATCTTCCTTTAGTGAATCAATATCCGTCTTATTCTGCTCGATCTGCTGTGCCTGTTCTGTCGTGGCACCGGGCTTAACTGGATTCTTTTCAAGGTACTCATTGACTGCATTCTTGATTTCTTCTGGCGAAACTTCCCCGCCCATGCCTTTTAAGCATAATTTGTATAAATATCTCTCCTGCCGCGTAATCGGCTTCGGTACATCCGCTTTATAATCTCCTGTCAGATACGCAAGGTACTTTTCCTCACGTGTTATTGGTGTATCTGACATAGTGTCTCTCCTTTCATAGTGTTCGGACCATTAGTTATAGATATTATAACATATTTATAATAGGTATCTCTCGGCACATTAAAAGGAGCCTAGCCGAAGCCAAACTCCTATGTTCTTATCAGATGCAGATTTCTATGGTTTTATTATGGCATATTTGGGGCGAAAATTCAATGATTGCTGTTTTTATCCGTCTTCTAAACCTTGAATATATCACAATAGGTTTTAAAAGCAGAAGGGCTCGAATAAGCATATACTATTCCATTTTCTATAATGATTCCTTCGGCTCCAATAGCTCTTTGACTTGATGTATATATAATATTATCTTTACCGACTGCTCCGTTTTTGCTACTTCTTATTACCGGATAACGACCTGAAAATCCCAAGCATAAATATTCGTTTCCGTAAGGCACAAATCCACGGCTTGCAGAAAAATCAGAATCTCGGCATTTTACTATGTAATCAGTATCTATAAGTTCACAAATGCTTTCATTATATCTCCACAAGAATCTTCCATCATGGCATCCTGCATAATAACTATGGACATCGCCTTGCATTCCTGATAAAACTTTGAGCGACGGTTCTTTTGTACTTACTTCTGTTAAGCGTGAGTCTGAATTATATCCTACTCCCTCAGTTGCGATATAATAATAGTTTTCGTTATGCGGTTCTGAAGATATAGTTGTCGTATAAATGCACCAATCGTCATATGAATCGTATTTATAGTTGCAGTTTAAAGCTGAATTTTGCTGACGTTCGATTAGTTCTCCTTCTTCAAAAACAAGCGTTTCTAACGAAAGTGGTGTATATTTTCCATGGCTCCAGTCTGCTGATGTACAATATGAACATATAAAATGAAAACGATTATTTTCAACCCACATTTTGTACGGGTATACACCCCCGCATTGGGAAACTTTGCTCTTGTCAAATTCAAGGAGATAGTCCACTTTAAAGTGGCTTTTGAGTTTCATATCGCTCGAATAAATATAAAAACCTAAGATTCTAATGTACGAAATGGTATCTGCTGAATCTGGAACTACATTCTGAGCCATAGACCATTCCATGACGTACAGTTCTTCATTAAAAATACCTACAGACGCATCGCATACATAGCCATTATAGTCGCCTATTTCATAAATTTTTTCATAGTATGGGGCAGATGATTTGGGCGCAGCAATCATATACGGATGTTTTTTGGCATTACCTGTAGCATTACCTGTAGCAGTTAATGACAAAAGTGAGCATCGACCACAATGAATTACATTTCTAACAATCCAATCTGAGAGCATTCCACCACTCTCTTTTTTCCATAACAACATATCGCCGCCATATACAGCGGCGGTGTTTGTACCAGAAATAGGAAAATCTGTAATTTCTTTACCATTCGCAAACGCTCTGTAAATCATTTAACTCACCTCCCTATTCCCAAGTGAAATATAATGTGTCTTTTCTATCATTCCCTGCCGCTACAAGTGTATCGTAATCAGCCTTTTTGATTCGCTTTATACATCTTAATTGTGCTTTTTTAACAGTTGCTCCGGTGTCTGCCAGCATCGCAATATCGGTACCGTCAGAAAACTCCTCATAACTGATCGTAGGAAGCTCAGAACGGGTCTGATTTACGGTCGCAGATATCTCAGGAGTATATTTACCAAGCTGCTGATTGTTCCCGTTATATGGGCTGTTTTTCGCACTGTAGGTATCAATCAAACTTGTACCACCGCTTATCTTTAATGTGCGGCTCATAATATAGCTGTTTACCAATACCGGAAGTTCGGCACCATCGTCCAGGTATTTGACAGTTCTTAGCTCCACGGTTTGCCCCACCATATTGAACGGATTTCCTTCGACTTCTGCTGTGTATTCCTGTGCCCGATAGAGGTGTGACGGGTCTAATTTAGACGTTGTTCCGTAGCAGAGATTTACCAGCGGTTTTGTTCTTGTGTAAACTCCATATTCGTCAGCATCAAACGCCATATTTAGCCAGTCCTGATTTCCAACGAAAAAGCTATTCCGGTTGTAATAAATGTTCTTTTCATATGCTTCCTGAGCTGACGGTTCGCCGGATGAAAAGATGCCCGGATATGGGTCTGCCATGAACTCTTGTGGAAACCAAATTCTGCCCTCTTTCGCATAGAAACTTTTGAACGTGTCCAGATGAATTTGTGATTCAAAATACTTATATATTTTCACGCCTGAGACGGTTGTTCCGAACTGATAACTGTTCTCTGGAAGTTTCAAATACTCAAATTTTCCATCTCTATTCATCCATCCAAAAACGCTGTTTTGGAGACACAAATCTTTGATTATATTGATTACGTTTATCTCGTTTGAAACGTTCGTATTTGGCACAGAAGCGTCGTCATATTCAAGTGCGGTTTCAACTTGTTCGATTCCCAAATACGCAAATAAAGCGTCCCTAAATTGTTTTTGGTTGAACACCATTTGACTGTCAACAGTACGATTTTTGTACCACCATGCGATGTCGGTATTTCGCAATTTATATAAATAATCATATGCAACAAAATTACGTGTCAGAGAATTGGATACTCTTTCAGCGGTATCAATTTCACCCGTAAAAATTTTTATTTTTGTTTTATTTCGTTCCAGATAAACCTCAATTTTTCCAGTTGGATAGTATTCCTCTCCGGTACCATCAAATTGTTTATGATGTGCTGAAAAAGTAATCTGATTGCAGACACAGCCACCAAAAATAAAGTAGTTTTCAGAGCAGATTGATTCCTGTAAAGTCACCGAACTTTGCTGTATATTTTCGTTTGTTAAATCCTCAAATTCGCCGTTTATCCAATGCACAATAATGTTAATAGGGTCTGAATTTTCTTCAAAAGGATTCTGCCCGTCATTCGTGATTTGGACTTGGAAAGTTGTACTGAATGTTTCAGATTCTGTGGTACTTATGGCTTCCGTATAAATCACTCTGACGGTATTGTTTCCAGCCTTAGAGCTGTCAAAACCAGAGGTCTGATAATTCGTCACAACTGTTTCTTTTCCGGACTCTGTAACCTTCACAACTTCCATACCGGAAGTATCAAGGTTGTCACCGATTTTATAGTATGTTTTGTCCGGATATTTGGAGATTCGGATTCCTTTTACTTTCTCCGGTGCCGCAATCTCTATCTGAAACTTTGTAGTCAAGACCGTATCTTCTTCTGTACAAGATACGGTAACGGTCTGTTTCCCAGATTCTGACATATTAACAGTATATGAAAGCTCACCGTCCAGATTATATTCTTTGCCATTTGAATACTGAGCCTTGCACTCTATTCCAGTCGGGTCAAAAGTATCTCCTACGGTATATTTTAATTTATCTGGTAAGGTTTTTATATTCAGGGATTGTGGTTTTGCAGTCCACAGAATTGTTGCGCTTTTCTGACCCCACGGCGAACCTGCAATCGAATCTTTTTTTGCGTTGATTCTGATGATTGCAGTGCTAAATCCACCGCTTCCTAAGATTCCGGTTATTCCATATATCGGAAGACTGCCTTCCGAAAGTTCTTCGACAGTACTTGGAATGTCAAGTAATGTTATATTGGAACAAAATGTAAACCTATATATCCCTGTGATTCCTTCATTGATTTTTAATTCTTTTATTTTCTCTCCAAATGATCTTGGCGTATTTACAGGAACACCTACTTGGTTAGCACCTGAAATCGTACATACTCCTGTATTTAAGTCGAGAGTCGCAGTAGCAGATTCCTTGTCTGGATAGCCAGTTGTCGTAGTAAATGGGCTTCCATAAACAGTGTAAGGATTTTGAATTTCTTCTCCTTTATATGTTATAGTTGTATAATAAGAGCCGGCTTTTGATGTATCAACCAGTGTCTCTGTAAAGTTTCCGTATGAAACCGTTTCTTCTTCTCCATTTTCATATGTTACCGTCAAACTTTTTGCGGCATATCTATAAGTTCCGGTGTTTTCATCGCCGATGAAGAAAACAGAAGTTTTTCCGAAATATTCCTTGACCTGCATTGAAGAAATGCCATATACAGTTATAGAAAAAGTGGTTGTTTTTTCACTGTATGAAACCGTTATAATTTGGGTTCCTGAAACTGACATATTTGGAGAAGAGAGCGTATAATTTGTGATTTCTTCTTCTGTATCGTCATCATAAATTGCTTTTACAATAAGTCCAGAGCTGTCAAAGGGTTCGTCTTTCTTATATTCCACTTTATCAGGCAGGGAAGTTACTTCAATTTTTACAATATTTTTTTCAGTGCCTAACCATTCTATCGTTGCGTTTGTGGCTCCCCATGGCGCACCTGATATAGAATTTTCTTTTTGATTAATTTTAATTATAAGATTTTCGGTACCGTAGAACGCTTCACTGCTGATGCTTTTAACATTCTTCCCGATATATACGTTTTTTAAAGAGCTACATCCATTAAAGGCATTATATCCCAATTCGGTGACACTATCAGGAAGCGTAATATTATCAAGAAGCGTGCAACTGCCGAAACAAGTTGACGGAATACTTGTTATTCCATCTTTAATTAGTACAGTTTTTAATTTGCTACAATTAGCGAATTGTGCATAACCATTAAATTTTACAGCTCCTTGCAGCTCCAATGTTTCGATATCTTTGCCCTGAAAAAACTCCACTGTCTATAATTCCACCGCGAATAATCATATTTTTCGCGTAGATATTCATTATACCGGACGAGCCGCTAGATGCAAAAGACACATTTTCCCCACCGATTGTAAGTGTTTCAAGAGTACTGTTTGTAAAAGAATATGTCATACTCGTAAGCGTTGAAGGAAGAACCAAGTTTTTTATCAGCGGGCAGGAACTAAATGAGCCCCTGCCTATTGTTTCCAATCCTTCTTCGAACGTAATCTTTTGTAAATTTGAAAGTGAAGAAAAACACCCAGAATCAATTTTTTTTAAGGATGAAGGGAAAATAAGTTCAGTTACGTTCGCAAGAGAAAAATTCCCTCCACCAATTTCTGTTAAAGTATTTGGGAACGAAATCTTTTCGAGGTTTGTATTTCCACCAAATGTTCCACTTTGGATTTTTGTTATACCTGTTCCGATATTCAATACTTTTATCCTACTTCTTAGTGAACTCGGAACATTCCCGATGTTATAAAATGATAAAAATTCACCCGTACCAATTATTTCCATGATTCCCGTTTCGAGATCGAGTGTAATGGTTACATCCTCTAAGTTCGGGGTTCCTGCCTGCACATTATATGAATTAAGTACAGTAACCGTAAGCTCTGCGGTTAACCCAGAGTACTCAACCGTTGAAATTTTCTCACCTGCTT
>CYGL01000015.1_pt1 | contig 86887 bp, 97 predicted proteins | sample 485531 | NCBI WGS metagenome assembly CYGL01 (sample SAMEA3497897, study PRJEB9818) | human gut metagenome | reverse complement strand
CTAAACATGTTAGCCTGCTCATTATAATGTAAAGCTAACAACATCTTAATGTTATTTTCAAATTCAGATGCTTTTTGAATCTACGTACGCTTCCCCCCACTAGTGAATACATTGTGATGTTATCTTTACAAAATGCCCAAATAGGTAAGTCTAACTCACTCTTTAATACACGAGTTTTAAACAGATAGTCTGGCTTTTTTACTACGGTTTTCAATCTGTTTCTCGGTAATTTTCAAGTCTTCTTCTCGGACTTTTCATTACACGAGTGGTACATGTGAAGCCTCCTTCGAGTACTTCCGATGGTCTAACATCTACTCGTACCCCAACTAAACATAGAGAGTCTTCTCTTGAAACATACACTGGTTCTATGTCCACAATCTTAGTGAATGGACACTCATATCCATTCTTAACAAACCAGTTGCTAATTAAGATGTTGTTAGCTTTACATTATAATGAGCAGGCTAACATGTTTAGTAATAAGATTAAATCCTTAAAGCTAGATGAAACACCGTATTCATAGTTACATTATGGACTGGGTATTCCACACTCTTAATTACATATTTTCTACCGTATAGACACTATAGTATCATCTATATATTTAGGTCTCTCAAACTCTAAATAGTATTTTTTCAAAGCAGAACTATCAGTATATATCTTTGAAGACGGCTCAACTATTTCGACAATATCCTCCCGTACCTTTAAAATTTTAAAAAAGTACTAAATTCAGGCTTGTACCAACCCATTTTTTTATCTTCGTCATCAGCTAGATGAAACGCCATAGCTTCACTATTTACACATTCATAGTCGTTAAAATCAAAATAACTTTCAAGCAATGCTTCCATGTTATAACCCCCCCTCTGCTAACATCATTATACACCGACTCCAATTTCTTCATCTAGCTTTAAGGATTTAATCTTATTACTAAACATGTTAGCCTGCTCATTATAATGTAAAGCTAACAACATCTTAATGTTATTTTCAAATTCAGATGCTTTTGAATCTACGTACGCTTCCCCCACTAGTGAATACATTGTGATGTTATCTTTACAAAATGCCCAAATAGGTAAGTCTAACTCACTCTTTAATTACACGAGTTTTAAACTAAGATAGTCTGGCTTTTTACTTACGGTTTTCTAATCTGTTTCTCGGTAATTTTCTAAGTCTTCTTCTCGGACTTTCTATTACTACGAGTGGTACATGTGAAGCCTCCTTCGTAGTACTTCCGATGGTCGTAACATCTACTCGTACCCCAACCTAAACATAGAGAGTCTTCTCTTGAAACATACACTGGTTCTATGTCCACAATCTTAGTGAATGGACACTCATATCCATTCTTAACAAACCAGTTGCTAATTAAAGAACATAGCTCCTCTTGTTTTTCCTCTGGGATTTCATCTGTTAGATAATATTCATCTGCAACTTCTCCGACTTCATCATAGACTATTTCTTCGGTTCGTTCCAATAATGACTCAATATCTACAGGAAGGTAAACCGGAGCTACTCGTCCAACTGCAAAACTATTAATTGGTTTTTCTGGAAGAACTCCTAAAATATCTTCTACGTGTTCCCAAATTTCTTCTACGAAAGTTTTCCCGTTCCTAACAGCATCCAATGCTAACTTACCTGCATGGATAGCATCTTCTTTGGTATCGTAATAAGCGCAAGCATTCCATGTTTCAACATCTGTGTCACTTGCACACATCCATTTTCCTACTAAAGACTCATTACTCATTTTTTCTTTCCTCCTGTTTTATCCTTATCCAGACCCCATATATGTGCCCATTTACGACAAAAGTGTTTATCATAATCTAAGTTCATACCGGTAGCACCTTCGAAGTCTTTAAACTCTTCATAAAATTCCGATTCTTTAAACTCATCCCACTTTTTCAATTCAACCATCCTATACATAAGTTGGTCAAATTGATAATCTGGTATTATAATTGCATCTAATTCATAATACAGATAACTGTGTAGTAGTAAAGCACGCTCTGTCATGTTAATAAAAGACAAGTTATCTAGTATAGTATTATTTACAACAGTCACTATTACTCCTCCGGAATTGAAATTGTAACTTCTATACCTAACACAGCCATAATCTTGAACAAGGACGGTAAGCTAATTACAGTTAACCCATTTTCATATGTAGAGATGGCTTTCTGTGTAATGCCTGCCTTCGTAGCTAATGCCCGTTGGGATAACCCTTGCTCTTCTCTTGTGCTGTGAATATATCCTCGTAATGTATCAGATAAAGCACGTGTATACTCTTCTGTATCATCTTTATTAACACCTAGTTCAGTAACTACTTCATTCAAGTTAATCTTTTCCATTACTTGTCCTTTACTACTCTCCCAGTTCTGCGGGTTTAAATCCCTGACAGCTACATAGTTCTGTTCTTCTGATAATACTACTGGAATCCCGCTATGGTCAACTACCCATACTGGGTATACTTTGTTCTCTATAAACTTGTCATTGGTATTAGATAAATATTTAATAGTGTCTCCATGTTTTAAATTCGATGATTTAAGCATATCTTCTCCCCCTTGCCTTTCTATACTCATAGTATATCAGATACCTTTCAGTACGTCAACAACTTTAAATAAAAAAATCCTAGTAAATACTAGGATTTTTTCTCTCTTTCTATCGCATCTGTGAGCATCTCACTAAAACAGGTTCCCCCATTATAGAACGTAAACAAAAAGTTGTACGCATCTGGTTCTCCTTCTACAGGAGTAAGAATGGACACCTCTTCATCATCTAGTATAGTTTGTTCGACTGCATGATAAAGGTTGTCCCCTACTTTGACATAGCTATCATAATTCTCTTCTAAAAACCACTCCATGTCACTATCATAATAACTAGGTCGTTCTCCTCTACTTTGTGTAAACGAGCTAACTGCTTGATATTGCTCTGCTTCTGTAAGCTTACGTACCTTACCTACACGTGTTTCCATTTCTGACATTATAATCGCTCCTGCATTAATTTTATTTTACTTTCAATGATTCCCTTAACACACTCCCAGTACCACATTAGGTGCTGATATTCATTCTCAGAGACTTGTGTTGTTAGAAGTCTACATTGAGCGGGTATTTTTTCATGCTCATCGAAATACAATAATATTTGGTTTCCATCGAATATAGCTGTTGTTAATTCCCGTTTTGGGCGGTCACTAATGTGCATCTCTAAAATGGTATACAACCTTTGTATATTATACTCCTCGTCTAGGTTTATACTTATCATAAATAAACCTCGCTCTTTATAACGATTTTCGCACTCCACAATCATTGTATTTACTAACTGGTTATGCTTGATGTAGTCCTTACTTTTTACATGCACGAATACCCACTCCTTAAATATGGTCTTTGTCTTTAAACGTTTCGTAAGAATAATGTACCTGCGTGACAACATAGAAGACCTTATCACAATTTGGACAAGTTGTTTCCCAAATTGCCCCCTCCTCCGTATTCTCTGAACTATAGATTCCAGAATGATACAAGTCTTCCTCATCTTTCATAATTTCCTTACAGAATGGACAAGTCGGATATATTTCTTTTTCTTCTAAGATAATTCCTTTATACATTTGTACAGCCCCCTACTTAAACGCTTCGTCTGAATCAAGTTCACGTTTTGCAATTTCAGTGATTTCTTCAATTGCTTCTTGGTATTCTCGAATAGTTGTAATCTCTTTTCCGTTTCCACCTAAGACCCAGTGACGTTGAATCATGTGTAAGGCTTTGGTAAGATTTGTTTGATAACCAACTAAAGAAACATTCTCGTTTCCTTTTTTATCGTAAGTAATTTCACCTTTCTCATTACGAACCACTCGTCTTACGGTTACGTTGTCTGCATCACTTGTGATACGATAATCTAGTACTTTCATGTTTAACATTATTTCTCTCTCCTTTTCATTCGTTGGTTCCCTGTGCGAGGTTTAAATTTACGTGGTAAAACACGGGTGTTGCGCTTGACTTCCTGATACTTACGTTTAAGTCGAACCTTCTTGTCTGATTGGCGTTCAAACATATCTGCAAGAGAAGAGCAGTAATCAATCTCTGCACGTACCTTTTCACCTACATATTTAGCTAGGTAATATTCATCAGTAGCTAACATGTAATAGTCAATAGTATTACTGCCAATAATGAGGACTCGTTCAACTGTGTATTTATCATAGATAGAAAAGCGTAATCGAATAATCAATTGGTCATATTGCGCATCATAAAAGATTGGTTTATAATAAGCCATCTTGATACGATTGTCTATTTCGTATAGGTGGTCTTTTGTATAGTCTAATAGAAGAGTAATACGATTCTCTGTTTCATTTGTTCCTAAATCCATATAGTTCCCTTTCCGGTGTGCGTGAATAGAGTCTAAGATACACACCTTAGCTGAAAGCTTACTTGATTAGACTCGGATAAAAGCCTCTTACCTAGACCTGTCCGCTAACAGCGGAGGTTACTATCTAGGTAAGGGCTAAGGATAAACACACCCTTATACATACCGTTAGTGTGACACGCCCGGTTTGCTACTGTCTTAAAACGAGGTCTGTTGGTAATACTGAATAATGCTCTTCACCCCTAATTCCTTCTTTATTAAGAACTGCTACTCTAAGTTTATCTTCATCATACCCAATAATTATTAAATTAGCTCCTACTAGTTGTACGTTTTTTGAATAAATTTCTGCCGGAGAATAGAGAACCCAATCTCCAATGTTAAATACTCCTCTAAGATACTTCCCACACATTGGGCAGTACTTAATAAATGTTCTAGCTTCTGCGGTCATTGTCGTACGAACATTCCCGTAACTATGGAAGCCAAATTGTACACGTAGTACATTATGGTCTATGTCTACTCCGATACCTCCGGATTCGTCCTCTAAATTATAAAGTAATGCTCCACCCTCACACCAATTACACATGTTGCTCCTCCTTCGCTTTTTGGATTTCCCTTTGTAAAAACTTAATATAGTCTGGGTTTTCTACATAAAACATGTCTTGAACATACACAGCGCCTAGTTCCCTACGATATGCGTAGTCCACACCAATACGTCTATAATACTCGTGGTTAACATGATACATAAACTGATGGAATCTTGTGTACTGTCCTTTTAAGTCATACAGCTCCTGTAATAGGTTACAGATTTGTACAAATTCTTCCTTTGTGCCACTTGCCATGCTTATTTCCTCCTTGCCTGTTACCTAAAGTATATCAAAACCCAAAGCATCTGTCAACACTCTGGGTAACTTTTTTATTGTACAGATAATAAGGAAGCTACGTTAACATAAGTAATCAAACCTTTTTCTACGTCCTGTACAATCGGGTACTCTGCTTTGTCTTCATACATGATGTTATCTCGTACGTATAGCATCTCTGATTCAACATAACGGAAGATAGCATCTGAACTACCTGTTGTTGCTAATCGTATCCGTTTCTTATCCGTAGGATTTGCTATAATTGCCTGATTTTTACTTAGCTTACATAACAACTTAAACATTCTTGTAATGTTTTCGTCTTCTAAAGCCGGAGAATATGCTATTTTCTTCTTCAATCGTTGTTCCATATAAATTGGAATTGCTTGTGCAGATAACTTCATTGTAGTATCACTATTTAAGAAGTACTCTGTAGTAGTTAAAACAGTCTTTGATTGTTCTAGGAACTTAAGCTGTAAATAGCATCGCAAGTCATCTTCTGAGAATGATTTTTGGTATTTTGAATGGTCTGCATTTATCCATTCTACGATGCTACTTAAGAAGGTTACAGGTCTCTTACCAGAGTAAGAAATGCTAATATAGTCAGACGTATTTATTACCTCTTTTGCACAAGAGATTTCATATACAGTAGCCCCCTCTAGGTCACTGTCTTCCCCGATAAAAATAGTAGTTAATAAGCTACTTGGGACAAATCCTACATGGATAAATTCTTGGGTATCTGGTAGATGTGACTCAATAAAACTACCTAAAAGTTCTTTCCATAAGAATTGCTCGTCCTTGACTAGTGCTTCTTTCTTTTGAAGTTTATAGAACAGAAGGTCGAACGCAGTATACCAATCTTCGGAAATTTTTAGTTTAGTTAATTCTTCATCTACTGGAACATCAATAGTAGCAGATGTATCTTCCTCAACTTCCGTGCTATCTAAATCATTATCCCATAAATCAAATGTTTTATGGAGACAAAACTCTCTCCATAATGTATCACTTGGGTCTTCTCCATATTGCAATAGCATTTGCTTTCCAATTGAAGTTAATGTAACCTTACCTCGACTATTGATACCTTCGTTGTAATCTTGAATACACCCTTTATATCGCAAAGAAAGCAACATAACGTTCGTTGCTTTATCTTCAATAAGTTTTAATATTTGTTTATATCCATACTCCATATAGAAGACAGGGAAGTTCTTTTGCTCAACAAAAGCTTCGTGCTCCACCTCTAACCCACGTTTTTGTCTGCCTAGTTTATCAATTATACGAAGTGCCTCTAATTCTCGTTCCTCAATAGTTACAACATACTGACTGATTTTGTTTTCATAAGCTAAAGCGGTGTTCATCTCTTGCAAAATCTGTTTAAATAAATCATTTGCATCTTTTGCCTTCTGAGTCTTAAATGTTCTGATTGTCGTATCATAGAAACGTTCATGACTCGAAATAGCAAACTGCCCAATATAACGTTTACCTTTTAAATTTAAACGGTTTTCATTACGATTCCCTAGAGTAAACGTTACGTAGACAGACTCACTAGACTTAGAAAAATAAATGTCTTGAACAACTATGCCGATAGCTTCAAGCTCATTTATACGTTTAGTAAAATCACTCTCATATTGTGGTCTGTTTATATTTTTGCAGTGTTTTCTATAGTGTACTGCAACAGTTTTTGATTCTTTTGCCACATCCAATTACCTCTCTTATCTTTCTTCTTTTGCAACATATGCCTCTAATACAATGGTTCTAATAGGTTCTATTTCGTGTACTTCATCTCCGACCTTCTTGATTACACCTTCTCTTAGCAGTCCTTCTCCTAACTTATGTGAAGCTTCTAGCATTCGTAAGTTTACAAGTTCATCACTGTCAAATACACTCACATCTAAGCTTACTCTGTAAGGTAACACTTTCTGGTGTACATGGGTGACTGTTAGGGGTTCCCCTATAAGAGGACTCTTCCCAACTCGAGAAAATGCCCAGTTATCTAGTTTTTGGTTAAACCGCTTCTTTAACCTGTCTAACATGTTTTCACCTCCATGTACATAGTATACATGTTAAGCCTTACAAAAGTCAACAATAAAATAAAAAAACATACAACTAAGTATGTTTTTTCGGTACAAAATATTTCTCTTGAATATTACCGTCTTTATCTACAACAATGCCGTTTAACTGTCCGCCATAGGCACAAGCACCATCAATATATATTGTACGGTCTCCTAAATAAATAATCATAGTTATTGCCTTTATGAAAGTTCACTGTAGGTGTATGTCCTACAATAATAGTTTTACTTGTTTCGTTCTTTTGGAATGGATTTGGTCTAGTCCAGAGCATTTCATGTTCCTCTGCTGTTTTCCAGTCTGGTTGTCTCCATCTTGGAATACCCCCATGCACAAATAGCACGTTACCGAACTCGTAGTAAGGTTCTAGGAGTTCCAAAGTGTCTTTTACGTTAGAGTCATTAAGAAGCTCTGTACGCAACTCTAGGGCGCTAAGAGAAGCTGTCTTAGTTCCTAGAATAGAATTAGCAGTCTCTTGACCTCCTTGATAATACCACACTGAGTATATCTCTTGCAAGTCCTCATAATCTGGTTCTAATCTTAATGGAAAACTAAGAAAGTCTAATAGCATTTGGTCATGGTTCCCTTTAATTGCTGTGCCACCAGAAGCCATATGTTCGTAAACAAAACCTAAAACTTCTTTTGATTGGAGACCTCTGTCTACATAGTCTCCTAAAAGAACCAATTCTTGTTCTTCACGATTCCAATATTTTAATAACTCCATAAACTCATTGTACATACCATGTATATCTGATACTACGAACGCTTTCTCTTTGCTCATTAATCGTCCTCTACTTTCTCAAAATATCGAAAGAACGCATACCAATCATATCGTTCAGTAACCTGCTTACTCTCGTACATAAATACAAACTCAACGTATTTGTGTTTAACTGCATGAGGGTCTATTGGTTCCCAAGGAAGCCTGCGAGGGTAATCATAGTAAACTCTTGTTGGAATGACTTCTCGCATTAATAATTTAGGGTACCGCTTTTTAGGGCGGTACCTCTTTCCTAAAACATGTTCGTATGTCGGTCTCATTCTATTGTACCATGTTTCGTATAAGTTAAGCCGGACTCATTGAAACGCTTTTCCTTTTCTTCAATCAGGTCAATACACTCTTTAATTGTATATGGTGTCCCAAAAGGATGTAAAGTTAATTCTGGTGAATCGACACCTACATTTAATAAGTTAGGTTCTTGATAAGCCATTTCATGGATGTGTCCATGTAAGTTTACTCGGTTTCCTCGACTACCAATAATAAGTGGATAGTGCGTTAAATGGATGATTTTTCTTTCTTGCTTTAGTATTACGCCCACATCACTCCAAAATACTCGTTCACGTAATTCCTCATCCCGATTAATTGTTTTTAAAAGCTTAGTACTGTCGTGGTTCCCTTTAACCATGATAATGGTACCGTTTAGCTTACGAAGAATCTCTAGGGTATCCTTTGGTTTCTGGTTCATAGCAAAGTCCCCTAGATGGTACACAGTATCTTCCGGACGAACTCGTTTATTCCATGTCTTAATTAAATATTCATTCATTTCGTCTACATTAGCAAACCTGCGCCTTGTCTCTACAAAGCCATCTTCTCCACAAATATTGTGATGATTGAAGTGCATGTCTGAAATTACGTATGTTTTCATTCTAGCAACCCTCCCAATTCAAAGTTATCGAAACACTCTGCATTGTATACATTTTGAATGGCATTCCGATAGAACTCTACAGTCTCTAGGCTAACTGGGGTGAAGTTGTGTACATCTACTCCTACATTAAGTCCGTCACGTTTCACCTTTTGTTTTTCATGAATATGCCCAAATAAGCCAAAATATCCATCTTTGATTTTATCTTCTGAATAACTCATATGGGAAGGCTCATGGACAAGAACTAATTTTTGGTCTACAAGAGTGACAATTTCTCCTTTTCGAACAAACTCAAAGTATTTTTCTTGTTCCGGAGTAATAAACCCACCTTTACCATCCCGTTCATAGTTACCAAATAATAAATGAATTTTACCTTTAAGCTGTTTAGCTACTTCGAAGTTACCGAAATCTCCTAAATGGTAAACAGTGTCTTCTTCATCTACAACATCGTTCCACCGTTCTATCATAGCTAAATCAGCATGTTCTACATTATCAAAATACATACCTCGCATAGAGTATTTGAAAGTACGTTCTTGTCCAAAGTGTGTGTCGGACGTAAACCAAATCTTACTCATTTACATCATCTCCAAACGTTCATAACATTTTTTAATTACCAAGGCATCCCACATTGCATTATGTTTTACACCCTCCATTGTTTCACCATTACCAAGAAGGAACGCAAACTCTTCACGAGAAATATCAGGGTCAACGCCTTTAACCTTAAATAACGTACAGATGTCAAAGGGAATATAGTACACGTTACTGGGTATAGAGAGTGCATCCCCAAATAAATGATTAAATAGAACCCAGTCATATGAAAGACAATCTGACCATACTTCTACAGAGTTAAACTGCGCTAGCCATTCCTGTAGTTTTTGTGCAATATATGTTGTGTCTCCATAGTACTGATTTTCTTCTTCTCGTAGGTTTTCTTCCCCTACTAAATTATCAAGCACATGCGCCTGTAACCATTCGTCTACTTGTGTTTCATCGTAATCGTTTAACTCTGCATAAAATGATACATCATTTTCAGCTATAATTCCAATACTAATTAGTGTAGTGTCTTTATGCAATCCTGTAAACTCTGTGTCAAAAAAGATTTTCATGTCTTACTCCTCTATGCAATTTAATTATGATTATGTTGTGACTATTAATAGAACTAGCAATTGAAGGTAATGAACTGTTTGGTCAATTGTTAATTGTGTTTTTGGGTCTGGCACTATTGAAGGAAACCATGTACTTTGTGCTTTGAAATAGTCCATTACAAAGTGTGGTAACCATAGAACAAGTAAAATGTGTACTAATGTAATAGACAAACCAATTAGGTAGCCTGTCATAGCAATTGTAAAAGTCCAAATAGTTGCATGAATAAATAACACATACAAGTCTTTTGTTTTTTCTCTTGCAATATATTCACTTTGTAGTGCGTAATCTCCTACAGCATGTGCTCCTACTAACATAACAAACATAGTAATATATGGTGTCATTATATTCTACCACCCTCATCTAATAGTTTCTCTAACGGAATGAACTCTGTTGTCCGTCTAAGAACAACATCTCCCGATTCCTCAATTGTATCAAGCCAACGTTTACTACCATCACTCATTCGAAACAGTCTTAAAGGGTATCCCATTTCATCATATTGTATGATGTTTGTTCTTTCGTATACGTAAGGCTCTGGCTTCTTTTTTATAAAGTTAAACCAGTCCATTCCTGTTCCTCCCTGCAATCGTTATAACCTTCTCGGTAAGCTTTAAGCCAAGTTTCAAGTTCAACCATATTTGATGAAACCATGATTCTAGCTAATACTTTGCTAACTGGTATTTTAACCTCTGATGTTACTTCTGGTTCAAACGCTCTGTAGACTAATTTATTATACCATTCCTGATCCCACGGTTGGTCTAATTCATCTGTTAGATAACTCACGCAACCAATGTGTTCGACAGGGTAGTATTTACCTTTTACAAACAATGTATGACTTCCCTGCACAAATGTCTTTTTACACAGCAGGTTCTTGTGTTCCTTTAGTTTAATCAATTGCTATTCCTCCCTTTTGTTGGTCTTGTTCCGTTTCCTTGTACTTTTGTTCCCCTATACTTAATAGCACAGTCAGCGTGCTGTAGTCTCCAATAGCCATTCTTTCTTTCAAAATGACCTTGACCTTTCTCTACAAAGGTACCACACCGATAACAGTAACCCGGATACTTGTTGCGCATAACAGAATCTCCTTTACACAAGTTCTAACGAAATACTTAGTATACCAGAATACTTATCTTTTACAGCTTCTTCTACTTGATTAACTGCTTCATCCAGTGAAATAGTTGTATTCGTATCCTCGGAATAAGTCTTAGCTAAAATCCGTATTGCATGAACTTGGGAGACCTCTTTTAGTTCAACAGAGGTATTGTCTTCGTCATCCACATAGGCTTGCTCTTTGTATATCTCTAAAGCTTTGCTAGGACTATAGGCTGATATAAGAGCAAAATAAGGACTAGTTACTTCATAGAACTTAATTCCTGTTAAGTTAAAGAAAGGTGTTACGTAGTCCATTACGCCTTTTTTCATACGTAGTTCATTTGAATGTTTTAAACTATCGTAGTGCTCTTTTTCTACTACAGCAACCTCGACTACTTTACCTTTTTCTACTTCATTTGGGGTACGTAGTCTATCTCTAGCTCCAAGATAACTGCACATTAGTGCATCTTTAACTATCGTTCCGGAAGCACTATTGTAACCTGTTTTATAAAACCCATCCTCTCTTACCGCAACATATAACTTTAATAATTCACTCATACTAGTTTTCCTCCTCTGTAGTAATATTATAAAAAATCACTCCAACTAAATCCTACACTCCGCATAAAACAATACTCATTACATAATAAGTATCTTTTATGGTACTCATCTTTAAAACTCAGTTTGCTCCCACATTCTGAACAATGTAGCTTCACTTTTTTATCTGGATAGCCATCTTTGAGTATCTCCTGCTTGAACCTCTTAATTCTTTTTCGTCTATTCATCTATACCCTCTTTTCCACTGGCACAGCAAACGCCCATAAATCTGCATTAATTTCTTTTATCTCCCGCTCTGTAAAACTATTCTTCCAAGTTCTACTATGCTTGTTCTTTTTAACCACGGAAAGATGCGTATAAGTCTCCCCGGACATTGTTTTATTTTGAATAAGATAATATGTTTCATTAACAACCGTTAACTTAACATGATACAACGGTTCTTCAATCTTGTAACCGAGAATACAAGCCCGCTCAAAATCATAACGACAATAAGCTATTTCAAAGTATTTATCCAACTTTTCTAATTCCAAAGTATCTGGTAAATTTACTGCATCCAGTGGTTTATCTTGAAATTCTCGGATTGCATCACTGGGTGCCCAATTACGTTTCGTCACCCAATCAACAAACTCCGCCACAAAATTTGGTATAACTGGTTTAGTAGGCTCCTTTATTTTCTTCATTATTGTAATTCCGGCGTTTATACCTTCATTGTAACAATCACACCTTACGTCCTTACCTGACATTTTATGTCCCTCTAGTTCCTTAATAGCTTCTAATGTATCCATGTCTACCTCCACCAATTAGGCTCTTTAATAATTTTCCAAGCTTTTTTTAATTGTTCTTCATTAAAATATCCAAAGTGACAATCTTCTTTAGGAATATTTAGCTTACTAGCTAACACACCATATAGCTCTCCCCTACTTATCTGTCTAGATTTCCATACAGGGTCAAACAAACTGTGACATAGTTTTTTCCATTGTTTCATAGGTGTTGTAGCTAAAATTCCTAGTGGGTCTTTAGGTCTGTTCTTATGAGTCCCTACACTAGCTCTACAACCTGTACAGTAGTAACATTTACCGTTACCATAGACTTTTCCATATAGCACTTCATTACTTGTCCAAATAACGTTAGCACCACAGTAAGGACAGTTATCCGGTACTAAAACCTTACTCATAATTTAATCACCTCTTGTAAATACAGTATACCTTAATGGTATCAGTAAGTCAACACTTTTTTACAAAAAAAAGAACAGCATTTCTGCTGTTCTAAAAATCACACCAATCATCTTTATCAGTATGCTCTTTTTCCTCTGGTTGTTCTTCTTTATTTTTCTTGACGAAGTAGTAACCAATAGAGAAAGCTATACCCCCAAGCAATAGTACAATAAGAGCGATAAAGAACTTAGCAATGAAAAATCCCATTAGTGCATCACCTCATGTTCATTGTAATAATCAATAGCCTCACATCTAGCTTGATAAGCTTCGTCTAATGTGTTATACGTACCTAAGTAGTAAACTTTACCATCTCGCTTTAACCTAGCTGAGTAGCGGTCTCCTCTTTTGTATATACCAACATGTTTTCGATGTCTTCTGTTTAAGGCTTGTACTTTCCAGTCAGTCCATCGGCAGTTATCCGGAGAATAATCTCCGTTCGTATCAATTCTATCTAGAGTAAGCCCCTCTTCGTAACCAGAAGATAAAGCCCAATCTAGGAACGGTGAAAAAGTAGCCCATACTGGCGCTACCTTAATTCCCCGTCCTCCATAGTTATGGTAATCACTTGACTTAGGATTGGAAGTTCTATAATGGATACCTTGCCATACTTTATAAAGTTTCTTATGACCAAAACTTTTATTCTTAAGACATCCACAGCTCTTGACTTCACCGGAAGTGAGCTTATCTTGCGGTTTGACTACGATATTTCCACACTCACATAGACATTTCCAATAACTACGTCTGGATAAGTGTGAAAATTCAATCACAGTTAGCTTTCCTGTAGTAAACCCTATGAGATTTTTTACTCCTTTGGGGAGTTTATTTTCCGTCATCGCTACCATCGACCATTACGGAGCTTTTATCTCCTACAATAGTAGTGACCCAACCGTTTTCCTTACGAGCTTGTGCTTCTTCGTAACGAACTAATTCATCCGTAACAGATTCTGCAATTTTCTTGTTAGCTTCTGCTTGTGCATTAGCTTTGTCTCTAATAGCTTGGGCTTCTGCTTGGGCTTTCAAAGTAACTTTTGTAGCCTCAGTTTCTGCTTGTGTTTTTTGAGTTTTAGCATCTAACTCAGCTTTTTTAGCTTCTTGTCCTGAACGGATAATTGCATCAATTGATTTTTGTGTTTCTGGGTCAACGTCAGGTACACCTACCGTTACGTTTTCAACTAAGAAACCTTTACCTTCAACTGAATCAGAGAAACGAGCTAACACTTCTCCCTCAACCTCAGAAGACTTACCTGAAAGAACATCTAACAAGCTGTACTTAGAGTAAACTTCACGAGCAGTCTTTTGTAGACGAGATTTCAACCAACCTTTTTCAATGTCCTCAGATGTTACGTTACCGAACTCTTTGTACATTTTAGTTGCTTGTTTAGGGTCTACTTTGTAGTCATACTTAATGTTAACTACAGTTTTCTTACCGTCAGATGTAGAAACCGCAACATCTTTAGCTTGGATAGTTTGTAAACGGATTGGATATTGTGTTACTTTATCAATACCTACCCATTTAACACCGGGCTGTAATGCTTCGGATTTAACACCACCGTTAGGTGAGAAACGTACACCTACATAACCGTTGTCGATTCGTTCGAAGAAACGGAACGCACCGATTGTACCTCCAATCAATAAAATAACAGCAACCACTCCGGTTACGACTAGGCGTTTAAACGTCTTCTCGCTCATAAAAAATAATTCCTCCAATATTTAGTTTTTTATGTGTAAGTTTTCCCCTTACAAATAACAGTATACCTTACACTTTATAACAAGTCAACAACTTTTTTTATTTTCTTGTAGAAAATAATTTAATGGGCATATGGTCTTCTCCTTCAAGATACTTACCATCTTCCCACAAGACCGCTGAGCCTTTCTCTAGGCTTCTCTGCACATCAATGATACGTTGATTCCATGAACCACGGAAAACAAGGTTAGGGTTGAATTTATCCTGCTCAAAACGACCATCTACTAATACATCTACGTAAGATAATAGTTCAAGCTTATCTTCCCAGTTTTCAACGTTAGAATCTGTAAGCTCTTCAAAAGTATAACCTGACCATGACCATATTGTTTTACCTGTTAGCTCCGATTTAATACGTTTAGCTAAAGGCAATAGGACTTGTGTATTTAAGAAAGGTTCTCCACCTAACAAAGTAATACCATCACAATAATCTTGTGAAATATCTTTAAGGATTTGGTCTTCTACTTCTTGGGTATAGTCTTTTCCCCAACTAAAGTTTTGTGCCTTTTTATTGTAACATCCTAAACAATTAAAAGGGCAACCGGAGACGTAGATACTTCCACGTACTCCGATACCGTCTACCATTACAGGAAACTTGTAATCAGCATATTTACCCTTAGACAATCTTTCTGCTGTCCATGTCATTGGGTCTTTACTCATCTGTATTTCCTTCTTTCTTAACATGCAAACCTTCGTCATACCCTGATTGGGTAAACTTAGCTTGGCAAATTGCACACTTATAGGCTTTATACCCCAAATTATTATATGGTACCACTTGGTCTTCCCCATCTTCATCTTGATGGGTACACGCTTTTTGTAGCGCATTTAATATTTCGTTTCGTTGCTTGATTAATCGTTCTTTCTTTGCATTATGTCTATGTTCTTCATGAATAATTGCAGATTCACTCATAGACAAAATAGTGTGTAAAGTATGAAATGTACCTGCTGTGCTGTCTTCTTTACCCCACTCGAACACTACTTCTTCTCCGTAAGAAGCTACATATACAGGTGCAATTTTAGAATAGTGTTTAACAACATCTGTATCCGACAAGTACGCTTGATACTCAGGTTTTATATAAATACAAGTAATAATGAAATGGTCTTCATCAAACATACCACCGTTAGTTCCAATAGTATAGTCTAAAATACCTAGTACATCATAGCCATTTGGAGTCTTACCTGCTATATAATTTTGGTGTAGTAAGATATTTGTAGAAAAAGGGGGTTCAGGTAAACGAGTATTTGGCTCCTTGATAGAAGCTAACTGTTCCTGTTCTTCAATCCAAGAGTTTTTCATTTCTAAATATTCATGGTACCTTTTAAGCTGTTTTATATCCCCATCAAGAAATATTCTACCTGTTGTACTAATTGTCACTTCATTCATTAAATTGCCACCTCGTAATTAAATCTTCCGTTATGTTTGTAGCCTTCAACCTTAAGTTCAGATAGCGGGCACTCAAAGAAGTTAGTCATGTCAGCTTCTTCCCAAGGTAATACTAGCTTAGGTTCTGCGTTTAAAACTTCCTCTGTCATAGGAGCAGTTACTTGTTCGACAGCTTGTACCATATGACGGTCATAAATATGTGCATTGTCGATATTCCAGAACATAGTTCCTAGTTCTAAATCAGTCACTTTAGCCATAACTACATGTAAAGCATGATACTGTAGTACATTGAACGGGAGCCCTAAGCAACAATCTGAGCTGCGCTGTTTAACATGTAGGTTTAACTTACCATTTTGTACAGTCCAATGCGTAGCCCATACACAGGGCTCTAAAGCCATGTCATCTAAGTCTTCAACATCCCATAAAGTAGTCATAATTCTTCGTGAGCTTGGGTTGTTTTTAAGCTGTGCAATAACTGCCTCTACTTGATTCAGCTTTAAATACGGTTGGTAACTACCTAAGTTATAACCATCCAGTGGTACAAACTTTGTAATTGGGCAATCTTCTAAACGATTTTTGGCTAACGTAACCCCATCTCCTGATGCAACAAATCGTTCTTTATTACGTAACTGCCAACCATAAGCTTTTCCAATTGTCCCATCTTCTTTTTCCCAAGAGTCCCAAATAGTCACTCCACGTTCTTGTAACCACTTGACATCGTTAGACATTGCTTGCCAAATCCATTCTAGCTCTGTAAACGCCCACTTAGACCCTACAAACTTACTTTTAAGAATTGGTAGCCCCATGTCTGGTGTAATTTTAAAGCTTACACCCTCAATCGCATAAGCAGGAGCAGGTTCTCCATCTGCATAATGTGCTCGTACCTCATCGGGGTTTTGCAAAATACCTTTTTCTAGAATAGCCAACACAAGGTCAGCGTAAATCTTATCAAAACTCATGTATGTTCTCCTTTTCTATGTTCGTCTAACTATATTGATAGAATCTGTGTACCCTTTTCTGCGTACCCAATCTGTGTAGCTATTGTGCTCTTCTTGCGCAATTGCCTTTAGAGACCCGTACCACTTTTTGATTTCTTCTCGTTTTTTACGTTTGAATACTACTGGTTTGTTTTTGTCTATGACGTTGATAATCTTACTTACCCCACCAGTATTATCTATAAGCATTAATCGTGAAATAGTAGGTTTTGGAGGAAATAACTTTTTGCATCCCTTACATAGCTCCTCCGGCTCTTTTTTCCTACCTAGTACACTCAAATCTGGTAGCGTTCTACCACAACGTATACACTCAGCTCCATAATTAAACTCATAGTATCGTACATCCTTACGAGGTGACTTTGGCGTAAGTCTCAATTTAGTTTGGGCTACTTTAACTCTTTTTCTTAGTACTATTTTGTTTTTCTTAACCTTAACACCAACTGGGTCATTACCATCAAAATTAAAAGAAAAACTAATTGCTCCAGAAGGGTTAACTACCTGAGTAACTGCATTGCGTTCTTCTCGGTTTGCTAACACCCGAACATCTGTTATACGTTTACGTCTTTTCTTTGTGAATAAATGTCCTCGTGTGTAGTCTATATCTTGCATATTACAAACCTAGCCATGAACGCACTTTACTAAAAGGAGGTTTCTTTTCAGGTTCCTTGTACTCAGAATTTGTACGTTTTAATTTATCATTGTAATTATCTGCAAGTGTTAGCAATTCATCAGGGTTTACTGTTTCACAATAAAAAGCAATCTCTTCCCCAGTTAGCTCTCTATTTTCTTCAATCAATTTATCAAGAGTCAAATCACAATACTCATCTTCCCAGTCAGCTAAGAAATACATACGCTCCATGACATAATCTGATGTTTCATCTAAGAATACACCAAATAAAATTGGGTCTTTGTCTCGACTATCTTTTGCTACTTGTTGACCTACTTCATCTGTGTAGTCTGTAAACATGACAACTAGACGGTCAAATTTATCTTGTACACGTTCAATTACAGGAACAACCTCATCCGGTATTTCACGAGGAAAATCTTTAAGGTCAGCTAGTTTAACTGTGCGATTTTCTACGTTTTCAATAAAATTCTCAACGTCTTCTGAGTATACAAAGGTTGTAATACCCATATCACGAATTTCTTTTTCTAGTTGAATCGTTCGAATGTGATGACGTAGCAATGATATTTGTCGGTCTTGCTTCGTTTTAATTGCTTTCTCTAGCATACGTAGTGCATTTGCATAATAACGGTCTAGGTCAGCATCTTGGTTTTCTTTTTTACTTTGTTTCACCCGTTCGAAAAATTCTGTTGGTGAAAGTTCCTCTACTGATTTAGTTGTTAAGTTTTCAGTCATGATATTTCCTCCTAAAAAAATATTCCTTACAGTAAGTAATATATCATCTGTAAGGAATAAAGTCAACACTGTATTAGAAAATTGTTGTAAACATGTTGCTATGGTCTAGGGCTAATGTTGCATCTCCTGTAATTCTACCATCACGATACAAGATAATTGTAGTATCATCAGTAGAAAGGTCTACTTTTGCTTCGTGAGAAGTAGCAACAAACCATACATAATCACTGTCTGTTTCATCTTTTTTACGTTCAGCATCTTGTTGCATTTGAGCAACGTACAACTGAGCTACATTATGTCCTGATGGGTCTCTAGAAGGTTCTCCGAAGATGGTTGATGCACTAATTGATTCTTCTTGACCATTTAAACCAAGTTCCTCTAGAACACTGTGTGCAGTCATTTCAGGTGTATCCGTAGCTCCCAAGAAAGCATTAGGGATTTCGTATACCCCCTCTTGAACTCGGTGTAGCAACACCATACCCCCTGTTTCGGGACGGTATCTTAATGGTATTAATGTAATGTTAAATCCTACTTTTTCAATCATGTTAATTCCTCCATTTATTCAATAACTTTTTGTTTAGTTAATTTGCCACTTTCATCATACCACGCATAGATTGCTGTGACAACATTTGTTTGGTATAAAACATCTCGAATTGCAAACCAGTAGTTCCCAGAACCAAAGTCTAACAAGAACCAGAAGAAATTACTTGCGAACCATCCCCACCATGAGAAGTCAATTCGCATAATCATTAAGAATTGTGATACGATTCCTAGCAAGTAAGCAATAATGTTACCCCAATACATGATGTTACCCATTAGGGAACCATCTGTAGTAAAACCAATTTTATCTCCGTACATAATTAAAACAATTAAACCTACAATCGTGAATGCTAAAGTAAATACTACCCAAAAAGCGTTCATCTTACCTACTTTGATACGTCCATCTTCATCTTGATTGGATTCTTTAGTCCACTCTTTTAACCCGATAATATGAGTAATTCCGTAATAAATACCTGCAAAGGCTAAGCCAAAGTTACCGAACATAGTATTAATAATGATTTCACCAACATTAGAACTAATACCTAAGATATTTCCCATTTTAGGATAACGGTCTGCTAAAGATACCACACAAGGTACACCTAAGCAGTACGCTGTGATATAAAATAACCAGTTAGTTTTATCTGACCAGTCGGTGACAAACACCCCTACAACCAGTCCCAGTACCACCAAAGTGATTGCGTACTGTTTGCGCCACTTTCCATTAGATAGTGAAATATTATCCATAAATGCTTTCATATTATTTATCCTCCTTTGTTTTTGCCCAAGAAATTGTAACTACTTTTACTGGTGTTCCATTGATGTAACTATGCACACTAGCATTTACTGTGAATCCTCTTTCTGTCAAAACCTCCGTCAGAACTTGCTCGTGTTTATAAAATAGCTCCCATGCTAACGCATGTTTGTTTGAAGCTAAGATTAATTCCCTGCTATGTGGGGCTTGCTCCTTGATTAACCGCAAGATATGATTCAGCTCTTTTATATAGTTTTCTTCTGCATATAGCTTTCTAGCACTTTCGGCATTAAACTGTTCTAGTTCTTTTTCGCTCATTGTACTTCCTCCTTGCTGTTCCACACTTCATCAACGTATAGTTGCAACGTATCAACTGTAGTTCCTTCTAGATACTTTTCGATAATTTTCTTGCAAAATTCATAACGAGTTTCATAATCACTCGCAGTTACTTCCACGTATGGGATATGATTTTCCGCATATAATTTCTTTAATAGGTTTTGGAAATCTTGTCTACGTTTTTCATCACCAATTAAACGCATACCATCGTCTACCCATTTAGTTGAGTTGTCTAGCAAGATAACTAAATCAAACCGGTCATTGTCAATCTTATCTTGTACAGATGGGTGAGGTCTACCTTCATACGTAATACAGAATGCTTGTGTAGCTACATAATCTGTATCCGAAATAGTAAATCTGTTAGCGTTACGTCTAGCAAATCGAACATCTTGGTAGTGACCATTGGCAATTGCTTGATAATCACTGTATTGTAACGCACTTTCGTCTCCACCTAATTCAAGTTCACAGTAGTTACGACCATATTCCCAAACAGTCGTAGTAGCGAAATAGTTACCTAACTTGTCTACCATTAGAGTTTTACCGCTAGATTCTCCACCCGCAATTACAATTGTAGGAGCTAACGCTTCCCGGCTAGCACGAGGTAAATAGTCCCAGTATTTAATAGGATTGTTACGTACCTTTGTTGCACTAATATTAACATTAGAACGCTCTGGGTCTACTAAAGTTGTAGGGCAACCGAAGTATTTTTGGTACCCTTCTGCATCTTGTGGTTCACTTGAGAAGAAGGTTGCCTTAGTCCAATCAAATCCTCTTTCAGCTAATACCCGATTACTCATTACAGTTTCTTTTACAAGGTTTGCCCATGCTTCCCACCCATTAGGGTATTCTGGAATGTTTGATTCATCTACTAATACGGGAATAATGACATCTCGTTGAACTTGGAAAGTCTTTTGAACAATTCGTAGCTTATCTCGTGCCGTTAGTGGACGTTTCATATTAGAATCCATATATAAACGGTCATCTCGACTATCTGAGTGGCTTACTACTACAACAAGAGTCTCTACTTGTGTGCTTGCTTTTTGAATCATGTCTACATGTCCTTTGTGTAAAGGATAAAATTTCCCCACTACTACTCCGAACTCTTTCATACCTTATTCCTCCTTTTAGGTACTTTTTACTATAATTAATTATAACACACTTTACAGTATAGTCAACAAGTTTTCATGAAATTTTTCAACGATTAAACTGTTTATAAATTTCTCTCCAATTGACTTGTTCGGTAGTATGTCCCTTATCGTCAATATACACGTCAGCTCCAAGCTTACGACTATTATTTCCATAGGACTCCATCAAATCAGGGTGGTTCTCATTGATATAATGGTAGTTCACGCCACAGTCGGATAAAAATTGTTTTGCTTGCTCTAACTCTCTTCCTTCACGACATGTCCAAATAAGAATTTGTTTTCCAGATTTATACAGGCTATTAATCACTTCTTTTGCATGGGGTTTTAACCCTATAATGTTTGGGAACTCTGTTCTAACAATAGTGTCATCAAAGTCGATAGCTATGTATTTACACTTCGATAAGTCTTTCATCTAATTCTCCTTTCAAATAAAAAAGGTATACTCCTCTTTGTTACAAGAAGAAGTATACCTTACGAGTATCATTAAGTCAACACTATCTTACAAATTAATTGTAAGATTTTTTAATTTCTTTGATTTTACCAATTTGTACTCCAGTAAAACTAATACCTGTAGATGTCTCTACATAAGGTAAAGATGTCACAGATTTGTTAACTAGGTACTCTCTGGCTGTTGGGTCTTCATCAATGTTTCGCTCTTCAAAGAGAATTTTCTCCCCTTCAAGCATACGTTTCACGAATGTACACTGACCACAACCATTTTTTGAGTAGACTGTTACTTTAGGCATGAGGAGCCTCCTTTTTAAACCATTTAGAGTTTGTAAATGCTAATACATCATTTGCTAGATATAACATGTAAGTTAGCATTAGTACATAAACTGCATGTCCATGTAAAGCTGTTTGAATCCATAGAGCTACTGACATTAGACCTTGAAAAGTCCAGAAGTAATATTGTGCTCTAAAGCCTTTCACACACAGTACAGCTCCAACTAAACCAATCATTGCACTTGTTGCATCTAAGAAAGCCTGCGGTGAATGTAAAACAACCGTATCTAATAAGTATAAAGCAACCCAGAAAACAACAATAAGACCTAATGTTTTAAGCATGTGTACAGGTTGCATTTTACGAGGTTTCAAACCCTCATTCCATTGTTTAGAGAAGATGATAGGAATATCTAACAAAACAATATAAGCGGTTTGCATAATAATATCACTGTAGTTACCTGTTACAGTTGCTACACCGATTAATAAAATAGCAGAAATAAATCCTAAAATACCGTTAATTGATTTACCCATTGTAATTGTTACAGTACATGTAAATCCAATAATTCCTGCAATTGTAGCAGTAAACCCGGTCATTGTTAACCCTTGACCTTGTAGCATAGGTAGAATAATACCGGTAAATACTTGGACTGCCATTCCGACAAACCATAATACACGAGCTGATTTGTTCCAACCAGTTAAACCATCTTTATAATATTCGTAAGTGAATAATTTTTCAATATTTTCTTTGTTATCTTTCCAAAACTTTTTTAACTTGTCCATTTGTTATTTTTCCTCCATTAAATAGCTTTCTCTAGTGTGTATAAGTCTTGATTATCAGTAAACTTGCTTAATTCATGGAAAGGTAATTTACCCTCTAATCTATTGTATAGCTTCAATGCAACTTGTGTAGCGTGGTCTTTACACCAAGGTAAGCCATTTAACTCACATAAACATTTAACCGTATCTACAGTAGATAGTGCCCCGACTTCACACAACTTACTCAAAATAATTGTTAACAAGTAAACACGGTCTCCTTTATCATTCACAAAGTCTTTATCTGTTACATCTAAAACGATTTTAGGGAATCCCATATCTTTTTGTAACCAATTTTGATAGTTCTCATGATGCCGTTTAAAGTATTCGTATAATTCAGTACCCTCTTCTACTTTCTCAAACTCACGGGCACGTGCATTGATTCGTTTGATTTCTTCTTCAAAAGAACAATTTAATACAATCATTAAATCGGGAGTCTTTTTAGGTAATGGTTCTAATTCTTTTAACATACGATTAAGCAATCGGTGATAAACTCCCTGTTCCATTTCTGTGACATGACCCTCTTGTACTAGTTGGTCTAAGAAGATACTGTCTTCAAAAATAGAACGGTCTAAAATACCGTTATCTACACTCATAGCTTCTTGAATCATTTCGAAGCGTTTAGACAACATATCTATTTGGAAAAGTAGTCCATACTTTGCTTTATCTTGGTAGAACAATTCAAGCATTGGATTTTCCTCTACCGGTTCATAAACTGCTTTTGTATTTAAAAGATTTGCTAATATTTCTGTCATTGATGATTTACCTACACCAATAACTCCGGCTAATGTAATTATCATAACCATCTCCTCTAACTTTTTCTTATTTTTGACAATATTAAGAGCCTGACTAGCAGGCTCTAATAAACCTTACATATGTTTCACACGTGCATCTATTTCTTTTTTACGTCCGTGTGCATTAGGACGAGCTTGTGGTTGACCTATGAAATCAAGAACAAGTTTACGAGTATCTTCCCAGTTTGTGTTATCAAGACGTAAAAGTGGTATGTTGTTTTCCAAGCAGTAATTCGTCTTTACAGTATCTCGATATACACTATCTCGGTACTCCTCTTCATTTGAATAAAATATAGAATTAGGGTTACTATGCTGTTTACCATCATATTCAATTATTGCTAGTACATTCTCATTTTCATCCACTAAGGAAAAATCAAACATTAAACCTCTAATACCATTTTTAGGGTTAACAATTCTTGGGTATTGATACTTGTAATTGACATTAGCTTCTGTAAGTATACGGTTTACCATAGTCTCTCCGGAAGACATTCCACAATGAATGCAATAGCCACCTCTTGTAGAAAAATCATATGGAGAAACTTTTGATATTGAACCGCACTTCGTATGTTCTATTTCTATCGGCATCTTAGAGCGCTTGTAAGTGCCTAACACAACATACTCCCCATTGTAATCTTCAATAAGCTTGTAAAAGGCTTTTTTAACCCAAGGGGTGTTACTAAAACAGTTAGGACATTTAGTACCCATAGTTATTGGTAAGTCCGCTCTTGTTGAGTAAACCGTTCCACAAGATATATGTCTAACCGTTATGTCCTCTTTGTTAGTTTTATACTCACTTAATAACTCATAGTCACTACCCATAATTTCCATAAACTGTTTTCTATAGGATTCTGGGCTTTTTCTTCTTGACGTATCTTTGTAACAATGTCTGCAAGTAAAACCATACTTGTAAATGTTGCTTGGTGTTCTCTCAATAATATTGCCACAGCTATGTTCAATACCCACTTTTTCTCTAGTGCTAACATAGGGTCTTACTATTGAGTACTCACCGTTAGTATTGTTTTCATCAAAATAGTCCAAGAATTTTTGTTTACTTTTCTCAATATTTTTTGTCATGTTCACAACCTCCTGTACATAAATAATATAGCACAAGACGTTGTGAACCGACAGCGACTACATATGTTTTGCTCTGTGGTCGATTTCTACTTTTCTTCCGTGTGGCATAGGTCTAGCTTGTGGATTTCCGAGATAACCACATGTTCGTTTAACGACATCGCATGTTGCGGGGTCATTATTCCCACATTGTGGACATTCGTAGCCGTCTGATGTGGGGTTAAACTCTCCATCAAAACCACATTCATGGCATTTATCAATCGGGGTGTTTGTTCCTAAATAACCAACTTTATCATAGCTGTAGTCCCAAACAGCTTCTAACGCCTTAAGGTTATGAACTAGTTTAGGATACTCTACATAGTGAATAAAACCACCAGAAGCATATTTTGGAAACTCTTTCTCAAAGTCAATCTTTTCAAAAGGTGTTGGAGCTTTACGAACATCATAGTGGAAACTATTTGTATAGTATTCTTTGTCTGTAATGTTCTCGATGATTCCATATTTTTCTGTGTCCATACGACAGAATCTATCGGTTAGGCTTTCACTTGGTGTTGAGTAGATAGAGAACCAGATACCTGTCTCTTTTGTCCATTCATCCTTTTTATCATAAAGCTTACGTAGAACGTCTAAAGCAAACTCTTTTGCTTCTTCATGTCTTGGGTCTGTTTTATCTTGCCAGTCACCACCATAGAACATGCTAGCAACCTCGTACAGCCCAATATAGCCCATAGAAACCGTTGCACGGTTATTTATGAACAATTGTTTTACATCGTCATCATCGGTTAAATTAGCCCCAAAAGCACCATGTTTGTACAAGATAGGCGCATTCTTTGGTTGAGCTTCGTAAGTACGTTCAATTCGATAAACCAAAGCATCATGTAATACCTTAGCTCGTTCTTCAAAAATTTCCCAGAAGACTTCTTTATCCCCTTCTGATTCAATAGCAATACGTGGTAAGTTAAGAGTTACTACTCCTAAATTCATACGACCAGAGTTTACTTCGTTTCCATGTTCATCTTTCCATCCTTGTAAAAATGAACGACAGCCCATAGGACATTTGAATGAACCTGTTAGCTCAACAATTTTATCGTAGTTCAAAATGTCAGGGTACATACGTTTAGCTGAACATTCTAATGCTAACTGTTTTACTTCATAGTTAGGGTCTTCTGGTTTACGGTTAACTCCGTCTTTAATAGTGAATAATAATTTAGGGAAGATTGCTGTACGTCCTTCTGTTCCTAGACCTTGGATACGTACTTTAAAAATAGCTTTTTGGATTTCTCTTTCCCAACGACCTGTACCTAAACCAAAGCCAATAGAGGTGAAAGGAGTTTGACCATTCGATGTAAATAACGTATTGATTTCATACTCTAGGCTTTGCATTGCATCGTAAATATCTTTGTTTGTTTTCTCTATTGCATATGTTTCTGGTTCAGGAATACGGTAACGTTTAGCATCCGCCATATGTTTTTGGTAATTCATTTCAGCATAAGGTGCTAATACTTCATCAATGCGGTCAAACGAACAACCACCATATTGACTGGAAGCCACATTCGCAATAATTTGTGCTGTTTGTGCTGTAGCTGTTTGAATGGAATGAGGTGAACCGATTTCTGCATTACCCATTTTAAACCCGTTCTTCAACATATATTCAAAGTCAATCAAACAACAATTAGTCATTGGACGGTAAGGTTGGTAGTCTAAATCGTGATAATGAATATCTCCACGTAAATGTGCATTAGCTACATGTGGAGGAAGCATTTTCAGCCCTTCAACTTTGTTAACTGTACCTGCTGTAAGGTCTCGTTCTGTTGCAAAGGTATTTGAGTCCTTATTTGCATTCTCATTGACAATAGTTTTGTCCTTTTCTTGTAGCTTACGTAATCTTACATTAATATCTGTATCACCTGCACGTTCAGCATCACGTAAAGAACGAAACTCAATATAGTTTCTAGCTACGTTTTTAGCAAAAGATTTCATTAATTCCTGCTCTACAATACTTTGGAGTTTTGCAATATCGACACGTCCTGTATCGCTGTAATGCTTCACTACAAAGCGTTTAACACGTTCAGCTATAATCTCTCCTAAATCTGTCTTAGCACCCGTAGCATCCTTCTCAGCTCGTCCTACGGCACGTACAATCCTTCCTTCATTAAACTTGACAGTTCTTCCATCTCGTTTAACTACAAAAATCTGTTTTGTCTTAACATCTACATCTTGTGTTGCTTGCACTCAAAGTTCCACCTTTCTTACAATATCTAGTACATTTAGTATAGCATAACAATACTTACAGTGCAAGATGTAATTGTCAACAAAAAATAAAAGACTACAAACTAAGTTGTAGTCTTTTTCAACAAATATTACAAATTGATTAATTTTTTCTCAGATTAGTTCACCTAAGAAATCCTCACCATCATCTGGTTTCTTGTTCTTATACTCGTCTGTTTTAAGCATTAAATACTTATTACCAGTTTCTACCTGTAATCTCTCAAATGCTCTACGATACTCTTCGGCACTAGATGTAGCATCTAGTAAGAACTTAGCATTAAGAATAGCTAACACTGCTAGTAAGTCTTCTCTACTACCAGACATCTGTACCTTGACTGCACCATCCTCAGTTGTATAAGCTCCGATTTTATTCTTGATTGCCACAGTTACACCTCTTAATCTTTTAATTTAATTTTAGGCATAGCTTCAAGAAGTTTATTATTGAACTTTCCAGAAATAACAGCTTCCCCAAGTTCATTCGTTACCACGGAAATCCAGTAAGGAGACTTCGGTTTCAAACGATTATTGTTAACATCTAAAAACGCTCGGAACAATCGAGGGAAAGAAGTCACCCCTACTAGTTTACTAGCAAGGTCATGTGCAATAACTTTCTTAGTGAAACGCTCTGCATTAAATGAGTCTAGCGTATATAACAAGAAATAAACTCCCTGCAACTGTGTGTTTGACCTAAAATCTGTTGAATCAATAAACTTTTGATAGGACTGAGCAAACTTGACATATTCTTTATAGTTACGGAAACGGAACGCACCATCACGTACAACATCTGTTTTTCTTCCTGCTGTACTACTATAGCCTAACGCAGTAGAAATAGTAGAGGACACCCGTAATGCCGGATACGTAGACATCAAGTTCAACAGTTGTTTATAACTTTGGTATCCTGATTCGGCATACTTATGGATGTAGTCTTCGACCTTCCATGATTTACTTGTACTATTCAATTCTGCAACATCAATGTCACTGTCATCGAACGTATAAGTAATGGGTAACCCAAGTTCACGAGCTACAGCTAAACGGTGTTGTCCGTCAATAACTTCCATCTTTCGATTTACTTTAATCTCAGTAAGAACCCCACGTTTCGCAATTGAGTCCCGTAAAGCCTTAGAAATTTTAACTGGTCTGTTTCCTTTTAGTTGTTTGAATTTAGACAAGTCTGCTGTTTCGTAGACCTGTTTTACTGCTTTATCTTGCTTCTTTTCTTTAGACACCTGTCATCTCTCCCTTAATTATTTTTTGTATTGAATGCTTTGACTTACCTCAGTAATCTTCTTAACCTTTTTAAATACATTAGGGTAGCATTTTTCTAAGGTATTTCGGTCTACACCAATGCGTTCATAGGCGCTAATGAGTTTGAAAGTTCCGTATTGAGACTCAACTTTTGTTTTCTTAAGTTGAATCATTTGTTCAAGAATTTCTTTTCTAAGTTCATCTCTTTGCTCGTTTAAAGAATCAAGCAATTCCTGAACACGTTTGTATTCCTTAAAGTTGCGCTCTAATTCTTTTTCTTTTACTTCTGTAGTTGTTAGTCTCATGACCATCTCTCCCTTTATTTACTATACTCAAAGTATATCATTACATATTATAAAAGTCAACACCTATCTTACAAAAAATTGCCAAAAAAATATTTGGCAATCAGTTTTTGTCATCAGGTTCTAATAGCTTGTCCGCAGGCATATCAAAAATCCGAGCTAATTTAGCTTGATTATTCGCTCTGGGTTTTTTGATTCCATGCTCCCAATAGGATACAGTTGACCAGTGTACACCTAGTTTTTTAGCTACAGAACGCAAGGATTCATGCTTTTCTTCACGAACACGTTTCAGCACCAAGGGTTTTGGCTTGCTTTCCACGATTCTCCCCTCCATTCTATATGTAACTACAGCCCCGGGTTTTCCTAGGGCAAGTAGATTATTTAAGCGCTTCTTTTACAAAGTCGTATTCTGGTTTATTTAACACAGACAACATCATTTCTTCTGGGGAAGTAATTTCTCCGCCCAACACTTGTGTTAAGATGTTTGTGGAGAACCCAGATACTAACGCAACCCCACCTTCGTCAAACCGCACTGGTACATTATCATGACGAGATTGTACATTCCAGAAAATAATAGCAGGTAACTCGTAGCCATGATTTGCAAACTCCTGTTTTGCTTGCTCAAAGTTTGTTCTTTGTCCTCGTTCACAAGCAGTATTAAATTCCATATCACTGATAATAATAATCTTGGATGGTAGTTCTTCCTGCGGTGTGTTATGCTTAACCGCAGTATCAAGAATCAATCGGAACACTGCTTGAATATTAGTAGAATAGCCAACTCTTGCACGGTTATATACTCTCATACGGTCATACACAGTATCCTGTGGATTCAAATATACTAAACTAGGTTCTGATGCAAATGTAATGAAGTGATTAGCGAAAGTACCGTTTAATTTTTCAGCCGTGTATAATGCCAAACCTTGCGCAACATCCCAAGGGTAAACCCCGTTCGTTTGTGTCCAAGTCATTGAACTAGAAGAATCAGCAACTACAATTGCGTTATCTTCCACATCCTTAATAACATCATCTAAAGACTGCCAAGTAGCTTCTAAAGAGCGATTTACACCCTGACCTGCACGTGCTTTACGGTATGCTCCTGTAATTTCATGAGGTAATACCAAACTTGCATTAAGCTTTCCTTCACCCGACTCCACCTTTTCCATAAGCGCTTCATATTCATCTGGCATGTGTAATTGCAAAGCTTTACGGTATTTAAACAAAGCTTTAGAGGATACTTGGTTCAAATCAATCTTATGGTATTCCTTGCTTGCTAACCGAACTTCAATTACATTTAAGTAATCACGTAATTTAGCAATCATTTTACGATAACGAGTTAGACCTGCTTTGCCTTCAAAACCTAAATAGTTAGCAATACGAGCACCTTGATTACGTTTCTTACTATTTGGAGAACTTACATTAGCTAACCATTTACCTAGTAATGATACAGGCTTACCTTCTGACATATTTTTAATATCTGATGTTAGCTGTTTCCCGATGATACGTGCACCTTCTGTATCCACAAAGTGAATACTACGTTTGTGTGCGTACTCCATAGTTTCAAATAAGTCTGTCCAACGACCAACATATGCCATGTACTCCATTAAAGTAACGATTACTTGCTTGTTTTGGTTACGACCATCCACTAAGTATTTGATTGCTTCTAGGTAAGCGGAACGTTCACCCAATCCACCTAAACGGATATTACGTAAGTGTACCAAATTGCGTAATGCTAACTCTGGGTTTTCAGCATAAGCTTTAGAAAACATGTTTCGTACATCTTCTAAACGACCACGCATAGCCCCTGCTTGTGCAAAGAAGTCTAAGTTAGCGTTTAAAGTTGATGTGTAAGTTTTAGCTCCATTTTCTGTATGTCCAACAGTTGTTTCTTCTTTTAGGTTGTCTAAAAATGACATCTGACATTTCTCCTTTGTATGGTAATGTTTTGTCTAACATAACTATAACATGTAATATTATGTAAGTCAACACCTTTTATAAATAAAAAACCCATTCAATTAAGAATGAGTTTCAAATAACCGACAGTTAAACATTCGGTTTAGCGGCTACCATTTAACTTGTCATTATAATATCAAGAACCACAGGCTTAATAATTAGATTTGAAAGGTTTAGTCTATTAGTAGTTGATTGCTGTAGGGTTCTTTATGCTCTGGCAACCTAGTAGGTTAGAGCTATGGCAAATTGCCAAAACCTTTTTATTATGTACAAGAATCTATTTTATACGTTGCTCTAACCAAACTGAGCTACGGGAGGAATCACCCTCCCGGCAGGACTCGAACCTGCGACCCACGGCTCCATAGGCAATAAAAATCGCTGTTAGATTCTTTATGTTCCGGCACCCATTAAGGATGGAACTATAGCTATGCTAAAACCGTTTTATTTATGTAACAAGAACGCATTAACTTTAAGCTTTACCAATTAAGCTATACCACCAATGGTGGCAATTGGATTCGAACCAACAACTCACATTTTTCAGATGTATTAGTTTTAAAAGTTTGCTGTGGCGTTCTTTATGTTCCGGCTACCTGTTAGGTTGGAACTATGACATATGTCAAAACCTTTTTATCTTGTCTTTATAATAGCATAAGCTATTTAAACTGTCAAGTATTAGTTTAAATATATTGAAACTTATTTAAAAGCTCCAATATATTTAACAGTACCTTTGCATTTACGTGCAAAAGCTTCTAGCTCTTTACGAGCACCTAAACGGTCTGGTTGAGAAGACTGTACTGTAACTTCTTTTGGTACAGTAATTTCACGAGTTTTTTTAACTGTCTTTCCGTTTTTTAACTTTTGTTCATACTCTTCTGTACGAGTAGAAGTTGTTGAAATAATTCCATAAAATTTAGACATGTTATGTGACCTCCGGTCATTTTATTTTAATGGGGAGTGATGGAGTTGCACCACCCGAGCTTTCGCAACTGATTTACAGTCAGCCCCGCTACTACTTACGGTATAACTCCCCGTATAAGTATGTATATATTAATACAATGTACAAGAACTTTTAGTGAGGTAGCTCTCATAGTGTATTAATGGGGTACATTGTGTAACTTCAACCAGTATTGCCTCACACGTGACTAGCCTTATATATACAATGCCTACATACAACCCGATAGACCACCCTTGGTACGCATATTAAGAGGCGCAGGGTGATACGAATATTAAATCCACATAATGTTAATAGGCAGGTACCCGACAGCGAAGTATCATTCCTGTCTTGTCATTCTCCTATTAACTCCATAATACCTTGCCTAGAGTTGAGCTAGGACTCATTTTAACCAAGGATATTTGTTATAGAAGTTTGAATATTAGGTTTTTCTGTTGCCTACCAACCACGCTAGTCTCTTCACCTAGCTTGAGTATTGGGTTTTACTGTTGCCCACCAACTAAACTTCTAATCGGGAAAGCAGGGCTTGAACCTGCGACCCCACGCTCCCAAAGCGTGTGCGCTACCAACTGCGCTATTTCCCGTTAACTTATACATACATTATAACACAAACTTACATGCTGTCAACAACTATTTGTAAGTTTTTTTAATTTATCCATTCGGGACAGTGTGCTTTAGCCATTCAGCCACCCGCAGGGACAACCCGCAGGACGGGAATCGAACCCGTGTAACACTGTCCTATTGGATAGGCTTGTGTACCTGTCATCTTCCGATTACACACACCTAGTCTAGTTACCGTACCAATAGATTTGACAGGAATCTAGGGTAACGCCCAATATGGTGTTAATTCACCTCGTATTCTGTTACAGGTTTGCAACCCTGAACAAGGATGACCAATCCTAATGATATGCGAGGGGATTTGAACCCCTATCTACTTCATAGGTCACTTTATCCACTTAAGCTACGCATACCTATTTAATTTCTAGCTAGGTAACTAAATTCACTGCACCTTGCGCAGAATACAGCTATGGAGCATAGCGGACTTGAACCGCTGACATCTACCTTGCAAGGGTAGCGCTCTCCCAACTGAGCTAATGCCCCGAAAACACCTCCGCTGAGATTTGAACTCAGAATGCGGGATTAGAAATCCTGTGGTTTATCCAATTAGCCTACGGAGATAAGATTGTTTACAGATAAGGTACTCCTGTAAACAATTCAATTGCTTCAATTTCAGTATGGAAGTTTTCCCATTCTAAACATTCATAGAAATCTTGTAAGATATGCTTGTCTTTCCTGTAAACAGTCTCACCTTTATGGGCTTTCTCACAGATTTCTCTAACAGCATCCACATTATACTTACCACCAGTTTTATACTGCTCTAAACCAGAATCTAATAAAACTCGTTGTACTTCTTCACTTTTATCTCCTGCTTTCCAAGAATCAAAAGCTTTTTCAAACAATGTGTCCTCCATGTTTTCACCTTCTACTTCCATGATTGATTTAATAAATCTTTGCCACTTAGAAGGCTCCTTGTGTTTACCTTTACGAAAACTCATGATTAGCCTCCACTATCTTTAATGAACCGAGGAGGAGGGACTCGAACCCCCACTGAATAGATTCTAAGTCTACTTCCTCTGCCAGTTGGGATACTCTCGCATAATACTAGCTTATAGTAGTCTAGGTGCTAGTTACCTGTAGACAAGTAGTCTCTTGGGTTAAATAGTTCTGTTCATATGCCTATGAACCCGCCAAACCCGGCTACGGAAATGCGGTTGTACTTGTACAATACAGGTAACAGGAGTCGAACCTGCATGTCACAAAGGACAATGGATTTTAAGTCCACAGCGTATACCAATTCCGCCATACCCGCATAATCACTTTTTAAACTAGATTATTTATGATTTCCCACTTCTGAAAAAATACCACTTTATATATCAACATTTTTCTTATGAATGGGTTAAGATATGTTTTAACGAAAAAGAGGCTAAAAGAGTATTTCCTCAAAATTTTCGGTCAAGCCAATCTAGTAAGGAAAAGTGTAACCTTATGTGACTGCTCAGAATCGAACTGAGATTCATGTTTCCACAGAACACTGCCTTACCATTAGGCTACAGTCACTATCATGTGTTCCTTACAAGAATTACTATACAGCATCTTGTAAGGAAAGTCAACACTTACATATAAATTTATTTAAAAAAGTTTTGATGAATCTAATTGAGAGAAACTTTCGGGTAGAGAACCTAGCTCTTCCATGTACTCTTGGTCAATCTCGTAAACAGTTAACTCCGTTACTTCGTTTTCAATAGTAAGTTTCATTGCATCTGGTGTTTGTATACTGTGTCCTTCAAGTTGAAGTTTATCATCTATATAGATACCTTCCCAGTCTTCTGCAACTACATAGTCTGCTTTCAAGATATTACCTACTTTCTTCTCAATTTCTGATAAAAATTATTATCTTTGTAATCTTCCTCGTGGGCATAGAATTTTTTCATGTCATATGTCCAACAAGTTTCTTCTACTCGTTTATGATGTGTCAATGTTACTTCGTCATCAAAACGACCTTGATTTAATTTGTGCCTGTAATTTCTGTTAACCATTCTTTTTATGTCTCGAACAGTTGAATCCTTCATACAAACATAACGGTAATAGGGTTTTCTGTAACTTCTACTCATTGTAAGTCCTCCTTAATAGATACTTACAATTTAGACAATACTTTCTTCACAGGAACCACTCCTTATTATTGTGTGCTAAACCTGCTGTCTCAACTCTATAAAAGTAGATAACCAACCTTCTGAATAAACGGAGGACAATGCTAATTCTGGGTCAAGTGTTTTAGCTAGGAAATAAATATCAGTTCCATATAGTTCTTCAAGAATATCATATAGTTCTTCCGTAATACAACAAGTTTTTTCGGATGTATCAAAAAATAAACAAGGTGTTTTTTCCTGCACACCGTTAACACATTTAAATACTACAGTACTCTTCATTTCATAAAAGATAACAGGTGTATCAAGGCTTAGTTCATGTGGAACATAATCTGTATTTAGTCCTCGTTGACCAACACATTTATAACTTTCTGTTTCTGATACAGATAGTCCGTCTCTAATAAAAAATGTCCATAGCAGAGGCGCTAAACTGTCCTCTCCGTGTAACACTTTATATGTCATAATTGCCCCCTCCATTCATATATAGAAGCTACCTCCCGAAAAACGTTTCTCCACCAAAGTGTAAGACGTAAACTAACGACAGGTCATAGTTTTCCAATTAAGGCAAATACCAGTGAGAGGATTTGAACCTCTGACACCCGCCTTATCAAGACGATGCTCTAACCAACTGAGCTACACTGATGTGACCCATGTGTCAGGACTTTCACCTGTTCTCGGGGTGCCCCGCCTCTCTACTAATCTCCTCATTCGGTGCCCCTACTAGAGTGACTAGAGATAGTTAGCAATAAAAATTATATATCATGAATCAAATTTTTACTGCATCCTATATACACGATACCGTCTACAGGATTTGAACCTGTGACATCCACCTTGTAAGGGTGGCGTTCTCCCACTGAACTAAGACGGTGAAATATGGAACCCTACCAGAGGATTTCTTTCGGTATTACAGTCACCTCGGCATGAACAAAGCCAGATATTGAGGTCTGGACTTCTCACGCCCCGGGAGTCGAACCCAGTATAGACAAACCATATTTTATACGGAAGACAGGATTCGAACCTGTGCTATTAGAAGGTTTATTCATGAATTATTAACTTCCCCGTGTCTTCCACGGTGCGTATGCCCTACACGCCACTCCCGTATGTTAACCGACAGTAAAGGAATCGAACCTCTATCACTAGATTCGTAGTCTAGCATCCTATCCAATTGAACGAACTGTCGCTCTAGGCTAGCAATTACGCAGACTGACTATGGGAACCTTCGTCCCGTCCCCTGTAAGTGCCCTCCTACAGGTTGTCCGTGGCACCGCAATGTACTAACCGATGTCCCCACAGGGATTTGAACCCCGAACCCCTCGATTAAAAGTCGAGTGCTCTAGCCGATTGAGCTATGAAGACAGTTGTGTTTTTCAAGATAACCCTCTCGAAAAACCGTTACTACTAGAAAAACTAAGGGTCTCGACTGACAGATTTGAACTGCCTGCTCCTCCTAAGAGGCGTGTTACCAAAGCCATACACCAACTCTTCGAGAATATCCCCTACAGGATTCGAACCTGTGACCCCCTGATTAAGAGTCAGGTGCTACCACCAACTGAGCTAAGGGATAAGATTACCAATAGCTAGTTAAGCCTTACGGAATCGAACCGCCATGAGGTTATGAAGCTCACATAGACCACTAGACACAAAACTAGCTTATTGATAAAATTCTATATAGATAATTGTATGCAATGTTCACGCTAACTAACTAGATAACCAATTAATCAACCAAAACATTAATTTGTGAGTTTCCGCTCACAATGCTGATACTAGGACTCGAACCTAGAAGTATACACATTACAAGTGTGTCCCGTTACCAATTACGGAATATCAGCTTGTTTAAAATTTCTATTTTGTCTTCCATTACCTTTGTTAGCTCCTTTATAAGTAGCCGTTAACGAGTGGCAATTAGGGCAAAGTAAATCTAAGTTTTCCTCTTTGTTATTTAAGTAGTTACCATCTTTGTGTTCTAACTCTAACGGAACTTTATTTGTATACGGGTTAACTTCACACCACCCGCACTTAGTACACTTATTATCAAATTTTTCAATAATGTACCGATGAATATACTTAGAAGTTTGGTAACCACCCCTAAGACCATCTTCAAGCCCATTTTTCCATCTTTCAATATATAACGCATATCTATGATTATGAGCGCAAGTATGGTTACAGTAAACATTATCCGTATACGTCTTTGTAGGTAAGCTAGCTCCACAAAATAAACAAAATCGTTTCCCTGCTTTTAACTTATTATTAAAAGTAACAGAACATGTTCTTGAACAAAATTTCGGATTGTTAGTTTCATTACCGCAATTTAAACAAAGTTTCACACCTTTTACCCCTAACACAAGAAACTTTAAGATTGGCATAAGCCAAATGGAGAGGGGTGGAATTGAACCACCGACCCCTAGGGTTTCAATCTAGTGCTCTAACCTACTGAGCTACCTCTCCGTACTCGACTGACGGGAATTGAACCGCTACCCACCCACCTTTAAGGGCGCTCTACCAATGAGCTACAGTCGAAACTAGCTAGTTGTCATTTTGGTCTATCCCCTACGTAGTTACTAAGATAAACCATATGCCTTTGAAGTGTGGATACTCACGTCTGAGCACAAGTACTAAAAATCTGATGACAAGTCAGATTTATGCCATAAGCAGAAGGTGAGATTCGAACTCACGTTCAGGGGTTTGCAATCCCTAGCCTTAACCACTTGGCTACTTCCGCAATATCAAAATACACGCCGTGAAGGATTCGAACCCCCGTCTTCCGGGTTGGAGCCGGAAATGATAGCCACTACACCAACAGCGCAAGATTCGGAGGGGAGGGACTAGCAACCCTCCGAAAAATGTAAGATAATGAGAGATAGAAATTAAATCATGCCACTATTAAAGTGGAATAGGTAATTAAGGATTCGAACCTTACAAGCCCTTACTGCTTACCTTGTAAACTTATAGTATCATGCGTTGTACAGAAAGTCAACACTTTTTATAAAAATAATAGGGAGAAATATTTCTCCCTAAAAAATGGACTACTTGGGAATCGAACCCAAACCTGTCAGTTATGAGCTGACGGCTCTGACCTACTGAGCTAATAGTCCGTGTAATAATACCACGAAATAAACCTTAGTAAGTCATATAGTCCCAGAAAGGGAGGCATATGATACTAGTGTTGAGTGCCATAATCGTTTAATAAATGTGACTGAGAGAGTAATAAATTTCTTAGGCATGTCCATATGCCTCCTTTCCAATAATGATAGTTTTAAGATATAAACAGAATAAATAAAAGAGAAAATAATAATGAATAATAGCGCATGAGAGAGTCGAACTCTCGATTCCGGTTCGAAAGACCGGTGTCTTGACCGCTTGACCAATGCGCCATAAACGAGCTATATGGGACTTGAACCCATGACCTTCTCCGTGACAGGGAGACGAGCACTCCTGACTGCTCCAATAGCCCAATGTTTCCCCAACCACCGCCACCTAGGGGATTCGTACGTCTACGTGAGTTTTTTTGGTTATACATTATTGTTCAAGACAATAAATTGTACGAGTGGAATACCAATTTACCACTCTGCGGTTCTGATTGCGGTAGGTGGGAGTCGAACCCACTAAAGCTTGGTTATGAGTCAAGTGCCTAAACCGTTCGGCATCTCCGCAGTAATACAAGTCTGGTTAAAAACTCAAAACTTAATAGATTAAGGGCTTTTCTTCCTGCTTCATATACACTCACTGCATTCGGTCACATACTCAGAGAGGCTGAACCATCGGGAGCTACCCGATAGCTTCTCTCTGCCTTTAATGTATGGTCTAGCACGGTGGCTAACAACGTTCACCTAAACATTCAGCTATTAAAAGTATTAATTAACATATATCCTTATGTCTTATATAATATTTTTTCAAAAGCTGACTTAAGCTACTTGTACCAAGGTCTCTTGTTAAACCTGTATTTCTACAGTTCTCGTCAAAGGGAGTCTTTTGAGTTTTCCAAGGTCTGTCAAGCTTCTCACACTTCCACCTAACTTGGATTCTTTTCCACAGGAACGTCTATTGTATCCCCCAAGAGTCTTGTACCTTACAATCCATGTATACTCCACATAACGCTTAACTGATATTAGCTTTTACTAATAGTTACTCCTATGTTACCATAAGACCTACCTGCAACCCAAAGCACTATCGCACCTTCGGTTACATCCAGATTCACGCCACGTTATCCTAGCAAGCTGTTCAAACTTTCTGCACTAGGTTCAAAATCTATTAAGTTTTCAATTTTTAACCACTAACTTGTGGTGTAATACTAATATAGCATAACATTACAAAGTTGTAAACACCTTTTTGTAAGTTTTTTTGATTTTTTTTGATGGAAGGTAAGGGGGTCGAACCCTTACACCGGATTTCTCCGACCTAACTGATTAGCAATCAGCCCTCTTAACCATTTGAGTAACCTTCCAAAAGCAAAAAGGGAACCCCTGTAATTAAACAGGGGTAAGAGAGATGTCTCTAAAAGCCTACAACCATTATAACATAGAAACATAGTTTGTACAGCCGTAACTGTACAACTGTCAGGACAGGGTTCGAACCTATATCGCACGGAGCTAACCGTTTGCTAACCATTTTCGTATGGAGTTATCAGAAACACCATACAATCGACCAGTAGCACTATAGCCTAACTTATCAACTTGTTTAGCCAATTCGTCACGACTAGGACGTGCAACTTTTCTATTTTTATTTCCTATACACTTAGCACACAAACCTGTCTTACCAGTACCCTTAATAGGTTCCTGACATTCTTTGCAGAGATGAACTTTTTTGTTGTTTCTTCCTGCATACGTATCAGTTTGTGAATGACAGTTCGGACATAGAAAACATAAATTATGTAGTCTATTATCATCTGGTATGCCATTCTTGTGTTCTAATTGTAGAGTTAGCTTCTTGCCATTCCAGTTTCCATCATTTCCGCAACATTCACATACATATGGTAATAAACCTTCTTCGACTAAACGTCTTTTTAAAAGTGCTCTACCATAAGTAGAATGTTCTACTAGAATTTCTTCTAAAGGTGTTTTCTGATGGAGGAATTTAAGTTTAGCTGTAATAGGGTCAAAATGGTCAGTCGACAACCCTTCTTTACTAATTCTATCTTTTACTGTTCGGTAGTTATTACCTCTAGTAGATAAATTGTAGTGTCGAAGGATTTCAGCGTAAGTTTTTGAATTAGCAACTACGCTTGCAAACTCGTTAGTACTCGCTGTCCAAATAGGGCTAGTTTTTTGTTTCATGTTACATACTCCTTATTCATGTTCTATATATAATATAGCACACGTGTAAGGTGTAACATAGAATCCCCATTCGAACTGTGTGTCCTACCTATTAGACGACCTGACAAAAAGGTGGAACCTCCCTAAATTTGGGGAAGAGGGAGGTTATCATGCTATTAACAAACACGAATCTGCTAACCAAGTAATCTTGACTAGCAACTCACCTAGCAGGACTTGAACCTACAAGAACTGGTTAACAGCCAGTCATGATACCGTTTCATCATAGGTGAATTTTAGTTCTATCAACATTATAACACAGAAGCTGATAGAACTAGCAACTTTTTTACAAACTTAACAACTTTTTTCTTAACTACTGATTCAGCAACTTACTCAATAGTTAAAGACTTAAAGAAAGAGGAAGTAATTGAGGTATGTCAATCACTAACTAAAGTATACAACATTTTTATCATCCTGACAACAACTAAATGTAAAAAAGTTCAAAAAAGATTATAAATAGTTAAATTATCAGAATATTCAAATTAATGTCCTATTTTAAATTTTTGACCTCCTTATATACTTAATACTATATATTAAATCTATATATCTAAATTATATAAATATTAGACTATATATTATTAATATATATAAGACTTGCAAAAAATTAAAATAGGACATTTTTCTGACAATTCACTTTTAGATAAAAAGAAAGAGAGCAAAATGCCCTCTTACCGTGTTTCAAAGTATTCCTTGATTGTATACTCTCTAGCTTCTTTAGCTTCCTCAGTTTCATCTTTAGGAGCTAAATACAAGTCAGTAATTGTAGCAGGTACCCCTACCATCTTGTAGTCAATAAAAGTAGCTTGACGTAGATTTAAGTATCGAATACCTGTTGTTCTATCAGTACCTGTATGAACAGGCAAGAAAGTTAATTCTTTACCTCTGACAGAGCCATTAGCTTGTGTTAGTGCATCAACTACAGTTCCGCCCATATAGCGTGGAAATAGGTAAACCTTGTCAGTACCTACTGTAATTTCTGCGACCTTTTCGTGTGTTGGATAGTTCACTTATAATTTCTCCTTTCAGAATATGCTATAATTACAGTATAAGTATAACATATTCTATGGTTTAAAAATGCTGAACACGTAAGTCACAACCGCACCGAGAACAATCATGAAGATGTTTTCCACGATGTCTCTTTTATGGTCAAACTCTTTGTCGTTTACACCTTCGAGAGCATCAATGGTTTCTTCCAGTTTTGTAATCTGGTACGTAAGATGTGAATATTTCTCTTCATGAACAGCTAACCTTTTATCAAGACTGTTAACGATGTCCTTCAATTCACTAACTGCATTATTCAGTTCTGTGTTGTCCTGTTTAATGCCCTTCTCAGTTAGTTCTCCATGTTGGAGCTTGTCTTCCAATCGTTGCAGTCTTAATACTAGGTCACCTATTTGGTAATCGTTCATTTGTGCTCCCCCTCTCGGTTGTATAGCTCAATCTCCCGGTCAGTTAGAAAACCACATGTAACCGCCTATGCCCAGAATACATCCGACAAGGTAAATAATTGGAGTATACAGCCCAATGAAGAGCATAACCACGCTACCAACACTAAGTCCGTATAATATCAAAAGATACTTATATGATGCCAAAGGACTTAAATCTGCTTGCAGTTTTTTGTACTGTATAGCTCGGGTGACATAGTAGGATGCTGAGTAAACGAACAACTGTAGTAATAACATAGCAATAAATGCTAGTCGGTACATTCTATCGCCTCTCTTCTTTCCTAGAGCTATCTTTAATATAGTACACCAAAGCCTTTATAATCAGGTGTGCTAGATTAAATATGTAGGCTAAAAAATACAAACGGAAGAGTGAGAAAAAGTGAAGGTACGGAAAAAACTATTATACAAATCAATTTTTATCACCATCTCTGTTATCATCATGATTTGTGCAAGCAAGCTGATTGCAGATGTACTAGGCTTAGAACAACATTTTACAGCAACAATGCTTGTAGGAGGTTCTTTGTGGGCTTGGATAGCTAGTATTGTCTTTGATTCTTATGAGAAGAGAAAAAAGAAGGATAATCTACAGCAACAGCTTAATGAAGCACTGCGTGATTTAAAAGAGATAAAAGCGTTAATCAAAAAATAATTAATAAGGGTGGAGGATATGTCCCTTACAAGAGAAGAAATAAAGCAAAAAAGGCAGTATATTTTTAGCAAAGCTCAAAAGACGACAAATATACGAAAAGGGGATAAACGCATAGCAAGTGCTACACGGATGTGTGCAGTATGTGGAAGACCGTTGTCTAGACTTGTTCTTACTAATGGTTCTGCAATAGTTACTACAGCACATGTAAGCTGTAAGATGTCAGATTTAGTACGATTGAACATGTGTGAAGACATACGGTCTTGTTATGCGTATACAAGTAAAAAGGGGGAGGAATAGCCACATGAGTATGGCAGACCGTATTAAAGAAAATGCTGAACAAAAGAAAATGGAACGTACATCCGAACAACGATTACGTGACACATTTAATAATGCTTCTCTCACGTTAATTAACCAGTTCATGGCTAAAGTTATGGCAGGTTCAATAGATATAGATGACGTTGGGGATTTAACCCGTCTATTCCAAATCTACATGCAAATTAATAATATCAATGCAGGAATGCAAGAGGGAACTGGTCAATTACCTGCTCTTAGTGCTACACAAAAAGATATTATTGCAGACAAGGTAAACACTGAAAAGGCTACCATAGACGGAGAGGAGGAGGAAGTTGTTTCGTTGGAGGAATTAGCTAAACTATCGGATGAAGAAATTGATAAGATGCTATTGGATAAGGAAATCCAAATGAACAAAGAAAACGAAGCAACGTTTTAATGACAAATAAAGCACAACATATTGCTAAAATGGCAAAAGAAATGTATGGGACGGACAAAATAACAACTGCACAGCTTGCCTACATCACAGACATGTTAACTCCGTCCACATATTTACTAAGAAATCACTCCGTTCGTAATCATCCGATTACATTTATGATTTCCGGACGTGACCAACAAAAAGCTCAAGCGCATAGACCTTGGCAAGTAAAAATTATTAATGACCAACACCGAACAAAAGCTGTAATCAAAAGTAGACAGCTTGGGTTAAGTGAAATGGGTGTAGGTACCATGCTACACTTTGCAGATACACATAGTTACGATGCGGTTAAATGTTTGTATACATTCCCTAAACTAATTGGGGCTTAGGTCAGTAATGACCTTTGAAAAATTCTGTTAAACGGGCAAAGCTGAAAGTACACAAAAATAATCAACCTTACTCATTTGTAAGGAGGAATAAGCTGATAAGAGAGCCTAAGTCCTTAAAGGATAGAGGTAATCCCGTGCTAAATCAAGCGTAAGTTTGTAAATGCCTAACGACTAAAATTTATAGTTTACTTGACCAAGATAGTAAGCTATAATAAGAAAACTTGCAATATAAACTCTGATATTAAAAATAAGGAGGTGAACCATTGACTAAGAGGAAAACTAATGAAGAATACTTAAAAGAAGTAAATGAATTAACTAAAGGAGAGTACACTCCAGTAACACCTTATATAAACTCCGCTACAAAATTGAAAATGGAGCATAAAGCATGTGGTACCATTTGGGAAGTTAAACCAAATAATTTTAAAACAGGGACACGATGTCCGAAGTGTGCTGAGCTAGCTAAAACAAAAACTACTGAAAAGTTTAGGGAAGAAGTAAAGAAATTAACTAAAGGAACCTTAGAACTAAAGGGTGAATATTTTGGCTGTGATACACATACGGAAGTTTTTTGTACGAAGCATAAACTAACAATTTCAGTGAGACCTACAAGCATAATTAGAGGTAAAAAAGTATGTCCTAAATGTAATGCAGAGTACCTTAGTATGTGCCAGAGAAAAGACCAAAAGTTATTTGAGAAACAATTAGCACACAAACATAATGGTCGAATAATCTCGTTAGAACCATATGTAAATACACATACGAAAATAAAATTTAAATGCACAGCTTGCTGTAGTGAGTTCAAGTCTGAGCCAAACTCAGTATTGAGAATAAGTGGTTGCCCTTGGTGCAAACAGTCTAAAGGAGAGCTACTTATAGCAGATGTACTAACTAAATTAGGAATTGACTTTGAAACACAGAAAACTTTCCCAGATTGTACTTTCAAAAGAGAGTTACCATATGACTTTTATATTGAGGAGTACAGAGTGCTGATAGAGTTTGACGGTGAACAGCACTACAAACCTATTGAGTTTTTTGGAGGAAAAACCGCATTTGAATACCAAAAATAAGAGATAATATAAAAACGATTTTGCTAAGAAAAATGGTTTTACCTTATTAAGAATACGAGGCAATATGTCAGAGGATTGCGTTCGTAAAAAGATAGAAAACATATTGCAAGAAGTAACGCAGAAGCCCTATCAGATAGGGTATGATATAGTCTAGTCCGACTGCTAAGAGCAGTGTTAAAGTATAGTGAAAACTACGGTAGATTCGACAAATGAACAAATGACTAAATTTGTACAAACACGTCTTGACCCAGTATTGCAACGTGGTTACTACAGTACGATTATTGACCCAGAAGTAGACTCATTAAAGGCTAAGAAGATTCGTAATAGCTTTTTATACTTCCGTTCAAGTTCTAAACCGGGAGCTGTAGAAGGGGTCGATATTGATTACCTATCTATGGATGAGTACGACCGTGTTCCTGCATTAGCCGAAGCTTCTGCATTGGAATCTATGTCATCTTCTCCATATAAGATTGTTACTCGTTGGTCAACTCCATCAGCCCCTGATGTGGGCATCCATGCTCTGTTTGAGCAATCTGACCAATATTGGTATCTACAACAAATGCGATAAGTGTAATCATTATAACCAAATGAGTTATGAAGATTATGTACCAGAGGCACCAGTGGAACGTAGAGGTAATATACTTTGTGTAAATCCTAAGGGAGTAGACAAAATTGACTAAAACAGTTGTAGACGGCTCCTTCCAATTCGTTTGTACAAAAATGTGGAGAACCATTAGACCGTTGGTACAATGGTGTGTGGGTTCCTAAATTCCCCGACCGTACTAAAAATGGGCTAGGTATTCGAGGATATATGATTTCTCAAATGAACGCTGTTTGGGTATCTGCTGACCAGTTAAAAACAAAAGAACTAACATCATTATCAAAACAGGCGTTCTATAACTATACGCTAGGTTACCCCTATGCTGACCAGAAATTAACTGTTAATGCCGGTGACGTAGAGCGTAATAGACGTGGAGACCTCCCAGAGTCCCCTAGAGACCGTGGAGATTACAAGTTTATCTCTGTAGGCATTGACTGGGGAAACAGACACTGGGTGTCCATTCATGGCGTTAGAACGAATGGTCAAGTAGATTTAATTAAATTGTTCTCTGTAGGTAAAGCTAACCCATTAAACCCTGATGCAATTGATACAGATATTCAGTCAATTCGATTACAATTAGCACCATATGAACCTGATATTATCGTTGCTGATGTTGGTGACTCTGGTGATAAAGTTGCTAAACTGATTCAGATTTATGGTAAAGACCGTGTATTTGGTTGTGTATATCCATCTACACCTAAATCTACAGGTAACTTAGTGCCTAGTTGGAATGTTCAAGGTAACAAGGTATCTGCTGATAAGCTAATGCAGAATAAACGATACATCTCAAACATGAAAGATGGAGTTATTGGTTTCTACCATAAAATGGATAGTGAACTAATGCTTTATATTGAACACTGGGGAAATGTAGTAATTCGTGATGAAGAGGATGAAAAATCTCCTACAGGATTCCGACAAACCATCGGACGTAAAGGTGATGACCACTATTCACAAGCTAGTGTTTATTCCATGTTAGGTTATGAACATTTGATGAACGTATTTACAGGAGCAGATGACTACGGGTTTAACTCTGATTGGATTTCTACTCAATTGAACCCTACACCTCCTGATATTTTTACTCAGTTTACTTAAAAAAGCAAAATGTCCTATTTTAATTTTTCTACGTCCTTATATATTAATACTATATATCTATATATCTATATCTAGTTATTAAGTATATATAGTATAATATATTATATAAGGGAGAACAAAAATTTAAAATAGGACATTTTTATCAAATTAGCTATTGATTGACAAAAAATAATATGCTATTATACTACTTGTCAATAATAGCACTAGTTATTTTTCTTGTCATAACAATAAAGGAGACGTTTACATGAATGACAATCAAGAATACCAAGCTCTTGTTGATAATCTTCTTAGTTCTGTTCCAGAGATTAAACCTGTAGAAGCTACAGTCAGTAAGTCCTTTTTAGAAGGTATGCTAGGTAAGAAGTTAAACTACGGGTACGTTATATCAGAAAATGAAAAATTATCAAAAGACTATTCACATATTGTGAAGGCTTATGGTTTTAACTCCTTTTATGACCTATACTGTTACGCTGATAGTTGTGATTCACTAAATGACTATTTAATTAAAGGCGGTCAAAAAGATTTATCAAAGTTGAAGCCAGTTAAAAGACGAGTAATGAGAAATGGTAAAATGATGACAACTACTATCTACGAAGACAGTTCCGGAGAAAATGATGATAAAAACCCACTAGATAAGGACACTCAAACAGAGGAAAATGTTGAACCAAGAAATGCTAGAGATTTAAGCAAAACAATTATTGGGGATGACCATAATGGTATAGACCCGAAACAAATTGCTAAACTTAAAACTGAGGCAGGTAATTTAAATGGGACATTTTCAACTGATTGTTCTTCATACTTAGTTCTTCAAGGAGAAACCGGAGAACTTGGTGGTGTGGCAGGTTATCGTAAAGAGGGTAGCTATTTATATCTAGCTTTCTATCAATCAGACGACCTTACAAGTGGAGTGGCTTATGTAGCATTTACACAACTATTGTTACGTGCTCGTAAACTTGGCTTAGGTGCTAAGATTGATGCTACTGATGACCCATTAGCACTAGAATTAATTTAAAGAATACGTAACTTAAAAAAAGTGGTAGTTGTTATATAATTTCCAAGAGTTCCCTATTGGAAGCGCGTTGGGGAGCCATGTATTTCTAACTTTTGTAGTTATTTTTAATTTTTAGCCTTCTCAACAACTGTGTTTATATGCTATAATCTTTTTGTAGCTCAAACAGTCAAGACAATTTTTGATTTGAGAAAAACAGCACAAGTAGTGTTAACTGACAGAGCAACAGAGCTAACAAGGAAGTTAACAAAGATACTGAAAGGGGATGTACAGGAGTTGCCAGAGCAAAATGAAATTATTAACGAACAAAACGCTCTCAGATTTGTTGGTAGAAAAAGCAACAGATGCAGACTACAAATTATTTTTAGAAAAACTAACATGGATTGTGAAGGACTTATATGCGAACTATCAGTTCCTTCGTCAAGACCCGCAACCAGATGATTTTATGTCAGGTTATTTCTTAGGATTCCAAATTTTCAGAGAAGAATACCCTGTTGAGTACGAGTATTTATTCCGCCTAGCTATTGACCGTGGTTTAGACGATATTAAAATCAATAAACTTTTCGTTGAAGCTTTACAAAACGGAGAGGTATTACCATTAGGGGATGCCATTGTAGACCCTAACTTATCAGGATGCAGTTCTATCCTTCAAGCACAAGAAGTACGTGTAAACATTGTATTCGCACCTAAAGCATACATGGAGCGTAAAGAAGAGCTGATTGAAAGAAAAAACTAGCTGAAATGGAAAAGCAGAAGAAAGAGACAACAAGAACTAGCAATACCAAAAAGACAACGTGGTTAAATACTGCACGTCTTGCTGAGGCTGTCATTAACGAATTAGTGGATGAAGTCGCAAGAAAAACACGAACTACAAGAACTTGTTAAACAAATTAAAGAAAGACATGAGGTATTTCTAAAATGGCAAAACCCTACAACCAAAGTAACATTAAATACAAGACATTAATACAAAGAAATTGCGTGCACTTCAAGGAAAAAGAAGAGTCCTTGATTGCAAGCAATCTACATGTACCAGAACCTCAGTCAGTTATGATTCCAATTCCTAATGTTTTAGTAACAGATGGTGACAAAGAGGTACTAAAATTTATTAAAAATATCGGTTTAATTAGTAGCTGATAAATACTTTTGGGTTAGACGTGGCAATTGAAGCAGGAGAAAAAGTAACCCTTACAGATGGACGGTCTTCCACTATCTTGGAATGTATTTTCTATTACACAGGAGATACAAAAATTGATGAAATTGAGCAATTCTTAGAACAAAACTAATATTTCCTGATTAAAAAGAGTCTTTTTTACTTGTGCTATATTAACATTGCACAAGGAAAGAAAACTCTTTTTTTGTGACTTTTTTTACAGGAGGTTGCAAGATGGCAGGCGAAGTATTTAGTAGTTTAATTACAAGCGTTAACCCTAAACTGATGAACTCTGGTAGTCGTAACGGTATTGCTATTGACCGCATTGTTCTACACCACAACGCAACAACAAACAAGGATGTTGCTATGAACACATGGGTAGCAGGTGGTAGTGCAGGTACATCTGCTCACTATGAGGTTACTCCAACAGAGATTATCGGTTGCGTAGGTGAACAATATGCAGCGTGGCACGCAGGAGGAACTGGTGGTGCAGATATTCCTAAGATGTCTAACCCTAACCAACGCTCAATCGGTATCGAAAACTTAAATTCAAGTGGTGCTCCTAACTGGTCAATTGACCCTCGTACGGTTACAAACTGTGCTCGATTAGTAGCAGATATTTGTAAACGTTACGGTATCCCATGTGACCGCCAACATGTCTTAGGTCATAACGAAGTGACTTCAACAGCATGTCCCGGAGGTATGAACGTAGACGAAGTTGTACGCCAAGCAAAACAATTTATGGCAGGTGGAAATAACAGCACACCTAAGCCTAGTCAAACAAACGGTCGTCAAGCATTCTTTGATATTGTGAATGTAAACTCTGGTGCATTTAACGTACAAGGATGGTTCATTCCTAGCAAGTCTACAAAAGGGCAATCTATCTGGTTGTACTTTATGGATAAAGCTACAAACAAAGAAATTGGGCGTTTCCAAGGTAAACGTGTAATTCGTGAAGACGTTAAAAAAGTATACCCATCTAACCCTAACGGGGCAGAAGTTGGTTTTACTGTTAATGGCTTAACTCCACAAAATCTTATGGGTAAAGAGTATTACTTCTTGTTACGTTATAACAACGATAGCAAAGAAGAGCTTTACGTAAAAGATAAAGTCTTTAAAGCCCCTGCACTAATTAACCGTGGTTGTTTAGACGTAATCAGAGGCGACAAAGGTCAGGTAACACTACACGGATGGCACTTATCTTCTAAACGTAGAGATACTGACAAACACTTCTTATTCATTATGGATAAGAAAACGAATAAAGAAATTGTACGTTTTGACGTTACAAAATCTTCATTCAAGGCTTCTCCTGATATTCAAAAACTATATGACGGAACGATTGCGCAACGAGGAAACTGTAGATTTGCTTTTGCTCATGCACTAGATGCTAAATCTCCTGCACGTGGTAAAGACATCTATATCCTAAGTCGTTACTGCTCCGACCCATTAGGGAATACAGGAATTTCTGACCAGTTACAACTTGGTGGAACTAACAAATTGTAACAGTACAATGACCTACCTTCGGGTGGGTCTTTTTTTATTACTGTAATAATATGTAATAGAACTGTAATGATTTAGGACTACCTTTGTAATACTAATTTGCTATATTAGTTCCTGTAAGCAACACATAAAACTAAAACAACCCAAAGGAGAACGACAACTTGAAGAAAACGACAATTGCAACATTAGGACTTTTAGGACTAGGACTATCATTAGGATTGGGAGCTAAAGCTCACGCAGACGAAATCCAAGAAAATGGACAAACTTACTGGCAAGTAGAATCCGGAGATACATTATCAGCTATTGGTAATCGTTACGGAATTGATTTTAACCTAATTCACCAAGCAAACTCAGACAAAGTTTCAGATGCTAACTTGATTTATGTTGGAGACAAACTATTATTACCCTTAAACGGTGAAGTTCAAGCTCCTGTAGCGCAACCAGCGCAAGAAGCACCAGTTGTTGAACAAGCACCTGTAGTAGAAACTCAACCTGTTGTAGAAGAACAACCAGTAGTAGAGCAAGCACCTGTTGAACAAGCTCCTGCTGTTACATCTAATTCTGCAAAAGAATGGATTGCACAAAAAGAATCTAGCGGTTCTTACTCAGCTACTAACGGACGTTACATTGGACGTTACCAATTAGATTCATCTTACTTAAACGGTGACTACTCACCAGAAAACCAAGAACGTGTAGCAGATGCTTATGTTGCAGGACGTTATGGTTCATGGGAAAATGCACAAGCTTTCTGGTTAGCTAACGGTTGGTACTAAAATAATAAATACTAACAGATTAAAAAAAGACTCTCTTTTTAGGGGGTCTTTTTCTTATGCTATATTATAACTGTAACTTAAAAACAAGCAGGAAGTGATAGCTATGAGTAACATTAACATGGAAACCACAATTGCGAACATGTACGCTCTAAAAGCAAGAGGTATTACTTACTCAATGAACTACTCCCGAACAGGTGCAGATGGCACAGGGGATTGCTCTGGTACTGTCTATGATTCTTTACGTAAGGCAGGGGCTAGTGATGCAGGTTGGGTACTTAATACAGATAGCATGCACAGTTGGCTAGAAAAAAATGGTTTTAAACTGATTGCGCAAAATCAGAAATGGTCAGCTAAACGTGGAGACGTTGTTATCTTTGGTAAAAAAGGTGCAAGTGGTGGTTCCGCAGGTCACGTGGTTATCTTTATCAGCAACACTCAAATTATTCATTGTACATGGAAAGATGCACAGCATAATGGTGTATATGTGGATAACGAAGCTACTACATGCCCTTACAGTATGGGTTGGTATGTTTACCGTTTGAATGGCGGAAGTACTCCTCCAAAACCAAACGTTAAGAAAGTAAAAGTACTGAAACATGCAACAAACTGGTCTCCATCAAGTAAAAGTGCAAAAATGGCAAGCTTTGTCAAAGGTGGTACATTTGAGGTTAAACAGCAACGACCTATTTCCTACTCTTACTCGAACCAAGAATACTTGATTGTAAGTAATGGAACAGCACTTGGATGGGTTCTTTCCCAAGATATTGAAGGTGGTTACGGCTCAGATAAAGTGGGAGGCAATAAACCTAAACTGCCTGCCGGATTTACGAAGGAAGAAGCTACGTTTATTAATGGTAATGCTCCTATTACTACCCGTAAGAATAAACCCAGCTTATCTTCTCCAACAGCTACACCATTGTATCCGGGACAATCTGTGAGATACCTTGGTTGGAAGTCTGCTGAGGGATACATCTGGATTTATTCAAACGATGGACGTTACATCCCTGTACGACCTGTAGGTAAGGAAGCATGGGGTACATTTAAGTAACATGACTTAAGAGGGCTATTTAGCCCTCTTTTTTGTGCTATATTAAATTAGTAGACAGTGATGAAAAATTGTTACAGGGCTACCTGTGGTATACTTAAACTAGTACAAATGCTTGGGGGGTAAGAATACGTGGCATACTTACAGGACGATACATGGCAAGCAGTAAAACAGTTAGCTAAACAAAACGGTTTTGTAGGAGACTGGATTCTAATTATTCACCTCTACTATGAAAACGGTGGAAACAATGTACAAGTTCATACTGCTATAGATAATAAAAATTACCGCATACTACGAATCTTAGATAACAAACAGGTTTTATTAGTTGATAGAGAAGGAAATGTTGCTGTAGAGGACTATGAAGTAGTCAATGACAGTCAGAAAGGTTTCTTTTATAGTGATATGCACAAAGTCGAACTAACACTTCCGGAAGGTTGTAGCTTCAACGGTAAACAAAGAATAAAAATTTATATATGAGGTAGGTGTAATCAAGTTGCCAAAATGGTTAGATAAAGTGTTGGGTGTAGAAGAAGATACTGACATCGTTAAAAGCGAAGAAGTCTACCAAACCTTGCTTAAAGAAATTCAAGCACAGCCGTTAACAGAAACGGTAGAGAAAGGTATGAATGGTAAACCGGTAGCATACATGCAACCTATAATTGGTGACATGTCAGTAAACCCCGGATTTAAGACAAAACCTTCTATTAGAAATTCTCAGGATTTACACAAAATGTTGAAGAAGTTTGGTAACAATATCATTCTTAATTCAATTATTAATACACGGTCAAATCAGGTATCTATGTATTGTAAACCTGCAAGAAACTCTGAGACAGGTGTAGGTTACGAGGTTCGGCTGAAAGATATTGAACAAGAGCCATCCACACATGACATTGCAAATATTAAAAGAATTGAAAGCTTTTTAGAAAATACCGCAGTATTCAAAGACCAAAATAGGGATAATTTTACTGCTTTTTGTAAGAAGATGGTACGTGCAACTTATATGTATGACCAAGTTAACTTTGAGAAGGTATTCGATAAAGATGGTAACTTTATCAAATTTGATACCGTAGACCCCACAACAATCTTCTTAGCTACTAACGGTAAAGGAAAGATTATTGAAAAGGGAGAACGATTTGTACAAGTACTAGACAATCGAATCGTAGCCAAATTTAATGAACGTGAAATGGCTTTTGCTGTTCGTAACCCACGTGCTGATATTGAAGTAGGTCAGTACGGTTATCCAGAACTAGAGATTGCCTTGAAGCAGTTTATTGCACATGAAAACACCGAGACGTTTAATGACCGATTTTTCTCTCACGGAGGAACAACACGTGGTATCTTACACGTTAAAGCAGGACAACAACAAAGTCAGCAAGCACTAGATATTTTCCGTAGAGAATGGAGAAGTTCTTTATCAGGTATTAATGGTTCATGGCAAATCCCAGTAGTATCCGCAGAAGACGTTAAGTTCGTTAACATGACACCATCTGCTAATGATATGCAGTTCGAAAAATGGTTGAACTATTTAATCAATGTAATTTCTGCATTGTATGGGATTGACCCTGCTGAAATCAACTTTCCTAACAACGGAGGAGCTACGGGTTCCAAAGGTGGTTCTTTAAACGAAGGTAACTCAAAAGAGAAAATGCAAGCTTCCCAAAATAAAGGGTTACAACCATTATTACGCTTTATTGAAGATACTGTAAATACTTTCATTATTGCTGAGTTTGGAGACAAGTATCAATTCCAATTTAGAGGCGGAGACTTAAGTGCTCAATTAGACAAGATTAAGATTCTTGAAGCAGAAGTTAAGGTATTTAAAACAGTTAATGAAGCACGTGCTGAAAAAGGATTGGAACCAATTAAAGGTGGAGACGTAATCTTAGACGGTGTTCTAATTCAATCTATCGGTCAGTTAATGCAACAAGAACAATTTAACTATCAAAGACAACAGGATAAGCTTAACAGGCTCTTAGAGCTTTCTGGTGGCGAAGCAGATGATTCTAATGGAATCAGCTTCCAAGACAAACAACAAGGCTTAGATGGCACCTCAGCTAGCGTAAATGGTAAAGGAGAGTCATCTGTTGGTAAAGATGGTCAAATTAAAGGTAAAGGCGTAACTAACACCAATTCTGCTAAACAAGGTATGAAAGGTGACAAACCTAACGATTGGCAAAAATAAATAGAGGGGTAACACCCTCTATTTACAATTGTCCAACTGTTTAGTGGTAGTTCTGCTATATTAAAAACAGATGTAAGTTTAGGTGGTGAATGAACAAGAATGCAAGAAAAGTATAATATTTTCGTTCCCATTGACGTAGCAGGTTCTGTAGAGAAATCTGAACAGGCAAACGATGGTGAATGGTACGTACAGGGTTACGCTACAACGCCTGACCTTGACTTGCAAGGAGACATTATTTTACCACAGGGAATTGACATTTCTTACTTTGTTACTAAAGGGTGGGTAAACTACGAACATAAACAAGATGCAGAATACATCATCGGTGTACCAACTGACAACTGTTATGTAGACCTTAATAAAGGCTTATTCGTAGAAGCTAAACTTATGAAAGAAAGCAAGTATGCTCAATCAATGTGGCAGTTAGCTAATACCATTCAAAAATCAGGAATCTCACGTCAGTTAGGTTTCTCAATTGAAGGGGCAGTTACAAGTCGAAATGCAAGAGACAATCGTATTATCGAGGGTGTGGCTATTCGAAATGTAGCATTAACAACACATCCTGCTAACCCACAAGCTACGTGGGAAACGCTTGTTAAGTCTTGGACGACAGGGTATGGAATTACTCCTGAGACACAGACAGATGCAGGAGCATTACGTAGAGAAATGTTTAAAGAAGACATTACAAACTTAACGTATGCAGTTAAAACAGTAGCTAAGTTATATGGTAAAAAGCCCGAAGATAAAGAGTTTATATTGCGTGAAGTTGCTAAGAGTTTTGACCAAGAAACCTCTGAACCGGAGTTAAGTGCATTTATGTTACAATTAACTAGAGGGGTTTCCTTACAGGAAGCTAACAACTTCATTGAAAGTAGAAAGGAGCTAAAATAGTGTCTAAAACAATCAATGACATTATCGAAGATTTCGATTCAAAAGTGAATGTACAGGAAGTTTCTAAATCTATTGAAGACGAACAAGTAGAACCTGTACAGGAAGAAGCAGTTGAAGCACCAGAAACAGTTGAAGAAGGTGTGGAAAGTGACAAGCCGGAAGAACAGCCTGTTGAAGCTGAGGAAGTTAAAGAGGATGCTAAATCAGAATCCGAACCTACTGAATCAGATGAAAAACCAGAAACAGAATCCGAAGTCGCAGAAGAAGCTACTGAACCAGAAGTGGAAAAAGTAGAAAAATCTGATAAAGAATCCGATAAAGAAGATGAGGAAAAAAAATCTTCTGATGACGAGGACGACAAAGAGGATAAAAAGGATAAGAAAGATAAAAAAGCTGACAAAGAAGATAAAGATGAAAAAGATGAAGACAAAGAAGATGTTAAAAAATCTGATGAGTCCGAAGACGTAGAAAACGTTGAAAAATCTGCTATTTCTTCCCAAGATATTGTCGGTGGATTCGAAGCTGTATTCAAAAATATGGAAAACCTTTTTGAAACTCAAAAATCTTTAACTGATACTATTACAGAATTAAAATCTGAAATCGTAAGCTTACGTGAAGCTAGAGAAGCAATTTCTATTGAACCTGAGGAAGTTAATAAATCTATTCTTTTAGATAAAACTAGTGAAGTAACTGTAGAGGGTAAAGCAGTAGGATTTGTTACTAAATCTGTAGATGTGCAACCAGATGTAACTTCTGAACAAGAAGACGTTGTTGAAGTAGTAGTAGAAGGTGCTGAACAACAAGAAGAAGCTCCTGATAAATCTGATGAAGAACAGTTATTTGACAGCATTCGTGGAATCCGTGACGAATTAATGAGCACATATACTCGTGTTGCAAGTAATGGACAAGCTCCTCGTGGTGAGTTAGAAGAAATCCGTCAATTATGGGGACGTATTAAATCCCAAGACGAACTAGCTCATGCACAAGCGTTCATTGACAAATACAAATAAATTTACTAAAAGGTAAATTTTTTAAGGTGTACTGCTATATTATAGTCAGAACCAATGAGAGACCTGACATTTCCCCCCTGAACCTCCACAGGGTCAGGTCTCATCTTTGAGAGGAATAAAAATGAAAGGTGATTTATATATAATGCCAGAAGAAAAAAAACAAGAAGCTAAATTAAATCCCGTTCAGGAACAAGTAATCAAAGGATTTACAACTGGTTATGGTATTACTCCTGACACGCAAACTGATGCGGCGGCTTTAAGACGAGAATTTCTAGATGACCAAATTACTATGCTTACATGGGCAGAAGGAGACTTGTCATTCTATCGTGACATCACAAAACGCCCTGCTACATCTACAGTAGCTAAATATGACGTATACTTAGCACACGGTAAAGTAGGACATACACGTTTCGTTCGTGAAATCGGTGTAGCTCCAATTTCTGACCCAAGCTTACGTCAAAAAACTGTTAACATGAAATACGTTTCTGATACTAAAAACATGAGTATCGCAACTGGTTTAGTTAACAACATTGAAGACCCAATGCAAATCTTAACAGACGATGCTATCTCTGTTGTTGCTAAAACAATTGAATGGGCTTCTTTCTATGGAGATGCTGACTTATCTGAAAACCCAGAACGTGACTCCGGTCTAGAATTTGACGGTTTAGTTAAATTGATTGACAAACATAACGTTATTGATGCTAAAGGTGAAAGCTTAACAGAAGCATTGCTTAACCAAGCTTCCGTATTAATCGGTAAAGGTTATGGTACTCCAACTGATGCTTACATGCCAATCGGTGTACAAGCTGACTTCGTGAACCAACAACTTGACAAACAAGTTCAAGTTATCCGTGACAACGGTCAAAATGTAACAATGGGATTCAACGTTCAAGGGTTCAACTCTGCACGTGGATTCATTAAATTACATGGTTCAACAGTAATGGAATTAGAACAAATCTTGGATGAATACCAAATGGTTAGTCCTAATGCTCCACAAAAAGCTACTGTTAAAGCAACTGTAGAAACTGCTAAGAAAGGTACATTCCGTCCAGAAGACATTGCTACTCCTGCTGAGTATAAAGTAGTTGTAGTATCTGACGATGCAGAATCTGCTCCATCTGACGTAGCTACTGCTACAATTGCTAATGCTACTGACGGTGTTAAATTAGAAATCACTATCAACAGCATGTACCAAGCTCGTCCTCAATACGTAGCTATCTACCGTAAAGGACATCAAACAGGATTGTTCTACCAAATCGCACGTGTACCTGCAAGTAAAGCAGAAAACAACGTAATCACTTTCTACGATTTGAACCAACAAATCCCTGAAACTGCTGACGTATTCGTAGGTGAATTGACTCCATCTGTAGTTCACTTGTTCGAATTACTACCAATGATGCGTTTACCATTAGCTCAAATGAACGCTTCTGTAACATTCGCAGTTCTATGGTATGGTGCTTTAGCTCTTCGTGCACCTAAGAAATGGGCACGAATCAAGAACGTTAAATACATTCCATCTGGAAACGTAATTAACGAACGCTAATCTTAGTTCAACTAAGAAAAATTGAATAGAAAACGGAATAGGGAACGGTCTAACTGTTCCCTATTTTTATTATAACGAACTAATTGGAGGAATACAAATGTTAAAGTCTAAAGTATTACAAAATAAAAAAGTGGCAACCTCTTTTGGAGAAGCTGAATTTAACCATTTAGGAGAAAGTCATAACTTGCCAGAGGAACACCAAAAAGCTTTAGCTGAAAAGGTACCTTATTTGACACACATTCCTGATAAGAAAGAAAAGCCTAAAGAGGAAAAAGAAGTAAAAGAAGAAAAACCAAAAGCTAAAAAAGCACCTGCTAAAGCTAAAACAGCCAAAAAAGAAAAAGAGTAGGAGGTCATCATATGTACCCAGATTACGGTTATGGTGATGGTGGAAACCAAGATGTATACCAACCATATGCACATGGTAACCCAAAACATATTGACATTGCAGACCTAGATAAGATTACTCCTGCTGATTACGGTTGGACTCCTGACACGTTAAAGGCTTATATGTTTGGGGTAGCTGTAGTTAACCCTGAAACAGGTGAACCATTAGGAGATACATTCTATGAGCATGTAATTGACACAGCAATTGCTAAAGCCGAAAAGAAACTGGATATTGCGATTTTACCTCGTTTAATTCAAGGGGAACATCACGATTTCCACCAATCGGATTTTAACTCTTACTTATACACGCATGTGTTTAAACGACCACTAATTCAAGCTGAAAAGCTACAATTAGAAATTAATGGACGAGGAATTTATCGTTACCCAGCAAACTGGTGGAAAGTATATACCCTAGCGGGGCATATCCAAATGTACCCAACAGCAATGATGCAAACAGGTACACAATTTGCCTATGATTTTGCATTCTCTGGCTACCCACAATTAGCAGGTATGCCACCTTCATCTGGTCAAGTAGATGCTCCACAAATGATTCACATTGACTATGTAGCAGGAATGCTACCTCGTAAGAATCGTGGATACAACGCTGAGTGGGAATGTCCTGCCGATTTAGAACAATTAGTAATCAAATATGCTATCAAGGAAATCTTCCAACAATGGGGACGTTTGATTATTGGTGCCGGGATTGCAAGTAAAACACTTTCTATTGATGGTGTTAGTGAATCTATTGAAACAACTCAATCTGCTATGTATGGTGGTGCTTCTGCCGACATCAAACAGATTGACGAAGATATTGACAGACTAGAACGTGACCTAGCTTCTTACTTCGGAATGAACCTAGGAATTATTTAAGGAGGGATGATTCATGGCTGACGAACCAATACGTTTCAGCAGTGCAGGCTCTACAGGAGACCCTAAGCAGTATATGAACACAAGTCGATTAGAGTTCGAAACAAAAGGTATGGATACCTTTGTAATGAACCGTGGTATAAAGATACTGTGGGAACGAGCTTGGCTTTGTACATGCCGAAATCCGATGACTCTTGCTCCTGATTCTAACTGCCCTATCTGTAGAGGTAGGGGGATTGCATACCAACCTGCTGTAAAAGATATAATGATTATCCAAAGTCAAGAAAAAGGTGTAGCTAACCAAGACTTGGGTTTATTTGATTCCGGTACAGCAATTGGTACAACTCCTATAGACTCTAAGATTTCATTCCGTGACAGAATTACTGTTCCGGACGTAGAAATCTACCAGAGTTTTATCTTTAACGTAAATAAACGTAGATTAGAGACAGGTATGTTTTTAAGTTATGATGTTAAACGGCTAGAGGATGTGTATGGTGACAAAGGTCAAGTCCTTGTAGAGGGTAAAGACTTTACGATGGACTATAGCACGAATACTTTTTACCCTAAACAACATTTGCTAAACACGAACATCTCTATCAACATGGCAGTAACATTACGTTATCTGGTTATTGATTTACTCAAAGAAAGTCGTTACCAGTACACGAAATTTGGTGTAAAAGAACCACTGTTTGAGAACCTTCCTAGAAAGCTCCTATTGAAGCGTGAGGACATCTTTATTGATAGTGAACCTTTCGTATTGGAAGTAGACACAAAGTCTCGTCTAGAGGCGCTAGAGAAGGAAAAAGAAGTAACAGAATCTAAGATGGTAGACCCTAAACGTACAAGCCCAAGTGCGGGTGGATTCTTTGGAGGTAAACTAAATGGCTAAGAAAGGACAACGACCTGCACTATTCACCAGTCCTAAAGAAATGTTAGGTAATCTGACACGAGCAATGGTAGATGAAATTCTATCTGATGCACAAGACCAAGCATTACGTGCAGGTGCGGATGTCCAACGGATGCCTACTTATCTACAGGTAACAGAATCAAGAATGGCTAAGAGCGGTGTAATTGATTTAAAACCGTTCTTCGCTCGTTCTAGTAAGAAGAAATACAATAAAAAAGGTGAATGGTACTTATATATCCCTATTCAAATTAAGACAAGAAAGATGTCTAGAAGATTGTATGACGATTTAAGGTCTTTTCCTACAAATGGTCGTCCTGTAACAGTTAAGATGGACTATCTTTATGATAGAAGAAAACAAAGTCCCGCTGTACAAAGTATCAACTATAGCCCTAAGTCCAAAAATGTTACAATTATACCAAGAGAGTGGGGAGAAGGTACACGGAATACATATGTTACATTCCGTACAGTAAATGCCAATTCTCCGGCTAACAGTTGGATAATCAATCGTAGTAAAGTGAACTCGGACGATATGAGTAAAACAATGTTAGCTAACATCGACAGGTTAATGAAGTGGAAATTGAAGAATTTAGGAGGGTAAAAGATGATACCAAGTTTAGACACTTACTTGTATAAAGAATTTGAAGAAAGACTGAGAATTATCTTAGAAGAGTGCTATATTATAGACGAAGCTTTGAAGGAGATAGATTCCCAAGCTTTAGAGACATTTAAAAACACTTACTGTTCAATTGACGGTAAGGCTCCAAAGAAAGAAATCGAAATGTCGTATTCTTTCCCACAGGAGAAGCAGAACTTTAATGCTCGTTATGTGATTACACTAGGTGGGAGTGATGAGGAGAATAAGTCAATGGGTGGTATACAGGGAGGCTATACTTACCGAGAAGGTGATATAGTTAATGAAGCTGTTCAACTTGTCCGTAATGGAAAAGATTTAATTATGAACACAACAAAGCCTGTAGCTGATTTTTTGAATAGCCCAGATATTAGTTTTTCAGAAAGCGACCATTTCAGAATCGAAAACAACAAGCCTGTATTTGATTATTCCGGTAATGAACACTTAGAAGGTAAATCTTTTAATATTGTTTATACTGTGAAAGAGTCTGATGAGGATGTAGCAGGTGTTTACAAAGGGTACCAATCCTCCGATACCGTAAACATTGTCGGAATTAGTACAAATATGGACACTGCCCGCTGTCTAGATGCTATCGCAAGATTAATTCTTATTACGATGCGTGACAGCTTAGATGAGAAAACAGGATACATGCTACAGACGTTACACTTTGGAGACATGCAACCTGTAATTGAATCAGGTGAGACAGTAGTATTTGGTAGACCTTGTACAATCGGGTATAAAGTGACTAATTCTATTAGTTTTGATTTAAACCGACAAATACGAGAAATTATTACCAAAAGGAGGATGAAAGCCTAATGGCAAAAGAAACAACAGAGACTAAACAAGAGAGTCCAAAGGAACAACCTAAAAAGGTTCCAAAGCCTAAAGGGTACGTTCATGTAGATACATTTTTGGGCTATGCACAAGTACTTTACGGATTGAGTAAGTATCAAGTAGCAGGCTTCAAAACATTCATGACAGGGAGAGAGTATCAGCACGATGATGCCGACTTTGTTCCATTTTTGGAAAAGTATATAGGAAAGGAAGTTAAATAATAAATGGCTGTAGAACAATTCCCAAGAAAAAAAGTGTCCCGTCCACATACTGAAATTACTGTAGATACTTCTGGTATCGGTGGTGCATCTAACAGTTCTGAAAAAATATTAATGTTAGTAGGTTCTGCTAAAGGTGGTAAACCTAATACAGTTTATCGTTTCCGTAACTACCAACAAGCTAAAGCTACATTACGTAGTGGGGAGCTATTGGATGCTATTGAATTAGCATGGAACGCTTCTGATGTGAACACTGCATCCGCAGGTGACATTTTAGCATTGCGTGTAGAAAATGCTACTAACGCAAAAATCAAAAAAGGTGGTTTAACCATCGCATCTACTATTTATGGTTTAGATGCAAACGAAATGCAAGTTGCTTTGGAAGACAATAGTTTAACACATACTAAACGTCTAACAATCGCATTTGCAAAAGATGGATACAACAAAGTATTCGATAACCTAGGTAAAATCTTCTCTATCAAGTATACAGGAGAACAAGCACAAGCTTCCTTCTCTATTACAGAAGATAGCATTACTAAGAAGGCAAATAAACTTATTCTAAGTGCAGGTGCTGAGGTTGAGTCCCAAACTCCTGTAATGGAATATAGCTTAGGACAAGGTATTTACTCTGATACAAACGTATTAGTAAGTGCAATTAACAGTCTACCTGACTGGGAAGCTAAATTATTCCCTATCGGAGATAAAAATGTACCTACTGAAACATTTGATAAAGTAGAAAAAGCTGATGTTAAAACAGGTGAGAAATATGTTGAAGCTCTAGGCGGAGACATTGCTAAACAATTGGAATACAATGACTATGTAACAGTAGAAATTGACCGTGCAACTCCAATTCAAGACTTTGCGTTAACTAACCTTTCTGGTGGTACAGATGGAACAGTTCCAGAATCTTGGGCTGACAAATTCCCTCTACTAGCTAATGAAGGTGGTTACTACTTAGTACCATTGACAGACAAACAAGCTGTCCATTCAGAAGCTTTAGCATTCGTTAAAGACCGTACAGACAATGGAGACCCTATGCGTATCGTTGTTGGTGGTGGAACGAATGAAACAGTTGAAGAAAGCATTGCACGTGCTACAAACTTACGTGACCCAAGAGCTTCTGTAGTGGGATTCTCTGGAACTCGTAAAATGGATGATGGACGTTTGCTTAAATTACCGGGCTACATGATGGCTTCACAAATTGCAGGTATTGCAAGTGGGCTTGAAATCGGTGAAGCAATTACGTTTAAACACTTCACAGTAACAAGTGTAGACCGTATCTACGAAAGTGGTCAGTTAGACATGCTTAACGAAAGTGGTGTTATCGCTGTTGAGTATGTACGTAACCGTTCCTTAACTGCATTCCGTATCGTTCAAGACGTTACAACTTACAACGATAAAACAGACCCAGTTAAGAATGAAATGTCTGTTGGTGAAGCAAACGACTTCCTAGTATCTGAATTGAAGATTGAACTAGATAACAACTTCATTGGAACTAAAGTTGTAGATACAAGCGCAAGCTTGATTAAAAACTTCATCCAATCATTCCTAGATAAGAAAAAACGTGCTCGTGAAATCCAAGATTACACACCAGAAGAAGTACAAGTTGTTCTTGAAGGGGATGTAGCATCTATCAGCTTGACTGTAATGCCAATCCGTAGCTTGAACAAGATTACTGTACAACTAGTGTACAAACAACAAATCTTGACAGCATAACAGGTCGGGGGCTTTTAGCCCCCTATACCTTACTAAAAATAATCTAAAATAGGAGTGAAACATAGATGGCTAGCGTTGGAAATCAAACAGTCCACACAGGTAACACAGTTTACTTGATGATTGGTAACAAAATTATCGGACGTGCACAATCTGCATCTGGTGAACGTCAATATGGTACACAAGGTGTATACGAAATTGGTAGTATCATGCCACAAGAACACGTATACTTGAAATATGAAGGTACAATCAACCTTGAACGTATGCGTATGAAGAAAGAAGACTTAGCAAGCTTAGGTATTACTGCTCTAGGTGAAGATATTCTTCAACGTGATATTATCGACATCGTAATGATGGATAACTTAACTAAAGAAATCGTTGTTGCTTACCGTGGATGCTCAGCGGTTTCATATAGTGAAAGTTTTACCGCCAACGAGATAACAAGTGAGAGTACCCAATTCACTTACTTAACTTCTGCGAAGGTTAAATAAGTAGGGCGTACATTATTAAACCCCGTTAACTTAAGGTTTTCGGGGTTTATTTTTTTTATATCTTAAGGTTGAACTTCTTTTAAATTATGGTATAATAAAATAAAAAAAGGAGAGTAAACCAGAATGACTAAATTAGATATAACTTACGTTAGTGAATTATTTTTAAGTGCGGGATTAAACCTACTGAGTAAAAAATACGAGGGTAAAACAAAGCCACTGCTATGCGAGATAACTACTGGTAGACTTGCAGGATACCAAGCTGAACTTAGCCTAGATAGCGTAAGGCAGAGACTGACTAGAGGTAGGGGCGGTGATTTTACATTACGGGTACTAACCTCGGCTGAACGAGAGCGCTATATGAAGACGACTGCAAAAGCGTTAGGGTATACAATTGTTAAATTACCAGAAAATGGTAAATCGACTGCACCTATGGAAGCTATAACTCCTGTAGGAAAGCGAATAACTACTACATGGAATACATTAGAAAACAATTTTGCTAAAACAGGTGACAGACCAATCGTTCGAAATAGGGGAGAGCAGATAAATGATTGGGCAACTAAATATCAAGTGACAATTACTAAATATGCAGAAACATTAGCGGATAAATTAACATATATACACCAACAGGGAGAGTATGCGAACTGTGAAGGGGCTATTTCTCTTAAAAGCGTATTACAATTACGAGAACCTACCTTACGGTCTTTAACTGAAAAAGGCTTGGCTACGTACTATAGTAAGTTGTGCAGTCAACTAGGTGTGAAGTATTTAGGCTATTCTATAGAAGGGCTTACTCGAACAACGGCTGATATTATCTTTTTGAACACTAAAGGAGTTTTTGCAGGGTATAAGGGGGTGCGGAGCGTAGGTAACATCCGACAAAGTATAGATAATAAGGTAACAAAGGCTACTATAGAGTTGTTAACCTCTGCGGAGAAGTGTCGGTTTATGTCTACGTTTTCCAATGATAACAATTACACAGTTTTGGAACTTCCTGATGGTTTAAAGGTAACAAATAAGATACTTTTAGTTTGTCCCAACGGACACCAATGGTCTACTACGTGGGATAACTTTTATCGAGGCAATCGTTGTCCAAGATGCAGTAAGCAGTTTAAGGGGGAGGGCTTAGTACGTACAGTCTTACAGGAGGCAGACTTAAACTTTAAGGAGCAGGTACCAATTAGAACAGAAGGTACTACTAAATTTCAATTCTTAGACTTTTTTATTCCTGAATTACAGTTAGCCATTGAATATAACGGAAGACAACATTATGAGTCTGTAGAACAATTTGGTGGAGCTACAGCATTACAACGCACGCAAATACTTGACCAAGCGAAAAAAGACTATTGTATCAAGAACGGCATTACTTTATTAGAGATACCTTATACAAGAACCAAATCAGAAGTAAAAGAGATAGTCGTTAACGCAGTGAACACCCAACAGGCTAAAATACAAAATAATTTCGAATAGACGGTTGACAATTTGTATATGTATCTATATAATTAGTATTGTAGTTGGTATACATTTTCGAACTTAATCTTTCTTATCTTTATCTTACACATGACCTAGCAGGAGTGCTAGGTCTATTTTTTTGCTCTCATAGAGGCAACTAACTAGTGTGCTATAATAAGTATAGAATGCTATATTAACTTATGAAAGACATAGGAGGAATAAGTAATGACTGAAAAAGAAAACAAGGTTGATTTCCCTCAGCTTAACATGACTCGTGAACAGCTTATCGAAAAGATTAACCGTGGGGAAAATCTAACAGACGAAGAAATTAATTTACTTAAATATCATAATGCAGAAGCAGAACATAAAGAACTTAACCGAATTATTCCGGGAGTTAACAATGTGTTCTCAAAACACTATGATTTTAAAGAATTTGGATTGGAATTTGATATTAAAATCAAAGCCCCTAACGTTGTACAACAAGGTAAAATTCAAGCAATGCGTGAGGCTTACCTAGAAGGTATGGGTATGGCAGTAAGTAACTTTATCTTCCAATGCTATCACACGTTAGCTACTATACGTGTTTGTGGTGTAGAGGTTCCAAAAGAGCTAGAAAGAGATGAAGATATTTATAACATCTATATCCTAAACGTAATCGGAAAGGACTTTGCGGAGTGGTTAAACTCCTTTCGATTCTAATTTAGAAAGTTTAGGGGGTATAAAAACCCTTGTTAGAAACAACTATAGCCGTAACATGTGGGCTATTATGAAGAAGTTTAATGTGTTACCTAGTGACCCTGCATGGCAAAATCTGACACATGAACAAATAGAATGGATTCTGTATAACATGGAAAGAGATGTTGAGGAAGAACAACGTAGAGCTAAAGGTCTTGCTCTTGAAGGTGAATATGAAGACTTAGATGCTTCTTGGTATGAAGTGCCTCATGAAGAGTTTAACCCTATACGTGAAGGTCATGACGAAGCCGAGATTGCTCGTAAGCTTAATGAAATCACTACAGAAGAAGACATGGCTAAACTTAAAGCTCGTTGGGAAGCTAGTCAAGAAGTCGATGCAATCCGTGCCGAAGGTGGTACAACGATTGAAGAAGACACAATCAACGAACTTATTGCTAACAACGTACAAAAAGCTATTGAAGAAGCTAAACGTATTGAGAAACATGGTGGTAATAAGTGGGGAGATAAAACCCCAATTGAATTAGAGGAAGAGCGTAAGAATTTAGAGTTTAAGTCTCAACTTAAGCAAGATGATATTCAAGATGCAATTGCTCTATTCAATGGTGAGAAAGAAATTGAACCAACATCATTAGATGATGATTTTGTAATATAGGAGGGTAGGGTAAAACCCTACCTTTTCTTTGTAAAGGAAGTGTGGAAATATGGCTAACAACTATCGGTTTTATGTTGATGCAATGACTGGGGATGCCATTGCAAAATTAAAAGAAGTTAATAAGTTGATGGATAAAATTGACTCTAAAAGTGCAAAGGGTACCCAGAAGTTTTTCCATACAACTCAACGGGAAATAGACGAAGCAGTAGCCGATATGCAACGTCTTATCCAAATGAAAAAGGAACTAGATAGAAACTTTGAAAAACAAAGTTCTATGGCGGAAGCTACAGGTAGCATGACAGACTTTAAACGTGCACGTGCAAACCTAGAACAGTTACAAAGTGAGTTCCAAAAAACACAAAATGAGTTCCAAAAGTTAGCAAGCATGAAAGCTAACCCGAACTTTACGAATAAAACAGCTTTGAAAGAACAAAGAGCTTACAGAGAAGAATTGACTGAGCAAGAAAAAGCTTTACAAGCAATCAAGAAAGCTCAACAAGAATTAAACCATGTAAACTCTCGTGTAAACTATAGAGCACGCCAAGCTACCTCCACAGGAAGAATGACCTACAATCAATCTGAAAGTATGAAGAAGGATTTAGGTGGTGTTGGTCTATATTCAGATACACGACGAGAAAACAAGGAACGACAAGCTCAATTAAGAGAACAATACCGTAGACGACAAGAAGAACTATCGCAAGTACGTTCTGACACAAACTTAGATAGACAGGTTCGTAAGAACAGAGAGACATCTATCTTAGAGGAAATCAAAGGTATTGAACAAGAGATTGAAGCTCGTAAGAAATTTAATCAGACCTTGAATGATACTATTGAGAATTTAAAAGCTAAAACAGACCAGTTAAACAATAGTAATGTCAAAGTAGAGGCGGATAGGAACTCCACTGCGGGTGTTGTAGCTTCTCGTGCGCCATCTATAGCCATTGCAGGTCTGGGCTCTTTTATGGCGGCAATGGGGGGCTTATACGCTAAAGGAGCTACTGCGAATGCAGGTATGCGTGACTCAACTATCTCTTTAGGGCAACGTACTGGAAATGGAGACTTCCGTGCTATCCGTAAAGAAGCTCAAACGATGGGTGTTGAAAAACAACTTGGATATAAAGGAGCTGATATGCTTCAATTCCAAGAAGATGCGTTAAGTAATATCGGATTTACCAACAAAGAAGACTTAACATCCAATACTAGAGCTTTAGCAGAAGGTTCACGTGCAGTTCCTGTTGATTCTGAAACCTTAAGTGGATTCATGAACGACCAAATGCGTAGAGGCGCTGTGAGCGGTAAAGACCAAATTAAAGCGATTCAAGAAGGTTTCTTAGGAGCTATCCAAAAATCTGGTATGGTAGGTCGTGAAAAAGAGCAGTTAAATGCTTTGAAAACATTAAGTGACCAATCGTTTAGTGGACGTAACGGTAGTAATGAGGAACTTAAACAACAAATGGCTATGCTTACATTGTTGAATAAAACCGGTTCTCGTGCCGTTCAAGGTGAACAAGGTGCCGAGTTAATGACTAGTTTATCAGCGGGTATTCAAGGTAGTGTTTGGAACAACAAGGCTTCTTTATTACTAGGTAAGGGTACTCAATACCAAGGTTTAAGTGGTATGTATGACTTAAAAGGTAAACAAGAAGAGGGAGCTACCCCTGAAAATCTGCAAAAGATTATTGGTAGTGTACAAAAATCCGTTCCTAATGATGAAAAAGGTCAGAAATATATCCTTGGAAGTGCTATGCACGAACTATTTGGTACAAATGCAACTAATGACCAATTAGATGCTATCATGAAGGCTTATGGTAACGGTAATCTAAATGAAGAAAATATCAATAAGATTATGAATGAAAGCGAATCTACCGGTAAAGATAAATACAAGAAGAATGCAGATGACTATACTAACTCTAAAGAGGGTATGGCTAACCGTTCCGAAGCAGTAACTGAGAAACAGGCTTCCCGTATCAACGACCGGGGAGATGCTCTACGAGGAATTAACTCTAAATTAGGAGGAATCCCTCCGGCTATGTATGCTCTAGGTGCAGGTATGGGTGCCTTAGCAACTGCTTTGATTACTTCTGGAACTATGGGTGGTCTCTCTAGCTTTGTTAGAAACTTGACGAGAGGAACATTCTCTGCCGGAGCTACAACAGCCGGAGCAGGCAGTGCAGGCGGTTCATTCTTCAAAGGTGTAGGACAAGCCTTTAAATCTGGTAAAGCTACTGGTGGATGGTCAGCAGGTCTTAAGAATGCAGGTAGTACAGCTAAGGACTTAGCAGGTGCAAATATTGCTAGTGCTGATAGTATCGCAGGAGTTACCAAAGCAGGCTCTATGGCAGGTAAAGTCGGTAAAGTGGCAGGTAAGGTAGCTTTACCACTTGCTTTAGTAGGTTCTGCACTTGACATTGCTAGTTCGGATGACAAAGTAAAATCTGTCGGAGAGAATGCCGGAGGTTTAGCAGGTGGGTTTGCTGGAGCTAAACTGGGTGCTTTAGCGGGTACAGCTATTATGCCGGGTGTCGGTACAGTTATTGGTGGTGCGTTAGGTGCTGTCGGAGGTAGTTTAATTGGTAATAAAGCAGGTGGTGGTTTAATAGACGGTGTTCGTAAGTTCTTTGGTGGAGAAGAAGCCTATGCAGATGAAGTAGATACAGGTACTTCCGCAGGCGGACAAAAAACGCTTAAGGGACAAGAGAACAAATCTGGTAAACAGGAAGAACGAGACATGGCAAACAAACATGTCCTTTCTGAAAAAACACGTGCTGAAAATAATGCTGAGGAAGCAACCAACTTGTCTATTTACTCAAAATTACTTGACAGAGCACAACGAATCTTAAACCAAGCTAGAAATCAAAATGGTATCTTTGGTAACTCTAAAGGTGATTCTAAAGATGATAATAGTTCTAGTGATAGTGGTGGTATCGGTGACGACCCTGCAAGTAAAAATTTTGGTGGAGACTGGGAAAAAGCCATCCGTCAAGCTTCTAAGCAACTTGGGGTAGACGTTCCTGACCAAGATGTGGACACATTACTTAAACTGATTCAAGCAGAGTCTAATGGTGATGAAAAAGCTGTTCAACAAATCATTGATAAAAATAACTTCAACGGCTCTGGTGGTGCTAAAGGACTTCTACAATATATCCAATCTACATTCGATGCTTACAAAGTAAAAGGACACGATAACATCATGAGTGGTTATGACCAACTACTAGCATTCTTTAACAATAGTAACTGGCAAAAAGACCTAAGCTCATGGAATAATCGTTACCAAAATGGTACTACGGGCTGGGGTCCAACGGGTAGTAAGACTCACGCAATGGGTGGACATATCACTTCTCCGGAACACGCATTACTTGGTGAGGTACCGGGACAAGATGAATATGTTATTAACCCGCACCAACCTACAGCTCCTAGATTACTAGCAGAAGCTTCTCGTAAAAACTGCACAGAAATTCCGTTTGTTTGGTAATGGTTCTGGGGATAACTGGTCTTCTCGTGTAGGTGGAATTAGCCTATCAGGTTCCAGTAATTCAGCGCAGGCACCAACATTAACCAATACGAACGAAGTTAAGGTTAATGTAACTGTTCAAGGTGGCGGAACTTCTGAAAGTATCGCTAATGAAATTGGCAATAAAACAGCAGGTAATATTCTGCAATCAATCGATGATGCAATGAGTTTCTTTACAAAAGAAATGAAACGAGTTTAAGAAAACTAGGGGGACTCGTTCCCCCTTTATTTATTGAAGGAGGTAAACTATGGCGGTAGAATTACGTTATCCTAGATTTAACCTAGCGTTTTATACAGAAAAAGATGAATACCATATTACGTATGATGCACAAACTGGGGAATCTAATACTTCTGTAGTGAACAAAGATAATGATTCAGAAGTTTCTAATAACTTTATGATAGAATCCGTTATCAGTTTAACAACAAAAAATGCAATGGAAGACGATAGTGCGGTCTTTTCTTTTGTTCTAGCCGGAGATGTATACTGGGATAGAATTTTAAAAGCCAATGATGCAGTTGTATTACGGCTCTATCCCGATATAACTAGTGACCTTCCTGTTAACCCAGTTTTATTAGTTGGGTTAATTTCAGAAGTACGACTTGAAGGAGACTATGGGGAGAACTCTAAGATGTATCGTATTACAGGTCAATCATTTGCTAAGGCTTTAATGCAATTTGACCTAGGTGTTATTCAAGAAGTTAGTGTTGTATTAACTGATATTGGTTGGTTACCTGATGATGCCCAAGAGGGGGTTAAGATGACAGGTAGAAGCGCCAGTCAGCTAGCAGAAGGAATGATGAACCGTTTCTTACAATATATGAAATTTGACTTTAATGGAGAAGGCTTAGAGCGCTTTTTAGAGTGGGAATTAGATAGTTGGACAGAAGCAGAGCGGTTGATAGATAATACCCCATATATTAACTATGAGGGTTCTTTAAAACAATTATTAGACGACATCACAGCTAAACCATTCAATGAATTGTTCTTTGATGCTACACCGGGAAACAAATGTCGAATGATTATGCGTAGAACACCATTTGATAAAGAGGATTGGGAAAATTTAACTACGTATACTGTAACATCTAAAGAAGTTATTTCTGAGTCAGTAGCAACAAATGATACAGAAGCCTATTCTATCTTTAACATTTCTATAAATAATCTTTATGGTACAGACTCTATGATGCTTGGTTCTAAACCACAGGTATTCCCTGCTTTAGTTAACAAGTATGGCTATAAAAAGCTAGAAGTTGATAACAAATATTTACAAGGTGCAATTGTAGATAGTGGTGATGATGCAGATAGTGCTGATACAAATACAGATGGGGATACAGAAACTAACGAAGATACTGCCACGGAAAGACGTGCAACTAGAGACAAAGATACGAATGAATCTAGTGCGTTTGATACGACTTATGGTACAGTAATGAATTATTTACGTGGTTACCCACTAGACATCTTAAGAGTGAAACGTGGTAATGTTCGAGCTAAAATACTTCAAGTAGACAGACGTATCACAGGAACAATGGCAGACAAAATAATTGACCAGTATATCATGACACAGAGCTTAACAAAAGAGCAGTTCACAGATATAACTGGTATCAACGAAAAGAATGCTAGCAAAGGTAATGGGAAAGAAAAACCTACCTATAAAAAAATCGTAAAATTCTTAGAAGATTACAAGGATGAAGCGGGTGATAAAGAAACTACTACTATTAAGAATGAGCTTATGAATAAGTTCAACTTAACAGACAATCAAGCTACATCCATTGCTAGTGAATTTGTAGGTCAAAAAAGTTTACGTAAAACTAGATACGATGAAATCATGAAAAATAACCCAAGTGATAGTACAACAGTTTCTGGTTCTGATACAAAGTATGTAAAAGAGTTTACAAAACGGTTGGCTAACTGGTACTGTGAGAACCCTAACTTTTATAGTGGAGATATTGTAGTTAAGGGTAGCCCAGACTATCGTTTAGGTGGAAGACTATTCGTAGTAGACGAACAGAATAACGAATTGTGGGAATATTACATTGAATCCGTAGAGCACACTTTCTCCTACACACAAGGTTACACGACAACTTTAGGAGTTACTCGTGGTCTTAAAAATGGTGGTAAAGACCGTTTTACACATCTTTGGGGCAAGTCAAAAGACTTCTCAGGAGGTATGTTAGGTGAAAAGACTTTAGAAGCTTTACTAGAAGAGCAAGAAAAGAAAAATAATGAAAACAATGAAAACAATAGTAATTCTGGCTCTAGCGGTGGTTCAAGTGGTAGCACAAACCCATCGAATATCCCGGGTGGTACAGTAGCAATGAAAGCTGTAAACTGGGGGCGTTCTCATTCTAAAACAGAATCTTCCTTTAGGTCTGCATACGACTGGGGAGGCGGACGTACAGGTAGAGACCCATTTGAAAGCTCACCTATTGCTACAGACTGTTCGTCATTTGTATGGTGGTGTTTTAAACATGCAGGTGTAGAATTGAATGGTGGAGTAACTGGAATGACTACAAAGAGTATCATTGCGGATACGAAACTTGAAACAATAGCTACCCGTGGGCAAAAGAACTCTGCTATCTTTGATAAGATGAAAGCAGGAGATATTATCTGGTTCCTCAATTGTGAGCATATGGGAATTTACTGCGGTGAAGGGAAAATGGTTGCATGTAATGGTTCTGGTAATATGAATGAAAGTCCTACAGCAGGTATCATTGTGTCAGATATGACAAGTGGATACTGGTGGGATGCATTCGATGGAGACGTAAAAAGATACAACTAACCTCGTTAATAGCGAGGTTTTTTTACTGTAAAAAACAAAACTAGTATGTGTGCTATAATATTAAGTAGAGACACATACAAGAGAAAGGATGGTATCAACTTGGCAGGAGGACGTAGATTTCAGGCAGGGTTAGGTTCCGAACATAAAAGATTATACAAAGAAGGACAACAAATCAATACTTTGTTGCTAGCCCAAGTTATCCAAGTTAATTACAAATATAATACAGTTGATTTACTAGCATTACAGCATAAAGAAGTTTTTCAAAACTCATATGCCAATGAAGGTAGATTCTCTGCCCGTTTACCAATGGAATTTGGTGGACGAAACCTTGCAGGACAACCATATGGTCAGGTAAACCCCATTGCCGTTGGTACTGTTGTCCTAGTAGGTTTTATTAATTCTGATAAAGATATGCCGATTGTTATTAGTGTATACAATAACAACGATGTAAATAAACAGTTATCTCGTACACGTTTTGCTAATGCAGACCCTACAGATATGACTTTAGCAGGGGAAATGTACCAAAAATTTAGTTTATACCCATCATTGACTTACGATAGCATTGATGGAGATGGTAACCGAGTAGTTACGTTCTCAGGTAAATCATTTATTGCATTCGATACAAAAGACATGCGAAACTCTCCAATGACAGATGCTAGCTACGGTTCTCGTTATGAAGACCTAGGAACATCTTATTACAATGACGGGGAACTAATTGAACCGATGAAAGGTCGAGCACCCAATGTGTTATTCAAACACCAAGGTATTCTTGACGATGATAATAAACCTGATACACATAACTTCATGATTCACATTAACCCAGATGGAACATACCGTACATCTATGATGGATACGGAACAAGACTGGCGGACAATGTTTGAAATGACACCAGAAGGTAAAATACGTTTACGTAGACAGGGAGATACTGTACGCTTAAACGATGGTTTTGAGATTGGTGAGCTAGGTATTAATGAAGAAGGTATCGTTTATCTACGTAATGGTGATATGGACTTAGAAGTTCGTGAAGACGGTATCTATTCCCAAGGTAAACTACTTACAGAAAGTATCAATCTCGATGATATTTATGAAAAGTTAGCTAATGCTACTTTTGAAATTAATAAGACAAATGAGTCCTTGCAAATTTTAGCTGATAAATCAGAAGTACAAGCCGGTAAAATTGTAAATCTAGAAACAGAAATTACAATTGTAGCCGGTAAAGTAGAGTCTAAAGTAAGTGCAACAGAAGTACAAGACATGATTGACAGTTCTATCGTAGACATGGCAGAGGCTGTTAAACAAGCCCAAGAAGATGCAGATAGAGCAAATCAAATTATTTCTGATATGGCTAGTGATAACCGTTTGACTCCTAGTGAGAAGCTAGACTTACTAAAAGAGTGGGACACTGTCAAAAATGAATACCCAACTTATTTAGCACAAGCTGAATTATACGAAGTAGCCAGCACGACATATACTGCTAAGTACAAAGCTTTAGAAACATTTGTTACTCCTTTATTGGAAGACATGGAAGCTACTAGTGTAGTAGACGGCTCTATTATGCGTAAAACATTTAGCGCATACTACACAGAACGAATCAACTTACTTAGCGCAATTACTAAAGGATTGAAAGACGGTCTAGAAGAAGCGATGAAGAAAGCTTCTCAGGCTTCTGTAGATGCGACACAAGCTTTAGCAGACTCTGCACAGGCACAAATTGATGCAAACAATGCAAAACAGTTGATTGCAGATATTGCTAGTGACGGTAAGTTGACTGCTTCTGAAAAGTACCAGTTGAAAAAAGAGTGGGACGTTATTGTTAAGGAGTACCCTACAACAATTGCCCAAGCAACAAAGTATAAAGTAAATACTGATAACTATACAGCTAAGTACAAGGCGCTAGAAACATTTGTTACTCCTTTGTTTGCGAACATGAATGAAACAAGTGTTATTAACGGGGAGCAACTACGGACAGTATTCTCTGATTACTATGCTGTGAAGATTACCTTATTGAAAAGTATTACAGATATTGCTCGTGATGAACTGACTGATTATGGTAACCGTATTACTGTAGCAGAAACAAAAATCACACAAACATCCGAAGCTATCACGTTAATGGCTTCCCGAGTGGAAACTGTTGAAAGTAATGTTAAAACAAACACAGCGCAATTGAAAGTACAAGCAGACCTAATTAGTCAGAAAGTAACTGCTAGTGAAGTAAAAGATGCTATTGATAATGCAATTGATAACATGTCTATTGGTGGTTCTAACTTGTTTGTAATCAAAACTCAAACAGCAGGGCTATTGAATGAAAATAATGGTACTGTAGGAACAGCCGTAGATAAATCTGTAGTATCTAACTATATCAAGGTAACAGCTAAAATGCCTTATGTAGCTTCTTTACACGGAAACACAGGGACAAACAGTATTATCATTGCATGGTATGACACAAGCAAAACGTTTATCTCTGGTCAAGCTGTAGCTGATTCTGGTGATTTCCATAAAACGTATGTTGCACCAGAAAACGCAGTATATGCTCGTTTAAGCTATAAGAAATCTGACACTGTTAAAATGAAATTTGAAGTAGGTACGAAGCCAACTGATTATAGCCCGTCATGGGATGATATTAAGGGTGACCAAACTGCTTTAGAGGAATACATCAAACAAGTAGAAGAACAAGCTAAGCAAGCACAGCAAGAAGCGGAAAATGCTAAGAATGAAGCTGAGAATGCAAATAGTGCAATTGCTGACATGTCTAACGACAACATGTTAACAGCAAATGAGAAACAACAAATCTTACTGCAATGGGAAGAAATTAAGACGGAGTATCCAATTAATTTAGACCAAGCGACTAAATTTGGAGTTTCTGCTACGCAATATACAACAGCGTATAATGCACTAAAAACATACTTAGACCCATTGTTGGCAGACATGACAACAACTTCTGTAATTATTGGTTCTACTATGCGCAGTACATTCAATACGTACTATGACCGTAGAACAACATTGCTTAACCGTGTAGCTGAACTAGCTAAACAAGTAGCTGACCAAGCTAAGAACACAGCAGACAAAGTAGACGATGACTTAAACAACATCGGTGGATACAACTATATTGGGTTCTCTTCCGGAGACCATATGTACCCTCGTTTAATGATTAAGAACGTTGGTTACTACTATGTACCTTCTACAACAAGCACGGAATTTGTAGGTGACATGGTTTGTTTAAAACCGAAAACAGCAACAGTTACAAGCGTTCAGTATGACGTTGGTAATGCCAATGCTAGTGTGGCTGATGTTGGGCTTGCTAACTATCGAATGAAAGAAGTTAAAACAGGTCAATGGTTGACTGCTTCTGCGAATTTAAAAGTTGTAGGAACAGGTACTGCGTATCTAACGATTTTTACACTTGAAAATGGTTCATGGAAAGCTTCATATAGTGATAGAGTTAATGCAAGTCAAGGAGTAACTCGTGTAGTAGCTCAAAGACAAGTAACAGATGCAACCAGAGGTATTTTAGTTCGAGTTGATGGTAGTAGCATAACCGAAGTTCATTTTGGAAATATGCAATTAGAAGTTGGTATTCGCTCTACCCCTTGGAAGAAATCAGACATTGACATTCAAGAAGACATCAATAATGTTGCTGATGACATTAAAGATTATATTGGTGCTCGTTCTGATAACCTAATTACAAATGGTTTTGGTGAACTAGGGAACAATACGAACATTGGTGGTATCTTTGATGGTGCTGATAGAATTGTAGGTAAAGGTTCCTTCCGTCAAGAAGAAGGAAACAAATCACTATTATTTAGTGAACCTATTGTTATTGATAATAAAAAAGTCTATAACTTTGACTATTACATGCACACATTAAAAGGTGTAGGTCGAAGTTATGCAATGATTTGTCCTTATGACGTAGACGGTGTTCGTATTACTTACCCTTCTCTCGGGGGACGAAACTACAACTCTACTACCCCTGTTAAATTTACAAAACTGGTAAAACCGCTTAAAGTCGGGGATACAGAGGTTTTTGTAGAAGATGTTAGTCTATGGAACGGACAGGCACCGCAAGACTACCAACGTAGTATTATCATGTGGGGTTATAAAAACTCGTTCGGCTATACTTATCCCGATGGAACGTATAGTCAGCTAATGCAGATGAGGACATATGATATTGGTGCAGTTGACACCACAGCTAACAAGATTACGTTAAACAAGCCATGGGCAGTTGCAAACCCAAATAGTTCAGATGGGATTTTCCCAGTAGGGCATACACTTAGCCCAACTTCTGACGGCTCCACATATTTGTATTTGAATGGTCACGTAAATATACAAGTACCTACTACGTACACCAAGTACAGCCATTTGATTAGTGGCTCTTCTGAGTTTGCTAATACAACGATTATCCCAGTAGAAACAGGTTTTATTCAACTTGGATTCTTGTTGAACCGTGATACAACAGGTGAAAAATCTTGGCTAAATGGTTTACGTCTACGTGACTATACAGATACGTATAAACTAAATGATGACGTTAGAGAAACACAAGAAAACGTAGATAAAGCTCAACAAGATGCTAATAAAGCTAACCAATCAATTGCTGACCTATCTAATGATAATCTAGTTACTCCTAATGAGAAACTAGATTTGAAAAAAGAATGGGAAATTATTGTAGCTGAAAAGGTTATAAATGATGCTCAAGCTGATAAGTTCGGGGTAAGCAAAGTAGCTTATGGTACTGCCTATACAGCTTTAGATACGTATCTAAAACCTATCTTAGCAAGCACAACAACGAACTCTGCGATTGTTGGGCAAACTATGCGGGACACGTTTAAAGCATACTACACAGCTCGTACAGACCTTTTAAATGCTGTTGCTACAAAAGCGAAAGACCTAGCCGATACAGCGCAGTCTGGGGTAGAACAAGTTAAAGCAAAGGCTGAGAAGGCACAAGCTGATGCTACTAAAGCTCAACAAGATGCAAGTAAAGCTCAACAAGATGCTACTAAAGCAAATCAGGCTATTACAGACTTATCTAATGATAATCTAGTTACTCCTAATGAAAAGCTAGACTTGAAAAAAGAGTGGGAAATTATTGTTGCCGAGAAATCTAAGAATGATGCTCAAGCAGATAAATTTGGTGTAAGTAAAACCACCTATGGTACTGCTTACTCGGCATTAAGCACATATTTGTCCCCAATCCTAACAGACCTAACAACTAACTCAACGATTGTTGGACAGACTATGAGAAACACTTTTACCACTTATTATTCAGCTCGTACAGATTTGCTAAATGCAATAGCTACTAAAGCTAAGGAACTAGCAGATAAAGCCCAAACAGATGCTAACAATGCAGGAATCAAAGCAGACAATGCACAAACAAGTGCAGATAAAGCACAAACAGATGCTAACAAAGCCCAAGCAGATGCTGATAAGGCGCAAGAAAGTGCAAATAAAGCTCAATCAGATGCTACTAGTGCACAGACTAACGCTACAAAAGCCCAAGCAGAGGCTAATAAAGCTAACCAATCAATTGCTGACCTGTCTAATGATAATCTAGTTACTCCTAACGAGAAATTGGATTTGAAAAAAGAATGGGAAATCATTGTAGCTGAAAAGGTTATAAATGATGCTCAAGCAGATAAATTTGGTGTAAGTAAAGTAGCTTATGGTACTGCGTACACAGCTTTAAGTAACTACATTACACCTATCTTGACTGATTTAACAACTAATTCTGCTATTGTAGGTCAAACGATGAGAGATACCTTCAAAGCCTACTATACTGCAAGAACTGATTTATTAAATGCTATATCTACAAAGGCTAAAGAGCTAGCAGATAAAGCACAAACAGATGCTAACAAAGCCCAAGCAGATGCTGATAAAGCACAGTCTTCGGCGGATACTGCGCAAGAACTAGCTAACAACGCACAAGTAACAGCCAATAAAGCTCAATCAGATGCTACTAGTGCACAGACTAACGCTACAAAAGCTCAATCTGATGCAAATAAGGCTAACCAATCTATCTCTGATTTATCTAATGACAATCTAGTTACACCTAGTGAAAAACTAGATTTGAAAAAAGAATGGGAAATTATTGTAGCTGAAAAACCTATTAACGACACTCAAGCGGATAAATTCGGAGTAAGCAAAACGGACTACGGTACGAAGTACACAGCTTTAAGTAACTACATCACACCTATCTTAGCTAGTCTAACGACTAATTCTACTATCGTAGGTCAGACTATGAGAGATACCTTTAAGGCATATTATACAGCTAGAACAAACATGCTTAATGCTATATCTACTAAAGCTAAGGCTTTAGCTGACCAAGCACAAGCAAACGCAGACAATGCACAAACAAGTGCAAATAAAGCACAGACAGATGCAAATACTGCACAGGCTAACGCTAATAAAGCTCAATCTGATGCAAATAAAGCTAACCAATCAATTGCTGACCTATCTAATGATAATCTAGTTACTCCTAGTGAAAAACTAGATTTGAAAAAAGAATGGGAAATTATTGTAGCTGAAAAGGTTATAAATGATGCTCAGGCAGATAAGTTTAGCGTAAGCAAAACGGACTACGGTACGAAGTACACAGCTTTAAGTAACTACATCACACCTATCTTGACTGATTTAACAACTAATTCTGCTATTGTAGGTCAGACTATGAGAGATACGTTCAGAGCATACTACACTGCAAGAACGAATCTACTAAACTCAATCAGTGTAAAAGCTAAGGAACTAGCAGATAAAGCCCAAACAGATGCTAACAATGCACAGAATAGTGCAAATAACGCACAAAGTTCAGCTAACCAAGCTCAAACGGATGCTACAAATGCACAAAACAGTGCAAACAAAGCTCAAGCAGATGCTAATAAAGCTAACCAGTCAATTGCCGACCTATCTAATGATAATCTAGTTACTCCTAACGAGAAATTGGATTTGAAAAAAGAATGGGAAATCATTGTTGCAGAGAAGCCGAAAAATGATGCACAGGCAGATAAATTTGGTGTAAGTAAAACCACCTATGGTACTGCATATAATGCACTGAACACCTATCTAACTCCAATACTGGCAAATTTAACAATAAATTCTGCGATTGTTGGACAGACGATGAGGGATACGTTTAAGACATACTACTCTGCTCGTACTGATTTATTAAATGCTATTGCATCTAAAGCTAAAGATTTAGCTGATAACGCACAAAACACAGCGGATAACATAGCTGTTGGTACTCGTAACCTTTTAATCGGGACACAGGACTTTTCCAAAGGTAGATACCCGGGGAATACGCATATTACAATTACAGATGAAAAACTGTTTGGAAATGCAGTAATGAAAAATGACTTTACTACAAGTACAGGATACTCAGATATGTATCAACTGACTACCTCAATTATTCCAACAGGTACTCAGTATACGTTATCGTTCTATGCAAAGGCAGACATAGACAAAACAACAATGTATTGCTACTTCTACAACCCAAATACTACGGTAAATAGTGTAAACAGTCAAGGAGGTAAGGGTACCTCCGGTGATGGACGTACTGTATTCGTTTTAAGCACAGAATGGACTAAATACTGGGTAACTTGGACACAGACACAAGCAGACAAACCTAAGTCAGTAATTATTGGTCGTAAGTTTGGTGGGGAAGAACCTAACTCTGCTTTCTATATGTCTTCTCCAATGCTAGTAGAGGGTAACAAACCACAAACGTGGATGAAAGCCCCAGAAGACATCGAAACGGCTATAAACGGTAAAGAAGGTGCTTGGGTTTACTCACCAACAGCACCAACAAACCCTGCTATCGGTTTAGTCTGGGTAGACTCTTCTAAAACACCTAACCAACCAAAACGTTGGGTTGGTGGGGAAACAGGATGGGTTGCCTTAACCCCAGAAGAAGTAAAAGACCTGCCTTGGGGTGAAGACGGTTCTAGCCTTGCTGACTGGGTGGCACAAGCAGAACAAAAGATTTCTTCTGATGCAATCATTAATACTGTATTAGGTTCTGAGGACTTTACAGGTATCTTTGACAAGAAGGCTAACACAGAAGACTTGAACAACCTTGCTTCTTACGATGACTTAGATGCTATGCAAGCTGAGTATGAACGTTTGCTAAAAGAGGGTATTGCAGGAATTGACTTCTCACCATATGTAACTAATACGGAGTTAGAACAGTTGAAAGATAGCTTCACCTTCTCTGTTCAACAAGCCGGTGGGGTTAATATGTTGAAGAACTCTCTGGGATTCTCCGGACTAGATTTCTGGGATGATGACAGCGGACGAAATTTCTATCGTAAAAACAACTCCGTTACAGTTACTAACCCTAATGTTAAATTTGAGAGAACAGCCGACACCCCTAATGGGTTCAAATTAACTGGTGTACAAGACCGTAGTGGTACTGTTAGAATTAATAACGTCATCAACTCAAATGGTTATTGGACAGTTTCTTTCTGGTTAAGGGGTAGTCAAAGCAGTACTAGTTACTTCCAAATGGATATTTGTGATTTGGGAGCTACAAATTTTGCGGTCACGACTGATAATGACTGGCGAAAAGTATCGTTAACTGTGAATGTTACTAACTATAGTCAATCAACTTATCACTTCGTTGATTTTCAAGACATCGCTTGGGCATACTTCTTTATAAAAGACTTCAAAGTTGAGAAGGGAATAACTGCAACTGACTGGACTCCTGCCCCAGAAGATGATATTGTGTTTGACCCTATTGTCACCACTACACAGAACGACCAACTAGCTAAACTAGGATTTGGTTCTGGGTTTATGGTAAACCGAGCTCAAAACGCAATATTACGTCAGACAATCGAGCTACCAGAAGCAAAACAAGGATTGCAATATGCTTTGTCCTTCTATATGAACGTAGCTACCTTTGGAGACACTACAGGTTTACAATGTGGGGCACGTATTTATGAAGAAGGTGTGTTGAAATACACAGTAGGAGTAACAGATGCTACACAAGGCATTCCAAGTGACTACCACTTGTATAAACTTGTATTTGAACCGGAATCTCCAAATACTATCGTTGAGTTGTTTGTTACAAATGGAGCACAAGCAACTGTCATCATATCAGGGGTTATGTACAACATTGGTAACATTGCGTTGAAATGGCAACCGTACCCAAGCGAAATCTATAACACGAACGTTAAGATTGATATTAACGGTATTACTGTTAAGAATAATCAAACAGATGGTTATACAATGATTACTCCACAAGAGTTTTCAGGTTACGCAAGGGTTAATGGAGAAATGGAACGTATCTTTACGTTAAATGGTCAGGTAACAGAAGTTAAGATGTTGAAGGCAGAAAAACGTATTACTATGGAACCTATCTCGGTCTTTGCGATGAACTCCAAGGAAACCAACACGATTGGTTGGGCATTCGTAGCTTCCGGAGATGTTAGCTATACTACGGTGTCTAACACATAACAAATAGAGGGGAGCCTTTCCTGTAAGGCTCTCTTTTGTTGTGTTGTGCTATAATTATATTATGAGAAACAAAATAATGAGGTGAAAAAATGGCTATAAGCGGTAGCAAGTATACAGCTTTTGCAAGACATAGACTTGTATTAGAATGGAGAGCTTCTCAAAATATTGCAGGTAACTATTCTGATGTAAGTATTTGGTTGTATTTGCAATCTATGGATGCCTATGGTGCAATGTATGCCTCCGCTGTAGGTCAAGCGCAGGTAACAGCCAATGGGCTAAGACAAACAGAAAATGCGACCTCTCAATTGAACGCATATCAGAAAAAATTATTATTAGCCAAAGTTTGGCGTGTCAACCATGATGCAGATGGTAACAAATCATTTACTATTACCGGTAGCTACTTTGTAAACGTAACGTTTGCAGGAGTTTATTATGGAACAATTACTATACCTGCATTTGCAGTTTATTTAGACAGAATCCCACGTAAGAGTTCTTTGAATCCTGTTCCGGATTTAAATATTCCAAACAAACTAAGTGTAAGTATTACTCGACAAAGTTCTAGTTTTAATCATAACCTAACTGTTTGGGTAGCTAATAGGGCAAATCCTACTTTAACTAACGATGACCACTGGGTTTACCTAAATAGTATTGATAATGTAGGAACGAGTGGTACGTTTAATTTTAGTGTAGCAAACTTTACTGAAATGTTCAAGAGGATGGGTACAAACACCGAATGGGTAGGTAAGGTGAAGCTCTGGACGAAGGGTTTAAACGAGTCTGAGCCGAGCCAACAACGAACCTTCCGAATAAAACCCCCAATGAATGCGCAAGCTTCCGGTGGTAACTTAAAAGTTAAAGTTGGAGAAAAAATTACAGTTAACCTAAGTAATTTTCAATCTGATAATAACTTTAAATATACTGGTGTATTTGACTACAGCGGTGTATTAATTCCTGTAGCAACAAATGTTCATGCTAGTACAATGACGTTTACGCTAACACAGGAATACGTAGACAAGATTTTACAAGCTTCTCCGGATAACGCTGGTACATGGGGACAAATAAAAGTAACCAGTTACTACAATGGGGTACAATATCGAACTCCTTGGATGGGACAGCATATTGTTTGTACAATTCCAAAAGAGGACTACTTACCTGTTATAAATGGAACACCAACCTACGCTGACCTAAGTACCGAAGCTACAAACGTTACAGGTAGTAACCAAGTAGCCCTACAAAGTAAGTCCAATATTCGAGTAACTATCCCAGCTAATTTTGCTACAGGTCAAGGATATGCAACGATTAAAACCGTTCAAGCCTCTTTAGGTGGTGCTACCAAGACAGCAAACTATGATGCTTCTGGATTTAATATTGATATTGGAGCACCAAATGAAGGAACAGCTTCTACACTAGTTGTTACTGTGTTAGATAGTCGTGGGTTCAGTACTTCATGGACGAAAACAGTTCAAGTATATCCGTATACAAATCCAGATGTTGCTTATACGATTGCTCGTAGAAATAACTTTGAAGTAGACACGGAGTTAACAGTTTCAAGTAGTTGGTCACCCGTTACTATTAGTGGGGTAAACAAAAATGCAATTACTGCTGTAACTTATGCAACAAAACGAGCAGGGACTGATACTTGGGGTTCGGAAACACCTGTTACTTTTAGTACTGATGGTACAAAAGTTATTGTTCCTACCACTGTCGTTAAGATACCTAACGAATACAGTTGGAATTTCCGATTAACTATTAAAGATAAATTTGGTAGTTTTTCTAGGGAAGCAAATATTCCTGCCGGAAAGCCTATCATGTTTATTGATGCTGTTCGTGAATCGGTAGGTTTTGGTAATTTAACTGGTACAGGGGAAACTCGTAATCTTAATGGTGTAATCGAGATTGAACCTGAAAGGTATCATGATTCAGGTAAAACAGGTATTCAGATGAACAATAGTGATATATCTGGGTTAAACGGGATATTTTTCTCTAATGATGTAATGGATAACCATGGAGAAGGCTTACACTTTATTAAATCAGGTAAGACTGTTAATTCTAATAACTTGGCTGACTATGATTATATGTATATGAGAGATGGCTCTCTTTACATTAATAACGATAGCGTTCCACTCTTTACTATGAATCCGGAAAATTCTGGATTTAAAGAGAAAAGTCTTTGGTCTGGGGCTTGGTATATAGGGAATACACAAAAAATAGCCATATCAAAAAGTATTTATGCTTGTCCTAATGGTTGGGCACTGTTCTTTTCAAAATATATGAACGGAAAAGCTTCTGATGCTGACTCTGTATGTGTTTTAATTCATAAAGCTACACTGCAATCAACCGGAGACCAATATAAACGTGTACTAGTTTCAACATATGCCGATACAATAGCAGTTAAAGTTTTCCATATTCAAGACCACGGGACAATAATTGCAGGTGTCAACGAAAACAATAGTGCAGGAGAAAATGCTAAAACAGTACTAAGGGCGGTGTATGAGTGGTGACAGATGAGTTAGGGTATAAAGAAATCGTACTGATTTTAGACAAAGATAACTACGTGGAGCAGTGGGGAGAGAACTTAAACGGTGAAGGAAGTCTAATTTCCGTAACTCTTCCTGCTAGCCACCCCTTCTTTGCAAATAGCTGTGCTTCTTATAGATTCATAGATGGAGAACTTGTTTTTGTTCCCGACAGGCAAATTAAATTTGCCAGAGAAGATAAAAAGGAGCTACTAGCTCTTGAATGCAAACAAAAAATACTCGAAGGATTCTTATATGAACATGAAAAAATCATATATCGTGTGTCCTATTCAGTAAATAAACAGTCATTGTTTGAGCAAACTGAACAGCTTTTTAAAATGAAGAGTATCACAAGTGTTGATTGGGAATTTATAAAAGATGGTCAAGTACAAATTATAACGCTTGACAAATTAGCATTTATGACCTTATACACATATGCTACTTTAGTAAAAAAAGAGAAAATTGATAAGCTAAACTGTAAGCTGTATCCATTAGTAGACGAGAAAGAGACTATAGAAGAAATAGCAACTATAACTTGGGACTCTATTCCTGATGAACCGTTACCAGAAAAACCTGTAATTGATTTAGATGGAGACGGAGAAATCAGCCAAGAAGAGTTTGATGCACTGGCTAAAGAAAACAAAGAGTTAAAACAAAAAGTAGAATTAAATGAGTTAGCTCTAATGGATGCAATCAATATGCTGTCAAGCATGATTACAGGTTAATTTTAAAGGAGGTGATAACTGTGTATCCACACCTATCAATGCTATATGCAACGTATGTCATGAAAGACCCAACAGTATGGACAATGGACAAAGTTCCTGCTATGATTCGAGAAGATGTACAAAGAATTGTAGACGAAATGACAAAAAAAGAACAAACACCCGAGTAGTCTTTCTAACACTGGGGATTGCCATTGGCTTAGTCGCAGGACTAGCTATTGGGTTCTTCCTATAATGCTCGGGTAGAGGAAGAGGGTGGCTTAGGCTGTCCTCTTTTTTCTTAGTTAATTGTACTATATTAATGGACGAAAGGACGTGATACGTGTGGGACAATCAGATGGTAATGGGCGGAACATTAAAAAGAAATTGCTATTCAAGTTGGGGATGACCCAAATAAAGGTTGGTACTAGAATTACCCTAAGTCAACCCAACACAGTATAAATACAGTAAACCACACCGTGTAACAATTTTTAAAACGAAGTCTAACATTATCACAGAAGACTTTGGTAAAGATATTGAAACTTATCCAATTCTCCGGTACAACTGGATTCAGAAAAGACTCTAGAGGAATGAACGGTGCTGATAGATTAAGAGAACTATCTAATTTGATAGATGATTATGCAAATCAAGGTGGTAATGGTAACCGACCAAAAGTAGAAATGAAGTTCTATAATTTTACTGATGACCAGTACTTTGTGGTTCACTTAGCCCCAGAAGGTCTCACTATAGAACGTTCTGCGGAACAGCCATTACTATTTACTTATACATTAAGTTTAGTTGTATTAAGAAAAGCGGGAGAGCCTGCTGAACGTGACCAAGTAAACCCAGAAATCGGAAACAAAAATCCAAGTGTAGGAGACAAGGATAAAGAAACAAGAAGTGGCATAATTCAAACTCCTGCACAAATACTACATGAACAGTATAAAAATTCTGTGTTGCCAAATATAGCAGTAAACCCTAGTGGTACATCTGGTGCCTATAACTATGGTTTGGTTGAACTGAAAAGACTAATAGGTTACGGAGGTGGTCAGTAATGGCAACTGTATATCAATCTGCGGACTTGCTAAGATTCTTTCGTTACTTAAACGTAAACGTGCAAGGAGATGTCGTTAGTAATGTCATAGACGACCAACCCAACTTTATTTCTAGATTTTACACACCGCACACAAGAGTGAATAAAATATCTAGTACCTTATTGGATATCGTGAAAGACAATAACATTAGCGAAACAAACAAAGAGTTATCCAAGGATTCACTAACCTATAAGTTTTTGAAGAGTGGACTACGATTAACAGCTCCTGACTATTTACCAGTTAGCTACAAATTGTAGTACTTGAATTCTTTTGCTTTGATTTATGCAATTGAAAGAAAAACCTAGAAATGTTACAAAATGATTAATGAATCAGATGTGAAACAAACACGTAGAAAACGTGAAGTATCTTGTGGACTATCTAGGAGAGAAAAAAGACTATACTGATATTGTAATGGATTTACACTCTATGGATATTGCCCTTGGTTATATTCAAGAACAGATTCCATTAATTCAAGGAGGGTTACCAGTAAATGGCACGATATAAGAAACATACAATCGTTTATGGAGAAACCATGCAATCTATTGCTCAAATGGAGACAGGTTCTGTAAATGACTGGATAAAAATTGCTGAGTATAACTCCTTGGTTTATCCATACATAGTAGATACTATGCAGGAAAAAATGGCTAACATTGAACATTTAGCAACACCGGGAGACACCTTAGTAATTCCTGTAGAAGCTAATCTGTTAGACATGGATATTAACCATTTAAACCAACGAGACATGGACTTCTTGCTTAGCCTCTCTTTAGGTAGAGATTTGGACATGATAAGCGAGACAGAATACTATGAGAACCATGGTACAAGTGATGAGGTGTTCTCATTGACCCATAACGGGCACGGAGACCTTAAGACGGCTAGTGGAGCAGACAATATAAGGCAAGCTACTATCTCCCGTCTAATGACCGCTAAGGGGTCTTTAATGCTACATCCCGAATACGGAAGTAATTTACATTTGCTTTTTGGGAAAACCACTATTGAGCAGATGAAACTAATCAGCTTAGAAGTGTGTGAAACGGTACTAAAAGATACTCGAGTAGCTGAGTGTGTATTAGTCAGTCACTACATCGAAGAAGACCATTATGTAGGGAACTACAGAGCAACCATACAATCTACAAAAGACCAGTTTGAATTTGTAGTACAAAATGATAGTGTGGGCGCAATTGTAATAGAGTAGAAAGGAGTATCCCTGTGAGACTAAAGAAAATTTCAGAAATTTTAGGTAGACTAATTGACGTAACCATGATTAACACTCATGAGTTAAACGACTTCTCTGTAGGGTCTACAATCCGTTCCATTTATGAAGCTGTATCAATGGAACTTGAACAATACTACATTTTAGGAAGAGAAAATATTTTATGGGGGATTGAGCAGGGGGTACTAAATGCTTTCGACTTTAGAAAACGTGAAGCCAAACGAGCTTATGGTATGGTTACTTTAGAATTTCATACTGTAACGCAGACCCCTGTTTATGTTCCTACAGGTACAACTTTTGACTCTAGCTTGTCTGGTGCACCTAGTAACTTGACATTCCAAACAATGCAAGACTATGTGATTCCTGCCGGAGTTGTTACAGCAAAGGTAGAAGTTTACTGTACGACAGTAGGTTCGAAAGGGAACATTGCTAAAGGTAGAATCAATCGTGTTATTAACAACATCTCTAACCTGA